>Ga0247766_1000168_pt1 | contig 13958 bp, 8 predicted proteins | sample UWRJL223509R6_FD_179946 | JGI IMG/M metagenome (GOLD analysis project Ga0247766, IMG submission 179946) | Plant litter microbial communities from Arlington Agricultural Research Station in Wisconsin, United States - UWRJ-L223-509R-6 | ecosystem: Environmental > Terrestrial > Plant litter >... | reverse complement strand
TATTCCTGTATCGAAAGTCCGAGGCTCGGCCGAGCGTCTATCAAACCGTGTTGCCGCTGACCGCGGACATCGTGAAAAAGACCGTCGCTCCCGGCGCGCTCGTTCCGCGCCGGGAGGTGACGATCAAGCCGCGCGTTTCGGGCGTGATCGAGAAGCTCTTGATCGAGCCAGGGCAACACCTGAAGCAAGGTGCACTGGTGGCCAAGGTCCGCATCATGCCCAACATGGTGCAGGTCGACGCGGCCGAAGCCAAGGTGCGCGGAGCCCAAATCAGCTTCGAGAACGCCAAGGCCGAGGCCGAACGCTTTCGACAGCTGTTCACGCAGAGTCTGATTTCACAAACTGAATTCAATCAGTATCAGTTGGCCGCAAAGCTACGAAAAGCCGAGCTGGACGCGGCCGAGAGCAACCGCGATCTGCTGATTCAGGGCACGTCCAAGAAATCGACCCGCGTCTCGAACGTCGTGATCTCGACCGTCGAAGGGACGGTCCTCGACGTGCCGGTCAAAGTCGGCACCTCGGTGATTGAGGCCAACACCTTCAACGAGGGGACGACGATCGCGTCGGTCGCCGACATGAGCGACATGATCTTCCAAGGCCGCGTCGATGAATCCGATGTCGGAAGGATCCGCGTGGGCATGCCGGTCGCGATCTCGGTGGGTGCGTTGGGCAGTGAGCGCTTCGAAGGCACGCTCGAATACATCGCCCCGAAAGGAGTCGAGAAAGAAGGCACCGTCGAGTTCGAAGTAAAAGCCGCGCTGAAGCTCAAAGAAGGCGCGATGATCCGAGCCAACTACAGCGCGAACGCAGACATCATTCTGGAACGCAGGGATGCAGTGTTGACCATCAGCGAGAGCGTGGTCAGCTTCGAAAACGGTCACACCTATGTCGAGGTTGAGACCCGGCCGAAGCATTTCGAACGTCGTGAGATCAAACTCGGCCTCTCGGACGGACTGAACGTGGAAGTGCTTTCCGGCCTCGCTCCGACGACACGCCTGAAAAAGCCGGACGGAGATCCGAGCAGCCGCTGAAGCGCCGCTATTCTCCGCGTTTCACGCGCACAATCCACTCTTTCAAAATCGGCTGATTGGGCTCGATGGCGCGCGCGCGCTCGAGCTCGGCGAGCGCGCTTTCTTGTAGGTTCGCGGCAAAGTAGACGCGCGCCAGCGTGAAGTGGCACTTGGCGCTGTGGGGTGCCAGCGCCACGGCCTGTTTGGCGAGCTTGCTCGCCTTGCGCAGATCGCCATTCGCTTCGAGGATGTAGTGCGCCGCGCGCTCGAAGTGCGCGGCGTTGGGTTGACCGAGCGCGGCGCGCTCGTAGGCTTCCGCGGCCTCGGCGTGGTTGCCCTCGACTGCCGCGTATTTCGCGCGCTCCAGATACGACTCCCACAAGCTCTCGGCCGCACGCCGCTCGAGCTCCGCCAAGTCACCGGCGAGCTCGAGGCTGTCTGGGGCGAGCGAACAGGCGATGCGCAACGTGTTGGCGGCGGCGACCAAGTCTTTCCGAGCGGCAGCCTCCGCGGACAACGCAACATAGTGCTTGATTTGGTCGTCACGCGCCTGCGTTACGCGCTGCTCATAGCGCTGCTTGAGCTCTTCCGCCGCGCGAGCGGGCTCGCTGACAGCAGCCATTTGCTGCGACGCGCTGGGCGGCATGGACGAGTGACCGAGCTTGCGCGCCAGCGCGCGGCGGCGAGCGTCCTGATCGCTCGGCGGTACGGATGAAGCTCGTCGCAGGCTTTCGACGGAGCTCGGCCCGGAGACGGGCGCGACCGACTCCGACGCGACCGAGGCCGGATTCGACGTTGGCGGGCTCGACACGGGTGCACGCGGTGCACCCGCCGATTCCTGAAAGTAGCGATCGAAGTCCACCGTGCGCTGGCGCGCGCCGAGGTAGCGGTCGTACTCGGCGCGCGACTCGCTGCGATGCAACACTTCGTACGCTTCACTGAACTTGCCGAACACGCGGGTCAGCGGACCCTCGAACTCGCCGAGCTGTTTGCCGAAGAAGCGATCGGGATGATAGACGCGCACCAGATCGTAGTAGGCGGCGCGAATGGTCTTCATGTCTGCGCTCGTCTCGACACCGAGCAGTTGGTAGTGATCGATCGAGGCATGTCGCCTATCGAGCTCCAAGAGCTGCTGCTGCTGCTCCGGCGTCCACTCATTCGTGCCCTCGGAGCGAGCCGCAAGCGGAATCGAGTGCGAACCGGAGCGCGCCCCAGACCGCTCCGGAGGCGATTGAATCGACGACACCGTCGAGTGACGTTCGGCAAACTCGAGCGCACCGAGCAAGATCAGCCGGGCGACGATGCTCTCGATTTCCTCGGCGGCGAGCCCGCTAGCGATTACTAGTTCGGCCTTCGTGATCGAACCCTCCACACGCGACAGTACGAATGCTTCGGTAGGACCGATTGGGAGATCGCGCATGCTGACGCCGCTGACGAGTGTCAGCGCGCCATCACGAATGCTTTCGCCTACGGTTGATTCTCCCCGAACCATCGCGCCACCATCGTGGAACAACGGGAGCAACCTGTCGCGTACAAACCGCCTCGTTGCAAAACAGTCATCATAGATCGAAGAAATCTGCCCGGGCGGCCGAACCCCGCAGCCGGCCCCAATTGCGGCCATACTGCACGGCCAGGGCCTAACTTCGTCGCAGGCGCTCGGCCAAGCGCGTCATGCGCTCTTCGCGGCGCGTTTCTGCCAGCGCTGCGCGAATGGCTCGCGGATCAGCGGCGAGGACGCACAGTTTTTTGGCGCGCGTCACCGCTGTGTACACCAGATTGCGCGACAACATCACGAAGTGCGCGGTCAAGAGTGGAATGACGACCGCGGGGTACTCACTGCCTTGGCTCTTGTGAATGCTGGTCGCGTACGCAAGCGTCAGCGAGGGCAAGCTCGGATCGTCGTACTCGACTTCGCGCTGATCGTAGCGCACGGTGAGCTTGCGGCCCTGGGAATCGACCGCGGTCACCACGCCGATGTCCCCGTTGAACGCCTCGCGTTCGTAGTCGTTCTTGGTCTGCATGACCTTGTCGCCCAGGCGTAACTTTTGGCCGCGCGATTCGAGCGCGGGGCCATCCGGATTCAAGGCCGCCTGCAGCATCTCGTTCAGAGCAATCGTCCCGGCTGGCCCGCGATGCATGGGCGTCAGCACTTGGATATCGCGCTTCGGATCGAAGCCGAACCGCCGAGGGATACGCGCCACGACCAGCTCGCGCACGAGCTCCGCCGCCTCCTCGGGAGTCTTACGCGGAACGACGAAGAAGTCGGCGTTCGGCGAGTCCGCGTCGACGCTTTCCGGCATCTCACCGCGCAAGATCCGGTGAGCGTTGAGCACGATGCGACTTTCGCCGGCTTGTCGGAAGATGTCGTTCAAGCGCACCGTGGGCACCGCGCCGCTATCGATCAGATCCCGCAAGAACGCGCCCGGTCCTACCGACGGCAACTGATCCGAATCACCCACGACCACCAAGCGCGCCGCCGTGGGCAGTGCGGCAATCAGCGCCGCCGCGAGCGGCACGTCGATCATCGATGATTCATCGACGATCAAGACATCTGCCTCGATCGGATTGTCCGCTCCGAGCTGAAAGTCATTTTGTCGTGGGTCGAAGGCGAGCAAGCGATGAAGCGTCGTGGCTTCGAGCCCAGTCGACTCACTCAAACGTTTGGCAGCGCGCCCCGTCGGCGCGGCCAACTTGACCCGCAGGCGCGAGCGAGCGAGCACGTTCAAGATCGCCCGTACGATCGTAGTCTTGCCCACACCGGGGCCACCGGTGATGACCACGACCTTGTGCTCCGCCGCGGCTTCCACCGCCGCCCGCTGACCTGCGGCGAGCTGGATTTTGGCAGACTGTTCGAACGCGGAGAGTGCTGCGTCGAGCCCACCCAGGCTCGCGCCGGGGCTGTCCAGCAAGCGTGTCAGGCCGGTCGCGACCGCCACTTCGGCAGCGTGCAGCCAACTCAAGTAGACGCCCCCCGCCTCTACGACCACGCGCTCGGACGCCCACAATTTATCGATCGCCGCGTGCACGTGAGTTTCGTCTATTTGCAGCATCTGCGCGGCGCGCTCGGTGATCAGCTCGCGCGGCACGACCACGTGACCATGGCCGGCGAGCTCACCGAGTTCGTGCATCACCCCGGCTTGCGCCCGCTCGGGGTGGTCGCCGGCGATGCCGAGCGAACGAGCCAACTGGTCCGCCGTCTTGAAACCAACGCCACGCACTTCGAGCGCGAGCCGATAGGGATAGCGCTGCAGAATGCTGGCAGCCTTGTCGCCGTACTGTTTGAAGATGCGCGCCGCGAGCGCGGGCGACGCGCCATGCGTCTGCAATAGCAGCATGATGTTGCTGACGGCGCGCTGCGATGCCCAGGTCTTTTTGATCTCCTCGATGCGTCGTTCACCAATGCCGCTGACCTCGCTCAGCCGCTCGGGGTGCTCGTCCAACACCGACAAGCTTTGCAAGCCGAAGGTTGCCACGATGCGCTTGGCAAATCCGGGACCGATGCCCTGAATCAGCCCCGAACCAAGATACTTTTCCAGACCGGCGAGCGTGCTGGGCGCAATCGGCATCAAGGTCTCGACGCGAAATTGCTCGCCATGTTTGGCGTCTTGCACGAACTCGCCGGTGATGCGCACGCGCGTGCCGGGACCGACCGCGGGGAACGTGCCGACCGCTGGCAAGGCGCCGCGACGCGCGCCTCCTCCTTCGAGCGACCCAATGCGGATCACCCGGAAGCCCGTCGCCTCATTTTCGTAGGTGACGCGCTCGACTTCACCGGTCAAGGTGGTGGGCACGCTCGAACCCTAGCGCGCCTCGCGCATTTTGGGGTGGGCGCCAGCAATCTAGCCGGGCGAGGCCGAGCGAGGGCCGAGTGCATCAGCGGGCGAGCCCCGAGCAAGGGCGAGCAGACGAGATTGCCAGGCCGCGGCAGGCCTTGCGACAGGCCTCCGGGCAGCCTACAGAGTTCGATCAGTATGTCGAAACTCGCCCAACGCCTCCACTCCCGCTGCGCTTGCTCGAGCGCCGGTTCTCCCTTCGCGCTGGCCGGCACCGACCGCAAGTACGAACGGTCTCGCCCGTTCGCCATTTCGCACTTGGCGTTGGACCTGGTGTTGGATTTCGAGAACAAATCCGTCTCCGGCAGCGCAACGCTCGACTTTGCGCGCATCGCGGCTGACGCTTCCGAGCTGAGGCTCGACGCGATCGGCTTCGAGCTAGAGAGCGTGCGTTTGAGCGCCGGCAAGGGCTTCGTCGACGCGCCGTTCGACTACGACGGTGACACGCTCAGCGTGCGCGGCTTGGAACGGGTCGACGCGGGCAAAGTCGAGATCCGCTATCGCGCCAAGCCGCGGCGCGGCATGTACTTCCTCGAGCCAGATGCCAAGGTCAAGAATCGTCCCAAGCAGGTCTGGACTCAGTGCCAAGACGAAGACGCTCGTCATTTCATTCCTTGTCACGACAAACCGCACGTCAAGATGACGAGCGAGCTACGGGTCACCGTGCCGAACGGTTTCGTTGCCCTGTCCAACGGAGAGCTGCTCGACTCGCAGACGCCGGGCAACCCGACCAAGAAACCGTGGACGTATCACTTTCGCTTGGACAAGCCGCATCCGAGCTACCTTTTGACCTTGGTCGCCGGCAACTTCACGATCATCGACGATCGCCCGGCAGAACTGGCGGATTCGAGACAAGTGCCCGTGCGCTACTACGTGCCGCCAGCGCGCAAGAAGGACACCGCGCGCAGCTTCGGCGAAACACCACGCATGATCGAGCTGTTCTCGCGGCTCACTGGCGTGCCATTTCCCTGGCAGCGGTACTCTCAAATCGTCGTCAGTGATTTCATCTTCGGCGGCATGGAGAACACCACCGCCACCACGATGTACGAGCACGTCCTGCTCGATGAACGCGCCGTGCTCGACATCACCTCGAACGATTTGGTCGCTCACGAATTGGCGCACCAATGGTTCGGTGACTTCGTCACTTGTCGGGATTGGTCACACGCCTGGCTGAACGAAGGCTTTGCCACGTTCATGGAACACGTCGAACGCGAGGATCGTCTCGGCCGCGACGAGTATGACTACGGCGTCTCGTCCGACAACGACACCTACCTGCACGAGGCCAGCGCACGCTATTCGCGGCCCATCGTGTGTCGGGACTACGCGGAGCCGATCGACCTGTTCGACCGACACTTGTACGAAAAAGGCGGACTGGTGCTGCACATGCTGCGGCGTGAACTCGGCGATGAAGTGTTTTGGAGCGGAGTGCGCAACTACCTCGGCGCCCACGCATACAGCGTCGTTGAGACGAACGACTTGCAGCGAGCGCTGGAAAAAGTGTCGGGGCGCTCGCTCGAGCGTTTCTTCGACTCGTGGGTGTATCGCCCCGGACATCCCGAGCTGAAAGTGAAGATAGGCTGGGACGACGGACTGTTGTCGGTCAACGTGAAACAAGGCCAGAAGCTGGGAGACACGGCCGAATTTCACTTCGAGCTCGAGCTCGAAGTCGGCACACGAGCGGGCGGAGTGACGCGACACAAGAAGACGGTCAGCGCGGGCACGGACACGTTCGTGATCGCGCTCGCCGAGCGTCCCGCCTTCGTCGCCTTCGATCCGGAGCTGCGCGTGCTCGGAGAGCTGACATTCGATGCGCCGAGCGACATGCTGCGCGCACAACTGGCAGACGCCACGCACGCGATCTCGCGCGTGCGCGCTGCTGACGCGCTCTCGCGACGCGACGATCCGCCGACGATCGAAGCGCTGAGCAAGAGTCTCTCGAACAAGCGCGAAGCCTGGATGGTGCGCGCCGAAGCGGCCCGCGCATTGGGCAAAATCCGCTCTGAAGAGGCCTTTTCCGCGCTAGCCGCGGAAGCCGGCGCAGATCACCCGAAGGTCCGTCGCGCGGTGGCTTCCGCGCTCGGCAATTTCAAGAGCGCAGAGGCCGCCAAGGTATTGGAGAAGCGCGCGAAGAGCGATCCAAGCTATTTGGTCGAGGCTGAGTCGGTGCGCTCGCTGGGCCGCACCCGCCAAGTCGATGCGCTGCCGGTGATCGTCTCTTTGCTCGATCGCTCGTCGTGGGCAGAGGTCTCGCGAGCCGGCGCGCTCGACGCGCTCGGCGCCCTGCGCGACGAGCGCGCTTTGCCGGAAGTGCTGAAGCGGACCGAATACGGCTTTCCGACGCGCGGTCGGCGCGCCGCAATCGCCGCGTTGCCGCAGATCTCGGAGGGCCGCAAAGTGCGCGAACATCTCGAAGATTTGCTGGACGACAAAGATCCGCATCTGAAAATCGACGTGGTCGCCGCGCTCCAGTCGCTGGGAGATCTCAAGAGCCGCGGTCCGCTTCATCGCGCCAAAGAGCGCGAGCTGGACGGTCGCGTCGTCCGTCGCTTACGCGAAGCGTTGCGAGACATGGGCGAACATCGGGCGGTCGCCGAGCGCAAACGCCTGAATGAAGAGCTGGATGGCGTGCGCAACGAGGTCTCGGAGTTGAAGGCACGCCTGTCCAAGCTCGAAGTAAGCAAAGCCAAGGCCCCGTCGCCGGCGAAGGCCAGCAAATCAGCGGCAAAGAGCGCGCCTCCGCTGAAGAAAAAGCCCAAGTCGAAGGTCCGGCGATGAGCGAGCTGGTCCGCGTCGAGCGGCGCGCCGCCGTCGCAATCCTGACCCTCGATCGCCCGGAGCGCATGAACGCGCTGTCTTGGGCGACCGTCCAGCGAATGGGCGAAATCGGTCGAGAGCTCGCCTCGGATCCGAGCGTGCTCGTCGTGATTCTTACCGGCACTGGTGAAAAAGCGTTCTGCGCGGGCGCGGATCTGAAAGAGCGACAAGGCATGAGTCGCAGCCAAGTGCGAGAAATGCTCAGCGCCTACCGCAGCGAGCTGACCTGGCTCGAGCAGTCGGAGTTCGTGAGTGTCGCCGCGATCAACGGCGTAGCTCTCGGCGGCGGCCTCGAGCTGGCGCTGACCTGTGACCTTCGCATCGCCGCCCCACTCGCCAGCTTTGGTCTGCCGGAGACCGGGCTCGGCATCATTCCCGGCGCCGGCGGAACGCAACGCATGGCGCGGCTGCTCGGTGAATCACGTGCACTGGATCTGGTGCTGACCGGCCGCCGCATCGACTCGAGCGAGGCACTCACGCTCGGGCTCGTGAATCGCATTGCCCCGAGCGCCGAAGAGCTCCTGGAAAGCACGCTGAAATGGCTCGAGCCGGTAGCCGGGGGCGCCCCGATCGCACAGCGTGCTGCGCTCTCGGCGGTACGCGCTGCGCGCCGATTGCCGCTCGAGCAAGGGCTCGACTTCGAGCGTGCCGCCTATGACCGCTGCCTAGACAGCGCGGATCGCGACGAAGCGTTGCTCGCGCTGTCCGAAAAGCGCAAGCCGCGCTTTCTGGGCAAATGACAGCCTATTTAGCGATACCTTGCGGTGGTTCGACGATCGCGCGCGGCTTACCCTTGTCGACGTTCATGCGCACGTGACAGAACTTCTTCACCGGTCGCCGCGAATCCTTGTCGCTACCGAGGCCCCAGAGCGCCACTTGTAAATCGAGTGAATCGCCGGCGCCGAGCACGCGCACGCCGTTGGCCGGCCAGGTCCGGTTGAACTTGGCTGGAGCATCCGCCGAGACCTCTTGCTCGCCGTCCGCGCTGCGCTCGTCGCCGAAAGCGTCAGGCTCGGATTTTCCTTTGCGCGAGACCGAGCCCGCGAATGCCAACGGGCCGCTCTTGGGATTCGAAAGCGAGTGCACTTTGCCATCCAGTGCAGTCGCCACCACGCTCAGCTTCACTCCCCAACCGGAAGCCACCTGCACGGCGCTCGCCGAAACGGCGAAGCGCACGCCCGCGACGCTGATTTTCAGCCCTTCCGGCACCACCACGTAGGTCACCTCGCGGGTCGCGTTGGGATCGGCCTCCTCCTTCTGAGGCGCGGCCGGAGCAGGCGGCGCTTCCGCACTCGCATCGCTGGGAGGTTTGTCCGCGTCAGCGCTCGCCGCGGGCTTTGCGGATTCGGGCGCAGGTGCCGCAACTTCCGCGGCGGGCGGCTCCGCGGGCGGCGTGGGCTGCGCAGCACCGCAAGCCAGCGCAAGCCACGACGAAACCGACAATGAAAGGCGAGCGATGCGCATGGCCGTCAGACTACACCGGCGAGCTCGACAACGGCAATCAGCGAGCGGCCGCAAACTCTCGTTTGACCTCGGAGAACAGCTTGGGATCTTCGAGCAGGTCGAGCGTGGTGCGAGCCATGGCCTTGGCAGCGATGAGCATGGTCGACATGCCGCGATCACTGGCGGCGCAATCGGCGAAGCGATGCTCGTGACACAAAGATTCGCCTTCGTCACAAATCGCGAGGTAGGGGTGAATCGAGGGCAGATGTAGGCTCAAATCACCCATGTCCGTCGACCCGGCGCCGACCCGTGCGTCCGTCTCGCGCGCGTTGCGTCCGAGCGCTTCGAGCGCAGCACCGAAGCGCCGAGCCATGGTCAGGTTGTTCTTCATCTCGCGGTAGCCGACCTTCTCTTTGAATGACACTTCGACGTCGCACGCGAGCGCGGCACCGCGCGCACAGCGCAGCACGATCGCTTTCACACGCTCGAGTTCGGCAGACGTCGGCGCGCGTAAGGTGAACTCGGAGGCAGCGTTCTCCACAATCACGTTCACGGCTTGGCCGCCGTTGGTGATGATGCCATGCACCCGGGTGCCGTCGCGAAAGTGCACGCGCTGCGAGTCGATCAAGCGAAAGGTCTCCATACACGCCGTGAGCGCGCTCTTACCCGCGAACGGAGCCGCAGCCGCATGCGCCGGCACGCCCTGGTAGGTCATGGCGATGCGCATGCTGCACAGCGCCGGATGGGCCAAAATATCGCGATCGAACGGATGAAACATCATCGCCGCGTCCACCCCCTCGAACACGCCGGCTTGCATGAGCTTGATCTTACCGCCGCCGCCTTCTTCGGCGGGCGTGCCGATGATCTCGACCGAGCCTGGCAATTCAGCGGCCTGACGGGCCAGCGCGAGGAACGCGCCCACGGCACTCCCTGCGATCAAATTGTGCCCGCAAGCGTGACCGATCTCGGGTAACGCGTCGTACTCGGCCAGGATCGCGATCCGCGGCGCACCGCGACCGACGCGCGCGCGAAACGCAGTCTCGAGGCCGCCCACGCCACGTTCGACGGTAGCGCCGAGCTTGCGCTCCAAACACTCTCCGAGCCAAGTCGCCGCCTGCCGCTCCTCGAAGCACAGCTCGGGGTGAGCGTGGATGCGTCGCGAGAGCGCGGAAAGCTCCGCACTGAGCTCGTCCACGCACAGGTCCAATGCCTTACGATCGAGCGTCATGCTAAGGAGCATAGCCCAGAGATGACGGGATCTGCGAAGCGCTACCCCCGCGGTCGGCGAAACACCGGTAAATTCGCGCTCATGGCGCTGCCTCTGCTGCCTGGGCTCGGCTTTGCCTGCAATCGACCGGCGACGGAAAAGGTGCCCGACCTCAGTGATGCCGCGCACGAACACGCCGCCAACACCAGCGGCAGCGCTCCGAGTGGGAGTGCCGCTGCAGCCATCGCAACGCGCCCGACGCTCGCCGAAATTCCGGTGGCCCCCGCCCCGCTCGAGAAGGTCGACTTTCAAGACGTCGCGATGGGTACGAAGGTGCACTTCGTCGCGTACACGAACGCGCAAGTCGACAGCTCGAAAGTGCGAGCAGCCATGACGCAGGCGCTGGCAGAGATGCAACGACTCGAAGGCCTGCTCAGTGAGTGGCGCGACGACAGCGAGGTCGGCCAGATCAACTCGCGTCCCGAACAATGGGTCCGCGTCGGCTCGGAAACGTTCGCGGTCATCTCGCGAGGGATAGAAGAGGGCAAGGCCTCGGGCGGTGCGTTCGACATCACCTTCCAGGCAATGAGCGACATCTGGAAGTTCGGCAGCGCCGCCGACGCGACGCCCAAAGTACCGTCCAAGGTCGAAATCGAGCGCCGCCGTGTGCTGGTGGACTATCGCACCGTCGAACTCGACAGCGCAGCGCAAGCGGTGCGCCTGCCGAAAGCCCACAAGATCGGGCTAGGTGGCATTGCCAAGGGCTACATCGTCGACCGCGCCGCCGACGTGCTCAAGAAGGCGGGCGTGCAAACGTTTCTAGTGCAAGCTGGCGGTGACTTGTACGGCGCTGGGCGCAAGCCTGACGGCTCACCTTGGGTCAGCGGCATCATGGATCCGCGTGGGCCGGAAGGCAGTTCGTTCGCGACCATCGAGCTCACGGACCACGCTTTTTCCACGGCTGGCGATTACGCGCGCTCGTACGTGATCGGCAAGCGGCGTTACCACCACATCATCGATCCGCACACGGGCTACCCCGCAACCGCGAGCCGCAGCGTCACCGTCTGGGCCGACGACGCAACGACTGCCGACGCCGTCGACGACGCCGTTTTCATCTTGGGGCCAGAAGCTGGCCTAAAACTGGTCGAAGCCACGCCTGGCGTCGGCGTGGTGATCGTCGACAAGAACAACGAGCTTTGGGTGAGCCCGCGCTTGCAAGGTAAAGTGCACGTCACGCGAAAGCCCACCGACGGAATTTAGGGCCGCGCAAACTGCGCGGCCCTAGTCGCGTGCGAGTCTTTGCTCAGCGCGCGAAGCGCACGACGCCGCTGCCCGCTACGTCGATGCCGCCCCAGCCCGGCTGCGGTTCGGGAACCATGATGCTGGCTGCGCCGGAATCCGAGATCTCGGTTCGATAGGCCGTGATCTCTTGTAGCAAATTCCCCGCGTCGTCGACGACCCGCGCGGTCACCGCAGTCCCTTCGGGCAAGCTCGGCGTCGTGATTGGAATGCCCCAACGAGCACCCAGCTTGCCACCGACCAGCAGCACGCGGAAAGTCTGCAAGGCCGTGGCGTTGACCCGCTCGGCCTTGTTCCCGTTCACCAACGCGACGCGATCCGTGAGCGCGCCATAGGTGTACTCGCTGAGCCAAACGTTGTTGCAGTAGCCCATCAGGTCCGTGCCCTTCTCGGACAACAGAACACTCGTACGCGAATCGTAGCCAATGATACCGGTGCGCCCGTCGGTGAACGGATACTTCGAGTCGACGCCGGCGATCGAGCCGCCGGCCGGCACACACGGCGCGTGATTGCGCCCGTGGTTGTGACCGATCTCGTGCGCCATGGTTTGCGCGGAAACGCGATCCGCATAGCCCACGCCCATCGACACGCGGTACCCGCCTGAAGTCGGATCACCGACGAAGCCGATGCCAGTGGTGCACCCGCCGCCACAGAAGCTGTTGAACGAGTCAACCGGCTTGAGCATGCCGTAGTAGTAAACGTCGGCAGCAGGCGCGTCACTCTTGCGCTTGGCTCGCAGCTGGTCGAGCGTCCCTTCCCAATCGACGGGATAGGAGATGGTGAGCGGCTCCGCCACCGTGAAGGTGATGGCGTCGATCGGGTACATGGCCATCATCTGCTGCTTGTACGTTGCGAGCGTGGTCTCCGCCGTGTCGGGGACTTTGTTGTTCGCTTGCAGCGGGACGATGGTGATCTTGAGGCCGCCAGTGTGGCGCGGAGCGAGTTCGATATCGCCGCTCTTGGGGAAGCGCGCGCTGCCGGCCTGACCAGTGCCGGCGGTGCATTCGACCAGCTCCGCCGAGTAGCGCGTGTCAGCGGTGATCTGCTCCGCCGGAACCACCACCTGAAACGTGCTCATCGTTTCAGTCTCGACCGAGTCTTTGCTGATCGTTTGCTTGGCAAAGTATTGAGAAACGGTCGTGCCGTTGTCGACGGTGACGCGGCCGGAGAGCTGTCGCCCAGTGAAGCCACTGTCGACGGCGACCGACAGCCGGAACATGGTCGTGCGACCCGTGACGAGATCGGTCGTGCGTTTGTCGGTGGTAATCTCGGCTCCCGCCTCCATCACCGGCACCTTCACGGTTTGGTACGCGTCGATGTGCTTCAAGGTAATGCCCAGCGCGGGGCCCGCGGTACAGCCGTCCGCGCCCACTCCACTCAGGCAGTTGCCGTTTTCGCAGGTCTGTCCCATGCCGCACGCCTTGCCGCACGCGCCGCAATTGGCTTCACTCTGCTTCAGATCGACGCACACGTCGTTGCACAGTTGTTGACCCATTGCGCAGCCGCACACGCCGGCATTGCACACGGCGCCCGTCGAGCACGGCTTGCTGCAACCACCGCAGTGCTCGAGACTGGTTTGTGTGTCGACGCAGGCGCCGTTGCACGCCAGCTGCGCGCCGGGGCACACGCAGGCGCCCGCAGTACAGCTCTGCCCACTCGCACAGGCCTGCTCGCACGAGCCGCAATGGGCCGTGCTGGTGAGATCGGCGCATACGCCGTTGCACAAGACTTGGGGCGCCGTACAGCTCGCGACGGGTGCCTTGCAAATCCCCTGGTCACAAATCTGGCCCTGGCTGCAAGCGGTAGTGCAGCTGCCGCAGTGCTTCGGATCGGACTGCGTGTCCGTGCATGGGCCAGTGGCGATCGGGCTCGCGCCGCCCGCGCCGCCGACCGCGGCCGCACCGGCTGAGTTGCCGACGTTCGTGTTCGAAGGCATGCCCGGATTCGATGGACTCGAGCCATCCACGCAAGCGACCACGCAGGCTAGGACCCCTAGTCCAAGAAACGCCCAAGGCCCCAACCGCATGTCACTCATCGAATTCTCCTTGGCCACTCCGCGAGACGCGCACGGTACACAGCCTTCATAGGGTACCCGGAGAGTCGCCCTTACTTGAGAAAATCAGGCAAAATCCGCGAGATCACCTGCTCTACCGTGACAGCGGCCGCGAGAGCACGGAAGGTTCGTCCGACGCGGCAATTTTCCAAGCCATGAGGTAGTGGTCGTCCACGTCGCAGCGCGCCATGGCGTGACATGAGCCTGCACGCGCACGAAAAGACAAAATGAATGTGGCTCCTCACGGAGCCACATTTCAACGATTGACCATGGCCACTCGCGTAGCCGTGGTCAATGCC
>Ga0247766_1000167_pt1 | contig 14009 bp, 11 predicted proteins | sample UWRJL223509R6_FD_179946 | JGI IMG/M metagenome (GOLD analysis project Ga0247766, IMG submission 179946) | Plant litter microbial communities from Arlington Agricultural Research Station in Wisconsin, United States - UWRJ-L223-509R-6 | ecosystem: Environmental > Terrestrial > Plant litter >... | reverse complement strand
AGTGCAGTAAAACTTTGGCATCCGCGGACATGGATAGCCAAAAAACCGGGGACTGTCGGAGTCCGCGCAATCACCAAGTGCAACAAAAAGCGAGACACCGGAGACAGCTCTCCTACCTCGTCGCCGACCTCTCTCGGACGCCGAAAATTCGCCGTAACCGTATGATTTCAAAGCATAATTCTAAAATGACCCGGTACTGGGTCAGGAATGACCCGGTGCTCCGATCGTCTCAAATGGGAGCGAAACCAGCGTCAAAAGCTTGGCCGCGAACATGGCAACTGCGAGACGGTCTCGATCACCGGGTCATTGCTGACCCCCCCTTAATTTCGCCCACATAGGCGTTTTAGCCGAGATTTCACTTAATTTCGGGCTGGCACGACCGCTGCAATAAGCGCTGGCACACCTAAGGGAGAGCCAGCAATGACCGTAGCTAACGAGACCCGCGCCCAATCGTCGAAATCGAAGAGCGCTCGCATCGCCAAAGCGACGCCCGAGCTTCCGTCCCGCGCCTCGGTCGCGCCGCAAGCCCGCCGGGCCTCGCTGCCGCCCCGCGCGTCGGTGGTTCCCCCCGCCCTGCTCAGCGCCGTGTCTCGCGCGTCGATCGCCCCGCGCCCGGCGCGCCGCCACGCCCCGACGGCGGCCCGCGCCGCCCACCGGCCGGCTGCCACCTCGCCCGCCACGGTCGTCGCTGCGCGCGGTCCGCGCACCAAGAAGGCGCGCGGTCTCGACCCGCACATGAGCGCCCAGCTGCTCCTTCAATACGAGCCCCTCGTTCGCAAGATCGCCGGTGGCTTCCAGCGCAAGCTGCCGCGCAACGTGCTGCGTGAAGATCTGATCGCCGCCGGGATGAGCGGTCTGTGGGACGCGATCCGCCGTCACCCCGACGGTCCGACCGAGAGTTTCGAGTGGTACGTTCGCGTGCGCATCCGCGGCGCCATCCTCGACGAGTTGCGCGCTCAAGATTGGTTGCCGCGCCGCGCTCGCGCCGCCGCTGAAGCCGCAAGTGGCACCGACGCCTACGTGCCGCCGCCCGCTGTCGTGCGCTTCGACGACGTGAGCGAGTGGGAACAAAACCGCTGCCTCGCCGACGCCTCCAGCAGCGAAGCCGCCGTCGCCGCCAAGTTCGCCCAAGAGACGCTGGCCAAAGCCGTCGAACAATTGCCCGAGCGCGAACGCCACATCGTCTCGCAACATTACTTCCGCGGCGTGAAGTTCAAGGATCTCGGCGCCGAACTCGGCGTCAGCGAACCCCGCATCTCGCAACTCCACTCCCGCGCCATCCAACGCCTCAAAGCCATCATCAAGTCGGCTGCCTGATTCGAGACGGCCGACCCCATTCGGGTGTTGGTCGGAATCTGTAACGGGGAGTGTCGTGGGGGGACGGTGATCATCGAGAGTTTGTTGATGGTCACCCAACAAGGCTGAGTCCGGCTCAGCCTTCGGCGTCAGTGTTCGGCCCAAGGGGAGATCGGGCGCACACATGACGGCACTGAAGTCACTGGAAATGGCTGTGCTGTCGCGTCGCGGCTAGGGGCACCAACGGCCGAGCCGCGGAAGCCGCGGAAGCCGCGGAAGCCGCGGAAGCCGACAAGCAATTGGGCGACGTGGCGCGCATCTCGCGCACGGCGATCGCGAAAAAGTGACGGGGGACGCGCGCGGCACCTCTGTTCACACGCGCGTTCATCGGCAAGCGCGCGGCGGCGCGGTTTGAGGTACTTGCGACGCAACGCGGTCGCATGCAAATCCCGCCAATCTCGCTCTGAGATCTGCAGGGCCGTGCGGCTCCGGTCGTTTCTCCGCAACTCCCTCCGATGCTCGAGCGAAGACAGCCGCCTCGCGCCACTTTCTTCGCGAGCTCTGGGTGTCCTCCGCGAAACGGCGTCAGGCTCGGGGCGAAGCGCGCAGCGTCGCATTGACGCCACCTGCTTCGGCGCCGGTCGTCCCGGATACCTCCCATCGCGGTCGAGGCCCAGATGCGTCGCGATTCGCCCGCGGCCATCTCGCCCGCGGCGCAGCGCCCGTCATCTCGGTCGAGGCCAAGAAACGACGCGATTCACCATTTCACCCGCGGCGGTCGTCCGGGACGAACCTCCCATCATCTCGGTCGAGGCCAAGAAGCGCCGCGATTCCGAGCAATCTTTGCCTCGATGTGCTGGTTCCCAAAACATTTGCGCGCGTGCAAGAGATTGTGAGCCTTGCACAGCAAGCGCAGGTTCGGCGTGTCGGATGAACCATTCCGCGCAAAGGGGTCCACATGGTCGAACTGGATGAACCCCCGCGCATTACAGCGCCGACCATCAGCCGAGACGAACGCGCACTGACCACCATCACGGGCGTGGATTTCACGCCGAACCCGCACCCGCAAGTATCGGCTGTGCTTCCCGGAACCGGATGGCGTTGGACGAGCGACGTGAGTCGCCGCTTCACTCGTGCTCGATAGAACTGGCGCTCCGTCTGGTGGAGTCAACGGCTCCAACGCACCTGATGCCTTCACCTCGCCGCCCGATGCCTTCACCTCGCCGCCCGATGCCTTCACCTCGCCGCCCGATGCCTTCACCTCGCCGCTAGCCCGACGACGGTTCACCCCGATGCCGAAGCGCCGCTTCTCTTCTTGTTTGACGAAGCTCGCTGCCATCAGCTTCATCAAACCCGCGAGATCGCCATTCGGTATGCGATGACTCGCGAGCGCCCGCGCGCGCTCGATCAGTTCGCGCAATTCGGCGTCGGCGGTAAAGTGAACGCCAAAGCGATCGGCAGAGAGCGGCTCGAGCTCACGTGTTCGCGGACGCGGACGCCGGGGCAGCTCGGTTACGATTTCGGGTCTTGCGACCCCATAACGCGCCGCGATTCCCGCGATTTCTGGGCTTGCGGACGTCGCTGCGCCGCGTTGGGGTTCGCAAACTGCCTCCCGCTCCCAAGACGGCGGCAACGCTTGCTCAATGGTTCCACTCATTCCTTCGCGTGCCGCGAAGCGCGTCAGCCCCTGAGCACGCGAAGGCAAGCGGCGAATCTGCTCGCGGACGTCCGGTCGCGGAAACCGCGCGGCGAGCAACTCCTCGATCTGTCGTCGGGTCTTGTCCTTGCTCGCGTCGAAGAGTGCCGCCGCGTTTTGTTCGTCCAAGTGGGGAGCGAGCGCACAGAGCGCACACAAGTGCAGTTCTCCCCGAGCAATGCGCTCGAACACCTCGGGAAATCGCCGACACACGCGCGCCGCCGCCACGCGCCGCCCGGCCGTGCCCTCGCTCATGCCCAAACCTTCCACACAGTACGCAAACAACGACGAAAACCCGAGCTCCAAGTGCAGCCGACGTTCGTCGAGCTCAACCAAGTGCGCCAACACCTGCGCAGTCAGCGAATTGCTCTGCTGAACGAGCTTCGACAACCCCGCGACGAGCTCCGCATTTCCGACTCCCAGCAATCGATATTGGTTGCTCATCACTCTTCTCTACCATGCGTTATTTTTTTTGAACGCACTGCCACCCAGAAGCCGTTTTCAGCAAGAAAATGGCTTCGAACTCCACCGGAGCCGCGATAGCCTCAGTACACGAAACCTGACGCAACCAATCCATAAAATCCAACGCACTCCCACGATGGCGCAACCAGACGCCCGAAAGCTGTCTACAAAAATCGACGCCTCAACCGTCGAATCAGCAAGGGCGGACCGAACAAGTGATGCGCGCTTCTCCGTCCTCGTCGTTTCACACGCTCTCCACGCATGCGCGAATCACTTGTGAGGCCGCACGCAAGCTGCCGAGGCACTTCAATCAACTCAGCGCTCCCTCAGCGGCGCTCCAACAAGAGCTACGACCCGCGACGCTGCTCGCGCACCCTCGCGTTCCGATTCGAACTCCACCTGGCGAAGTCGGTCCGAGCTGGTCGAGTCAAGCGCATGGCGCTATCCGAACTTCCACCCGAATCTTCTCGCTCGGCCTTTGGCAGCAGAGTTCTTTGACGGCTTGCATGCTGCCCGATAGATCTTGCAGCTTATCTGCGGCGGCTCAAACTGAGGGCGCGCGCTCGATGCCCTGCCCTCGGTGCAAACCGCACCACACTCGAATCCCCAACCCTCGCCCCGCCGCCTCCCCTCAGCCCCCCACGAAGCGCTGCGCCTCCCGCGCCAACCCCAGCCACTTCGCCGGAACCGCCAAAATCGTCACCCATTCCTTCATTGCCTTCCCCTTGCCGGCATCGAACGGCCCACCGATCCCCGCGTCGATCAATTCCTCGACTCGCACCTTCGGCAACTTGAGGACGAGCGACCCGCGCACCAACATGGCGAAGATTTTGCCATCGACCTTCAGCGCGTTGGAACCGAAGGCGCGCCGGCTCGGCTGAGGAGCTTCAATGCTTGGGTCGCTACGCGTCAGCGTTTTCACGAGCTTCTGAAAAGCTCGCTCGGCATTCGACTCGTCTGCCATGGCGATACCTCTCGTGAGAGACGGCCGCGACGCCGAAGGCTGGGTGCTCTTCGGCGCCGCGCGTGACCATCAACCCAATCTCCCAACTCAGGGAACGGATCTCAGGGGAAGATTTCGCGTTCGGAGTAGACTTGATTGATGCGTTGTAGTGCGACGCCGTAACACGCGCGGCGGAAGTCGCAGTTGTGCAGCTTGGCGAAGCGGGCCATGCGGTCGTAGGCGTCGTGCATGGCGATTTCTAGGCGCTGATCCACTTCTTGGATGGTCCATTGCTCGCTGCGGCGATTTTGGACCCACTCGTAGTAGCTGACGGTCACGCCGCCAGCGTTGCACAGCACGTCCGGCAAGATTTCGATCCCGCGGCGCTTCAGGACTTCTTCGCCCTCGGGTGAGCAGGGGCCGTTGGCGCCTTCGGCGATCAGTTGCACTTGCAGCGCTTCGGCCTCTGCCGCGCCGACTTGGTTCTCGAGTGCGGCGGGCACGAAGATGTCGGCTTGCGTGCCGAAGAATTGCTCGCGTTCGATCTTGGTACCGTTGGCGTAGCCGGCGATCGAGCCGTTTTGTTCGACGTATTGCTTCAAGCGATAAGCATTGAAGCCTTCGGGGTTGTACAGGTAGCCCGTGTGATCGCCGACGGCGACCAGGGAGACGCCGAGTTGGCTGAGGAGCACCGCCGCGTTGGAGCCGACGTTGCCAAAACCCTGGACGATCAGCTTCTTGCCCTTGATGTCGAAGCGCGCGCGATCGGCCCAATCCAAGATGCAATGCACGAGACCCTGGCCGGTAGCTTTCTCGCGGCCGTAGGTGCCACCGCTGGCCACGGGCTTGCCGGTGACCACACCCATCACGCTCTGCTTGGAGACCATGCCCACCGAGTTCATATAGGTGTCGAGCGCCCAGGCCATGGTCTGCGCGTTCGTGCCCACGTCGGGCGCGGGGATGTCGTAGTCGGGGCCGATGTTCGAGCCGAGCGCGTGGAAGAAGCGTCGCGTCACGCGGCTGAGCTCGGCGCGCGAGAGGGCGTGTGGGTTGACCTTGATGCCGCCTTTGCCGCCGCCGAAGGGCAAGTTCATCAGCGAGCACTTCCAGGTCATCATCGCGCCGAGCGCCTTGAAGTCGTCGAGCGAGGCGTGCTCGTGGTAGCGCATGCCGCCCTTGTACGGACCGAGGATGTTCGAGTGCTGGATGCGATAGCCCTTGAACACACGGTAGTCGCCGTTGTCCATGCGGACGGGGAAGTGCACGATGATCTCGTTCTTCGGCTGCGCCAAAATGCTGCGGATGTACTCCGGCATTTGGATAATCTTGGCGGCATCATCCAAGTAGCCTTGGATGACTTTGAAGAACTCGTATTTGGGAGCCTGAGGGGAGGACGAGGAATTGGGAGCGACCGACTGCATGTGAGTTATTGTTCCAGTAACGGTGGCAGTCCGCAAAAAGCTAAGCTTTGTTTCGAGTTTGTGGCTGCTTCGGGGCAGAAGCTGCTCAGCTCAGCGGCCTACTCCGACCCACAGCGTATACAGGTAGACGATCGGCGAGACGACGATCAAGGCGTCGATGCGGTCCAGCATGCCGCCATGACCGGGCACAATCGAGCCCGAATCTTTGATGCCCGTGGAGCGCTTCAACAATGACTCGACCAGATCGCCGAATTGCCCGAACGCGCCGGCCAACAGGGCGAGCGGCACCACGTGCTCCAGTGGAATGCTACGCAGGAACAAGAAATGTCCGAGCAGGCCGCCGAGCAGCGCCCCGAGCAGCGCCCCGACGAAGCCCGCGCGAGTCTTTTTGGGACTGACCGCCTCGTACAGCTTTCGCTTGCCCAAAAAACGACCAAAGAAATACCCGCCCGTGTCCGCCAACCAAGCGAACGTAAGACACATGAACACGTAGCTCGGGCCGTCTTCGCCGGCGTCGCGGCGCAGCATCGCGAGCGACGTCAGCATGCCACCGACGTACAGCGGCCCGGCGACGCCAGCGAACGTACGTAACGCCGCGCTCGGAATCTCACCGAGCCGCCACAGCGGAACCATCAAGCCCACCAGCGGCACCGCGAACAGCAGCGTGAGCAGCACCCGCGGATCGTTCTCCGAGAGGTACAAGCTGGCGGCCACCGCCAGCGTGCTCAGGATGCCGATCGCACGCGCCACGCCGTCGTCGGGGTGCGTCATCCGAAATAGCTCGTCGGCGGAAATTGCTGCGGCGACCAGCACGAGGACGAAGAAGCCCAGGGCCGGCCCGCGAAATAGCAGCCACATCAGCGGGGGGACGACGACGGCTGCGGTGAGAAGTCGAACTTTGAGGTTGCTCGCGGCCAAGACGCCCTTGCCGTAACAGCCACTTGCGCGCGTCACAAGGGGAACCAAACCGGGGTGGGTCCCGGCCGACCATCCCAGGCGACTTGCGCCGAAGCCTCGCCGAAAGTAGACCCCCGGGTCCCTTCGCGATGAAGTTCCCTTGGGCCTTTTTTCGGCAGCGCGGGCTGCTGCTCGGATTCGTAGCGTTAGTCGCGACGGCTTCGCACTGTTCCGCGCCGAAGCCCCCGGAACGCTCACTCGAGGGAGTGGCGCAATTGCTGGGCGGGGCCATCAGCGGCGTCGTCAAGCCGGAAGAGCTGATCTGGGAACCGGGGCAGGGCGTGCTCGAGGAGCTCCTGGTCGGACGGCGCGTGCTGTTCTTGGGGAAGCCCAAAGACGGAACCGCACGCGATCTGTACCGCGCGCGGGTGCGTGTGACGCTCGACGGACAACCGCTTTCCGTGGGTGCCCTACACAACGTGACTGACACACCGGTCGGCGACGACGCGGCGCTCGAGGCTCGCGGTGACCGCGCGACGTTTGCGACACTCGCGTTCGGGCGCATTCAAGGACTGAGCGTGCTGGACCTCACCGGCATTCCACGCTCGGACCGGCCGGAGAAGTGGTTCGATCGCGCGCTCTTGGCGATCAATTCCTATCAAGCGACGGGCAGCTTCGCGGGGCTCGGCCGGACGAACATCGTGCTCGACCAACCGGCAGAGAGCGCCAAGCTGACGCTCGCGCCACCGAATTTGGAGATCGACTTCGGCGGCGCAGGCCCAGGCCGTGTTCTGCACTATCAAACCGAGCAGCGCTCGCTGCGCGGCGCGGACGGTGCTGATCCGGTCGCCGCGCGCGCGGTGCCCGAGGTGCACGTCCCGAAACCGCTGGTGTTGTGGTTGGTCGATACGGTGCGCGCAGAGGTCGGCCCGGAGCCGATCGCGTGGCTGGAAAACAAGGTTTTTGGCGCGCGGGACAGCCTCAAACGCGCGAGCTTCGCGCTGCTCTCGCCGAAGGCCGCGAGCGCGTTGAAAGCCGAATCAGCCGAACAAGTCGTGGCCAAAGTGGTCGACGGCAGTGACTTCGAGCACACGGCGGATTCTTGGCCGCCTCCGAGCGTGCCTTCGATTTGGAAAGATGCCAAGCCAGGCGAAGGCGAGTGGACGCCCGTTAGCTACGGCTTCTTGAAACCGATGCGCGGTCTGCCGGCGGACGCCAAGCCGCCCGCTTACTTTTATCGCACGGTGATTCGACCGGATGCGGAACGGCCGTATTCGGAGCTGGTGCTGATCGCGATGGATATGCGCCAGCTCGAGCTCGGGATGCAAGCGGGCTACGAGGATCCCAAGCCGACCACCGGCTCGCCCGGCGAGGGGCACATTCCGCAAGACCCCGGCGTGTACAGTCGAGTCGTGGGCACGTTCAACGGCGCGTTCAAGACGCAGCACGGCGCCTACGGCATGATGGTGAACAAGCGCGTGCTCTTGCCGCCTGTCGTAGGAGGCGCCACCGTGATCGTCACCAACTCGTCCGCGGTGGGCTTGGGCAGCTGGCCAGCGAGCAACGGAATTCCTGAAAATATCGCGTCATTTCGCCAGAATCTCGATCCGCTCGTCGAAGATGGCGTGGCCAACCCGACGGGCCGGCGGCTTTGGGGTTGGCAGCTCGAGGGCACCAGCGTGATGACCCAACGCACCGCGCTGTGCGTCACGGTCGCAGGCCACTTGTACTACGCTTGGGGTGAAGAGATCGACGGTCCGACCTTGGGCAAGGCGCTGCGCCAAGCAGGTTGCTCGTACGCGATGCACTTGGACATGAACCCGGCGCACGCGGGCTTCGTTTACACGGACGTCGTGAACCCGAAGAAGGGCGAGTATCACCTCAAGCTCGCCGACAACCGCATGACCATCCCGCCCGAGAAGTTCGTGCGCTGGTCCGCCAAAGACTTCTTCTACGTCACTGTCCGGGATGCGACACCCCATGACGCTTCCGAGTTGCAATGGACCGTCGACGGCGGCATCCAGGCACCACCGAGCTTCTTGCCAGGTGTGTACGCGAGCCAGCTGACCATGGGCAGCGTGCAGGTCGATCTACTGAGCTTCCAACCCGGGCACGTCGAGTTCCAATTTCGAGCGGGCTCGCGCGAGCCGGTTTCCGCAAGCGCGCCGGGCCTGAAAAATAGCCTGGATGACGCGACCGAGCATCGCGTGATGGCGGCCATCGGCCTCGGTCACACGACTGAGTCGACACGCTACGGTTTTGCTTTTGGCAGCGATGCCACGCTGCCCTTGCGCACGGGTTATGCCACGCTCGTCTTGTCGAAGACGGCCACCGCGCGCATCGAAGCGCCCGGAGTGACGCCGACCCTGAGCGCGGAGGAGGAAGCCGTGCAGCTACCGCTGCTGGTGGAGAACGGCAAACTCGAGCCGCGCGCGCGTGAACGCGGAGACATGCGTCGCCGTGCGGCGCTGTGCATCACGCCCAGCGAGCGGCTGATCGTCGCTTCCGCGCTGCACGACACCAGCGACACCTTGGCGGCGGCGCTGCTACGCGTGGGTTGCACGCGCGTCGTCGAGCTCGACCGCGGTTCGCACCACCCCGCATTCGTGCAACGCGCAGGCACGGCAACGCCACCCTTGGCCAGCTACGAGACGAGCGTGCTGTACGCGCTCGGCAGGCCGATGCAGGCGCTCGCGTTTCGTTGGAAGCCGGCAAACGCGGCCCCTTCGACCAAGGTCACGAGCTACGACTACCCCGCCCCCGACATTGCCCCGAAAAAGAAGAAGCGCCGCCGCGAAGCCGCTCCGAGCGAGCCGCCAGCGGAGCACTGATGATGCGTCTCGGTTCGTTGCTGATTGCGCTGCTGGCTCTCTCGGGCTGTCGCCGATCGGCAAGCTCGGACGTGCTGCCGGCGGCGAGCGCACAGGCGCCTGCGCCGATTGCCGTTGCGGTGCCAGCGTCGGTTTCCGCGGCCGTTTCAGCGCCACCCCCCGCATCGGGGACTTCCGGCACCGAACTTCCTCCCTTGTTCGGTGTCGCCTGGATCGAGCACCTCGAGTTGGACGGCGGACACGAGGCGTACGTGTGCCCGCCGATTGGCGCGCGAAAGCCACGTCCGCTGATCGTGGCCGTGCACGGCGCGGGTGATCGCCCGGAATGGGCGTGCGGCGGCTGGCGCATGGTGGCCGGCGAATACGCGTTCGTGGTTTGCCCACAGGGCATGAAGATGGACCCCTCGCGCTTCGCTTGGGACAGCCCCGAGACGATTCGCAAGCGCGTTGCCAGCGCGATTGCCGCCGCTCGCGCTCGTTTCGGCCAGTACATCGCCGATGGTCCGACGCTCTATGTCGGCTTCAGCCAGGGAGCGACCTTGGCGGGTTCGACGCTACTCGATCCTGCTCAGTCATTCCCGTTCATCGCGCTCGCGGAGGGCGGCTATGATTTACTTCGCAATCGCGCGTTCCTCGGCAAGTTGAAGGCGCGCGGCGTCGACAGCGTACTGCTCGCGTGCGGCACGCCCGCGTGCTTCGCGAGCATGCGTGCCATCGAGCCCAACCTGAGCGCGGCGGGCATACAAGCGCTGATCGGCGGCGACGCGAAGTCCGGCCACAACTTGAACGGAGAGATGCAAGCGGGGCTGCAAAAGGTGTGGCCGGAATTCGTCGCGGGTTTGCCGAATTGGCGCGGGTACAGGAGGCGTTGAGCGCCAAGACTGTTTCGTTATAGTCTCGCAGGGTGAACGCCCCACTTTGGGCCTGATCTCGGCAGCCGAAGCTTAGTGGCACGGAAAGCCAATCAAAAATGACGAAGACGATGTTGTGGGGTGTGATGTTGTGGACTGCAGGCGCGGGGGCTTTCACGACCGGCTGCTCGAGCGACGCCGACCCTGGCAATAGCGGCGCCAGCGGTGCTGGAGGCGGTCTCGCGACGAGTGGTGCGGGAGGTGTCCATCACGCGGTACCGGCTCAGAGCAACCTGACCTTGGTCGTACAACCGGCAACCGGGGCCCGGTGTCCGGTAGCTGGCCAGACGTACGTGCTCGGCGATCCGGAAGGCCCGACCGCCGTCTCACCAGGCGATCGCCTAGTTGACGGTGAGCAAGGCGCCACGATCTCCTGCTCGGTGCGCGGCGATGGGTCGTATACTTTCAGCGGCGCGATTCGCGGAACCACCGGACAGGGCGACCTCGTAGACGTGAAGATGACCGATGGCAGCGTCACTGGGGAAACCGGCAGCGTGACGCTGAGCGTCGTCACTCCGCAATTGGCAAGCCGGTTCACGAGCACGGCGGGCGGCTGCGCGGTCACAGTAATCGGACAGAACATCAAACCGGGCAGTGTCTGGGCGAGCGTGGCTTGCCCAACCATCACTGATCCGTCGACGCCTGACGTGACTTGCAGCGTTGGCTCGGTCAGCACGTTCGTGTTCGAGAACTGCGACGGTACCTGACGCCACGGGGGCAAGAGAGCGTTGACGCGGCTTCGAGACCCGCTCGAAGCCGCGTTCGCTCCTCAATCCCCCAACACGAACGTTGCGCGTAGCGCGCCGTAGGCGAACTGCCCGTTGCCGCCGGCGTCGACACTCTTGGAAGTGTCTCCCGAGCTGGTTTTCGCGCTCGCGAGAAACAGCCCCTGAAGCCCAAATTCGGCACCCAAGGCGAAATTACGGCTCAGGAAATAGTCGCCACCGAAGCCGAGCATCACCGGGATGAGCGTTGCGCTCGCGGAGCCGTCGTTGGTCGTATTCTTACAAGTCTGCGAACCGTTCACGTCGGAGACGCAATCCGTGCTCGTCACTGTCGTGTCGAGCGACGCCCGCGCCACGCCCGCGGAAGCGATCAGATTCGCGCGTGCGCGACCGTCTTTGGAATGCCAGACATCGATGATCGCGGTGGGCGCCACCTGGAACAGCGTGAGCGATCCCGAATCTCCCGCTGAATTCACGCCGATGCGAGCCAGCCCGAGCCCCAGACCGAGCGAGTAAGACGGGCCCTGATAGCCAACGACAAACCCGGTTCCAGCGCCCGCGAGCGAGAGCAGGCTACTCTGACTTTGCACCCGTGCTTGGACCATCAGACCCGTTGCGTGGCCGTTGCTCTCGGGTTCCTCGCTCGCACGCTGCACTGCCGGAGGCACCGTACCGGTGCCCGGCGGTTTCATCGCGTAGCCGTCATTCTCCTGTGCGTGCGAAACACCCGCCGCCGTCACGCAACCCGTCAGAACCACTGCCCCTAAGCTCCATCGAATCATTTCAAGCCTCCTCCACCCACGTCAGATCCGAGCGCGCGCTCGCGCCCCGTCCCTAGGTTCGAGCGCCCCTCAGTAAGCGCTCTTCCACCCTACAGCAAACAACGCGCCAACCTTCCTCGGCGAGTTTCTGCCGCAAAATGGCCGAGTGTCGGCATCGGTTCCGTGGTGATTGATTCACAGCGTGAATGCCGAGCGCCACTTGCACGGTCTCAGCGAATTGACGCTCGGTTCGGGCTCGAGGTTTTCGCGTGAGTCAAACCCGAATGCGCCGACGCTTCACCGGCTCGTCCGGCTCGATCTCCTCGATCGCATTGGTGCTCAGATTCCGATACCGCACCTGACGCACGAGGCGTCCCTGAGCCATCAGGCCCTTGCCCTCTTCGAAGAAGAGCCGCTCTTCGCGCTTGCGATGGCGTTCGAGCGCGGCTTTGCCGAGCGCGGACTCTTCGTCCACGTGCCATTGACCGATGTCCTTCGGCAGCGGCTCGAGCACGCCTAGGCGCTCCTCGGCAGCGCCGGGCACGAGCTTGAAGATGAACACTAGGTAGACCCCGACGCCCAGAGCAGCGACGATCATCAAGAACAGGAAGAACACCAATCACCTCCGGATGAGTGCTTCAGCGCGTCGCCTCTAGCACGGGCGGCGCGAAATCCGCCGGGTGCGCGCGCGCGGCTTCGATAACTTCGGGAATTTTCGAGGTTTCGATGCCGCGCCAATACACGTTCCACTCGGGCAAGCGCATCATGCCGTCGCACACCGAGGCGTACCAAGAGGCGATCGGATTGTCGGCGCGACCGCGCCAATACAGCGCCGGGTAATCACGCGAGATGGCCTGCCACAGGTCGCGGCCCATGCCTTCACCTTGCGCCTCGGGTTCGACCGCGAATTTGCTCAGGTATGGCACTGGGTTGCCGTGCGCGACGACCGCGGCGCCGCGGTACTCGGCCTCGACATACACCGCGAGCGGCGTGCGATCGAAGAACTTGTCGTCGAGCCCACGCCCGAAGCTCGCTTCGAGCAATTTTCGGAGCCGCTCGGTATCCAGGTTCACGAAGGAACGATGGCGGGAGACGGCGCTGCCGAGCTTGATCAGTGTACCTGCGCCTTTGACCGTGAACAGCTCTTTGAGCAAGTTGATCGGCGAGGTAATGCTGGCCAAGATCGGCGTGGGTTGCGATAGGTCGATCAACCGCTCGGCCGCGGCGAGCAATTCCGAGTCGCGCTTGGGCAATGTCTTGCCGGGCACGATGCCGGCGCGGTCAGTGCGCAGATTGATGATCGAGATCCGCCCACCGTCCATGGGCAAGAAATAACCAGGTGCGAGTTCGAGCCGCCGCGGGGTGAGCGGTTTGAGCCCTCCGCGCCGTCGAAGCAGCACGAACTTCCGCGTGTCGAGCTCTCTCGCCAGCTCACCCAGCTGGTTCAAGCGATCGTCGATGGTCTGGCCCTCGATGGCGCGAAAGTGCACCACTGGCAAACGATCAGCCCGCAACTCACTGCGCAGTTTTTCGGCGAGCCCCTCTTCACCCATCTCGTGTGAGTAGGCCTCCATGCCCTGGAGCTGCACGCGCTTGAGCAATCGCTCGCTGCTGGCTGCTCCCTGCTCGGGATCATACAAGCCGAGCACGACCGGTGCATGCAGGCCGAGGTCGGCGAGAAACTTCAGCTGTTCGACCAACGAACCGAGCGCGTAACGAATAACGGTCGCACCTGGGGCGATGATGCCGAAGCTCTCGGGCGGCAACTTGAGGAACAGGCGTAGGTAAAATTCCGCCTCCGAGCGACGACCCACGCTTTCCAAAAACGTGAGCACGGCTTCGGCGGAGGCCGATGCAGGAGCAGGCGCTGACACTCTCTATTTGATCTGGTTCTGAACGTAAGCGACGAGATCCGCGCTGCCGACGACAGCGGGCGTCGCCAGTTTACGCGCATACCAACGAACGGTCCAATGCAGCGAGTCGCCTGGCGCGAGCGTCTTCACCGCGCCTTGGTTCTCGACCTCCACGTATTTGGGCGCGGCAAAGATCTCGATTTCCGCTTCGCC
>Ga0247766_1000166_pt1 | contig 14086 bp, 9 predicted proteins | sample UWRJL223509R6_FD_179946 | JGI IMG/M metagenome (GOLD analysis project Ga0247766, IMG submission 179946) | Plant litter microbial communities from Arlington Agricultural Research Station in Wisconsin, United States - UWRJ-L223-509R-6 | ecosystem: Environmental > Terrestrial > Plant litter >... | reverse complement strand
CTTCGAAACGGCTGCCTTCGCCGAGCTTGCTTTCGACGGTGATGAAACCGCCGTGTTCTTGAACGATGCCGTAAGCTACGGCAAGGCCGAGGCCCGTGCCTTCACCCACGTCTTTGGTCGTGAAAAATGGCTCGAAAACGCGCTCCAGCGTGTCTTCCCCCATGCCCGTGCCCTGATCGCCGATGGTCAGGCAAACGAAGCCACGCCCCCGCGCGCCGCTTGCATAATCGCTCGGCTTGCTGGCTCCGGGAGCCGCGCGCAGGCCGACCTCCACCGTGGACGATTCCGGGCTGGCTTGCACCGCGTTGACCACCAAATTGGTCAGCACTTGCTGCACTTGCGCCGCGTCGGCCACGACTTCCGAAACCGGCTCGTGCGCTTCGAAGTGCAGCGAGACGCGCCGCTTGTCGGCGATCGGCCGGAGCAGGGACAGCGTGCTGGCGGCCAGGTGCTTCAAGTCGACCAGGGATTTATTGGGCTTACCGGCGCGCGCAAAGTCCAGCAATTGGCGAATGATCTGCGTCATGCGCTCGCTCTGCTCCATCACGATGCGCGCGTTGTTGCGGATGGTGTCGCCCGCGTCGGGGTTCTGGCTGATCATCTTGGCCCGCCCGGAGACCACGTTCAGCGGCGTGCCCAGCTCGTGGGCGATGCCCGAGGCCAGCTTGCCCACGGTGACCAACCGCTCGGCGTGCCGCAATTGTTGCATGGCGTGGACGCGAGCCGCCGTTTCGGCCACGAGTCGCGTGCTGGCGTCCGAGAGCTTGCTGCTCATGGCGTTCATCTCTCGCCCAAGCTCGGCGATCTCGTCGTGCTGCTGCAAATCCAGACGCAGCCCCAAATCGCCCGCGCCGATGCGCCGAGCCTGTTCGACCAAGGCGCGCACCGGACGCCCGACGATGCTATTGCCGAGCGCGAAGGTCAGCACCGCGCAGACCAACGCGAGCACGAGCGCAGTGAGCGCCGCGCGCAGCACGGTCGTCCGCACGTACGCGTCGCGCGGCTTGAGTGATTCGGAGATCTCGAGCACGCCCGGGGTTTCGTCGCCCAGGTGCACGGCGGCGTAGCTGTAGAACTTGGGATCCGGCCCCTCCAGCTTGTCGTGTAGGGAGCCGTCGCCATGACGCACGCGCTGAAGCGCCGCCTGGTCGATGCGCGGATCGGCGGCCGTGCCGTCCTTGGGCACGAAGCGGACGTGCACGGCGCCTTCGCCCGCGTCGAGCTGCTCCAGCAGACCGAGGGCGTGGGTTCGGCCGTCTACGCGCCAGACGCGCGCCATCGACAGGGCGACCGCACGCGCGAACGTCTCGTGATCGCGCGCGATGTCCGTTTCGAACAAACGGATCTCACGATTGACCGTGAGGTAGCTGGAGAGGGCCAAGATCGCGACGATGCCGGCGATCATGCCGAGCGTCAGTTTTCCAGAGATTCGCATGAGCGTCGCGGCGATCCGTCCAAGGGCCGAGCACGTGCTTTTATTCCGCTTTTATTCCGGCGTCAGCCGGAACGGGCAGGGCAGCGAACCCCTGCCCAGGAAACCCGACGGCGGCTCTCAGTATTCGAACTCGAGCGGGGGCGGCTCGTTTTTCACCAAGTATTCGAGTTGCGCCTTGAAATTCTCCGGGGTCGTCTTGGCCACCGCGGCATACTTCTGAATTTCAGCCGCGTCCTCGAAGTCATCCTTGCGCAGGCGCAACATGTAGCGGCGGGCGATCTTGTAATACTCAGTGTCCACGTCGACCATGCGCACGCGCGTCCGTCCGGTTTCGGGGTCGAGCATATCCGCGAATTTAATGGGCTTGAACTTACCTTGTTGGATGGTGACCATGGCGCCCGAACCGCCCTCCAACAGGTACTTGGCGGCGCAATAGCCCAAGTCACGCGTGTACTCCATGTCGAACGGGATGGGATCGGTACAGCGCAGCTCGTAGCCGATGTCCTTGGACACGATGGTGACTTTGATACCGAACTCTTTCAGGCGTTCGGTGACGCGCGCCTTGATGATGCGACCGTAGTCGATTTCGGCGATGCGGATGTGATCGTGCTCGTCGCGCTCGACGTCCGCATAGAGCGCGAGCTCTTCCGGATCGAGACGCTCGACCAAGCCCTCGGCCAAGACGGCCACGCCGTCAGGGCGGCCGTAGGCCAAACGCTTGATGATCGCGCCCACCAAGGTGTCGACCATTTCGCTGAGTGGTACCAGCTTGGTGCGGAATTCTTCCGGGATCAGCGTGAGCGTCGCGCCGGCGGCTTTGCCGATGCCGAGCGCGAGGTGACCCGCTTTGCGGCCCATGGCGACCACGAAGTACCAGCGTGAAGTGGTCTGCGCATCGACCAGCAAGTCTTTGACGATGCCCGTGCCGACGTGGCGCGCGGTCTGATAGCCAAAGGTCGGGATCCACTCCGGCAGATCCAAGTCGTTGTCGATGGTCTTGGGGACGTGCACGACTTTGAGCGTGCCTTGTGAGTGCTCGGAGATGCGCATAGCCGAAAAAGCGGTGTCGTCGCCGCCGATCGTGATCAGCTGAGTGACACCCAGGCGCTTCAGCGAGTCGACGCTTGCCGCCAGCAACGCGGGCTCTTTGGTCGGGTTGGCGCGCGCCGTGCCGAGCGTCGAACCGCCGCGAAAATGAATGCGCGATACGGTCTCGATATCGAGCGGCCGCACCTTGCTGATGTCACCGCGCATGATGCCGGAAAAGCCATCACGAATGCCGACGACCGGGATGCCCTCGACGCACGCCCGAATGGTCGCCGCGCCAATCACGCTGTTGATGCCCGGTGCCGGGCCCCCGCCCACGAGGATCGCCATTTTGCTGTCCGTCATGGACTCTCAACCTAGGGGATGTGCGGACGTACAACAAGCCTTAGTGCGGCTCCCCAAACGTGAACGTAAACGTAAACGTGAACGTGAACGATCTTCAGCCGCCAAAAGTTGATTTTTGATGGTCACAATTCGCCACGCGTCCGGCATAGCCTTCGGCGTCCCATCCCGGCTACCTGACCGTGACGCGAGGTGCGCTGCTGGATCGCGAGCGCCCACTCCCTCTTCTTCGACCGGTGATGGTTTGCGTTTACGTCGAGAGAAGGTTTTTGCCGGTTTCGCCCGGTTCGAAGAAGTGGACTCGCGACATATCGAAGTACATTGGTAGGGTCTCGCCGCGGCGGATCTCTGCGTAGGAATCGATTTGCGCGACGGTGCGCGGGTGACGATCGGTAGCGAGGTAGACGTCCATCTTGTGGCCGAGTGGCTGCACCAGCGTGACTTGCATCGCGAGTTGGTTGTCCTCGGTTTGGAAGCGCGCGTGTGCTTTGTCGGAGATCGCCTCCGGGCGGACGCCCAGCACCACCGTTTGTCCGACGCGCGAGCGAAGCTCGGCGCGGGCCACTTCGGGGACGGGGAGTTTGCCCGTGCCCTCGTCGAACCAGAGCCTCCCGGCCGCTTCGACGAGCTCACCGGTGAAGAAGTTCATCGGTGGGCTACCGAGGAAGCTGCCGACGAAGCGATTGACCGGGCGTTTGTAGATCTCGAGCGCCGAGCCGACTTGTTGGGTGATGCCGTCTTTCATGACCACGACGCGATCGCCGAGGGTCATGGCCTCTTCTTGATCGTGGGTCACGTACACGGTGGTGGCATTCAAGCTCATGGTGAGTTGCTTGATTTCGGCGCGCATTTCCACGCGCAGCTTGGCGTCCAAGTTGGACAAGGGTTCGTCGAACAAGAAGCACTTCGGGTCTCGCACGATGGCGCGGCCGAGCGCGACGCGCTGACGCTGACCGCCGGAAAGTGCCTTCGGCTTGCGCTCGAGCAGGTGAGTAATCATCAGCACCTTGGCCGCGCGCTGCACTTTCTCGTCGATGGTCGCCTTGGGCGTGCTGCGCAGCTTCAACGCGAAGGCCATGTTGTCGTACACGCTCATGTGCGGGTAGAGCGCGTAGCTTTGAAACACCATGGCGATGTCGCGATCCTTGGGAGCCACGTCGTTGACGACGCGCCCCCCGATCGAAATCGTCCCCGAGCTCACCTCTTCCAGCCCGGCGATCATGCGCAAAGTGGTGGACTTGCCGCAGCCGGAAGGACCGACGAGCACCACGAATTCGCGATCTGCGATGTCCAGGTTGAAGTGGTCGACGACCTTGAGCCCGCCTTCGTACACTTTCACGACGTCCTCGAGGACCACTCCTGCCATGGCCAGAACATTACGACGGTTGCCCTTCTCGCGTGATCAAAATGTTCGTGGCTGACGCTCGCGCCTCGTGCGCCCGTCGAGCTAGCGGAAGCCGGTGCTCGTTCGGCACCAGATCGATGATTTCGAGGATCAAGACGTCTTTGTGGGTGGACGACGTGACGTTCGTGCCCAAGTGAGCAAGCGCGCCGCGCTCAGCGGATGAACGCATACGATTGCGCTGGGTGCTGATCAAGCGATGGGGTGCTGATCTTGCTCCGCGCGGCATTGTCGACCGCGATCGGCTGCATGGGGGCGCGATAGGCGTCCAAGGCGAACGCGCGCCAAGTGTCACGCGTCAGAGTCACGGTGACCGGCACGTATTGAACGCTGGAGACCTCGATTGGCGGCGCGGTCCCCGGCAGAAGCGCATTCCGTGCGAAGCCCGCGACGGTGAACAGCAAGCGGCGTGCGCTTCGGATCGGGGCGCCGTCGAGCGAGACGAGGCTGGCGCAGGCGAATCCGGGCGCAAAATCGTGAAACTCGAAACTCGCGTCGCGGAAGTCGAGCGCGCTGTTGGCGACGAAGCCACACACGGCTGCCAGCGCCGGAGTGTCGATACTGAAGCGGGCATGGTCGCCCTGTGGCTTCCACAACAGCTCGCCCGTGTCGCTCCCCAGAGTCCCGTTCGCGCGAGCGCTGCGCTCGGCGGTGACGTCCCCAGAGCCGGCGTGGAGCGTGATACCCAGTTGACGAACTGCGGCCAGCGCCAAGGGCACGCCGTGATTGCCCCACAGACTCGGTAGCGCATCATCGCCGTAAGGAAGGTCGCTCGGTTGCTCCGGGACCTCGAGCTCGACGCGACTCGTTGCGGGCGCGACCAAGCCACCGCGAAAAGCGGCCGCCGCGGTGCTCAGAAAGGCAAGTTTTGCCGGGTGCCCGGCGAGGTCGAACACGCCGTTGAGGTGAGTGGGTTCGTACTCGCGCTTGTGATCCGCGTACGCGAAGGCAAACAGGGCGTCCCAATCTTGCAAGCCTGCGATGCCGATCATGAGCGGGAACATCTCCGCCGGGTAGCTGCTCGACGCTCCTGCTTTGGCATTGGCAAATTCAGAGATCACGAAGGGTTTGCCGAATACGCGGTAGCTGGCAAGCCGGCCCAGGCTACCGAGGTCGGCGTGGGTGACCTGGCTGCGCTCGCTTTCCGACCAATAACCATGCATGTCGATGAAGTCACTGAGCTCCGCCTCACGCAGCACGCCCGCGAGACCACCGAAGCTCGCCTGGCTGTTGATCAACATCGATCGCAAGCCGAGCTCGCTGCGCACGAAGGTGGTCAGTGAGAGAACGTTGGTTCGCTCGACCTCTCGCAGATATCGTGCGAAATCCGCGCGTGCTGACGGTGAGCCCCGAAACGTCGGCAGTTCGGCTTTGGCTTCTTCTTCGGCGGGGCCGGGCGCGCGCAGGCCCTCCGCGGTACGCTGCGCGATCCACGGAGCGTAGCCTTTTTCGAGCTCCGCGCGGAACTCGGCAGGGACGTCGTCTGGGCTGCCCGCGGCAGAAGGAAAGAGCGTATCTTCGTGGTTCAGCTCTACGTACAAGAGCGCGGGTTCCGCGCGGTACTCGAGCTGCGTCTCGGAGTTGCGGTGGCTGAGCAGGCGGCGCGCCAAGTCACGTTGGGCTTGGAGCAGCAGCGGATGAAATCGATCCAGCACGTTTCCGCGCGGAAAGCGTGCTTGGACTTCCACGGGCAGGTTTGCGTAGCCGCCGCTCGCGTGGAGTACGAGGCTGAAATAGATCCCCTCGGCTTTCAGCACGGCCGTGAAGTGGTCGAGCTGCGCCAAAGCCTCCGGCGCGAGCTGTCCGTCCGTGGTGAGCAAGACGCCTGGCGCGTCGAGATCGCGCAACCGAACGGCGTTGATGCCGAGCTTGCGAAAATGCCTCGCCAAGCGAAGTGCCGTGTCGTGATCGGGCAGGCAAGCCACACCGGTCAGGTTCACACCGAAGAAGCGCAGGCGACTACTGCGGTCATCGACGAAATGCCCGAGAGAAGCGCGCACGAAGCCGTGCGCACCAGCGGGCTCGGCGTTCAGCGCCGACAAATCAGCCAGCTCGAGTCGATCATCGAGTGTCGACGGGGCCGGAATGAACTCCTGCGGCTGAGCGGGTTTGTACACACCCTGCGGAAAGTTCTGCTGCGTACGGCAACCCAGCAGCGTGACGACAGAAAAAATCACGCCGGTGAAAGCCGTGACGGACATTGCACTGTTTACGCGACGCAGACTATGGTTCGTCACGGTAAGCGCCTTAACCTTGGCGCCCATTTTGTGCACGATCATGCTTGAATTTCGCTCATTCGTTGGTTGTCTGACAGGACTCGCGCTTGGTTTGACGTTGGCACCGTCGGTTGCTTTGGCTGCCAGCAAGGACAAAGCCGCTCGCCAGTTGCAGACGGAGGCGATGCAAACAGACTACGCCGAAACCAACTTCAAGAAGTCCGAGCAGAAGTTGAAAAAAGCCATCGGCCAATGCGGTGCGTCGAACTGCTCGAAGCAAGTCGTGGGGGAGCTGCATCGCGATCTGGCGACCGTTTATAGCTCCGGCCTGAAGCAAAATGCGAAAGCCAAGACCGAGCTGAAGCAAGCGTTGAAGGCCGATCCGGATCTGCAATTGAACGAAGACTTTGCCACACCGGCTCTACGCAAGCTCTTCAAAGAGTTGGGCGGACACGAGCCCAAGGCAGAGGTCGAAGACGAGCCGGTCGAGGAAAAGAAGAAGGAAAAGGACGAGAGCTGCGATTCCGACAGCGGCACGTGCCTCGAAGAAGAGCCGGCCAAGAACGACAGCGCGCCGAGCAAGGGCTCCAAAAACTGGCTCAGCCTGAATTTCCAGCAAGATTTGCTGCTCTTTTCATCCCAAGACCAAGTCTGTGGCTCGGGCACCAGTCCCGACGCCAAAAACTACAGCTGCTTTCAAAACGGTGCCCCCTTCAACGACACGATTGCCTCGGGCCCCGGCAATCACGTCGCGGGCGGCATCGGGCGCGGCACGATGCGGCTGATGCTCGGTTTCGATCGCTTGTTGACCACGAACGTGAGCCTCGGTTTGCGCTTGGGTTATGCGTTCGGCGGGCGCCCGCCCGGCACTGACAAGTTCTCACCGCTGCACTTGGAGCTGCGAGCCAACTACTGGTTCGGTTCGGCGCCCTTCGAAAGTTCGGGCTTGCGCCCGTACCTGTCGCTGTCGGGCGGCTTGGCCGAAGTCGACGGCAAAGTCGCGGTCGAGTACTACGACGACACCAGCACCAAGAAGACGGCGGACGCTTGGCGCAAGACCGGCAAGGGCTTCGCGGGGCTCGCCTTCGGCGTGATGATTCCGTTCGCTGGTGACAACGGAATCGTCCCCGAGCTGCGCGCGATGCAGATGTTCGGCGCTTCGGGGACGGTATTTGCTTTGTCGATTGGCTACGCGCGCGGCTTCTGAGCTACGCCGTTCGCCTCACTTGGTGAAGGCGATGTCGTCGATACTGATGTCGAACGGCACGGCCTGAGGAACTTGAAACTGAACGGCGAGGATATGCGCCTTGTCGAACGTGGCCGCCGTACCGAATTTGTCTTGGGTGATGGTTGCAAACGGCATCGAGAACTGCTTCCACGCGGAGGTCAGCGTGGCCTTCACGTTGAAGTGATCTTCGCACATTGCAGCGCACGTTCCGCCATCGGCAGTCGTCGGCGTGGTCGCGGGGATCTTGATCATGGCTTTGAGCATCGCAACGTTGCCCTTGGCCCAGAACGTGATCCCGGAGTACGCGCTGGCGTCGTATGGGCACGACTTGGAAGCGGTGTTGTTGAAGTCGAACCCCATGCCTGCGCCATAGATCGTGAACGCGGGACCGCTGGTAGTGGCCGCGAACTTTGGCGTGGCCGTCGACCCCCCGGCGGTTGGTTTGAACAGCGCCTTTGGGTCAGGCACCTGAGTCGCACTGCCGTCGTTGAACGTGTACCAATAGCCAAGGCGCGAGCCAGCAGGCGTGATCACGTTGTCGCCATCTTCGAGGTCGTCGATCGTGAGGAGCTCTGTTGCCGCGCCGACTGCGGCCTTGCAGCCGCCGACCGTGGCTGACCCGCCGCTACCGGTGGCCGAGCCGCCCGTGCCGACGGGGCCATGCCCGCCCGTGGTCGCGCCGCCCACTCCGGTGTTGAACTTGTTGCCACCCGCGCCCGGTGAGGACCCGCCCGTAGCTGGGTGAGCCACCGAGCCGCCGCTGCCCGTGATCGGCGCTGAGCCGCCGCTGCCGTTAGCGGTCCCAGCAGATTGGCCGTTGCCGCTGCCGGCACTGGGCGCGTTGGTGCCGCCGGGGATCGTATTGTCGATGCCCTGCGCGCTGCAGGCCGAGTAGTAGACGGCAAGGGCGCCCAAGACGACCGTAGCCACAGACAAATTGCGTGTCTTCATCAACGCGCGCACCTTTCGGAAACCGCGACCGGCGCGGCGCGCAGAAAATGCGGCTCGGCCCGATCCGGGCGAGAGTGTAGTCCATCAGTTACACAATGCAGCTGAAAAACAGCTTGAAATAAAGGGTTTTTGCGAAGCAGCAGAGTGCCAATTTTCTAGGTACTCGGGAAAGGTCGAGTGTCCTGTTGGGTCAAGACGGTTACTCGAACTCCTTGTCCGCGAACGCGGGCTACTCGATGTACGAAGTTCCGAGTTTGGCAAAACCCCGAGTCCTCTCCTGGTGTCGCGCGCGGAGGTCGGTGAGGGAATCGCCCAGGTTCGCGGGCGGTGCGTGCGCGAAGGAAAAACCGTCTTTTGCCGGAACGAAAACCCCCAAAATTCTTGGCCCGCGCGAGCTCGATCGCGCGGGTTTTGCTGGATATGAAATCGGTTCCAGGTTAGCCTGCCGCGCAAATGAACCGAACTTTGTTGACGAACGTTTTGATCGGTGTCCTTTCCGTGTCCGCGCTGACCTTGGGCAGCGGTTGTGTCAAGCGAATCGACCCGACCTCCGCTGAAACCAAGAACTCGCCCGAAGGCAAAGTCTGTCCCCCGAGCGAAGGCCTGATCGCGGACGGTGAGAACAACAGCAATCAGATCCCCACGATCAAGGGTCGCGGCGGCTACTGGTACACGTTCGTCGACACCAACGGTTCGACGATCAGCCCCACGGCTGGCTCGCAGGGCGGCACGTTCGCGATGTCCGCGGGTGGCCGAGACGGTTCGAAGTACGCCGCGCACATGTGGGGCACGGTTGGCAGCGCCGAGACGGTCTACGCGGGCATGGCCCTGAACTTCGTCGACCCCAAGGGCACGTACGACGGCACCGCCTACAAGGGCATCTCGTTCTGGGCCAAGAAGGCCGGAAACTCGACGCAGAAGGTGCGTCTCAAGGTGCCGGACATCAACACCGATCCGGACGGCAAGGTGTGCAAGGAGTGCTACAACGACTTCGGCGCTGATCTCGTGCTCACGGACGAGTGGCGTCAGTTCGTCTTCCCGTACACCGCCATGAAGCAGATGAAAGGCTGGGGCAATCCGCGCACCGCCGGCATCGACTCTTCGCAGATGTACGCGATTCAGTTTCAGGTCAACGACAAAGGTCAACCCTTCGACATTTGGGTCGACGACATCCAGTTCACTGGCTGTCCGTGATTTTTCTACCGCACAAATCTAGTTCTTGCGGTCGCGCCAGCTGACGGCCGCCTTCGGGCGGCGCCTGGCCGACCCTTCGAGTTGCGGGACGCTGGGCCTTGCCCGCCCCGCAACTCGCCTTCATCGTTCCCTCTCCGTGGCCTCCTTCGAGGCCACGGCTGCAAAATCGCGACTCATCGTGGAGCACTCCTGTCATGCGCTTTGGTCACTTCGACGACGCCCGTAAAGAATACGTCATCACGACACCCAAGACCCCGTACCCGTGGATCAACTACCTGGGTAGCGAGCAGTTCTTCGGCCTCGTTTCGCACCAAGGCGGCGGTTACTGCTTCTACCGTGACGCGAAGATGCGCCGACTGACGCGCTACCGCTACAACAACGTGCCCACCGACTCGGGCGGTCGCTACTTCTACATCAACGAGGGAGGCGACACCTGGACGCCCACCTTCATGCCGATGAAGAAGGAGCTCAGCTTCTACGAGTGCCGTCACGGTCTCGGCTACACGCAGATCACGGGTACCCGCAACGGCCTACGCGCAGAGGTGCTGTACTTCGTACCCATCGGCGGCGAAACCTGCGAGGTCCACCAAGTCACCCTGAAGAACGAAGGCTCGAGCCCCAAGCAGGTCAAGCTGTTCTCGTTCATCGAGTTCTGCTTGTGGAACGCGGCGGACGACGGCACCAATCTTCAGCGCAATTTCAGCACCGGTGAGGTCGAGGTCGTCGGCAGCACCATCTATCACAAGACCGAGTATCGCGAGCGCCGCGATCACTTCGCGTTTTATCACGTGAACGCGCCCGTGGCGGGCTTCGACACGGATCGCGAGTCGTTCATCGGTCTGTACAACGGCTTCGGCGAGGCGGACGTGCCGATCGCGGGCAAGTCGAAGAACACGGTTGCCAGCGGTTGGTCGCCAATTGCCTCGCATGGCTTGGAAGTGACGCTCGCGCCCGGCGAAGAGAAGAAGTTCGTCTTCGTACTCGGCTACGTCGAGAACCCGCGTAGCGAGAAGTGGGAAAAGCCCGGCATCATCAACAAGAAGCGCGCCGAGCAGTTGATTGCGGCGTACTCCACTTCCGAGCAGGTGAGCGCGGGGCTCGCCAAACTGCGTGAACACTGGCAAGGCTTGCTCTCGACTTACGCCGTCGAGTCCGGCGACGAGAAGCTGAACCGGATGGTGAACATCTGGAATCCGTACCAGTGCATGGTCACCTTCAACATGTCGCGCAGTGCCTCGCTCTTCGAGACGGGGATCGGGCGCGGCATGGGCTTCCGTGATTCCAATCAAGATTTGCTCGGCTTCGTGCACTTGGTGCCCGAGCGCGCGCGCGAGCGCATCATCGACATCGCTTCCACGCAATTCGCCGACGGCAGCGCCTATCACCAGTACCAACCGCTGACCAAGCGCGGCAACAACGACATCGGCAGCGGCTTCAACGATGATCCGCTGTGGTTGATCTTGGGCGTGTCGGCCTACATCAAAGAGACGGGCGACTACGGCATTTTGGACGAGCAAGTGCCGTTCGACAATGATCCGAACAACGCGGCCTCGTTGCTCGAGCATTTGAAGCGCTCGTTCGACCACGTCGAGCACAACCTCGGCCCGCACGGTCTCCCGCTGATCGGCCGCGCCGATTGGAACGACTGCTTGAATCTGAACTGCTTCTCGGACGATCCGAATGAGTCGTTTCAGACCACGGGTAACCGCACGGGGCGCACGGCAGAGTCGGTGTTCATTGCCGGCATGTTCGTGCACATCGGTCCCGAGTACGCCAAGATCTGCGAGTACAAGGGCCAGCCGGAAGAGGCGAAACGCGCGCGCGCCGAGGTCGCCAAGATGGAGCGCGCCGTGCTCGAACACGGCTGGGACGGCGAATGGTTCCTGCGTGCCTATGATTTCTTCGGCAACAAGGTGGGCAGTAAGGATTGCCCCGACGGCGACAGCAAGATCCTGATCGAGCCGCAAGGTTACTGCGTGATGGCAGGCATCGGCGTGGCTACGGGTCAGGCGAAGCAAGCGCTCGACGCGGTGAAGGAGCGACTCGATACGCCCTACGGTATCGTGCTCAATAACCCGCCGTACCGCGACTACCACATCGAATTGGGCGAAATCTCCTCGTATCCCCCGGGCTACAAAGAGAACGCAGGCATCTTCTGCCATAACAACCCCTGGATCATGATCGCCGAGACGGTGATCGGTCGCGGTGAGCGCGCCTTCGAGTACTACAAGAAGATCGCCCCTGCGTACCTGGAAGACATCAGCGAGATCCACCGTACCGAGCCGTACGTCTATTCGCAGATGATCGCCGGCAAGGACGCGCCGCGTCAGGGTGAGGCCAAGAACTCTTGGCTCACTGGCACCGGCTCTTGGAACTTCGTCGCCATTTCCCAATACCTCTTGGGCATTCGCCCGGAGTGGGACGGCCTGTGCGTCAAGCCGTGTATCGGTAAGGACGTGCCGGAGTTCACCGTGACCCGTAAATGTCGTGGCGCCACCTACAAGATCCACGTGAAGAGCACGGGCGGCACGGGCAAGGTCAAGTTGGTGGTCGACGGCAAGCCGCTCGAGGGCGTGATCGTCCCGTTTGCCAAGCCGGGCAGCACCGTTCACATTGAGTGCGAAGCGAGCTGATCAGGCTCGAGTCGTCAAAGGTTCGACATGTCCAGATTCTCGGCGCGACGCTTTTCGGTTGGTTTTAGTTTGAGCGTCGCGCTGGGCGCCGCGGTCTCTTGCGGCGGGGGTGGCGGTGAGCCGGGCAAAGACGTCCGGCGGGCGAACGAGGCGGGCTCCGGCTCGGCCTCGTCCGCCGGTAACGGCAACATCAACACCAACCCGAACGGCGCGACGGGTAACATCATCACCGACAACGGCGGTGGCAGCAACGCGAGCGATGCGGGCTGTCAGCACGTCGAGGTGAACTTCGTGCCCAAGATCCCAACCGTGTTCGTGCTCGTCGATCGTTCGAACAGCATGTTCACGCCCGACAACAAGACCCAGGTGATCTCTTGGGATCCGCTGAAGGCGGGCGTGCTGAGCGTGGTGAAGCAACTCGAGGGGCAAGTTCGCTTCGGGTTCGGCGCCGTCACGGGGCAGATCGGCGGCATGTGCCCAATTTTTTCTTCGATCGCCCCCGCGCTGAACAACGCGAGCGCGATCACCGGCCTCTATCAACCGCTCGGCAAAGTCGAGGGTGACGACGGGCAGACTCCGGTGATCATGGCGTTGCCGCTGGTCAAGGCGCTGCTCGATCAGCCAGGCAATGACGGCGACAAGTACGTGCTGTTCGTCACCGACGGTGAGCCCGATTTTTGCGACAACGGTGACTCGAAGTGCGCGATGGACGCGGTAGTCGGCGGTGTGCAAAAGCTCGCTGCCGAAGGCATTCACACTATCGTGTTCGGAATTGGTTCTTCGATCATTCAGACGTCGGGAGCCTTTTTGCAGGCCCTGGCCAACGCGGGCCAAAGTTTGCCGACTCCGCTGGGCTTCGGCGCGACGACCAACCCGCAAGATCTCTGCTACGCGTGCAAGGGCGTACCACCCTGGCTTGCGCAGTGGCCGACGGGCACCATGTCGGATGCCAATTGCATGACCAGCGGCGCTCAATCATTGGGGACGTACGGAACCGCCACGACCAACGCAACCGTTTATCATCCTGACGCGGCTGACCAAGCGGCTCTCACCGCGCAAATCGCCAGCGTGGTCTCTGGCATCAAGAGCTGCCGCTTCGACCTCGGCGGGGACATCTCGGTCAATCTAGATCTGCTCGCTCAGGCATCGGTCAGCATCGAGGGTCAGAAGCTGCCGCTCGCGCAGGACAATGGCTGGCGCATGAATAGCCCCACGCAAGTCGAGCTCGTTGGTAGCGCGTGTGCCACTTGGAATGACCCCAAGAACTCGCATATCGACTTCAATTTCCCGTGCGACATCATCGTCAAGTGAACTGACGCCATCGGCGTCAGTCTGCCCGGACCCAGTTTCTCGCCGATTCGAGGCGGGCATTGCCGCGCACGGCGACTGCGGTGCTGGCTCGCGCCCTTGGCTGTCACGACGCGCATCGAATGCCAGAAATGAAAAAACTCGGCCGACCCGCGAGGGTCGGTCGAGTTTTTCAGCGTTAATCGAGACCGGCTGGGCCGGACCCGATCACCACCACATCGTGGCTTCGATCTTGAACACGTTCACGTCCGGGCGCGTGGTTGGAGCACCGCGTTGGCCATTCTGCGCGGGCCAGCCTGCACCAAACCCGTCCGGGGGAACCGCCGAAGG
>Ga0247766_1000165_pt1 | contig 14086 bp, 10 predicted proteins | sample UWRJL223509R6_FD_179946 | JGI IMG/M metagenome (GOLD analysis project Ga0247766, IMG submission 179946) | Plant litter microbial communities from Arlington Agricultural Research Station in Wisconsin, United States - UWRJ-L223-509R-6 | ecosystem: Environmental > Terrestrial > Plant litter >... | reverse complement strand
CTCTGGTCCTTGGGCGCAGATCCAAGCCCCGACGAACTGAGCGAACGCGGCAACGTGCTCGCTCTGGGTCTGGGCGCGGCCCCGGACCAGCTGCTCAGCGCGGGCTTGGGTCGAATCGGTGTGTGCGTTTGGCAGCTGTCGACGGCAACCTGCGCGACGCGTTTGCCAGTCCGACTCGACCGCGTGCGTGCATTGGCCGTCTCCAAGAACGGGCAGCGGCTCGCGCTGGCTGGTTCGGGCACGCAGATTTTCGTTTGGGACTTGGAGCAAAAGATCCCGGTCCAAGTGATCGACGGCTTGCGACAAGAGGCCCGCGCGCTGGCCTTTGCGCCCGATGGGCTGAGCTTGGTGGCCGGCGGGATCGAGCGCAAATTGCGAATTTTCGACGTCGGAAGTGGCGCCTTGCTCGCCGAACAGGAGACCCTCGCACCGATCCAAACCATCAGCGTCGAGCCACATTCGGGCAGATTCGTCACTGGCGATCAAGCGGGGGTGCTGACCGTGCGCGACCTGAAGACGGGGCGAGCAGAGGTCGCCTGGCAAGCGCACGGTGATTGGATCTTGGGTAGCGCGATCTCGCCAGACGGGACGCAATTGGCGTCGGCGGGCGCGGACCGGTTGGTGCGGGTGTGGAATCTAGCCACGCACCAGCGGCTGCTTTCACTGAACGGGCACGAAGCAAAGGTGCTCAGCGTCGACTTCTCCGCTGACGGCACGCAATTGGCCTCTGCCAGCGAAGACAAGACCGTCCGCATTTGGAGCCCGCTGACTGGCATTCCGCTCGCCACTTTGCCCGGACACACCGCTACTGTGCGCGCCGTGCGTTTCACCCAACGCGCATCGCTGCTCGCCTCGGGCGGCGACGACGGCACGATTCGCCTCTGGCACCTGGACGATCTGAAACGACCTGCGGCAGAGCTCGAGACGAACCTCACCCGTCAATTCGGACTCGAACCGACTCGAGCACCCGCCGAGCCCGAATTTTCTCGGCTCGGCTCCCCGCGATGAGCGGCGGGTCAAGACGAAAGCGCCGCTCGAACCGCACGCGTCACCGAGCCAGGTGAAAACGGCTTTTGCAGAAATTGCACTCCGTCGCGCGCCGATCCGTGGCCCGTGACCGCCGTCCCCGAGTACCCGGACATGAACAAGACCTTCATTTCAGGCCGTTTCTGCGTCAATTCCTCCGCCAGCTCCGGCCCACTCACTCCAGGCATCACCACGTCAGTCAACAGCAGGTGAATGCGCTTGTCGTAGGTTTCGCAAATGGCTGAGGCCTGGGCCGCGTCGGACGCGTCCAACACCGAGTAGCCAACGTCCTTGAGTACTCGGCACAGCACCGAGCGCACCGCCACGTTGTCCTCGACGATCAAGATGACTTCGTTCGACAACGCTGGCTGGGGCGCGGACAGCGCGAAAGGCTGCTCCAGTGACTGGTGCACGCAGGGCAAAAAGATCTTGAACGTCGTGCCGCGCTCGAGCTCACTGAAGACCGTGATGTGACCGCGACATTGTTGAACGATGCCGTAGACCGTGGCGAGTCCCAATCCGGTTCCCTTACCGACGTCCTTGGTAGTGAAGAACGGCTCGAAGACGCGAGCCTGTACGTCGGCGCTCATCCCCGTCCCGGTGTCGGTGACTTCAATCACCACGTAGCGGCCCGGCGCCACGCCGTCGTGCGAGCTGGCATAACCGTCGTCGAGCAACAGGCTCTTGGTTTCGATCTGCAGCTTGCCACCGTGGGGCATGGCGTCGCGCGCATTGATCACCAGATTCATCAAAATCTGCTGAATTTGCCCCGCGTCCGCTTCTACCCGCGGCACGCCGTGTTCGAGCGTGATGCCGTATTCGATGTCGGCGCCTAGCAGGCGGCGGAGCATCTTATCCAGCTCCTCGATCACCACGTTGAGGTCGAGCACTTCCAATTTTACCAGCTGCTGACGACCGAACGCGAGCAATTGCTTGGTCAAAGCACTCGCTGAATCGGTCGCTTTCAGGATCTGCTCCAAGTCGCTAAACTGCTGACTACCGGGCGCAAGATCTTGCATCAGCAAGTCGCTGTAGCTGCGAACGACGGTCAGCAGGTTGTTGAAGTCGTGCGCAACGCCCCCAGCGAGCTGGCCAATCGCGTCCATCTTCCGGACGTGATGAGAGCGCCGTTCGAGTTGCTTGCGAGCGGTGATGTCTTCGTGTTCGATCGCCATCAGGTATCCGCCGTGATCCGGAAAGCGTGTCATGGACAGCGAGAAGAAGCGCATGACGCCCTTGACCGGCGCCGAATATTCGAGAAAGAAAGCTTGCTGTCGCCCCGTGCGCACGGCGTCCAAACCCTCCTGCACTCTGCTCGCCTGTTCGCGCGCACGCGAAAGCGAAAACCAGGTTTCGAAATACAGCGCGCCTTCCAGCGATTGCCGCGGATCCCAGCCATTGTCGAGGGCGAATTGCCGAAAAGGCGCGTTGAACATCTGAATCTTGCCGCGCGCATCGACAATGGAAATCTGGCGTGCGAAGGCGTCCAATGCCGATTGCAGAACGCTTTGCGAGTCGCGCAGCGTCTGCTCGCCCAGTCTGGCTTCGAACTCTCGCTGCCGCGAACGTAACACCTCTTCGAACGTCGCCAGGAGCAAGTCGAGCATTTGCTCTTTTTCGGCGTTGATGGTGAATTGCTTGCCCATCAAGAGCACGTCCACGCTCGAGGGCGAGGAGATCTTGCGCGCGCCCCGCAGCGCGCGGTTTTCGAGCAAGTGCCGCACGCGGCCTACCAGGTAGGCGCCGTCATACGGTTTGGTCACGAAATTGTCGGCCCCACAGCTCAGCCCGTGAATGATGTCCATTGGCTCGGAAAGGGACGTCAGCAGTAGCACCGACAAGGACGCGGTTTCCGGATCGGCCTTGATGGCTTTGCAAAGCTCGTAGCCGTCCATGCCTGGCATCAAAACGTCGCTCAGCACGGCGTCGACGTCGAGTTGTTTGCAACGCTCGAAACCGCTCGTCCCGTCGTGGGCAACGACCACTTCGAACCCGGCCGATTCGAGCAGATACTTGAGCTCCATCGCCTGCGTCGAACTATCCTCGACCACTAAAATGCGCGTCATTGGCGATGGTCAACGTAACCAGCGCCGCGCAGGAAGCGCAACGCACCTTGCGCGTGTTGCAAATTGTCCCCGCGCGATCTCGCACGCCAACGCCCGCGAATGAGGCTCCGGCAGGGTCAGTGACGCTTCACGATTCCGTACACCGCGCGCTCGACTCCCGCGCAGCGGTCTTCCACGTAACGCAACCCGGCGCGCTGGGCGATGCTCCGGGCTTCCGAGGAATGAATGCCTTGCTGCAGCCAAAGCGCCTTCGCGCCGATTGCTACGGCCTGTTCGGCAATCGCTGGGGCAAAGCGCGCAGGGCGGAACACCAACACCAGCTCGACTGGAAATGGGATCTCGGCCAACGATACGTAGGCGCGTTCACCCAACAGCTCGTTGGCCTCTGGGTTGACGGGCACGATTCGAAAACCCGCTGCCTGAAGCCCGGCAGGCACCGCATGTGCCGCCTTGGCCGGATCCCGACTCAGACCGACCACCGCGATCACCGAAAAGTCGCGAAGTACACTTTGCGCGTCGTCCATAGGATGCCTCCGCCAGCGTCAGGGAGTTTCGTTGCTGCCGGCTGCGCCGCTCGCTCCCGCTGCGCCGCCCGTGCCGCCGTCAGCCCCGGGGATGACCGCGGTGTCGCCACCGGCGCCCGCGAAATCACCGCTGGCACCCGCGTCGTCCGTGGGCGGATTGACGTGGCTGCCACGGCCACCGGCGCCCGTCGCGGACGAGCCTCCGTACGACGGACCCTCGTTGCCGTTGCCCGAGCCAGCAGCTGCGCCGAACGTGCCACCAAAGGGAATGCCGGGAAGTGCCGCGCCGGGGCACTCAGGCTGGGGATTCAGACACTGATTTTCGCCGCCCAAACACGCCATCGCCACGAACGGCGACAGCAGACAGACGACTAGACCCCGAAGCCCAAAGCGCATTGCGCAAAGATACGGGGCCCGAGAGCCTGACGCAACGCCGCGGCCGCCGCTAAAGATTCGTACCGATATTTCCGATCGAGATACTCGGGCCGAAGATGATGGAAGTGCGGCCGCTCGAGTCGCCGGAGTGACGCGAAATGTCGACTTCGAACCAACCGTGTAGGTTGATCGAGGCCTGCGTGGGCGTGGAGCGATTGGCAATCGGCACGCTGATGCCCAGACCAGCGACAGCACCAATTTCAGTCAGCGACTGCCCCGTCGTGCTCGTGTCGTTCGCGAGTCCAATCGCCATGATGCCCCCCTCGAGCCCGAGGAACCCTTCATGACCGTCCCTGCTCAGCCAAGTCAGACGCGAGATCACGCCGAAGTTGAGCGAAAGGACCCCGCTATGCGCTTCGTCGCCGAAGCGATATAGGCCGGTCGGAATCGCGGTCGTCGCGTACAAGCGCGCGCGCCCGGTGCCCATGATCGCGGTCCACTTCACCTCCGGAGCACCGGTTTGGATCTCGAGCGCACCCACGTAGTGCGCCTCGTCCGCCGCGTGAGACAAGCGCACCAAGACGCGGTCGAACGGCGCCTTGACGCCGTTGATCCAGGCGTAAATCGGCTCCGCTCCCGGGCGCATCACGATGCTCTCGGCAACGTGCCCCTCGGCGCGGGCATTGCCGTCCGAATCGACGACGTCGATTTCGAGGTTGAGCTTTTGCGTGCCGTAACTGCGCTCCAAGCGGTTGCGGTGAAAAATCAGCCGGCAGTTGTCGCGGCTCTCGAACGGCAGGTGCGCCGTGACCCCGGGCGTGAGGCGCTCCGTAGTATTGTTCGAGGTGCCGCACACGAATTCGACGATCGGTCGCGGACCGAGCGCAGAACCGCCGATCGGCGCCGGCAGATTGGCTTCACGAACCAGTCGCAGCAGCGGACTGGTGACGACGCCGAGATCGGCCTCGGCCAAAGCTCCCGGCAGCGAATCGACGCGGTAGCCAAAGCGCAGCGCGACCTGGCCCGCCGCGTCCGCATCGCCGATCACCGAGTAGTCCTTGCCTTGCTTTTGCACCGTGTACACGCCGGGCACTGGCAAGGGCACGAGGTGACCGTGCAGGCCGAGCGGCGGTGAGTGCACAATCGCCGGGCGATTCGTGGGGATGAAGCCCAGGTTCTTGTGGCCGGGAATTTCGAGCGACGCGCTGCTGCGTGACGGCACGCTAGTTTCGACGCGCGCGACGGCAACGGCCACGCTTGGCGCATCTTCGTGCACGGCGGTCACGGTCACCGCTGCGGCAGAGGTGCTGCCAACGAAAATGAGCACGTCCGTGCCCGTCGAATCGACCAACGTCATGCGCACTTCGGCCGGATCCGAGCCGATCATGAACTTGAGCGACGGCACTTCTTTCGCACAACGGCCCTCGATGCGAAGCACCATGCTGGCGCCCTCGGTATCTCGCAAGAGCGGACCCGAGGGTACGGACATCGGACAATGCACCACCGCGAGCGAGACCGAAGGCGTGCTGTCGAAGCCCGCGCCTTTGCTGACCACGACACCGGGGATGAGTCGAAATTTGACGTCTACCGAGCCGACGTTGCTGGACAACGAGCGCACGCGCAGCGCGCGCCCCGAAAGCTCACAGCGTTGCGCGCCGCAATCCACGGAAGCCACGGCCTCGGGGTGGCTCAGTTCGACTTCGCCGTGGCCGGTGGAGAGATCGATCGACGCCTCTTGCGGCACGATGTTCGACAACACGACACGCGCCGGGGTGAGCACCAGACTGCGCGCGTCGACTGGGTCACCTTGGAGATCGTAGTTGCTCACGTCCGGCCCCGCGCGACCGCCCGCAGGAATAATCGACAGATTGCTGCTCGCCGGATCTGCGGATAACCCGCGGCCCGTTTCGAAGACGCAGCGCTCGGTGCCGTTGTCCAGTTTGGGAGTCTCGCAAACGTCGATGCCGGAGGCCGTGTTGCTTCGCCAAGCCACGGCGGCTCCCGCCAAGCGGCTGCCGTGAAGTTCGACTTTCCCTTGGTCCAGAAGCAGCACCACACTGCTCGCCTCGATGTTCGGCGGCCGGGCGGTCGCGACGAGGTCGACCGTACTCGAGTCCGTGCCGCACAGCGCGAGCGAGTTCGCCACTCGCAAGCTCAACGCCTTGCCGATCGCCTCGTTGCTCGTGGGCGGCCGTAGCGAACGCGCTTGCGAAGCCGGCTCGATGATCCATCCGCCGCCCGGCGGCGCGCACGCGACCCGCGAGTCACTCAACGTCAACGCTCTGCTGCCGATGGCGGCCTGAAGCGTCTCCGCACGCGCAGCACCTGACCACAACCAGCAGCTCACGAGCCAACCAATCACGAGCAGCAAGCGCCAAGGTCCGCGAGCGGCAGGCGAGCGAAGCAACATCCACTTCCCAGGCTAAGCCGCAGGCGCCTGTCGCTGCAAACCGAGCGCAGGGCACCGCGCTTCTCAGCGACATTTTGCCTCGCGAACGGAGCTTCGCGCGTCGCAACCTGCCACGAGAAATGTGCGCAGCCCCCCATGAACCCCTCTCACCGCCTGTTTCGTGAGCTGGCTCGGCCTTTGCTGTATTGTCTCACATAACCTAGGAGCTCAGCCCCATGTCACGACGTCGTTCCCTCGCCCTTCGCCTTCTGCCCGCGTTGCTCAGCTGCAGCGCTTTGCTTGCCGGTGCGCGCAATGCACATGCCAAGAGCGGCACCGCCATCGGTGTCGACATCGACTACACGAACGGAATCGAGGAGCGCGCGGTGTCCGGTGGCACCGGCTTCAACGGCCGGCTGGGCTATAAGCTGGACCTGGCCGTGTTGCAGCTCACGCCCGAGATCGGCGGCGGGTACCACACCTTTGCGGGTGACGCGGGAGCCAAGCTCTCCCAGGGCATCGTCGGTGGTCGGTTGCAGTTCCTCAAAGTCCTGGAGCCGGGTATCTATGCGCACCTCGGCTACGGGCATCTGGCAGTGAACGGAACCGACGGTTATTCGGGGGCCACGGCCGACGCGGGCCTAACCCTCGACCTGACGCTGCTGCCCCTGGTCGATATTGGCGCGCACGTTGGGTACAACGGTTTACTGAAGAGCGGTGACCGTCCAGCCTTCGACAGCTACGTGCTAGGCCTCCACGGAGCGCTGATTTTCTAGCTCTGAAAAAATACCCGCGTCGAGGCCCTTGCCGGCTCACAAGCCGGAGGTATGCTGCCGTGCCCCGATGAGCGGATTGCACGAGGTCGACTGCAACGGCTGCGGCCGGCGTCATGTGACGAACGGCGAGCTAGCACGCAAGCAACGCGTTTTGCGTTGTGACTGCGGGTACTTCGTGCGCCTCGATCGCCCCTTCGCCGATCGCCGTTCGGAACCCACGCCGCCACCCGTCGAGCTTGCGAGTCTGCGCGCGGACGAACTCGAAGAAGAAGACTCGACGCATCTGATGAACTCGCACACCGCTGCCGCCCTTCTCGGCGGCCGCGGTCGCTCGGCGCAGCCGAGCTTCATCGATGATGAACGAGTGTCGCGTCCGACGGAACGCGAGGGTGGGCTGCTTTCTCGGCCGTCGTCGCCCGCACTGGCGCGACCACGACAGCCCTCGATCGCACCGACCGAGAAACCGCTCTGGTACGTCGATCTCGGCGGCACCGAGCTCGTCCAGATGACGATCGAGCAACTCATCTTGGCTCGTCGCGGTGGCAGACTCGGTGAAGGCGCCTTGGTCTGGCGCGAGGGCATGCCGAGCTGGCGCCCAGTGGGTACGCTGATCCCCGCGACGAGCGCTAGCTCGCATCCTGCACCGCTGCCGAGTCCGAGCACCGCCCCGAGCGCCACTCAGACACCGCCTGCCACGGCCACCCGCACGCCGTTCCCCAGTCGGCCGCCTACTGGCAAACGCCCACCACCCACCAATCCGCCCCCACAAGAAGCAACTCCGCGTTCTTTGGGGAGTTACGAGCGGCCGATGGCAACGCTGGAATTTGCGCTGGAAAAGCAGGAGCGGACGCCCCTGGTTCCAGCCACGCGTTCGCCACTGCCAAGCGTCGACCCGAGCGGAGCGAGCCTGCTCTCGCGCCCAACGACTCCATTACCCCGCGCTTCGCTGTCCAGCGTGCTCAGCACGCCCTTCCCGCGCCCGGCAAACCTGCCGCGGGTCGGTTCGCTGGCAACTCCGTCCGTTCCATCGTCACCGCGGTCGTCGCGACCACCGCCACCGCCACCACGCGTGGCCGCAGTGGCTGCACCGCCCGTGTCCCCGATTCCTTCCGCGCCGGAGTCGCCGATTTCCGCCGCTCCGACTGCGCGTGAAAGTGATCGACCGCACCAGCAGGCACTGTTGAATTTTCAAGCCGCTGATACGCTGAGCGAGCGACCACGTTGGGTGTCCGCGTGTATCGCGCTCGTGGTGTGCGTCACGGCTTCGGCAGCAGGCGCGTCGCTCGTGCGCAGTTTGAAGCAGCGCCCCAAGGTGCAGGCAGTTGCAGCGACCACCACGGCTGCCCCGCTCGTGAATGTGGCTGCCCAGAAGCCGGCAGTCGAGCAACCTCCAGCAGCGCCCAGCAGCGCTCCGAAAGTCGTCGACATCGAGAGTTTGTCGGTCGAGCGCAAGCGCAGCGTTCCGCGTGCTGTGCGCGTGGCGCCGCGACCGGCGCCGACGCTGACCGCAGAATCCAGCGACGAAGCAGCGACGCCCGCGAATGATCCTGCGCCCGCTACCGCGGCGACGCCTTCCACGCCGGAATCGACCGCTTCCGAGACGTCGAACAGCAGCGATCTACCGCCGGCTGCTCGTTCGAACCCGTACGGCAACGGGTCGCTCATCGATCAGATCAAGAAAGCCACCGCCGAAGAAGACGGACAATGACCCCGCTCTCTGCGCCTCACGGCGCAGAAAGCGCTTGGGCCGTTCAGGTCACTGGCACAGGTCTTCGCAATTGACCGTGTAGCACTCAGCCAGCTTCTGAGCAGTATCACCGTTCGTCTGGACGAAATCGCCGATGCAGGTGGCCGCGTCGTTCGCCGGGTCGCAGACGCAATTCGGAAGCGCGAGCAGGTCGCTCAAACAACCGTCTTCTTCAGCACAAGCGTTCGTTTGAGTCTCGCACTTGTCGGTCAAACAACCGTTGCATTCTTCGGTCGCGAAGCCGCACTCCACGCCGCCGCCGCCGGTGCCTGCGGTGCTCGTGCTGCCCGCGGAGTTCGCTTTGCCTCCGCTGTTGGAGCCAGCGGCGGCAGGCGATCCACCAGCGCCACCACCTGCCGAGCCCGAATCAGTCGAGTCACTACAGGCCGCCATCGTCGCGAGCGCGCCCAATCCCACCAGACCCACCAAACAAGCTGCTAAACCACGCATTTATTCTTCCTCCTAAAAAGCCCAACAGAGACGGTAGGCCGCCTCATACGCTCAGGTCAACGAGCGGAGCCAAATAGAGTAATCGCTCAGCCTACATCTGAGCAAAGAATGAGCGGTCGTGTTCACGAAGGGCGTGTACGACACGACGTTACTTCGACGGTGACGAACCGTTGGCCGGCGGCGGATCGATCGCGCCACCCACGCGCTTTTTCGGATCGTAGGTCAGCCCAGCTTTGCCCGCGTCCCAACCAGGCGCTGGGCCGTCGGTGCTCAGCCCTTCATGAAGTTTGTCAGCGGGGCCACGGCGATCCGCGCCGACGGTATCGCCGTCCGCCGTCGTGGGCGCGGGTGGCGCGTAGTCCAGCGACGGAGATCGAACCGGCGCGCCGCTACTTTGCGCGCAACCAACGAGTAACGAGCAACCCAGGAGACCCGAAAAAAGTCTGCCCATGCGTGCAATGCTACCACGCGCGCAGCGCCGCGCGAATGCACGCTTAAAAGCGCTAAACGGCCTCAAATCAGGAGGTTGCGCTATGTTTCCGAAAGATGCGCGCGCCCGTCGCGGCGTAGCGAATGGCATCGCGCAAGCGCCGCATATCGACGGGCTTGTCGAGGGCACGTCCACCCACGCGACGTAGGAATTCCGCAATCTGGCTCATTGCACCGGCACCCGTAATGAAGACGAAACGATGACGCCAGGTCTGATCCAGCTCGAGCGCGCGTCGATACAATTCCATCCCGTTCATCCCGGGCATCATCAGATCGGTGACCACCACGTCCGGTGGTTCGGAAGCAGAGATGCGACGCATCGCCTGATCGGCCGAAGTCAGGTACTCACCGATCACTTCGTCGCTGCTGAGCGCTCGTCGATAGCCGGTGAGGACCGCCAGGTCGTCGTCGAGGAACAGCGCAGTCGGCACAATCAAGCGGATGGTCCCGCTATCGGGTTGCGGCGGGGGCGCGCTCGCGCTCAGCAGCGATCCGATGCTGTCGGCCGGCGCGTTCGAGCTCGAACGCGTCAGCGAGGGGCGACTGCTCGGGGGAGCACCAGAAAGCGGCTCCTCGGCCACATTCTCGATGCGAATCCGCCCGCTGGATACGCTGTCTTCGCCGGCCAAGATCGACGCCACGCGCTGTGCGCCGAGCGAGTCCTGTTCCAAGAACGCACGAACCTGTCGCACCAGCTCGGTTTGCACGCCGGTCTTTTGGATGAACCCGTGCGCCCCGGTGGCCATGGCCTTCATGCGCAGCGCATTGGCCGGCAAGCTCGAATACAGCACCACGAGGGTACCGCGCGTCGCGCGCGTTCGCCCGAGGACGTCAGCCAGTGAATCGCCGGTCATGTTCGGCATGTTCACGTCGAGCAACACCAGATCGGGCCGCTCTTGCAAGACGGCCACCACCGCGCCACTGGCTCGGTCGAGGGTCACGACGCGAAATCCGGCCTGCTCGAGCGTCGAGCGGGTTGCCTCGAGCACGACGGCGTTGTCGTCGATCACCAGAATGGTGCGCGCGTTGTACCTCATGGCTGCGACCCGCACTCACACTCGTCCACGACAGATGAAGCGGCCGCATTTCGCTCGAAGTTCATGGCCGGGTTGAAGATCGTTCGCTTTTGGAGCCGAGCCGTGCGCACCCGGCGCGCGCATACCGCTCCCAATACCGGACATTTTCCATAATCATTTCCACATCTAACCGGGTCAGCTCCCGCTTGACCGTCGAGCAGTTTGCAGGTCGTATCGCGTGATGCGCCTCGCCCTTTGGCTCACGGTTTTTGCCACCTCCGCACCGATGTGGGCCTGTGCCCCCCAAGCGGCTCAGCCTCCAGCGTCACCTGCCTCCGAACCAACCAAGAGCGACTGGAAACAGGTCGAGCCGGCCAAACAGAAAGTCCCGCTCGTGGCAGAGCCGGCGGGTGTGCCACCAGCCGATGCGAGCTGCCAAGAGTACCTCGCGCATTCGAGCCAAAGCTGCACGGCGACCGCAAAGACGAGCAACGCGAAGCCGGAAGCATTGGTTCAGGCTTTGAGCGCGGACGCGCCGCTCGAGCGCGATGCACAGCTCGCTTGTTTGGAAGACGACAATCAGCTCCCTCCAGGGTTGGTGCGTGCGCTCCGCGCAGAGCTGGCGCCGCTCGGCTGCGGTGATCTGATCGCGCTGCCCTTCTTGGAACCGCGGCGCCCAGAGCTCGACCGCAATCTCGAAGACACGCTGATCGCACTGGCCGCCGGAAGCCGGCTCGCGCGCTTGGTCCATCGAGCGCCCGAGCTGTCAGCACCGTTCGACAAGGCGCATTTCATGGAATTCTTCCAGGCAACACTGAAACCCTGGATCGTGACGCAAGCACAAGCCATTCACGAGCTTGCGCTGTCGGGTGCTCGCTTGACTCCCTATGCGAAAGGCGTGGTGGCGATCGAGGCGGGGCTTGCGGACATGCGCTTCGTGTCGGTCGTGCGAAAAGTGGCGCTGCCCAAGGAAATGAGTGACGACGCGGAGGTGCGCGAGACCTACTACGCGGCGCTCGACGAAGCACTGGAACCACGCAAGGCGCGTGGCCGCGACGCGGCGTTGGTCGGTCTGAAGGAATTCGCCAGCGTGGGCATCTTGGTCGACTCCCGCGTGGAACGCGCGCGCGCGCTGCTATCGGAAGTGTACGCTGGGCGGCGCATCGACGCCCTCGACAAACTGCTGTTGCCTCCGCTTTCGGCGGTGCTCGAAGACACTACCGAACGGCGGCTCGCGCGTCGTCTGCCCACCTTCTACGCCGGCTATTTGCTCGCCAATAGCTCGCTCGACGCGCACTTGCTGCGTGCGCTCTTGGAACGTGGCCTGCCGCGCGCAGTGACCGCGCACTTGGATCCCACGAAGCTCGACGACGCCCAGCGAGACCTATTCACGCGCGCGCTGATCGAGCGGGGGTGCCGCTACTTCAAGGCCGAGGACTTCGCGCTCGCCGCGCGCCTGAGCAGCAGCGACAAACCCAGCCCCGAGCGCGCGCTGTACCACGCGCTCGCAAGCAGCTTGCAAAACGGTCCCCGCGACGCGAGCGAATTGATCCTACGCGGGCCACAGCTGCCCACTTCCGCGGTCCAAGTTGCGGAACTGGATCGCTTGGCCGGCGAAAAGAACAACCCGAGCGCGCCGCTGGCGGCTTACGACGCCGCGTACTTGCTCGGGCTCGCTCCCCCGCAAAATGACGCCAAATTTTGGCAGGAGCTCGCCAAGCGCTACGAAGCCGCCGCGCGCGGGCTGAAAGATCCTGCGCAAAAACGGCTCGCGCATGATTCGGGCACCGCCGCCAAAGACACGGCGCGCGCACTTACGAACAGCCAGAAGAAGCCGGCGGCGAACCAGTAGCGCTTTTAGATTCCAGCGCTGGCAACCCGCGATAGGCCGCGCAAAAACTGGTCGATCACCACTTCTAGTTTTTGATCGACTTCAGGTTCCAACTGAACGTCACCGCTTTCGAGAACGGTGATTTGCTTGTCCAGCAAGAACAAGCCATTCACGACGTGCAATGGGTCCAGAGAACTGAGCACGGGGCGCAGCGCGTAGTCGATCGCGAGCACGTGCGCGACAGTTCCGCCCGTGGCGAGCGGCAGCACGACCTTGCCGCGCAAGCCAAATTGCGGCAGCACGTCCAGGAATGTCTTGAGCAGCCCGGAATAGGCGGCCTTGTACAGCGGCGTCGCCACGATGATGCCATCGGCAGCGGCCACGCGCGCTGTGGCTTCGACGATACTAGGGGCGTCGAAACGCGCGTGCAGCAGATCTGCCGCGGGCAAATCGCGAACATCGAGCAGCGAGGCTTGAACGTCGCGCTTGGCGATGCGCCCGGCAATCGAGCGCGCGAGGCGTTCGGTACGGGAGGTGGCGGAGGGGCTACCGGAGATGATCAGCACTGAACTCATGGCGGGCTCTTCTTCCGAGGCATTCTACACCCAAATACCCCATCCGCTACTATAATAGACAGACAGCGAACCTTAATTTGTGGGCAGTTCTGCCGTAACGGTAGCGTGCACGAGCTGGCTCGCGAAGTGATTCAGGATCACCTCTGGTACGCGGACGAGCATCCGGCCCACAGCAACGACTTGGCGACCCACCGGCTCGCGGGCGCCGTGCTGCTCAGCAGCAAGATTCGGCCTTTCCCGGTGGTGGCCCGGCAGGTGCTCAGTCTGCTGGGTCACGAGGACTATCGCACGGCCGATCTGGAGGGCGTGATCTTGAAGGACCCGGCGCTCTCCGCCACCTTCTTACGCATCGCCAACTCCGCCCTCTATCGCACGCTGGTGCCGTGCGAGAGCGTGCTCATGGCTTGCGCGCGACTCGGGCGAAACACCGTGCGGGAGATCGTCGTCGGCGTCGCCACGATGGACATGTTTCGCGACGTGAAGAGCCGCGGCGCAACGATTCGCAATCATTGCGCCGGCACCGCCGCAATCGCGCGGACGCTGGCCGACCAGTGGCGGCTGCGCTCCGGCGACCAATTGTTCCTCACCGGTCTGTTGCACGACATCGGCAAGCTGCTCTGCATGCAGGCGGGCATCGAGTCATACGACGGCTTGCCGCCGGCCGCGCTCGACTCACCGGACCGCCTGCATTTGGTGGAGCGCGATCGACTCGGATATGATCATGCCGTTCTGGGCGCGCACGTGCTCTCGAGCTGGAAAATTCCCGAGCCGATCGCGCAGGTCGTCGCGTGGCACCATCAGCCCGAGCGCGCCTACGCGGGC
>Ga0247766_1000164_pt1 | contig 14130 bp, 12 predicted proteins | sample UWRJL223509R6_FD_179946 | JGI IMG/M metagenome (GOLD analysis project Ga0247766, IMG submission 179946) | Plant litter microbial communities from Arlington Agricultural Research Station in Wisconsin, United States - UWRJ-L223-509R-6 | ecosystem: Environmental > Terrestrial > Plant litter >... | reverse complement strand
TGTACGTCGCAGGCACGCCCGCCGACGAAGACGCGGTGACGCTCGCCGGCGTGCGCGGCAACGGCACCAAAGTGATCAACTGACGGACGCGGGACCGCGCACCGCGGGACACCGCACCCTGGGTGCCGTTGTGCACCGCGGGACCGCACCCTGGGTGCAGTCGCTATGACTTTACCGCGTGCGGCATGGTGTCCACTCGAGACTGCACCCTGGGTGCGGTCGAACGCGCGCACCGCGGGACTGCACCCTGGGTGCGGTCGAACGCGCGCACCGCGGGACCGCACCCTGGGTGCATGTCGCTATGACTTCAGCGCGTGCGGCTTGGGGTCCACTCGAGACCGCACCCAGGGTGCGGTCGAGCGCGTCACGCGGGAACGCGCCTGGTGCAGTCGTTGAAGGTTGTCCGGAAATTGGGGCTTGTCCGGTCGCGCCGGACAAGCCCCGATTTCCGGACGGAACTGCGCTGCGAGAACGCGGGGCGCCGGCGCTCCGCCGGACCTCGGCCAGGTGGTCTGATTTGCCGGCCGCAGCCCCCATTTGACGCATTGCAACGTGAAGGCCGGTCTGACCACCCTCGGGGGTGTGGCTTGGGTTAGTTAGACTGCACCTTGGCTGAGGGTCGAAAGCGCGCTCAGACGTGGAGGCCGCATTCGCGCTTGGTGGCTTCTTCCCACCACCAGCGCCCGGCGCGTTCGTGCTCTCCGGGGCGTGGCACGCGCGTGCACGGTTCGCAGCCGATGGAGATGAAGCCTTGGTCGTGCAGCTGGTTGTACGGGACTTCATTGGCGCGGATGTAGCTCCACACCTTTTGCAGACTCCACGCGGCGAGCGGATTGAGCTTCAGCAGGGGTTGTCCGTCGAGCCCCACGTTGGAGTCGACTTGCAGCACGGCGACATCCGTGCGGGTCGGGCTCTGATCGCGACGTTGACCGGTGATCCAGGCGCGTTGCTTGGCGAGTGCACGGCGCATCGGCTCGAGCTTGCGGATGCCGCAGCATTCGCCATGTCCGTCGTCGTAAAAGCTGAATAAGCCTTTTTTCTCGACGAATGCTTGCAAGGGTTCGGCCTGGGGCGACATCAGTTCGACACTGACGCCGTAGTGTGTGCGGACCTTGTCGATGAAGCGATAGGTCTCGGGATGCAGACGACCCGTGTCGAGCGTGAACACCGCAAACGGCAAACCCGTCTTCACCGCGATATCGATCAAGGCCACGTCTTCTGCGCCGCTGAAGGCGATCGCCACTTCACGGCCGAAGCGTTCGAGCAACCAGCGGATCGTGCGCTCGGGTGGCGCCTTGTCGAACTCGAGCGCAAGCTTGCCGATCTCGTCGGAACTGAATGCGACAGTGCTCGTGGTCGCCGTTGGCGCCGCGCTGCCAGCACCGAGGGCTTCTTTGATGAATTGCAGGGTGCTCGTGTACACGCGCGTCTGGCCGCTGTCGTCTCGGACGACGAAGAACGGCGCGAGCTCTACTTTGTGTTCTTGCGCGAGCTTCATCCCTGCAGATTCGGGATCGCCTTCGATCGCCCACACGACTTCGTCGACCCGAGACCACAACCCGCGGCTTTCGAGCAGCCTCTCGGCGTCCAGGCATTTCTTGCAAGGTTCGCCGTTCAGCAATCGCTTCTTGACCATCGTGACGCGCATCGAATTCATCCGTTCTGGGTCGGGGGGAGCGGCTCGAAGACGGGGATTTCTGCGGTGCGCTCGACGCGATCACGCGACCAGACGTCGAGTTTTTGCAAATCTTCCCAGACTTGGAGCGCAGACGTATACCGGTATTGTTCTTGGCGACGCAGCATCACACTCACCACGTCGCCGATCGGTGTGCCCAGCGCTTCGGCCTTGGCGCGGGGTACGCCATCACGAATTTGCTGGATGATGCCGTCGTAGCCGACGGTCGTGTCGATCGGGTACACGCCAGTGTGCATTTGGTAGATCAGCAAACCGAGCTGATACAGATCACTCTGTTTGGTCGAGTAACCGCCAGCCGCAACCTCCGGCGCCATCAGCCGGTGTTGCACGATCGAGGGCTTCGCGCCACCGTAGCCATACAGCTCTTGTGCGATGCCGAGGTCACTGAGCTTCGCGGTCAAGCGTTCGCCCTGTACGACGAGCACGTTACCGGCATGGAGATCGTTGTGCACGAACTCGTTGTCCGCCAGGTACTGCACGGCAAAGAGCAACTGGCGAGCCACATCCACGACCAATCGATCGGTGAACGGCGCTTGCAGCATCTCGTCCAAGCTGTGATCGCAGCGCTCCAGCACGAGGTAAAACAGCCCGGCCGCTTCGAAATAGTCGTGCACGTACACGATGTTCGGGTGGCGCAAGCGATACAGGCGTTCGGCCTCCTTCAGCCAGTCCGCACGCACCTCTTCGTAGCGGCGATTGCCGGGCGCGAACACCTTCAGCGCAAACGACTGATCGAACGGTCCCAGGCAGTCGAACACCGCCCCGAATGAGCCGGCGCCCAGGCGCCGACCGAGTAAGTAGCTCTGACCGCGCGGCGAGCGAACCGAGCCGCCGCTCACTGGCATATCTGGATTGACGGAAATTGGGCCGGTCATCGGGGGGAGTTAGTTTGGGGAGGAGCCGCGCGTTTCTGCCATAATTTTGCGATTTTCTCGACAGTTATGCGGTTTGCCGTGGCCGATGTGGTGCCCCGCTGCTGTGGAACTTGCACTCTACCCCTGATTTCTGGGTCCGTTGGGGTTGCACAGCCGAGCAAGGTCGGCTAATTGACCCGCCCACATGTCGAACCGTGCACTCTGGAACGTCCGTCGCCGCCACGAATGGCTCACTACCCCCCTCAAGTCCAAGCGCCCCAAGTTGCGTTCGCGTAACCGCGTCGGCCTCGAGGCCGCCCTGGCGCGCAAGGCCACTCCGGCCGCGTCTTCCGAAACCTCGCAGTCCTGAACTGCTGCCGGCGTGAGCCGGAATTTGGCCCCTTCGGTGGCCGACTGGTAGCTGATCGCGCATGCGGCGAACCGTCGTGTGCGCGTCACTGTTTTTGTGCGTCTCGGTTGTGTCGAGTGCGCTGGGCGGTTGCGTGGGGCACGCTCAGGATGCTCACGAGCCCGGGGATCGGCTCGGCACCTACCACGCAACGGGCAAGCTAGTGAGCGACAGCTGCCAAGCGTCCGTGTTGGGCGTGAGCAATGATTGGCAGTTCGATGTCAAACTCTCACGCGACAACCACACCCTGTACTGGCTGAACGGCGCAGAAGCGATCCCGGGGACGATCGCGAACGACAACGTCTCTTTCGGCTTCGAGAGCGGTGTCGAAGTGACGCTGCAGGCCGCGCGCGGCTCGCTGCCGGGCTGCGTGATCGAGCGCACCGATAGCGCGAGCGGCAAGCTCGGCTCGAGCAGCACGACCGACGTGCGCCGCTTCACGGTCGACATGAGCTTCAGCTACTCCGCGCAGCGTGGCAGCCAGTGCGCGGGCTTCGTCGGCGTCGAGGGCGGCTTCACAGGCCTGCCGTGCAAGGTCTCCTATGCACTCAGCGCCGAGCGCACGGCGCTCCCTCCAAGCCTCGACTGACACCCATAGGAACCTCTCGACTGAGCACCGAGTGAGCGAGGGCCGAGCAAGCGAGCCGGCGGAGTTTAGCGGCTCCGGCAAGTTGGACAAGTAGAATGACCCCTGCTGGTCCGCCCGAGACGTTTGCCCGAAACGCCGCGGAAGTACGACGAAATGCCTGGATTGCGCCCGTGGGCCGTGCTAGCTTGAGAGTCATCGTGCAGGCTGGAATCATCGTTCCCGGGCTTGTCCGGTGGAGGAGCACCTCCGCACCTGTAAACATGGGTCCGAGACCGCTCGCGGTCTCCTTTCGGAAGCGCCCAATACCGCAGCTTACAGAGCGATTGAGTCTCTATCTCGGTCGCTCGTTCGAGGCCGCGCGCGGGCGTCCGGCTATGGCCGGAGGAGGACAGGCATGATTAGTAGTTGTACCTTTATCCCGGAGGTGGACCCTCGAGGTTAGCCGAGCGAGGTCGGTCGCGCTGAATCTCGCGCAACCAGGGCCTTGTTGTCTACGGCTAGGTACGGTCTGAGGCCGCGCGTCGATCGCGCGGTCACGGAGTGCCGCCGCCCCTCACCCCCTCCGGGATTCTGGGGCTACGACCAACCCGGGCGATCCAACGGATTGCCCGGGTTGTTTTTATTTTGCGCCGGTACGCGATCGTCTGGCCCGGCGACCGCGCCCTCGCCAAGTTCGGGCCTTTGGCAAGGCTTTCGCTGACGGGGCCCGAAAACGGCGGGGGTGACCGACACGAAGGGAGGCAGATCTGCGGGACCCTCCTGACAACAGGAACCTACTGGTGTAGACCGTCCCCCGTGATGACCCTGCTTTCGACGCTGAGCGCGTCGCTGGACCACTTTTCGCTGTTCGCCCCTGGTCAGGATTTCTTCTGGCAAAGCCCGATCTTCGAAAAGAACCGCTGGGAAGCGTTTACCAAAGGCACGCGGATCTTCCTGACGATCGCGACCGCGCTGCTGCTGATGTACGAAATGCGCGCCGCTCGCCTACGCGAACGCATTTCGAAAAAGACGAAACGCTGGGTCGCCATCGCGCTGACCGTCGCTGCGTTCTTCACCTATTTCGACTTCTTCAATCCGAACGTTCGCTACAGCGAATATTACCACCGCCACGAGTTTTATCACTACTACCTCGGCTCCAAGTATTTCAAAGAGATCGGCTACACCGAGCTCTATGAATGTACGGCAGTAGCCGAAGTCGACCTCGGTCGCGGCGCGTCAATCGCCAAGCGAGATCTGCGCGATCTGCACGTGAACCTCATCAAGCCGATGAAGGACACGTACGTTCTCAGTCATCCCGAGAAGTGCAAAGACAAGTTTACCCCTGAGCGCTGGGAGGCTTGGAAGAAGGACGTCGATTGGTTCTATCACTCGTCCGTCGGTAGCTACTGGGAGAACATGCAGAAGGACCACGGCTACAATCCGCCGCCGGTCTGGGGCATGACCGGCAAGCTGTTCGCAAGCATTGCGCCGGCGGGAGACACCTTCTTCAAGCTGCTTTCGATGATCGACGTCGCGTTTCACGTCGGCATCATTCTCTTGTTCTATTGGGCCTTCGGCTTCCGCATCATGGCGGTGGCGGCGGTGTTCTGGGGCTGCAACGCACCGGCCAATTTCTATTGGACGGGCGGAGCGTTCCTGCGTCAGGACTGGTTGTTCATGTTGGTTGCGGCCGTGTGTCTCGCGCGCAAGCGCAAGTTCGCACTCGCTGGCGCAGCGCTCACTTGGTCGTCGTTGCTGCGCGTGTTCCCGGTCATCTTCTTCGGTGGCTGGGGCATCATGGTGCTGTTCGAGATCATTCGCCGAATTCGCTTCGGCACCACCGGTGAGGTTCAAGCCACGAGCGGCAAGCTGTCGATCAAGCGCGAGCCTGGCCTACTGGGCTACCTTCACCCCGACCATCGCCGTTTGCTGGCGGGCATCCTGGTTGCGGCCGGCGTGTTGATTCCGGCCAGCGTGGTCGTGTGCGGTGCGGACTCCTACAAGCAGTTCTTCGGACACACGATCAAAGTCCACGGGACGACCCCGCTCACCAACACCATGGGCCTCGAGACCATGCTCGAGCACACGTGGGACAACCGCATGCGCTTCATGCGCGATGACAACATGGATGATCCGTTCAAGGGCTGGAAGGAAGGGCGGCTCACGCGCTTCAAGCAAGTGAAACCCCTGTTCGTGCTGATCATCGCCGGTGTCTTCGGGTGGACGGCCTGGGCGTTGCGGCGCACGCGCCTGCTCTGGGTCGGCCTTGCGCTCAGCGTGTGTCTGGTCATCTCGATGACCAATCTGACTTGTTATTACTATTCGCTGTTTTTAGCCGCGCCAGCGCTGGTCAAAGTGCGCCCGTCACTCGGCCCACCCATGGTCATGACCAGCGGCATCAGCACGATCTTGCTCTACGCCCCGAGCGGGTTCTACTGGGTCGACGACCGCTTCGTCGCACAAGCCTGGCTGTTCTTCGCGCTCAGCGTGATGTTCTTGTACGCTTATTCGCGCCCGTTCAGCGTGGCCCGTCTCAAGGCGTGGTGGGACGGCAAGCGCGAGCCAAAGGCGCCGCGCGCGGTGCCCCCTGCCGCCCCTGCCGCGGCGGAGTGAGTGGCTAGAGCCGCACCCGGGAGCGGAATTCCACCGTTCCCGGGACCGGCACTTTGAAGCGATAGAGCGTCCCCTCTTCAGGCGCGCTGCCTTCCCAAGTGCCGCCTGCGGTGGTGACGTAGAGCGTGTCGAGCTCCGGCCCGCCGAACGCGGCGGAAGAGACACGGCTCACGGGAAGCTCAGCGCGTTCGAGGACGTCGCCGCGGGCGTCCAAGCAGAGTAGCGCCGAGCCGTCCCAGCGCGCGCTCCAAACTCGGCCCAAGCGATCGACGGCCAAGCCGTCGGGGATCCCCTGCTCGCGAACCGCGCGATGGAATACGCGGCGATTGCGCAGTGCGCCCGTTTCACGCTCGTAGTCCGCAACGTAGATTAAATAGGTCGTGCTGCAGGTCCAATAGAACTGACGCAGATCTGGGCTGAAGCCCATGCCGTTCGCGCAGCCTGTCCCTCGCCACACGGTTTCGACCGAGCCGTCGAGATTGACGCGAAAAAGCCCACCGCTTTCATCACTCTTGCCGATGGTGCCGGCAAACACGCGCCCCTCTGGATCCGCGATCACGTCGTTGAAGCGCACCATGCCGCTGTCGATTTGCTCGGCGACCACGCGACGCGTGCCGTCCTTGCCGAGCAGCGCGATGCGGTCGACCTCGAACAGCAGCAAAGCGCCGTCCTCTTGAAAAGTGAAACCGCCGATTTTGTCGGGGTTCTGGTGAAAGCACTCGTGCTCCCGAGTTTCGTGGTCGACGCGAAATAGCCGACCGCTGTCGATGTCGGCCCAGTACAGCCGCCCTTCGCGCGCGTCCCACAGGGGGTTCTCTCCCACCTGACAGTGATAGTTCGCCACCGGTTCGAGACTGACGCTGACCATCGCCATCAGAGTCAGAGCAGGTTGCGCACTCGCGCGATCACCTCGGCTACGCCGTCGGGGAACGGCCGGAACGCCACGTCTAAATGCTGCGACTCGGACTCGATGCCGGACACGGTCACCAACGGTGCCAGGACGCGGACCAGCCGCTGCGCGTTCTCGTTTTTGGCGAACTTCGGATGGCGCATCAGATCGATCACGATTCGATCGTCTTTCGAATCCACCAGGATCGGCGGGCGCTTGGGCATGTACATCACCAAGTTGCCAGGCTTGCTCAGATCGAGGGCGCCCGACTTGAGCAGTGCGGCGATCGGCGTCGTCGCGTTGTCGTCCGTCACCTTCAGCGAAACGTCCGCGAGGCGGATCTCCAAACACAACTCGGTCGCATTGGCGCGCACGCGCTCGATGTACACCACGGCGGATGCGCGCACCGGCGTGCCCATCAAGTCGAGTGACGCGCCCACGCGCACACCGGGCGGCACGGCTTCGACTTCGAGGTCCTTGGGCGCCTTCTTACCGGCGCCTTTTACAGCCAACCAGCGTAGCGCAGCGAGCGGCACGCCGAAGCGCATGGCTAACGCATTGCGTAGCAAGCGCCACAGCTCCTCCGGATGTTCCTTCAGGTAGATGCCGACTGCGCCCGCGATTTCCCGTACGTCCATGAGTTTGCGGAGCGGAGTAAGCCACACTCTTCAATGGAGGCCAACGCACACGTGCCGCATGCCCATTCAGACCCACACGGCGCGCGGCGCGGGCGCCTCTGGAAATTCGGCCTGGGCCCCGCATCGCTCGCCGGAGGCGCCCGCAAGGGAACGTGATTTTTGCGGAAACGCTGCTAACATTGATCGATGGCAAGCCACGTGCGCATCCCGCCCGGGGCGGTGCATGACACGCTCCGTCGGCACCTGTTGGTAGTGGGGCACTCGCTCGTCCTCGACCTCGACCAAAGTCAGGGGGCGTGGGCGGTCGACTCGCTCAGCGGCAATAGATACCTGGATTTTGCCAGTTTCTACGGCTCGAACCCGCTCGGATACCGCCACCCGAAGATGCTGGAGGCCGGCGTTCAGGAGCGGCTCGCGCGGGCGGCGACGGTAAAAGTCGCGAATCCGGATTTTTACACGACGTACTACGCCGAGTTCGTGGAAACGCTGGCTCGCACCGCGGCTCCGCCCGAGTTGCCGCATTACTTTTTCGTGGAGGGCGGTGCATTGGCGGTCGAAAACGGCATGAAGGCCGCCTTCGACTGGAAGGCGCGAAAGAACCAGGCCGCGGGCAGGGCTGCCGTTGGTAGCCAGATCCTGCACTTCGAGCAGGCGTTTCACGGCCGCGCCGGCTACACGCTGAGTGTCACCAATACCGATCCGACGAAGACGCTCCACTTTCCCAAGTTCGATTGGCCGCGAGTTCCGGCTCCCAAGCTGTCGTTCCCGCTCTCACGTCACTTGGCCGACGCGGTCGAGAGCGAGCGGGCGTCGCTCGCCGCGGTGCAAGCCGCATTCGACCAGCGCGGACACGAGATCGCCGCGATCTTGATCGAGCCCATTCAGTGTGAAGGCGGGGACAATCATTTTCGTTCGGAGTTCTTGGCCGGACTACGGCGCATTGCCGATGAACGCGAGGCGCTCTTGATTTTCGACGAGGTGCAGACCGGGGTTGGCCTCACCGGCGCTTGGTGGGCATTTCAAAAACTCGGAGTGCAGCCGGACGTGCTGTGTTTTGCCAAGAAAATGCAGGTCGGTGGCATCCTCGTGTCCCGTCGCATCGACGAAGTCGACAGCGTGTTCGCGGTGCCTAGCCGAATCTCCAGCACCTGGGGTGGCAGCCTCGTCGACATGGTACGAGCCACGCGCATTTTGGAGATCGTCGAAGAGGATCGACTGCTCGAAAACATCACTTTGCGTGGGGCGGAGCTGCGCCGTGGGCTCGAGCTACTCGCCGAACGCTTGCCAGAGCTCGAGAACGCGCGTGGGCTGGGCGCCTTGTGCGCCGTGGATTTGCCCTCGGCTGAAGTGCGCAACCGAGTGCTCAAGCGCTGCCTCGACGAACAACTGATCGTCCTCGCTTGCGGACAGCGCTCGCTGCGCTTTCGCCCATTTTTGAACATCGATTCCGAGAGCGTGGCCGAGTGCCTGCTGCGCTTCGAGCGCGCAGTACGAAGCGTGCTGGGCGCGCCGCACACCAGCGCAGCCTGAGCGCGTGCTGCGAGTGCCCGCGTCCTATTCGCGCTTGGCGTCGGGGAGCGCGTTCACGGGAGCCGCTTCGGTCGCGGCGCTCAGCTCGCTCGTCGGCACGGACGAGTGGGCGTTGAGCTCGGTGCGCATGCGGTCACCCACCGACTGCGCCAAGCGACCCAAAATGTCGGGCACATCACGCAGCAGCGCGGACCAGGCGCTGCTCTCGTCACCCTCGACGGTGAGCAACTGGGCGGAGCCGTCTTTGCCGATGGCGATCACCGCGACGGGATCGAGCTCGACCGCGCCGCCAGCGCCGTGACCCCCAGATTTGCCGCCCAGCTTGGCGCTCTTGCCGCCAGCGCTGGCGCTGCCCGCACCAAACGCGATCTTCAGGCGATGCACCGGGATGACCGTCGCATCCCCCGCTTGCTGAGCTTGGCCGACGATGGTCTCGCTCTTGGAGATGCCATGCACACCCGAGAGCAAGCTACTTACGATGTCACCGATCTTGGATTCGCTCATGGCAACTGAGTCATTGGCTTGGCGGGCATGGCGGAACGTCGCGACCTTTGCTTTAGCATGAAACTGAGCACATTCACGACCAGGCGCACCGGCCAAATGCGGAATCGGCCGTCGGCCGCCAGCGCCAGGCGATCTTCGGAATCCCAGCCCGGCGTGTGGTTGATCACGTAGCGTTCCGGCAAAACGCCGGACAAGACGCACAAACCGGCCAAGATTTGGCCAGTCAGTGCCACGTCGCGGAACGAATATTCGACGTCCAATTCGAGTGAGCGGACCTCGAAAACGCGCTCTTTCTCCCACCACGCGCTGAGCGCCTCGAGCGGATCCAGGTTCGAGAAAAACCGCCCGATGGCTCGCTCGCCGCGGGATAGGTCGAGGGGTGTTTGCCGCGGCTCGATCGACTCGGGCTGCGCCTTTCGCGCACTGCCGCGCAGCCAACGCGACAACGGCAAACGCACGACCTGCCTGCCGAAGAGATGGCAGGTCAGGAACGGTTTCACGCCGTGAGCCGCGATGACACTGAAGGCGATTGGGCCGAGCCCGAGGCCCATCGCCAGCACCCAGGTTCCCGACGGTTCGGCTCGGCCCTGAAGATTGCTGCTCAACGAAACGGGCAACCAATACGCCAGCACACCGAACAGCGTCAGCGCGCACGCACACAGTCCAAGCCAGAGCATGGCTCTTGCGCGCGCCGAAGCGCTATTTCTTGTCGCCTGCGCCGAGTTGCGGGGCGGCGGCAGGTGGCAGCGCGTCCGGCGAAGCCGCCGCGCCCGGGGCGGGCAAAATTTGCACGCCTTTGCGGAGCACGGCAGTCTTGCCCCGCTGCAGTGCCAGCATGTGCGGCACGCCGTCTTCACCTACGACGACGAAGGCGCGCGGCTCGACGACGATCGCGCCGCCGGCGCCGCCGGCCTCGGCACCTGCGTCGCGTTCTTCATTTCCTCGCTTGGCCGTCCCGCCAACGTCACCAATGGCGGTGCCGAACGCGATACTGATCTTGCTCAAGGGGAGAACTTTGGCCTGGCCCGCGTCGCGCACGTTGCCCACCACGCCGTCCGCCTTGGAGACGCGGCCGAGCTCGCTCAACAGTTCGCCCATCAAATCCTTGAGATCCATACCTGAAACCAACCAATCACGGGCAGCGCCGTTCGTCAAAGCCAAATTCGGCCTAGCAATAGCGCGCGATGACGCACTCGCGCTAAGGTCCTGGGTGATGAGACAGCTCAAGCTTGGCACGTTGACCGCCCATGTCACGGGCGGAACCGACCGCGAGGGCGGCGGCGCGGGCCCTGTAGTCGTGCTCTTACACGGCTATGGTGCGCCGGGCACCGATCTCGTGCCCCTCTGGCGTGAACTCGCCGTGCCGCACGAAGTGCGCTTCGTTTTTCCGGAGGCGCCGCTCGAGCTCGGCTTTGGCGGACGCGCCTGGTGGCCAATCGACATGGCGCGCCTGCAAGACCGGTTCTCGCCGGCCGGTGTCGAACGTCTGATTGCCGAAGTCCCGCCCGGAATCGACGCCGCGCGCAGCGCGCTGCTCGAGTTGCTCGAGATCTTGGAGCGCGATTTCGGCGCGTTGCCCGAACAGACCGTGATCGGAGGCTTCTCGCAAGGCGCGATGCTCGCTACCGACACGGTGCTGCGCACTTCGCGAGCGTTTGGCGGGCTCGCGCTGCTGAGCGGCACGTTGATCTCGCATGACGAGTGGCTGCCGTTGATGGCCGCGCGCCGCGGGCTACCCGTCTTGCAGAGCCACGGGCGGGCCGACCCGGTGTTGCCGTTCGAGCTCGCGGAGCGTTTGCGAACCGAGCTCGTGGCGGCGGGGCTGCCCGTCGAGTTCATCGCGTTCAACGGTGGCCATGGCATTCCCGGCGGCGTGTTGGAAGGGCTGACGCGGTTGATCACACGACTGTCGAGCAAGAGTCCCGCATGAAAATCGCCGCCATCGACATCGGGACCAACTCGATTCACATGGTCGTGGTCGAGGTGAATCCGGATCACGGACTGAGCGTGATCGACCGCCAAAAAACCATGGTTCGCTTGGGTCAAGGCCTATTCGAAACCATGCGTCTGAGTGAGCGCGCTTTCGCTGACGGGCTCGACGTGCTGCGGCGCTATGTAAAATTGGCGGAGAGCCGCGGCGTCGAGGAGGTGCTCGCGGTCGCCACCAGCGCCACCCGCGAAGCAGAGAACGGCACCGAGTTCCTGGACGCGACCTTCCGCGAAACCGGCATTTTACCGCGCGTGATCTCGGGCACGGAGGAGGCGCGGCTGATCTTTTTGGCGGTGCGGCACGCGCTCGATCTGCAACAGGAACGCACCCTGGTTTTGGATATCGGCGGAGGCAGCGTGGAGCTGTCACTCGGGACACAGAACGCGGTGTACATGAACGAGAGCCTACGGCTCGGGGTTCAGCGACTGCTCGATCATCACGGCACTTCGGCGCCGCTCAGCATGCGTCAGTTGTACGAGCTGCAAGGCTACGTGCACGGCGCTGCCGCTGAAGTCATGTCGCAAGCGCATAAATTGGGTTTCGATCGCGTGGTCGGCACCTCGGGTACGATTCGCACCTTGGGTGAGGCCGCGCATTTGGCCGTCAATGGCGCGCCGTTCCGCTCGTTGAACGCCCAAACCGTACGACGGCGCGACATTCGCGAGCTCACGCGGCGTTTGGTCGAACTGGACCCGCCCAAGCGCGCCAAGGTCGAGGGCGTCGGTGAGGCTCGGGCCGATACGATTCATCTGGGCGGTGTGCTGCTCAGCGAACTGCTGGAGATGGCCGAAGTCGAGGAACTGACGCTGTGCGACGCCTCGCTGCGCGAAGGCGTGATTTGGGACCACCTGGAGCGTCACGGCCGCGCGCCCACGACCCACGCTCCAATTCCTGATCCACGCCGCCGGAGCATCGTCGAGCTGGCACGCAAATACGAACGCGACGACCCGCGCGAACATCACATCGCGCGGCTCGCGCTGGAGCTCTTCGATCAAACCACTGAAATCCACGGCTTCGGGCCGTATGAGCGGGAACTACTGGAATTTGCGGCTTTGGTGCACGGCGTCGGTCGACAAATCGGCTACGCAGATCGTCACCGCCATTCGCGCTACATCGTGCGCAACTCGACGCTGCGAGGGTTCACGGACGAAGAGATCGACCTGCTCGGCTTGATCGTGTTTTATCACCGCCAGGAACGGCCGAAGAAGAGTCACGATCGCCTGATTCACCTGCCCGGCGAACAGCAGCGCTTGCTCAAAGTGCTGTCGGGGATGTTGCGGCTCGCCGTGGCGCTCGACCGCGGACATAGCCAGCTGGTGAAGCGCCTGCGCTGTTACATTTTCCCGACGCGGGTCGAAATCGTCGTCGACGGCCCGGGGGATCTCGAGCTCGAGCTCCTGGCCGCACGCGACAAGTTGGAACCGCTCGCCCGCGCCCTGAAACGCGAACTGTCGATCGAGCGCACCGCACCCTCGTATAGCGCTGGAGAACCGGCGCTTCGTGGTTAAATCGTAAGCACGAGCGCGCCGCTCAGCGCGCCGTTGCGCAAGTGTTCCAGCGCGCGATTCGCGTCGTTCAACGGATACGATTGAACTTCGGTGTGAATGGGGATGCGGGGCGCGAGCTCCAAAAATTCCAAACCGTCCCGGCGCGTCAAGTTGGCGACCGAACGCAACGTCCGCTCGCCCCACAACAGCTCATACGGGAACGACGGAATGTCGCTCATGTGGATCCCTGCGCACACCACGTTGCCTCCCTTGCCGACCGCGCGCAGCGCACGCGGCACGAGCGGACCCGCGGGCGCGAAAATGATCGCCGCGTCGAGCGTCTCCGGCGGCGATTGATCCGAGCCGCCAGCCCAGACCGCGCCCAATTTCTTGGCGAACTCCTGATTTTTCAGATCCCCGGGCCGCGTAAATGCAAACACCTTGCGGCCCTGGAACGCGGCCACCTGGGCCACGATGTGTGCCGCCGAGCCAAACCCGTACAGCCCGACGCGCTCGGCGTCGAACGTCAGACTGAGCGCGCGATACCCGATCAGGCCCGCGCACAGCAGCGGCGCCGCTTGCAGATCCGAAAAGGAACCCGGCAGCGGGAGCGCAAAGCGCGGATTGGCAACAGTATACTCCGAGTAGCCACCGTCGATTTGGTAACCCGTGAACTCCGCGCGGTCGCACAAGTTTTCGCGATCCGTCATGCAGTAGCGGCAATCACCACAAGCTTGACCGAGCCACGGGACGCCGACGCGTTGCCCCTCGGTGAAACCGTCGACGCCCTCGCCGATCACCGCTACCGTGCCGACGATCTGATGGCCCAAGATCAGAGGCTGTTTGGCTTGGGCGAGTTCTCCGTCACAGACGTGCAAGTCGGTGCGGCACACGCCGCAGGCGCGCACGCGAATCAGCAACTGGCCGTAGCCGAGTCGGGGGATCTGCACTC
>Ga0247766_1000163_pt1 | contig 14172 bp, 11 predicted proteins | sample UWRJL223509R6_FD_179946 | JGI IMG/M metagenome (GOLD analysis project Ga0247766, IMG submission 179946) | Plant litter microbial communities from Arlington Agricultural Research Station in Wisconsin, United States - UWRJ-L223-509R-6 | ecosystem: Environmental > Terrestrial > Plant litter >... | reverse complement strand
GGTCTTCAAGCTCGGATCGGTGAGCGCGATGCGTGACAAGTACATCTGAATCCGTTCGAAGCCGCGGTTGACCGAGAAAGCGACGTACAAGTGTCCATTCTGGACCGCGACCGCGGGGGTGCCGGCTCCGTAGCTTGCGCCCTTGGCTGGCGGGATCACCGTCAAACGGATCGGTTCGGCGAGCGGCGTAAGATCCGCGTCCAGCTCGCGGGCCATGATGTCGCTCGACCCCTTGTCGATTTCCTCCTGCCAGACCGCCCAAAACTTGTTGCCGTTCACGGCCAAGGCGGCAGAAAGCTCGCCCTTCTTGACCCCAGAAATGCGACGCGGGGGACCTGCGATATGGCCGTCGTGAGAGACGAGGCGCGCGTACACGCCCGGCTCACTCCCGCCGTCATCCCAATACAAGAGCACGAACCGCTCACCTGCCGAGACGAGTTGTACTTGCCGCGCGGACGAAACCTCGGGCGTCAGAGGCACCTCGGGTGAGGTGCGCCTGAGTGCATCGTCGAGCAACACCGCGTAGGCTTGCTTCTTCTTCGGATCTTGGTGGTTGTCGATCCACACGAACACCGTGCCGGCGCTGCTGTGCAGTAGCGTCGGTCGTGAGATGGGCGGCACTTCGATCGAGTAAGGTCGAGGCCGGCCGATCCCGGTGAGCTTGCACGGGCCGCTCGGTTCTTCGATGGCGGTCGCCATGTGCGAGAGCACGGAGCGCGCGACGGCGGCTCCGCCCTTCATCGCGTCCTTGAAAGCGTCGAGCGAACCTTTGCCGTCCCCGCTCGCAAGCAGCTCCTGAGCGCGCGAAATTTTCATCGCGTACGCCTCGGCCTCGGCCGCGCGCGCCGCGCTGGCTGCCGCAGGGCTCAAAGTCGTCGGTGCAGAGTTCGCGGCGCGCGGCTTGGGCGCCGTCGGCCGCGACATCGTGGGCTGTCCCGGCGGATGCAACACGTACAACCACACCGCGTACGCACCCAAGCTCAGCGCAGACAGCAACAGCAGCACCGAAACCGCGCGACCCGTGCGTGATTCGGGACGCAGTGAAGTCAGCGGAGCCGTGCCTGCGCCGAGTACCGGCGAAAGCTCCGGCGGCGGTGGCGGGGGGGCCGGTCGCGGCGGGCTCGGCGGCGCGCGTTCGGTCATGGCCTGACTGACGGGCAGCTTGGGTTCGCTCGCGATCAGCTCGTCGACCACCAGGCCTTCGTCGTCACTCGACAACGAGACGCCGCGTGCTGGACCTCTGCCGCCCAACAACGCTTTGCTGAGCGCGTCCGAGAGCTCGCGCGCGGTTTGGAAGCGCTTGTTCGGATCGCGATCGAGCGCGCGCCCGAACCAAGCGTCGAAGGTCGCTGGCAGATCCGGACGCAGCTTGCTCGGCTTGGGCAAGGGCGCGCTGGCAATCTGCGCCAAGATCATGGCTACGCCTTGCTCCACGTTCCACACCGTTTGCGCGGTCAAGCACTCGTACACGATGCAACCGAGCGCCCACAAATCCGCGCGATGATCGACCTCACCTTTGCCCTTGGCTTGCTCCGGGCTCATGTACGCGGGCGTGCCGAACAGCGCGCCTTCGCGCGTCAACCGCACCGTTTGCGCGTCGGGTGTGGTCGGCTCGTAGAACTTCGCCAAACCGAAGTCGACGATCTTGACGACGAGTTTGCCCTCTTCGTCCTTGGTCAGGAAAATATTCTCGGGCTTCAGATCGCGATGCACCACGTTCGATTCGTGGGCTTTGGACAGGCCGCGCGCCGTGTGGGTTGCGATGCGCAATGTCGTCTCGACGTCGATCTGTCGCACGCGAGTCATCAGATCGTAGAGGCTCTCGCCTTCGAGCAGCTCCATCACCAAGAATGGGCGCTCCTCGAACATGCCCGAGTCATAGACGTCGCAGATGTACGGGCTGCGAATGGCCGCTGCGGCGCGCGCTTCACGGATGAAGCGCTCGCGCACGACGCGCGACGTGATCAGCTCGGCGGCGAGGATCTTGACCGCGACGCGTTTACCGATGTCGACGTTCTCGGCTTCGTACACGGCGGCCATGCCACCGCGCCCGATCTCCTTGGTGATCCGAAACTTGCCCTCGAGGACTGTCCCGACCGGAACTTGAGACTGATTCTGAGACGGCATTGACGAAGGGGCAGCTGCGGCGATCGAGGCGGGACGGGAACGGCAGTACAGTACCCGAATTGAGCCCTCGTCCCGAGTGACCCGTCAGGCTTCGGCCGATGGGCCGTCGGCTTGGCCAACTCCGCCCCCCGAGCTGAGTTGACGCAATGCGCCATCACCCAATGCTCGTCGTCGGTCGCGGCTGGTTTTCTCGGCGACTTGTTTCGGACCGCCAAGAATCCGAGCGAATTTCCCAGAATGGCGCACTGACTCGATTCGGAAACAATCCGGAAACACGGACCCCGGTACGTCCGATCGTGCCTGTCGAAGTCGCCAGGCGACAACGATCCTAGCGGTGCCCCCGCAGTTATAGGAGGGGAGGCTTCGCGACGGGCGATACCCCCCAAGAAAAAAAGTGGAGAGCCAGATGAAGAAGGTCGAGGCGATTATCAAGCCGTTCAAGCTGGACGAGGTCAAGGATGCCTTGTCCGAGGTCGGTATCCAAGGCATGACGGTGACCGAGGTCAAAGGCTTCGGCCGCACCGGCGGCAAGAAGGAAGTGTACCGCGGCTCCGCCTACGTCGTGGACTTCGTACCGAAGGTGAAGCTCGAGATCGTCGTCCCTGATCAGATGGTCCACCAAGTGATCGACGCGATCGAAAAGAGCGCCAAGACGGGCCGTATCGGTGACGGCAAGATCTTCGTCAGTCCCGTCGACGAAGCCGTTCGCATCCGCACCGGCGAGCGCGCCGAAGAAGCGATCTGAAACGTTTCGCTCACGTTTGCCGCTGCCGGGCCGATTAGGCCCAGCGGCTTGCGGCTCGGCCGTGTGTGTGAACGGGATGACTACTGCCGGAGAAAGAAGCCGGCAGTAGCCCCGGGCGCTCGATGAGGTTAAAGCGTTTGGCCATGGATGCGAAAGAAGCCATCGAGCTCGGCAAGAAGCACGAGGCCGTGATGGTGGACCTGAAGTTCATCGACTTGATCGGCAAATGGCAGCACACGTCTGTCCCGTTCCATCGCCTGACCAACGACGCCTTCGAGGAAGGCTTCGGCTTCGACGGCTCCTCGATTCGCGGCTTTCAGCCCATCAATCAGAGCGACATGCTGCTGATTCCGGATCCGAGCAGCGCGGTGATCGATCCATTCACGCGCTTTCCCACCATTTCTTTGTTGTGCAATATCCAGGACACGCTGACTCGTGAGAGTTATTCGCGTGATCCGCGCTACATCGCCAAGAAGGCCGAGGCCTACTTGGAGAGCACGGGTCTGGCGGACACGTGCAACTTCGGACCCGAGGCGGAGTTCTTCATTTTCGACGGAGTGCGCTTCGAGGTGAACGCGCACGAGTCGTTCTACTCGCTCGATTCCGGCGAGGCCATGTGGAACAGCGGCCGCGACGAAGGCCCGAACCTCGGCCACAAGATCCGCGCCCAAGAAGGCTATTTCCCCGTTCAACCTCAAGACACGCACGCGGACCTGCGGGCGGAAATCTGCTTGGAGCTCGAGCGCATCGGCATCGAGGTCGAGGTCAGCCATCACGAGCAGGGGAGCGCGGGGCAAGGCGAGATCGACATGCGCTACGACAGCTTGCTCAAGTGCGCTGACAAGCTGATGTGGTTCAAGCACATCGTGAAGAACGTCGCCCACCGCAACGGTCGCACCGCGACGTTCATGCCCAAGCCCGTTTTCGGGGACAACGGCAACGGCATGCATTGCCACCAATCCCTGTGGAAAGACGGAAAACCGCTGTTCGCGGGTGACGGCTACGGCGGCTTGAGTGAAATGGCGCTGTACTACATGGGTGGCTTGCTGAAACACGCACGGGCGTTGGCCGCGCTCACCAACCCCACGACCAACAGCTACAAACGACTCGTGCCCGGCTATGAGGCACCGGTGAATCTGACCTATTCGAGTCGCAACCGCTCGGCCGCGGTTCGCATCTCGACCTATTCGCCCTCGCCCAAGTCGCGTCGGCTCGAGGCGCGTTTCCCCGACCCGGCCTGCAACCCGTATTTGGCGTTCTCGGCCATGCTGATGGCGGGCCTCGACGGCATTCAGAACAAGATCGATCCCGGCGCGCCACTGGATCGTGACATTTACTCGCTGTCGGCCGAAGAGCTGAGCGACGTCGAACGCCTGCCTGCCTCACTCGAGGAGTCGCTCGACGCGCTGGAGGCTGACCACGAGTTCTTGCTCAAGGGTGACGTGTTCACCCAAGATTTGATCGACATGTGGCTCGACTACAAACGCGAGCAAGACGTGCAAGCGTCGCGGCTGCGCCCGACGCCCTTCGAGTTCTATTTGTACTACGACGTCTGAGTCGAGCGGTGCGCGGGCCGAGCGCAGATCGCCATCGGCCCTTTCAAACTGGCAATCGAGCGTGGGGCCGGACTCACAATGTAGGCGCGGGCCCCACATTTCTAGTATCAATTGCAGTCCGTCAATCGCGAGCACCGTCTGGGCATCTGCTATGCTTCAATGCGGTCAGCGCGGTCCCACAGCGCGACCCAGACGGTTACTTTGGCGGACGACGAGCTTTACGAGTCGACTCTCGAGGTCACGATCTCGCGCGACATGCGCAGTCTGATCCGAGTCGCGGATCAGCAGCAGGCGCTTTTGCTCGTGCTTTCCGGGCCGCGCTTGGGCAATCGCACGGTATTGGCTGACTCGCCGATGGAGATTGGTCGCGGCTCGAACGCAGGCCTCGTGCTCGACGCAGACTCGGTGAGCCGCCGTCACGCCAAGATCGAGCCGCTCGAGAGCGGCCACCGCCTAACGGACCTGGGCTCCACCAACGGTACCTACGTCAACGGTGTGCGCGTGAAAGAGCACACATTGAAGGATGGCGATCGCGTTCAAATCGGCAAGGCCCTCCTCAAGTATCTCGCCGGCGGCAATATCGAGGGCGCCTACCATGAAGAGGTGCAGCGCCTGATGAGCTTCGACGCCCTGACCGGCATCCACAACAAGCGCCACTTCGACGAAAACTTGCGAGTGGCCCTGTCGGCCGCCCAGACCGGCCCGGTCAGCCTGCTCGTGCTCGACATCGATCACTTCAAGAAGGTGAACGATACCTACGGCCACATGGCGGGTGACGCCGTGTTGTGCGCGACGGCCAACGTGGTCAAGACCTCGGTGCCGCCGGAGTACTTGTTCGCGCGCGTCGGCGGTGAAGAGTTCGCAGTGTTGTGCCCGAACACGCCGCTCGCTCAAGCCAAGCAGTGCGCCGAGCGCATTCGCATCGCGGTCGCCGAGAACATGCCGACGTTCGAAGAAAAGCGCCTGCCGGTCACGGCCAGCCTCGGCGTGGCCGAGTTCAAAGCCGGCTCCGAAGAAGAGCCTGAAGCGCTGTACGGCCGCGCCGACGAAAAGCTGTATCAAGCCAAAGACGCCGGCCGCAACCGCGTCTGTGCTTGAGAGCCTACCCCAGCAGACCTGGTCGTCGGCTCACCGTGCGTGCGTGTCCAAGAGTTTTTGATGGTCACGCGGTCCTCGCAGCGCGTCTCAGCCTTCGGCGGCGCGTTCCGTGAAGAAGCGCTGCAAGGCTTCGAGCACGAGTTCGGGGCGTTCTTCGTGTGGCCAATGCCCCGCGTCGTCGAGTCGTTCGATCCGTGCCTGAGGCAAGGCTTGCCGCCAGCGATCGAGAAATTCGAGCGGGAACGCGCGATCGCGTTCACCCCACAAAACCAGGCTGGGGATCGCGGCGAGCCGTTCGCGGTTCGCCCACAGCGCAGCGTAGTGCACGTGTGAAGCGAGCAGTGAGCGCGCCAACTGCCAGAGTACCGTCTCGCGCGCTGCTTTCGCCTTGAATGGGGCGAGGTACTGCGCGTGCACCGCCGGCGTGAGCCGACGCTTGTCGCCGTACACCGACGGCATCAGCACGCGCAGCGAGAAGTTGAAATATCGATAAAGCAGACGCCCCAGCGCGCTGCCGGCAACGCGCGCTTGGCGCACGAACTTTGGGTCCTCGAGCGGCCACATGAAGCTGTTCAGCACGACTAGGCGTGCGATGCGCTCGGGGTGAGCTTGGGCAAACGGTAACGCGATCGGTCCGCCAAAATCATGCACGACCAGCGTGAAGCGCTCGACGCCCAACCTCTCGATGAACTCGTCGAACACGCGCGCGTGGTCCTCGGGACGGTAGCCGAACGCGGCAGGACGCTCGGACAGACCAAACCCCAAGTGATCGAAGGCGATGCAACGTCGCGTAGCGCGCAGCTCGCGGATCAGCCCGCGGTATTCGAACGACCAAGTCGGCGTGCCGTGCACGAACACGATGGGGTCTCCCGAGCCTTCGTCCAGGTAGTGCACCCGGCCCTCGGAGAGCTGGAGCGAGCGGGAGACGAAGGGGTAAGCCTGACGATCGAGCCAGGGCGGGGCTAGGGCTGCGGGGGCGAGCGACCGGGGAGCAGCCGGCGACAGGGCATTGGTCATGCGAAAAGTCCTCTCTTTCAGCGAGTCGGTCGGTATGGTCAACGTAGGTTGACTAATTAGTAAATGGTGGTTGACTAGTCGTCAAGTGTGATTGACGATTCCCAGACCGATTTGCGATGGTCGGACGGGCGATGACCAAACCCCCCGACCTGACGCTCGAAGCGCGTAAGCGTGCGAGCGTTGCTCAGCTGTTGTTCAAGTGCGCGCGGCTGGTCAACGAGCGCGCGATCGCGCGCGTGAACGAGGAGCCGCAGGCGATCCAGCTACGCAAGTCACACACCAACTTATTTCCACACTTGGACTTCGAAGGCGTGCGCATCACCGAGCTCGCGCGTCGTTTGGACATCAGCAAGCAGGCCGTGAGTCAGACGATCGCCGAGCTCGAACTGATGGACGTGGTCGAGACACTTCCCGATCCGAGCGACGGCCGAGCACGCCTCGCGCGCTTCACGGACAAGGGGAAGGTCGCCATCCTGCAAGGGCTCAGCGTGCTGCGTGAGATCGAAACCGAGATGGAGCGCTCGATCGGCGTTTCCAAGTTCGAAGCGCTGCACGACGCTCTGCTGGCGCTCGAGAAGATGCTCGAGCCCCTGTGATCGAATTGCGCTGGCGAAAATCGACAGTGAAGACCCGGTTGGGTTGAAAAGATGGGTCTTGGTCAATTCGGCGCGATCGCTGGGGCGGTCGCCGGTCTGGCTGCGGGGATAGGGATCTCCATCGTTCATTCTGGGTTGTCGGGGTCGGTGACCAGCTCCGCACCGGCTCCGGTGCTTTCCGTCACCGCTCTCCCGCTGCCTGACCCAACGGCAACGCCCGTGAATAGCGCGAGCTTGGCAGAACAGCTCGCCGAACAAGTGAAGGCTCACCGCGAGTCAATTGCACGGCACGAGCTGGAACCGCGTGACTCGCTCTGGGCCACGCGCACCGAGCAGTCGCTACGAAATCTTCTGGCGAAGCTGGCCAATCCACGGACATTTCGCGTCACTTCGGTCGACTGCAGAACAACGTCGTGCGTCGCGTACTTGAGCGCTGTCAGCTACCTAGAGGCGCGGCTGGCTTGGCCGTCAATCGTCAACGCTCGCAGCGATATCAAGTGCGGCACTGAGGTCACTCTGAACGAGCCGCCGCCGGGCGAGTCGGCCTTCGACTTCAGCGTGGTCTACGATTGCAAGCGAGCCCGTCAACTCGATGCGCGTCGTGAGTAGCGACCCACGCGCGCATCCAAGGTGGCGTGATTACGAGAGCTTGCGACGCAGGTGGTTCAACACATCCATGCGGGTGATCAGGCCGGAAAAGTGCTCGGATTCACGCACGATCACGACCAGGCCCTGATCGAAGAGCGGCATCAGGGATTCGAGCGGCGCGTGGGCGTCCACCGTCACCAGCTTCGTGCTCATGAACTCGCGCACTGGGTTGCGGAACAGATTGGGATCGCGCTGAGCGGCGATCAGTAGATCCGATTCATCGACGAGTCCGACGATCTCGCCTTGATCCAGCACGGGCAGCTGGGAGATGTCGTACAGGCGCATGCGAGAGTAGGCGATGAGCAAGCTGTCGCTCGGAACCACGGAGATCACTGCGCCAGCTTCGGGGCGGCGCGAGATCAGATCACGGAGATCACCGTAGCTCGTGCCGGGCAAGAAGCCTTGGTCGCGCATCCAATAGTCGTTGAACATTTTGGATAGGTATTTGCCGCCGCTGTCGCAGACCAGGCTGACGACGCGCTTGGGCGTGGTCTGCTCCTGGCAATAGCGGAGCGCGGCGGCGAGCAGGGTGCCGCTGGATGAGCCGGCGAAGATCCCCTCTTGTTTGAGCAAGGTGCGCGCGGCAGAAAAGCTCTCTTCGTCGCTCACCGTGTAGGCTTTGCGCACGCGCGAGAGATCGCAGATGGAGGGCACGAAGTCTTCACCGACGCCTTCGACCAACCACGAGCCGGCGCTACCGATCTGACCCGTGGCTATGTAGTCGGCCAAGATCGAGCCTTTGGGGTCGGCGAGCACGAGTTCGAGCTTCGGCGCCACGCGCTCGAAGTAGCGGCTGAAGCCGGTCAAGGTGCCTCCGGAACCCACGCCACACACGACGGCATCGAGTTTGCCGTCCATCTGCTGCCAAATTTCGGGCGCAGTGCTCGTCTCGTGGGCAAGAGGATTTGCCGGATTGGCGAATTGATTGACGTAGTAGGCGCCGAGTTCGCGGGCGATGCGCTCGGCGTAGTCTTGATAGTATTCGGGGTGCCCTTTGCCGACGTCACTGCGCGTCATGCGCACTTCTGCGCCCAGCGCGCGCAAGTGATGCACCTTTTCTTGGCTCATCTTGTCGGGGATGACGAGCACCAGCTTGTAGCCTTTGCGCGCCGCAACCAGCGCTAGACCGAGGCCGGTGTTACCCGCGGTGGCTTCGACCAACGTAGCACCCGGGCGAATCGCGCCGCTCTGCTCGGCGGCTTCGATCATCGACAGACCGATGCGATCTTTGATCGAGCCGCCGGGGTTTTGATTTTCGAGCTTCAGGTACAGCTCGCACGGTCCGGTGTCGATGCGGCTGACGCGCACCAGCGGTGTGTTGCCGATCAGCGAGAGGACGTCCTTAACGGGGGGCTCGAGCTCGGGCATGCGTTCAGCCTGACCTTTTGCGGCGAGATCCGCAATGCTTACACTGGAGCACTCAGCCGCTGGCGCGCAATGCGGTTTCCAGGTCTCGCCACAAGTCTTCCACGTGCTCGATGCCGACCGAGAGGCGCACCAGTGAGTCACTAATGCCGAGGGCCTTGCGGTTGTCCGCGGGAATGGACGCGTGGGTCATCAGTGCTGGGTGTTCGGCGAGGGATTCGACGCCGCCTAAGCTCTCGGCCAAGGCGAAGATGCGTAGCGCTTGCAAAAAGCGGCGAGAGCCTTCGAGATCGCTGGCGAGTTCGACCGAGATCATGCCGCCTGGGCCGGACATTTGGCGCTTGGCGAGCTCGTGTTGTGGATGACTTTCGAGCCCGGGGTAGTGCACGCGACTCACGCCGCGGTGTGCCGAAAGGCGCTTGGCGAGTTCGGATGCGCCGGCGACGTGCGCGTGCATCCGGAGCGGCAAAGTTTTAATGCCGCGCATCACCAAGTAGCAGTCCATCGGGCTTGGCACCGCGCCAATCGCGTTTTGCAAAAACGGGATGCGCTCGCACAGCTCGACGTCGCTGGTGATCAGCGCGCCGCCCACCACGTCCGAGTGGCCGTTGATGTATTTGGTCGTCGAGTGCAGCACCACGTCGGCGCCCAGCGAGAGCGGTCGCTGCAGGACGGGAGATGCGAACGTGTTGTCCACGAGCACGCGCACGCCTCGGGCTTTTGCGATCGCAGAAATCGCAGAAATGTCTGCCAATTTGAGGGTAGGGTTGGTCGGTGTTTCGAACCACACGAAGCGCGTGCTGGGCCTGATCGCCGCTTCGAATTTCGACAGATCGCCCAAATCGACGAAGCTCGACTCGAGGCCGAACGGTTTCATCACCTTGTCGAACAAGCGGAACGTGCCGCCGTACACGTCGTCGCCCGAGATCACGTGGTCGCCCGGCTTCAAGGAGTGAAGCAGGGTGGTGGCTGCGGCGCAGCCGCTCGAGAATGCGAATCCGCGCGCGCCGCCTTCGAGCGCGGCCAGTGCCGACTCGAGCGCGCTGCGCGTCGGGTTGCCGCTGCGCGAGTAGTCGTACTTGAGCGGTTTGCCGGGCTCTGGCTGAGCAAAGGTGCTGGCCATGACGACTGGGGGCATCACTGCGCCGTGCACTGCGTCGGGCTCGTAGCCCGCGTGAACGGCGAGGGTCTCGAAGGCGTAGGCGCGGTCTTCCGTCATCCGACTAGCGTACTGGGACGCGCTGCCGCGCGCACGTGCGGCGTCTCGCGGCGGCGATTGTCTTCGCTGTGCGTGCAGCGCCGCACAGGAGCACCCCCAAGAAACAAGAAACCCGCTGAATCTCGGCGATCCAGCGGGCTCTTCGTGTCAGGGCGCAGGTGGGGCGCCCGACTGGCAAATGCCAGTCAATCAGGCGCGCGCTTGCGCCTTGCCCTTTGCCTTGGCCTTCTTGGCCGTCGCGGCAGCGGGGGCTTCGACGCCGTTCGCCTTCACGCCGTTCGATTTCGAGCCGAGCAGGTCGGCGGCGAGCTTCTTCGAGCGGGCGGTGTTCTCCCAGGTGAACTCACTGCGGCCGAAGTGACCGTAGCTGGAGGTGGGCTGGTACACCGGGCGGAGCAAGTCGAGCTCCTCGATCAGCGCGCGCGGGCGCATGTCGAAGTTCTTCATCACGTAGGCCGCGAGCGTCTCGTCCGGCAGCTTGCCCGTGCCGAAGGTCTGCACGTACACGCCCATCGGTTGCGCGACGCCGATCGCGTAGGCGACCTGCACTTCGCACTTCTTGGCCAGGCCGGCGGCGACGATGTTCTTCGCCACGAAGCGCGCGTAGTAGCAAGCCGAGCGATCGACCTTCGACGGATCCTTACCGCTGAAGGCGCCGCCACCGTGACGGCCCATGCCGCCGTAGGTGTCGACGATGATCTTGCGACCCGTGAGGCCGGCGTCGCCGCACGGTCCACCGACCACGAAACGACCGGTCGGGTTCACGAAGTACTTGGTCTTGGAGTCGAGCAGGTGCTTCGGCAGCGCCTTCTTGATCACGAGCTCCATGACCGCCTCTTTCAAGGCTTTGTGCTTCACTTCCGGCCCGTGCTGCGTGGAGACGACGACCGTCTCGATGCGCTTCGGCACGTCGTTCTCGTATTCGACGGTGACTTGGCTCTTGCCGTCGGGGCGCAGGAAATCGACCGAGCCCTTCTTGCGGACGGCGGCGAGCTGCTTGGACAGTTGGTGCGCGTACATGATCGGCGCGGGCATGAGCTCCGGCGTCTCGTCGCAGGCGTAGCCGAACATCAGGCCCTGGTCGCCAGCGCCCTGATCTTTGTGCAGGCCCTGACCCTCGGTCACGCCTTGCGAGATATCCGGCGACTGCGGCTCGACCGCGATCAAAATGCCGCAGGTGTCCGCGTCGAAACCGATGTCCGAGCTGGTGTAGCCGATGTCTTTGATCGCCTTGCGCGCGATCTTGCCGAAGTCGATGGTCGACTTGGTGGTGATCTCACCAGCGATGACGACGAAACCGGTCTTGACGAGCGTCTCGCACGCGACGCGGCTGTACTTGTCTCCGGCGAGCGCGGCGTCGAGCACAGCGTCCGAAATGGCGTCGCAAACTTTGTCCGGATGACCTTCGGTGACGGATTCGGACGTGAAGAGATAGCTGCTCATCGTGACTCCATGGCGGGGGTTCTCCCCGAAATCTACATTCAATCAGGCAGGCGTCACTCGCCCGCCACGGGAACGGAACGGCGCGGAACCTAGCAACGAACTTGGCCTACGGAAAGGGCCGCGCGTGCGGAAAAGGTGTGGCGCAATCGAGCCGAAAACCAGGGTGGCGTGCTGCCTACGGCGCATTTCTGCGCTTAGGCAGGCTCAAGGGCTTGATTGTAGTGACTTTCCAGGCTTTTTCGCCAAGCGATGCGCTTCCGTCCGCTTCAGCGTGACGCGCAGGACCTGCTCCTTTCGGATCACGGTCAGCTTCACGGGGGAGTCCACGTCCCCCGTCAGTAGCGCGTTGATCTGCTCGGGATCCAGCCGGCGCACGTCGAGGCCGTCGATCAGCAGGATCTCGTCGCCGGGCTCGAGGTTGGCTTGGCCCGCCGCCAAGCTGGCTGGCACCTCACGCAAAAATAGCCGACCCGAATCGGAATCTTGGGCGATGACGGCGCCGATCGTACCCCTGCTCGTCGCGCAGGCGGCGAGCAGGGAGAGGCAGAGCAAGAGCGGTGCGGCGCCAAACGTGGCCCGCACGTGGGCACTAGGAGCGATAGTCCGCATTCACGTCCACGTAGCCGTGGCCGAGATCGCTGGTGAGGTAGCTGAAGGCACCGGGGCCAGTGCCGAGACCGATTTCGATCTTGTAGCTCGGACCCTTCAAGATCTCCGCTGCCGCTTTTTCGGCATCTGCACCCACCGCGAGCCCGTTCTTTACGATCTCGATCTCGCCGATCTTGATGCTGGCGTGCTTCGGATCGAAGGCGACGCCCGCGCGACCCGCAGCAGCCAACAAGCGGCCCCAATTGGCGTCCTTGCCGTGCAGCGCGGTCTTCACCAACAGCGACGTGGCCATGGTTTCTGCCACGCGCTTCGCGTCAGCGTCGTTCGCGAGGCCCGTGGCGCGGATTTCTGCGACGTGATTGGCGCCTTCGCCATCGGCGATCATCGAACGCGCGAGCTTGTCGCACACGGTGATCAACGCTGGAGCGATCTCGGCGGCGGTGAGCCGGATATTCGAGGCGCCCGAGGCCAGCGCAAACACGCTGTCGTTGGTGCTGGTGTCGCCGTCGACGCTACAAGCGTTGAAGGTACGGTCGGCAGCCTGACCGAGCGCGTTTTGCAGCTCCTCTTGCTTGATCACCGCGTCGGTGAACAAGAACACGAGCATGGTCGCCTGTGGCGGACCCACGTCCGGGTGAATCATGCCGGCGCCCTTGGCGATGCCGAGCACCGACACGGGGTCACCCTTCGACGTCTCGATCTTGGCCTCTGCGATCTTTACCCAGCGATCAGTCGTGCAAATGGCCTGCGCGAAATCCGCATAACCCTCGGGGGTAATGCTCTTGGCCAGCTCCTTGGCTTTGCTGGCAATCTTGGCGGTGGGGAGCAGCGCGCCAATCACCCCGGTCGACGCTGGCAACACTTCTTCCGTCGGGATGCCGAGCGCGCGCGCGATGGATTCGGTCGACTCGCGGGTCGCGGCGAGTCCTGGCTCGCCCGTGCAGGCATTCGCACAGCCGGCGTTGACCAAAATCGCGCGAGCCAAACCGGAGCGCACGCGCTCCTCTGCCACCAGCACGGGCGCAGCGCGCACCAGATTTCGCGTAAACAGCCCCGCCACCACCGCTGGACGGTCGGCAACCGCCAAGGCCACGTCCACACGCCCGTCCTTGCGGATGCCCGCAGAGACCGCTGCGAATCGAAACCCTGCAATCGTCGAAGTCATCTCGTAAACAAATCCTCCTCCGGCGCCACTCGCGCCAGGCGCCGATTCATAGCACCGCCGCGCGCGCTCCTCCCCGGTAAACGGCAAGCCCCGCTCACGCGCACCGCTTCGGTCCAGCGCAAGCCCGCATCACTTTGTCCAGCAAAAGTAACATTCGCCCCTCGCGGAGGCCGCCCCGAGCGCGTTCTCGCGTTTCACGCCGAGAAACCTTGACTATGGGCGCTCCCCGCGTATTCTCCCGCGCCCTGGCCGACTTAGCTCAGTGGTAGAGCAGCGGTTTCGTAAACCGCAGGTCTCGAGTTCAAGTCTCGAAGTCGGCTCCAATCTGTCCCGGTCGCTGTCCCAACGACGGCAGCCGCGCGGCGCACCAATCCAAGCGCAACGTCCAGCGAAACCCAGTCACCGAGCTCTAGCTCTGCTGCCGTGCGTGCCTGCCGGTTGTACTTGCTGATCATCTGCGTTGAGCGGTGACCGGTGCGATTGGACACCCAGGTTTCGGATCGCCGGTTGGCCAGCGCAACGGTGACGAAGGCACCGCGCAAGTCGTAAACGCGCAGTGCCATGCGTTCGGGCGTGGCCTTGAA
>Ga0247766_1000162_pt1 | contig 14223 bp, 10 predicted proteins | sample UWRJL223509R6_FD_179946 | JGI IMG/M metagenome (GOLD analysis project Ga0247766, IMG submission 179946) | Plant litter microbial communities from Arlington Agricultural Research Station in Wisconsin, United States - UWRJ-L223-509R-6 | ecosystem: Environmental > Terrestrial > Plant litter >... | reverse complement strand
CTCTGCACCGGTCACCCTCGAGAGGACTTGCCGCCCGGATGATCCGGGTTGTGCACGAGCCTCGGGGCCCGTCACCTACAGCGTGACGCTGGTGAAGAAGACATTGACCGTGTCTGCCACGAAGCAGAGCTACTCGTACTTCGATCGCGCGGCCGTGACGCGGCAGGCTCACTGAGCGCGCGCTAACGCCAGGCGTAAGCCGCCAGCACCCAGCCGAACGCGATCTCTTTGGTCACCGCGTTCTTCGCGCCTGCGCGAGAAAGCAGCGAAAGCAAGCTCTGGGAGTCGAGTTTGCTCGGGTGCAGCTCTTTGCGGCTAAAGCCTTGGGTGCGGGCGATCGCTTCGAGCGCGGTGTTTTCAATCACGCGCAGCGAGCGCGAGGCATAGTTCGGCGTGGTCAAGAACAACAGGCCGCCCGGCTTGAGCACGCGCAGCGCGTCCGAAAGCCACGGCAATGGCTCGACCAAGTGTTCGACGACGTCCATCGATACCACTGCGTCGAAGTGGGCATCCGGATAGGGCAGCGGCGCTCCGGGGGTCAGCGCGTCCGTGCCGGCCAATTCAGCGCCGTGGAGCTCGCGCGCGACCGTGAGCGCGCGCGGATCGATGTCACACAGCGTGAAGCGCTTACCCAGCTTGGGAAGTGCGGACAATTCGAAGAACGGTCCCGAGCCGAGATTGAGCACCTCGCTGCCCACCGACGCAGCGAGCGCGCTCGAAAGTTCGCGCACGATCGGCTGGTGATACAAGCGCCACGGAAAACGTAGCTTGAAGCGATGATTCGAAAAATAGTCGACCGATTCGCCCATCATTGCTCCGGCCGCCGGGCGACGACCAAGAATTCCGCGGTGGGCGAGGGATCAGCGCGATCCATGATCGAGCGAATCAGCTCGTAGACGGGCCGTGCGAATAGTTTGCGCGCGTTGGGGAAATTGGTCCAACGCGTGGTGAGGCGCTTGTTCAAAAGGCCGGCCAAGGAGGGCAATAGAAACGCTTCGAACGCGACCGTGGTTGCGGTGGAGAGCACGGGCTCGATCTCGACGATCTCCAGCCCCGACTGTGCCACCACCCGACGCCAACCCGACTCGTCGTACAGGTGATGATGCTTGAACAGGTGATCGATGGAGCTTTCGATGCGCGTGCCGAGCGCAGGCGCGCCGAGCTCGGTCAGCACCCGTGCGCTCGTCAAATGGCTGGCCCAACCGGCGCTGGGGACGAACAGATACGCGAGTCCGCCCGGCCGCAGCGAGCACAAGATGTTCTTCAACGCGAGATCGATGCGTGGCACGTGTTCGAGCGAGCAATTGGCGACGCACGTGGCAAAGAAGCTCTCCGGCAGCGTCACGTGCGTGACGTCGCCGAGGATCACTTGGGTGTAGGCCTTGCTGGCAGCGGCCCAGCGTCCCTCGGCGGCGTCGATGTCGATGCCCCACACATCGACGTCATCGAAGGCGATGCGCGCAAACAGGCCGTCACCGCAGCCGACGTCGAGCACCGGGCCGGGGCAGGGGTAACGGCGCATCACCGACAAGCGCGCGCACTCCTTGATACACAAGGCCGCTGGTGTGTGCGGAAAGTAGCGCTTGAAATCTTCGAGCGTGACTTCAGGCAATGCAAGGGTCCTTTGCTTTGGTTCGGATGCGACGTCTGCCAAACGATTGTTCACTCTACTTCAGCTCCCAAGTGATGCCGCTCGCGCATTTCAGCGCCAAGCGTAGGCCCACCAGCCCTGCTCATGAAACACCAAACGCAATTGCTCGAGCTCGCTGTCGAACAGCTCGACCGAGCGATCGAGCGCACTATGCACCAAAAAACATTGGTAGCCGCCCGCCTCGTATCCGGCCGAGAACCACTCAGGGTGCCATTCGGCCCCGCGATCCATGGTCGGGACGAAGTCCGGATGGTAACGAACCACGCTGGTCGGATACATCGCGAACGAATAGCCCTGATAGCCGCCCTTCTCGGGTACGTAGTACGCGGACAAGTGCAGCATCGCCGGTAGGCCTGGAAACGCCTCGCTACCGCGATCGAAGATCAACGGGCGGATCCGCAAGCCAGCGGGCATGCCCGCGATGAAGTTCTTGATCGGCTGGGTCTCGCGCGCAAAGCGCTGGAGGCGGATCGCGAACAGACAAAACCATGCCGCGGTCGCGAGTGGGACGAGGCTGTCGAAATAGGGCGAACGCGCGCTGCTGCGCGGCTGAAAGGCCAATAGCAGGGTCGGCACCAGGAACGCTGCGAAGCGTGGATGGAGCGGAGTGAAACCGCCGAAGCTGAGCGGGAACAGGCAATAGCCGAGCAGCATCAGCGCGAGCGGGACGAAGCGCTCGGGCTCGCGGCTCGGGCGTCCGAGCGAGAGCAGCACGATGCCCAGGAAGATCACACCGAGCGCGCTCGCGGCCTGGTCCGCGCCAGACGACGCGAGCAACAATCCGGGCAGCTGAAGCAGCTCGAAAAACCGGGGGTCCCAGATGGTCAGCCCGATGCTTTTGGCCGAATTGCCCGGCATCAGCCAGACCACCATCAATAGGACCGGTGCGAGCAGCGGCAAGCCGCGAGCAATCAGCGAACCGTGCCCGCGCAGCAACAGTGGAGCGACCAGCACCACCGTCAGCCCGAGCGCAAAGCCGTGCGTAGCCAGCGTGGCGCACAGCGCGCCGCCGAGCCAAAGGCCGCTCGCGAGTGACGGCCGTTCGCGGTGACGCAGTGCCAGACAGGTCGCAGCCAAACCGAACGGCAACGCACCGATGAAGCTGATGAAGCCGAAATAGAAACCGTAGCCCATGGCCAGGGGCAAACCGAGAATGCCGAGGCAGCGCGAGTACCCGAGCGAACGCACGAGCCAATCGAAAGCCGCCCAATGGCCCACAATCGACAACCAAACCACGACCTTCAGCGCCGGTAGCACGCCGACCCAGCCAGCGAGCGCGCGTGCCAGCGCGTATGCACCCAAATATGGCGTGCGCAAGTTCAGCTCGAAGAGCTGAAACTCCGACCACTTGGGATCGTTCAAGTGCAACCAAATGCTGATTTGCGCCGCGTGCTGCGGCAGATCCACCATCGGCAAGTAGGGCACGGAGAAGAAGGCCACGAGTAGCAATGCGCTGAACACGAGCGCGACTATCCGAGGCGCGTCGGCGCCGATGCGAAAGACCATGTCGCGTCCGAGACTCTGCCTGCTCATGCCGGCGCGCAGTGTTACATGCCCGAGACTTTCCCGCGACGGTTCGGCTCGAGCCGGGAAGATGGGCGCTCGACGCGCTTCGTGATACCCGAAGGGGTAAGATCCAGCAGCGCACCTCGCGGCGCGCGCTGTTGTCGGCGCGATCCCGTTCCTACCGTGTCACGACATCGAAACGCCAAAGTCATCTGCTGGCGATATGTGGGAGGACTTTTTGCGAGGATTCCCTGACATGACCAGCGAGCTGCCCCAAACCACTGAAACCAGCAACGCCGATTGGACGCTCGACCAGGTCGCCGCGGAGCTCGTCGAACTAGAGCGCGGGTTGCTCGAGCTCGAATCGGAAATGAGCGCGGCGATCGAGGCCGTGCCGGCCTCGCACCGGGACAGCGCCAAAAACTTGGTTCACTACGTAGCACTACGGCAGCGCGATTTGCGCGCCTTGCAAGCGCAGCTGGCTCAACGTGGGCTTTCGTCGCTCGGTCGCTCGGAAAGCTGCGTCATCGGCGGTCTGTTGCAAGTGTCCGCCCGCGCTCGAGAATCGCTGACGGTTCATGGTCGAGCAGCGGACGGTGAGCTCGAGCGACTCGGCCAGCGCTGTCGCGCTGCGCTTCCGTGGGCTTCCGCGCAAGAACTGTTGCATCGACATACGGTCGACATGTTCGGGTCCCGTCCTGACGACAGGCATGTGTACGTCATGGTCACGGCGCCGTCAGCCGAGGAGGCCGATCGCGAGTGGATGGCGCGGCTGCTCGAGGCCGGAATGAACGTGCTCCGAATCAACTGCGCGCACGAAACCGAACAGGAGTGGAGCAAGCTCATCGATGCGCTGTCGCAAGCGCGAGAAAAGACCGGAAAACCCTGCCGAGTGCTGATGGACTTGGCAGGCCCCAAGATTCGCACCGGCGCGATCGCGAGCAAGCGCCGAGTGGCGACCTGGAAGCCGCAGCGCGACGACATCGGCAAAGCCACCGCACCGGCCAAGGTGATCATTCGTCGCGCGTTGGCCGCGCCCATCGAAGGCGAGCCGGCGACGCTGCTGATCGGCAACAAAGACTTTGCCAAACTCCGTGTATCGGACGAGCTGCGCTTTCGCGACGCGCGTGACAAATCGCGGACGTTGGTCGTCGAAGAGCTCGATGACGACCAGGCTGTCGCGTCCGCGCTGGAACGCGCGTACGTCTTGGGCGAGGTAGACGTACAGATCCGGCGCGGCAAGAAACACAAAGACGACGTCACGCTCGCAGTAGGTGACATGGCAGACGTCGCGATTGACGTTCGCGCGGGTGACAGCCTGCTCCTCACCAAGCGAGACATCCCGGGAACGGCACCGGAGCGGGATCACAAAGGCCGCGTCGAGACACCGGGCGTAGTCGCTTGCACATTGCCCGACGCCCTGACGCACCTGGAGGTGGGTCACCGCGTGCTGTTCGACGACGGGAAGATCCACGCCGTCGTCGAACGCGTGAAAAACTCGGGGGATTTCTCGCTGCGCGTGGTGCGCACGGATCGGCCGATCAGCAAATTGCGCGGCGAAAAAGGCATCAATTTGCCGGACACCCGCATCTCGGTGCCCGCGCTTTCGGAAGAGGACCGTCGCGCCTTGGCCTTCGTTGCACAGCGGGCCGATGCGGTGAGCTTGTCGTTCGTGCGCTCGGTGGAGGACATCCGCGCCCTGCACGCGGAGCTGGCACGGCTCGAAAACGTGGGGCTCGGGATCGTGCTCAAGATCGAGACGCGCGCGGGCTTCGAAAACTTGGCGAGTCTTCTGCTCGAGGGGCTGCGGAAACCGCCCTTGGCAGTGATGATCGCGCGCGGCGACCTCGCGGTCGAAGTCGGCTTCGAGCGCCTAGCCGAACTGCAAGACGAGATCCTTTGGCTGTGCGAGGCCGCGCACGTGCCTGCGATTTGGGCGACCCAGGTGCTGGATACGCTGGCGCGCACCGGTGTTCCCTCGCGCGCCGAGGTGACGGATGCCTCGGCAAGCGTCGCCGCTGAGTGCGTGATGCTGAACAAAGGCGCGTTCATCCACGAAGCCGTGTCGGTTTTGGTCGGAATTTTGCGGCGAATGGAGAACCACCGGCACAAAAAGCGCAGCCTGTTTCGGAAGCTCGAGGTGTCCACATTTCGACACCGTTGATGGAGCCCGCGAAGGCTGCCAATCGACTTTGAGACCGGCTCTAAGCCGATAGGACCTCGCGCACTCGGTGCAGCAGCGCAAGCGGCGTGATCGGCTTGGCCAAAAACTCGATGTCGGCGTCGAGCACGCCGTGCTGCACGATCGAGTCCTCGGCGTATCCCGATACGTACAGCACCTTCATCCCTGGTCGCATCGAACCGATACGCTCCGCCAATTCACGCCCACTCATGCGCGGCATGACCACGTCGGTGAGCAACAGGTCGATCTTGGCCTCGAATTTTTCGCCGAGCAGCAAGGCTTCGCCGCCGTTTTGCGCGTCGAGAACGGTGTAGCCGTTGCGACGCAAAATGGCGCAGTTGACCGCTCGAACCTGCTCGTCGTCTTCCACTAGCAAGATCGTCTCCGTGCCTCGCAGCACTCCTTGCACGGGCGGGAGCGGATGTTGAACTTCGGGCGTGCGTTCCGTGCACGGTAGATAGACTCTGAACGTCGAACCGACCCCTGGTTCGCTGTAGACGTAGATGTGCCCGTGACTCTGCTTCACGATGCCGAAAACCGTGGCGAGACCCAGGCCGGTTCCCTTGCCCTTTTCCTTGGTGGTGTAAAAGGGCTCGAAGATGCGCTCGCGCGTTTGGGCATCCATCCCGCTGCCGGTATCGCTGACCGCCAGCATGACGTGAGGTCCTGGGGTGACCCCGGGGTGAGCAGCGACGTAGCTTTCGTCGAACTCGCAATTGCCGGTCTCGATCGTCAGCTTGCCGCCGAGCGGCATCGCATCTCGCGCGTTGACGGCCAAATTCATGACGATTTGCCCGATTTGGCCGAGGTCGGCGTGCACGTTGTGCACTGGCTGGGCAATCAGCAACGACAGGTCGATGCCCTCACCGAGCAAGCGTCGGAGCATCTTCTCCATTTCGAGCAGGACCTGATTCAGATCCAAAACCTTGGGCTGCAACAGCTGTTGTCGGCTGAAGGCCAAGAGCTGCTGCGTCAATTCGGTCGCGCGTTCACCGGCGCGACGAACCTGCGAGATGTCGTCGTGCATTTGTCCACCGGGCTCCAGCTCGGCGAGCACCAACGTGGTGTAGCTCAAGATCACCGTCAACAAGTTGTTGAAGTCGTGCGCGACACCTCCAGCGAGCAGCCCCACGGCTTCCATCTTTTGAGCATGGCGAAGCTGCTCTTCCATGATGCGCAGACGTTCGGCAACCGCCTCGCGTTCGGCAATGTCCTGCTGTAACGCTCGATTGCTCTCTTCCAGCTGCAGGCTCTTTTCTTCGAGCTTGCGAATCAGGGTTTCGCTGTAGTTTTGCAGTAGTTGTTCTTGGCTGCCCACGGCCGGCGCATGCACCGGCTGCGCTACCGCGGTAGCGCCACGAACGGCATCCAGACGCGCCAGGAACTCGTCCGGTTCAGCGGGCTTGAGGATGAACGCGTCTGCGCCCAGGTTGAGCGCGAGTCGTTCGTCCTCCGGCTCGGTATAGGTCGCCGTGTAGACGATGAATGGCTTTGTCCGCAGGTGCGGATCGGCCTTCCAATGTCGCAGCAGCGTGTAGCCGTCCATGACCGGCATCAGCAGATCGGAGATCACGACGTCGGGCGGCGCTTGCCGCGCGAGGACCAGCGCTTCTGCGCCGTGGCGGGCCGACACTACGTCGCAGCCGTGCGCCTGCAGCAATACACGCAGGTAGTAGACGTTCTCTTCTTTGTCGTCGACGACGAGGACGCGGGTCATGTCGGCACCTCGTGCACTCCGGAAAGTGCGCGTTCGACCTCGGCCACGAACGTATCTGGATTGATTGGCTTCTCGATGTAGCCCGTACAGCCGGCTTCCAGAGCCTTTTCGCGATCGCCGGGCATGGCGTAAGACGTCACTGCCACAATCGGTGTCTTGCGCAATGCCTCGTTCTGCCGCAGGGCGCGCGCCACCGCGTAGCCGTCCATGACTGGCAATTGAATATCGAGCAAGACCAGTGCTGGCGTGGTGCTGCGGGCAGCTTCGATGCCGCGAGCTCCGTCGATGCAGGCGGTGACCGTGTAGCCGCTGCGCTCGAGCAAGAACGTCACCAGATAGCGGTTCTGCTCGTTGTCTTCGATCAACAACACGGACCTGCTCATGACTGCTCGCGCCTTGCCAAGGGGAGTGTCGCGCTGAAAGAGCTGCCCTGCCCGAGGGTGCTCTCGACGCTGATCGTTCCGCCGAGCAAGCCGACCAAGCGACGGCAGATTGCCAATCCCAGCCCCGTGCCTTCATGCTGACGTTGCAAGCCCGAATCGATTTGACGGAAGGGTTGGAACAGGGACGATAGATCTTCTGCCCGCATGCCGATCCCGGTGTCGGAGATCCGCAAACGCGCGGCCTGCACGCCCGACCCCGAGCCGCCCGGGGCGAAGTCGTCGAGCAGCTCGACCGTGAGCGTGACCCCGCCTCGCTCGGTGAACTTGATGGCGTTGTTGAGCAGGTTCAAAAGCACCTGTTCGACGCGCCGCTGGTCACTGTGCATCGGTGGCAGAGCGTTCGGTTCGACGACGCGCAGCGTCAACCCCTTCTTCTCGGTAAGAGGCGCAATGAAGCCAGTGACGCGCGCGACCGAAGCGTGCAAATCGAACGGCGAACAGCGCACCTCCAGCTGCCCGGCCTCGATCTTCGAGATATCGAGCACATCGTTGATCAAACTCAACAGATGGCGCGCGCTTTCTTGGACCATGGACAGCTGCTTCGACTGCTCCGAAGTGAGCGGGCCCGCCATTCCCTTCAAGACGATCCCGGTGAAGCCGAGGATCGAGTTGAGTGGCGTGCGAAGCTCGTGCGACATGGTCGCCAGGAACGCCGACTTGACACGGTCGGCCGCCTCGGCGCGCTCTTTGGCGGCGTCGAGGTCGCGAGTGCGTTCCAGCACCTTTCGCTCCAGGCTTTCGTTCAGCTCACGGAGCGCAACCTCTGCTCGCCGGCGCTCGGTGATGTCGACAGAAAGCACGAAGATGCCTTCGGGTACGGGCTGCGCTCGCACGTCGAACCAGCCCTTGTGCCCGTCTGGGAATGCGAACTCGTTCTCGGAGTGTACGGTAACCCGCTCCTCCATGCAGCGCCGCAGCTGAGCAAAGACGCTGGTGGTCTCCATCCCTGGCCACATGTCAGGCATCCTGTGGCCCAACAGGTCCGTGTTTGGTCTGCGGTTCTGCAGGGCCGCGGCTGGGTTCAGGTACAGGTAGCGCCAATCGAAGTCGAGCAGTTGGCAGCCTTCGAGAATCGTATCGAGCGTCGAGCGGTAACGTTCCTCGGTCTTTCGCAGCGCGGCCTCCGCGTGTTTGCGTTCGGCGATGTCGACACCTACCCCGGCAAGACACACCACTCCGTCGAGCTCGACTCGCTTGCCCGTAAAGAAGTAAGGCGTCGCGCCGCCCTTTTTGGACAGCAGCGACGCTTCGACCGTGGCGGTGCCCTTCTGGAAGACTTCGCCAATCCGAGCCGTGAGTAGCTCCTTCTCCTCTGCAGCGAAGAAGTCGAGCGGGTGCATGCGCGCGATCTCTTCGCCTGTATAGCCACTGACCCGCTCGAAATTCTGATTCCAACGCAGGAAGCGCCCGTGCTCGTCGTACAAATAGAAAATCCCCGGCATTGCTTCGACGAGTTCGTCCGCAAAACGCTGCTCGGCGTTCGCCTTCAGGCCCTGCACCCTCGACATTCCTCACAGCTTGCCAGTTTCCGACCCTCGATCGGCGGAGATTGTCGAGACACCTCGGAAAGCTGCGGAACGGCTGTAGAAACTAGTGGTTCCTCGAGCGCGCTTTGGGGTCGAAGTCCGAGTCAGGCAGGGTCAATTGCATCCGTTCGCAGCTGCGGCAGCGGACGAAATCCGACAGGTCACTTGCTGGGTAGAGACTGCATTGACTCCCAGATTGAGGCTCGGTCTATGACTGCGCCCGCTCTGCAAAATCGTCGTGTGCTGCTGGGTAGTCATTGTTTGTCATTTATCGGACGTCCGATTGAGCTTCCGCTCTTCCCTGTCGACCTCGAGATGTCACAATAGTCTTGGGTGATGTTGAAGCCGCAGTCGACCATGAAGCGAAGTTTGGCGCGCAGCGTGCGCTGGCGCTTTGTGTCATTGGCAATCGTAGGCTTGGCTGGTTGTGAGCAGCTGGGTCCGACCTCGGGAGCGACGCCGCGTGAAGAGGTGGCGGACACGAGGCTCGCATTGCCTGCCGCAGCCGGTGAATGGACACTTTTCGACACAGACGCTCGGAGCGACTACTCGGGCGTCGAGCTCGGTGACGGGAGCGTGTTGGTTTGTGGCGGAGTGAACCAAAGCCACGTCCTGTCTTGCAATCGGTTGAGCTTCGACGGCGAGCTCCACTCGCAGGCATTCCCACTCCCAGAGGCGCGGCTCTACGGCACGCTCAGTCTGGTGTCCCCCAACCGCATCTTACTCGCCGGCGGCACGGACGCGAACGAGGTGGCGCTCGGGGCGCGCCTCTCGTTGCCTTTCCCTTGGACCAATCAACAGAATATTTGGGGGGCGCCCGAAGGGAGCTCTGTTTTGCCCTCCCCCCGCGCGGATCATACAGCGACGCGCCTCGACTCGAGCTTGGTCCTCATTGGAGGTAGAGCGGACATCCAACAGATTCCCAGCTTCGACGTGCGTTCGGATCAGGGCGTGTGGACGAAGGTGGTTCCGGCTACTGCACTCGCGACGCGCGCCCAACATTCCGCCACGCTGCTCAAGAGTCAGCCCGGGGCGCCCGCTCGAGTTCTGATTTTGGGTGGCTACAGCCAGGCGCAAGGCGGCTATCTCAGTTCCGGATTCATCTTCTCTCTCCCCAACACCATCACACCGATCGCCGACATGCCCGAGGCGCGCCAGGCGCACACCGCCACGCTGCTCGACGATGGCTCCGTGCTCGTCGCGGGTGGAATGGGCTTGAACAACGCCCTCCTCGCGACCACGTGGCGGTATTATCCCGATACGAATCAGTGGGCGAGTGCCCGCACGATCGTCCCGAGGAAATACCACGCCGCCGCTCGCCTCGGTGCCGACGTGATCATCGCCGGTGGCCAGTCTACGGTAGGCGGTAACCTGGCAACGCTCCGTGGCGAGGATGACTCGTCGCCCAACCGCAATACGGTACAGAGGTACAACGCAGCGACGAATGAATGGTCGAGCGGACCCAATTTGCGTCACGGGCGCTCATTCTTCGAAATCTTCGCGCTCGATGGGACGCACTTGCTGGCTGTCGGCGGAGCGACCGAACTTGCCACGCTTTCGTCTTCGGAGGTGTTCAGCGCGAACGTTCTCGGGCAGCCCTCGGGACAAGGGTACTCCTGCCTATCGGGCCACGTTGCCGATGGCGTTTGTTGCGACACGGACTGCCTGGGCGCGTGTAATTATTGCAACGCCCCGAACACTCCCGGTGTCTGTCAAAAAGTCAGTGGACCCGCACCCGTCGCCCAACGCGCCTGCGGCGAGTCTCATTTGCAATGCTCAGCGGGGCTCTGCCCGGACAATTGCGATGCGACTCACCCTTGTGAAAGCAGATTCTTTTGCGGCGTCGACGCCGCCTGTCACGATCTGAAAAAACTTGGCACGATGTGCACCACGAGCCAGGAATGTGCCGGCGGTGCGCCTTGCGTCGACGGTGTGTGCTGTGAATCTGCCTGTTCGGGTTCCTGTGAAGCGTGCAATCAACCGGACCGCTCAGGCCTGTGTCGCCCGCTTCCAAGCGGCGACTTGCCGCACGCTGGGCATCCGGGGTGCGCCGCTGCTCACGACGCAGACTGCGGCGGGGCGTGTGACGGGCACACCACTGATCGCTGCATTTTTGCCGAATTACGCACGTCTTGTGGTGCGGACGCGACTTGCACGAGCGGGGAATTCCACCCCGCGGGCGAGTGCGACGGCCGCGGCACCTGCGAGATGACACCGGTCCAAAAATGCGGCAAGTACGCATGTGACTCCCAAGGCGGCTGCTTGGACCAGTGCGCCGCCCCTTCGGATTGCGCAGAGGGTTACAACTGCAACGACGGCGATTGCATGCATTGCGTCGAGGACGAATGCGGCGCCCTTGGCTACCAATGTGATCGGAAGTCGGGCGAATGCCCAAATACCTGCGCGCGGAGTGCGGAGTGTGCGGGTGGGTACTATTGCCACCCGCTCGACCACCGCTGTGTGCTGGCCGTCCCTTTTCCGGCTGCGTCGTTGCCCGCCTGCAGTATCGGGCACGAGCCCGTGCGGTCGCGCGCTTGGCTGGTTGCGTTGGCGTCGGTCTTGGGTGTGGTCTCGGCTCGCCGCGCGCGGCGAGTGAATCGCCGCCGCGCACGGTGAACGAGCGGCGGATCAATTCCGCCGTTCGATGCTGCGTGTGAACGCACGCCTCAACACTCAGCTTCTGGGGTCGAAGCAGCCGTTGGACTCCTGGGGCTGGCAACAATCACGCGCGGGGAAGACGGCGACGCTTCGCACGCATTCGCGGCGGAATCGGTGATGGTCGGCATTGAAAAACGGGCTCCCCGTGGCGATGAAATGCGCCATGTAGGTGCCGGTTCGGAGGGTGCGGAGTGTTGCCTCGTAACGACCGGGGGCCAGGGGTGCCTCTTGAAGGTTGACCCGCTGCCGGAAACCGTCCGGGTGGGTCAACTCGACCCACACAAAGGTTTCCTTGAAATCCCAAGCGTGACCACACTCGCTCAGCACGGCCGAGAACAGCAGATCCGAGCCGACCGTCGTTCCCGCGCAGGTGACCTGCGCGTCGAGCATCAGGTCCGAGTTTGCGACCATGAGCAGGTTGAAGCGAACTGGTTTCTTGTTGTCTTCCGGTCCAGTCCGGCGGTGCACGACCACGGTGGGGTCGAAGTTCGGAAAATCGTCGTTCTTCCGAGGAGGAGTGTAACGGTAGATGATGATCCCGTCCTTGCGGATGACTTCCGGGTTTTTTGCAGCCGGCTCATCCCCGCAATGTTGCTCCTTCGAATTGGGCGTGGAGCGTGACTGGAGCACCACATGGACGTCGAGAGCTTTGACGTCGTTCGAGAAAATGATCAGATCGAGCTGTCGGTCCGCGGCGACGAGCGGAATGGAGTAAGCCTGACTTTCACCCGGTTTCAGCGACCCTTGAGGATCGTCGATGAACACGTTGCCCGCCAAGCCGATCAAGACCTGAGTCAGCAATTTCTCGATCGCAAACTCGCCGAGCGTTTGCGGCGCGGCGATCGCATAGTGGCCGCCGGGAGAGACGATCAGAGGGGCGGCGGCCGGGGGTGAATGCGGCTCCTCCGCGACGATGAGTGCCGAGGTAGGCAAGGTGGGTGGGGTGATGACACTCCCGGTCGGATTCTTGTTTACGCCGTCAGTGATGAGCACCAGGGTCGCGGTTGGACTCAACAGGCGGCCAGCGTCGAGTCCTAATTGCTGCCACTTTTTCGTAGGGAGAGACTCGTCGAGGGTGAGGTTCTTGGCGAAGTTGCCCACCGCGGTCAGCTGAGCGTCCGAGGCGGGAAGGCACGGAACCGCGGTGAGGGGAACGCAGTTCATGTTGCCGTAGGCAGTGACGCCGACCGAATCGGTCGGACGGAGCAGCGTCAGGCCGCGCGCAAATGCGGCCTTGAGCCGGTCCAATCGAATCACGCCGGACGAGTCAGGCGTGGCCATGCTGGAGCCGTGGTCGAGCGCAAAGGCCACATTCACGGCTTGTGCGGGGTTGGCATTGCCGGTGAGCACGAACTGACGTGTGTCGAGAGTCGCTCCGGAAGCGGCGTCGATCAGATCGACTTGGTACGTCCCGCTGTAGCTGTCGGGTGCGGTGGGGCTGCGGCTGTCGAAGAAAGCCGGAAAGGCCACGAAATTGGTCACCACACCATTGGGATCGAAAGTGTTGGCGGATTGAACGACCACACCCAACGTCACTACGTCCCACATATTGGGGATGCCTTGAATCGTGAGTGCCGTCGGAATCGAGCTGCTCACGACAGTCACCCGCAAGCGACAACTCGTTGGTAGACTGCTCGCTCCGAACAAGGAGATCTGAGCCGAGATTAAGAGCTTGCGTGATTTTTGCGCAACGAACGGGGGGGCTGAACAACTTATCTGAATCGGCATCATCCACTCCTCTAGCTTACCAAAGGCACATTCACGCTCTCAGCTCCGCTCTCGGTCGTCAATCTGGGCGCGGGAAGGTCGCTGAAATGACTACCACGATCTGGGAGGACTCGAGGCTCGGAGATTCGTCTGCGATTGCTCGGGCGAAATGAGTATAGTACGCGCCAGCATGCTCGATTCGAAGAGGAGATCCGCCATGGGTTCGCGCGCGCACACTAGCTCGAAATATTTGGTCAGCGTGACATTGGGTGCGCTGCTCACGAGCGCCTTCTTGGCCAGTTGCTCCGACAATGATCACCCTATCGACGTGGCTGGCAGCGCGGGCACTTCGCGAAGCGGTGCCGCGGGTGAAGCGGGCAACGAAGACGAGGGCGGTTCAACGAGCCACGGTGGGCACTCCACGAGCAATGGCGGCACCGGAGCCAAGGCTGGCTCGACCGGCAGCTCGGGGGGCTCCGGCGGAAGTGGCGCCGACGGCGGCAGCAGCGCAGGCAACGCCGGCACGAGCGGCAGCGGTGGGGTCAGCGGACACGGCGGCACGAGCGGTGGTGGCGCTGGTAGCGGCGGAAGGAGCGGAAGCGGTGGCACGGCTGGAGTTGCTGGCAAGGGCGGCGCTGGCGGAAGCGGCGGAATGAGTGTCGGTGGCACGAGCGGCGCTGGTGCTGGCAGCGGGGGAATGAGTGGTGCTGGCACGAGCGGCGGTGGCACCGGCGGCGGTGGCACGAGCGGCGGTGGCACGAGCGGCGGTGGCACGAGCGGCACGGGCACCGGCGGAGGAGGCGCAACCGCCGGAGGTGCGGGCGGAAGTGGCG
>Ga0247766_1000161_pt1 | contig 14274 bp, 10 predicted proteins | sample UWRJL223509R6_FD_179946 | JGI IMG/M metagenome (GOLD analysis project Ga0247766, IMG submission 179946) | Plant litter microbial communities from Arlington Agricultural Research Station in Wisconsin, United States - UWRJ-L223-509R-6 | ecosystem: Environmental > Terrestrial > Plant litter >... | reverse complement strand
ATACCGAGTCGCTGCTTCGCCAAGGCATCGCCTCGGGCGTGTACCGCCAGGATCTCGACGTCGAAGCCGCGGCCGCATTCATCGCCGGCGGCTACGACCGGTTCGCACGCCAACTCGTGCGCGAGACCAAGAAGCCCGATTTGCGCAAACGCCTGCATCAATTGCGCTGGATCGTGTTCGCTGGCGCTGGGACGCCCGCGCTAGTCGCTGAGCTCCAGCAACTGCAGGCCGAGACCAGCGCCGCGCCGTCGTCCACCGTGAAATCGATCGCTACTTAGGGGGCCACGCACAACATGTCGCAACCGCAACAATCGGGGTTTTCGTCTATGTCCAACGCAAAAACGGGTTCGGCCGCCACGCTCTTGAATGCGCCGCCGCGCGCGCCGCTGGCAGGGATTTTGGTGCTGGGGGCGCTGGTCGTGGGTTTCGTCGGCTGGACCGGTGTGCGCATTCACGCCGCCAAGCAAGCACAGGCTGCGGTGAGTACGAAGCGCACAGCGGCGGCGCAGAAGGCAGTGCAAGACGCGGCCGCACCGGAGCACGTGCGCACGCTGCGCGGCGAAAGCCAAACTTGGCAACCGCTGGTCGAGTTCGAAGGCTCGCTGATGGCGGCGCAAAGCGCTGCGCTCGGCTTCAAGGTGAACGGTCGGATCCGAAGCGTCTCGGTCAAGCTCGGTCAGGTGATCAAGACCGGGACGGTGCTCGGGACGCTCGACGGCAGTGAAGCGGCAGCCCAAGTTCGCTCGGCAGACGCGCAGCTACGCGCGGCCCAAGCGCAACTCGCGCTAGCGGAAGACAACGCCCGGCGCACGAACTCCATGGTGCAAAGCGGGGCTCTGGCCGAGACGATGGGCGTGCAGAGCGCCTCGCAACACTCGCTGGCGATTGCCCAGCTCGACGCGGCCAAGGCCGGACTCTCGCTCAGCCAAGTGAATTTGCAGAACCAGGCGCTGATTGCGCCGTTTTCCGGCACGGTCACTCGCGTGCCGGATGGCGTCGGCGCAGTCGTCAGCCCGAGCATGGTGCTGTTCGAACTGCAGGATCTCAGCGCGCTGAAACTGAAAGGCTCCGTAGCCGAGAGCGATGCGAACTTGATCGTCGCCGGGGCACCGGTCGAAATCAGCACCGAGCGCGGCAGCGCGACCGGCGTGGTGTCGACGGTTCTGGGCGCGGTCGATCCGAGCACACGCCGCGTCCCGCTCGAAGCGTTGTTCGACAACAGGAAAGGTGGCGCGAGCCTTCGTTCCGGCGCGTTCGTGCGCGCGCGCATCCAGGGCGGCGCGCCGCTGACCGTCTTGCGCTTGCCGCATGAAGCGCTCCGCCCTGGAAGCCAAGACGAAGTGCTCGTGGCCCAGGCTGAGTTTTTGACCGTGAAGCGCGTCACCTACGCGCTGGGGAAGGACGGCTCGCTGTTGGTCCGTCAAGGTCTGGAGGCAACGGATCAGGTCGTGCTCTCGCCGCGGCCCGAGGCGAAAACTGGTGATCGGGTGGTGGTCGACGGAGCCGAAAAATGAACATTTCGGCAATCGCGATTCGGCGACCCGTGTTCACCGTGATGGTCACGGTGGCGATGCTCGTGCTCGGTGCCGTCGGCTTCACCCGACTCGGTACGGATCTGTTCCCCGATGTGAGCTTCCCCGCCGTCGCCGTGACCGTGCCCTACCCCGGCGCAAGCCCCTCGGAAGTCGAGAACCTCGTCACCAAGCCGTTGGAAGACGCGGTGGTCAGCCTGAACGGCATCGACCGCGTGCGCACCTTCTCGCGCGAAGGCTCGTCGACGATGATCGTGATGTTCAATCTCGGCGTCGACATCACCGAGGCAGCCACCGAGGTGCGTGAGCGCATTTCGCAAGCGCGTTACAAGTTCCCGTCCGACACCAAAGAGCCAATCGTCAACCGCTTCGACGTCACCGCGTCGCCGATCCTGACCTACACGTTGCGCGGCGAAACCTCGCTATCCGTCACGCGCAAATACGCCGACGACGTGCTGCGTCCTGCGCTGGAACAGGTCGAGGGCGTGGCTCAAGTCAGCGTGAATGGCGGCGCAACCCGCGAAATCAAGGTCGATTTGGACCGCGCGCGGCTCGATGCGTTGGGGCAGAGCCCAGGCAGCATCGTCAATCGTCTGCGCGCCGAAAACATGAACGTGCCCGCGGGCCACTTCGACGAAGGCCAGCACGAGGTCAGCGTGCGCACGGTCGGCGAGTTCAAGGACGCCGAGCAGGTGCGCAATACGATCGTGGCCACCGCGCGCGACGGTTCGGCCGTCAAGCTGCGAGACGTGGCCAAGGTGGATGATGGCTTTGCCGAAATGCGCACGCGCGTCGTGGTCAACGGCCAAGAAGGCGTGACGCTCGAATTGCGCAAACAGTCCGGCAGCAACACAGTCGAAGTCTCGCAAGCCGTGAAGGACAAGATGGCCGCGCTGACGCGCGCCTTTCCGAAAGACTTGCACTCCGAGCTGATCATCGACCAAGCCGCGATCATCGAGCCGCAGGTTCATCAGGTGGAGCACGACATCGTGTTCGGCGGTGGCATGGCCATCCTCGTGATTCTGATTTTCATGCTGGATCTGCGCTCCACGCTGATCAGCGCCGTGGCCCTGCCGACCAGCGTCGTGGGCACGTTCTTCGTCATGTACTGGCTCGGCTACACGCTGAACATGATGACCTTGCTCGGCCTGTCGCTGGCGATCGGTCTGTTGATCGACGACGCGGTGGTCGTGCGCGAAAACATCTTCAAGCACCTGGAACGCGGTAAATCGCCACGTGAAGCCGCGCTCGACGGCACCAAAGAGGTGGCGCTGAGCGTGCTCGCCACCACGCTCACGATCGTCGCGGTGTTCTTGCCGATCGCCTTCGTGAAGGGCATCGTCGGCCAGTTCTTCCGCCAATTCGGCATCACCATCTCGGTCGCGGTCGTGATTTCGCTGTTCGTCGCGTTCACGCTCGATCCGATGCTCTCGTCGCGCTTCTCCAAGTCGCTCGATGACAAGACCGACACCTTCGCTTGGCTGAAGCGCCCCTTCGAGTGGGTCTTCTCCGTGATGGAGCAAACCTACGCGGCGATGCTCTCCTGGTCCTTGCGCCACAAGGCGATCGTCGGCTTGGCGGCCGTCGGCAGCCTGTTCTTCATGGGCTACATCGGTAAATTGCTGGGCTCGGAGTTCGTCAACGCCGAAGACCGCGGCCAGTTCATCGTCGAAGCCGAATTCCCGGCCGGCACGTCGCTCGACCAAACCGCGCGTTACTCGGCCATCGCCGAGCAAAAGATGCTCGCGAACCCCGAGTTCAAGACCGTGTTCGCCACGCTCGGCCCCGACCAAGAGGTGAACAAGGTCAAATGGCGCTTGGTTGCCAGCTCCAAGCGCGAGCGCACGGCCACGCTCGAGGATCTGAAGAACATGGCTCGCGACGCGGCGCTCAGCTTGCCGAACGTCAAAGTCGCCGTAACGGATCCGCCGTTCGTGGAAGGCGCGGCCACCGAGGCGCCGATCATGATCAACGTGCGCGGCACCGAGTTCAAAGACATCGAATCCACGTCCCATCAGATCGAGAAAATTCTGAAGAACACGCCCGGCGTGGGCGACATCCAAGTGCGATTTTCACCCGGTCGCCCCGAGCTGGTGGTCGCCATCGATCGTCAGCGCGCGGCCGATCACGGCCTGTCACTGGCGGAGGTCGCGCTCGCGGTGCGCACCGCTTTTGCCGGCGAAGAAAGCGGCAACCTGCGCCAAGGCAAAGACGAAGTGCCGATCCGCGTGCGGCTCGATCACGACTATCGCAGTGATCCCGCCGCGCTCGCCAACCTGACCATTCCGACGCGCACTGGCCTCGTAAAGCTGTCCGACGTGGCGAATTTCGAGCGCACGGCGGGCCCACAGGTGATCGAACGCGAGAATCGCAATCGTCAGATCACCATTTGGGCCGCGCCCATCGGCCGTGCCTTGGGCGACGTGGTGAAGGAATTTCAGCCGCAAATTTCCGCGATCAAGCTCGCCCCCGAGATGTCGATCACTTACGACGGACAGATCAAGATGATGAACGAGAACAACCAGAACATGGGCGTCGCCATGCTGCTGGGTGTGGTCTTCATCTACATCGTGCTCGCTTCGCAGTTCGAGAGCTTCATCCACCCGCTGACGATCATGGTCACCTTGCCGCTGGCGCTCGTGGGCGGCATTCTCGGCCTGTTCTTGACCAACAACACCATGGCCATGGGCGCGCTGATCGGCATGGTGCTGCTGATGGGCCTGGTCACCAAGAACGCCATTTTGCTGGTCGATCGCGCGATCGTGCGCGTGCGCGAGCACGGGGAACCCCCGCTGCAAGCGATCATGGAAGCCGGCCCCGAGCGCTTGCGGCCGATCTTGATGACCAGCGCGGCGATGATCTTGGGTATGTTGCCTACCGCCATCAGCAACGCCGACGGCAGCGAATTCCGCGCACCGATGGCGATCGCCGTCATCGGCGGCGTGATCAGCTCCACGCTGCTCTCGCTGATCGTGGTGCCCGTGTTTTACCTCACGATCGAGAACATCAAGGGCTGGCTCGGCCGCCGCGGGCGACGCGCGCGGGGCACTGTGCCCCACGGCGTTTCGCCGGCCGCCCCCGAGCCGTCGAACGACGAGCCCGGGCTGGCGTCAGCGGTTTTGTCAAAAACCGTGTAGAAGTCTCGAGCCCAGCTCGACACCTCCCCCCTCGGCTCCATAGCCAACCCAAATTCCGGCCTCCGCTCGTCCGTCTCCCAAGGAGTCTTGCAGCATGTCCCGTCGTTCGCTCAGCTACGCCGCTCCCTTCGCCCTGGTGCTTTCAATCGCAGGCTCCGCTCTCGCGCAAGCTCAGCCTGCGCCGGTGCCCCCCGTTCCGGCAGCACCGGCGGCGCCCGCTCCGGTCTCCTCCACGACCGTCGCGGCGCCGGTCGGCCCGAAAGGGCTGGATATCAGCAAAGTAACGGAAGATCTGAACGCCAAGCTCGCGGCGATGCAGGGCACACCCAACGGGCTTACTGCTGATGAGGTCGCGCGGCGCACATTGATCAACAATCCGGATGTGACGGCCAAGCAGAAGGGCGTCGCCGCGGCGGATGCTACCCGCGATGAGACCAAAGCGCGGTTCTATCCCAAGCTCGATATGAGCGCGCGCTACACGCGGCTTTCGGATTTGCAGTCCACGTGTCTGCCGCTCGGCGGACCGGGCACCGCGTGCGTCCCTTCCACTTCTATCTTTCCGATCATTCTCAACAACTACAGCCTTTCAGCCGCGCTCTCGATTCCGCTCTCCGACTACGTGCTGCGCCTCTCGAACAGCATGGCGTCCGCCAATCACAACAAAAGCGCGGCCCAGCTCGACGAGCGCGCGACTCGCTTATCCGTCGCTCGCGACGCGCGTGTGGCCTACTATCAGTGGATCCGCGCTCAGGGCGGCGCGTACGTCGCCGCCAAAGCGCTGGAGTCCGCGCAGGGACACCAACAAGACGCCAAGAACGCCTTCGATGCTGGCTTGGTTTCCCGCGCTGACGTATTGCGCACAGTCAGTCAACAGAAGTCGGCTGAGCTCGCGGTCGCGCGTGCCGCCAACAACGTCGCCATCGCCACCGAGCAGCTGCGCGTGTACATGATGGACAATTCGCAGACCCATTACGAGATCGGCGAAAACATTCTGGACGAGCCGCCGCCCTACCCCGTGCCCCAGACGCCCGACGCGGGCTATGCCGAAGCGCTCGAAAACCGGCTCGAGATGCGGCAACTCGGTGAGAGTGAAGCCGCACTGCGCGCGGAAGCCGCGGTCGCGCGCGCCGGAAACTACCCGCGCTTGGACGCGATGGGCGGCGCGATCTACGCCAACCCCAACACCCGCTACGTCCCCCCCGACGCGACCTGGCGCGGAACCTGGGACGCGAGCGTGGTCCTCTCCTGGACCCCGACCAACATCTTCGGCGCCACCGCCCAAGCCAAAACCGCCGAAGCCCACGCCGACGAGGTGGCCGCTCGCAAAGGGGCGCTGCGCAACGCCCTGCACATGGAAGTCAGCCAAGCCCTGAACAGCCTCGCCGAAGCCACCTTCGGCCTCAGCGTGTCACGCGACAACCTCACCGCCGCCGACGAAAACTACCGCGTGCGCCGCGAACTGTACCGCGCCGGCAAAGCCACTATCGTCGAAGTCACCGACGCAGAGACGGAACTCACCCGCGCGCGCCTCGAAGTCGTGAATTCGCACGTGGACGTGCGCATTGCGCGCGTGGCTTTGCAGCACGCGCTCGGCCGCGACGTGGGCAGCGAGGGCAAATAACCGTTCCGCGTGGAGTGCGCCGAGCGCTCAGCTCGGCGCGGCCGCAACGCGCGGCCGTCCGATCAAATACACCAAGCTAGTCGGCGAATAGGGCACGGACAGCTTACCGATGTCCCACGAATAATCGTTCTCGGGCAGGTCGGCGACCAAGCTCGTGAGCTCCGCCGGCGTGTACGCGCGCAAGCACGACACCATGCCGTCCCACCAGGTGCAGAGCGGCACCACGGGCAGCAAATAAGTCAGCAACAAGCGCGACACGCGCACGGGGCGAATGAACGGCGTCACCGCCAGCATCGTGCTCGTGCCCAAGGTGACGCTGAACAGGCCCGCGGCAGAGCGATCGACCAGCTCCACCAGCGCGATGCCGCGGCGATGACTCACGGCGTCCGCCAAGCATTTGCGCGCCGCGCTCGGCGGCAAATGATGAAACGCGTTACAGATCAAGCGGAACCCCGGAAGTGATTCCGGGACCGCCGTTGCGTCCACCGGCTGCTCGCAAAACTCGACGTTGCCCCGGCCCTCGGCGCGCGCGCGCTCCAGGCGCGGCAAGTTCGGGTACAGATCGGTCAGCATCACGCGCAGCGGCGTCGCGTACTGGTCGCGCAACAGGCCGGCAATCGTCAGCGCGGGGCCGCCTCCGCCGGAGCACAAATCGAGCAACGTATCGTCGCCGGTCGCCTGCACGGCTTGCGCCAAACGCTGTGAAAAGCCCCCGTACACGCTCCTGCCGCGCTGCCCGAGGAAGCTCAAAAAATCAGTCATGCACTCGCGCACGACTTGCGGGAACCAGGGCAGATCCTCGAATTCGAAAAGCTGCGCGCGCTCCATGCGAGTGCGGACCTTAGCCTCAGATTTTCCCTTTATACCAGCGGATTCGCGGGGACCGCGCGCGCCCTGTTCCGCGCGGGGGCCGCGCGCGGTCGCCAAATGCAAGGCCTGGCTTTTCTTTGACCCGAGCCCGAGTCACGCTGCGGACCGTGACTTCGACTCAGCCGGCACCTCGAGCCCCCGCGCCGCCCCGCACGACCGATCTCGGCGTTTACGTGCACTTCCCGTGGTGCCTAAAAAAATGCCCGTATTGTGATTTTTTGAGCGTTGCCGCGGAACGCGCCGCGCTGCCGCACGCCGCCTATGCCGACTCCGTGATCGCCGAACTGGAACGCCGCGTCACCACCCTCGGCGATGTGCGTTTGGTCAGCGTATTTTTCGGCGGCGGCACGCCGTCGCTGTGGCAGCCCGCCGAACTCGGACGCGTGCTCGCGCGCATTCGCGCACTGCTGCCCAACGCCGCGGAGGATCTCGAGATCACCGTGGAATGCAACCCGACCAGCTTCGACGTCGAACGCGGTCGAGCGTTGCAGCGCGTGGGTGTCAATCGCGTCAGCATCGGCGTGCAGGGGCTGAACGCCGAGCGATTGCAATTCCTGGGTCGTTTGCACGACGTCGAATCGGGGCTGGCCGCAGTGCGCGACGCCATCGAAAGCGGCATGCCGCGAGTCTCCGCGGACTTTATTTTTGGGGTCAGCGGGCAAACAGCGGACGCAGCCGCACGCGAAGCCCAGATCATGAGCGAACTCGGGACGACGCACCTCAGCGCGTACGCCTTGACGATCGAACCCGGCACGCAGTTCGGCGCGCTGGCACGCAAAGGCAAGCTGCCACTCTTGGATGAATCCGCGGTGGCGGATTCATTCCAAGCCGTCGAAGAAACCTTGGAACGGGCCGGCTTCGAACACTACGAAGTCAGCAACTACGCCAAGCCCGGGGCGCACTCTCGGCACAACGTGGGCTATTGGGTCGGGCGCTCGTATCTGGGTCTCGGCTGCGGCGCCTGGGGAACCCTGGTCGAAGGCGAACAGCGTTACCGCTACCGCAACACGCCAGCACCCGAGCGCTACCTGGCCGCGGCGCCGCTGTTCGCGGAAGCTGACCTCTCTCGGGTCGGCACGCTGATCGCCAACCACGAACTGATCCCAGCCGAGACCGCGCTCGCCGAGCGCATCATGCTCGGGCTGCGCCTAGCCGCAGGGCTCGACCTCGAGCAATCCGCCGCCGAACTCGGCACCGAACTGTGGACCCCCGAACGCGCCCGTGCGCGCGATCGCCTCCTCGCCCAAGGCAAACTCAAACTAGACGGCCCTCGAGTCTCGATCCCGAAGGCGCACTGGCTCCTAGCAGACGGCATCATCGCGTCGTTGATGTGACTCTGCGAGCGGTTGAGCGGCTTCTGTGAGCCCGCCAAGATCTCCAAGGTTTCCAAGATCGCCAAGAGCACAGGGCGGCATTTCAACGCGGCACCACACCAGGGAAGTCAATGCAACTTGGGGGTTGGCGCTGATCGGCAAAGCTTGGTGATTTCAACGACGAGAACGCTCAGCGCTTGGAGCAAGTATCCTGCGTCAAAAATATTGACTCGACGCAGCGCGCACCGCGACCCCCTCTCCTCTCCCTTGGCGATCTTGGAAATCTTGGCGGGCTTCTCGAACTGGAACCGCGCCGTCAAAAGGGCAGCACCGTGCGACCAATTGTGTCTGTCCCTGCGCGGAAACTCTGACTCGCTGTGAGGTGCGGCGCTGGTTCGCGGGCGCCCACTCTCCCCCACCCCAATCTTCGCTTATGTAGCTGCCCTCGAAGCCGTTCTCCGGGAGTACCGCCCGCCGCGGGTTCCCGATGCGCCGTTTTCACATTTCAGCGACTCTTGCCGCTTCCGCGCTGATCGCCGCGAGCCTCGGAGCGTGCGGTTCGAGTCCTTCCGTACCGAGTCAAGCGCAGGGTGACGGGGGCAGCTCGGCACTGGGCGGGCTCGGTGGCAGCGCGGAGAATGGGGGCAAAGGAAGCGAAGCGGGCACCTCGGGCTACGGAAGTGGGCTCAACACCGATCCCATGGGGCAAGGTGGGGTACCGATCCCGGACGACGCGACGAACCTGTCGCTCGCAGTCAGCCTCGATCAAGAGTCCATCGTCGTGCACGGTGCACCGGTGATGGTGGCGGCCCACGCAAAGTTCGATGACGGCTCCTTACCGGAAAACATCATCTGGAGTGTGGACAATGCGAGCTCCGGCTCGATTGGTGACGACGGCGTCTTCGAGGCCAACGGTTTCGGCGCAGGTTCGGTCATCATCACGGCACAGGTGGGAACCGTCAGCGCCTCTGCCAGCTTGAAGCTCAGCGTCGACATCAGCCAAAACGCCGACAATCTGAGCGAATCTCAGCGTACGCTCCTGACCACGCGCGGCGTGGGCGGCGCGAACAATATCGGTCCGGACGCGACATTCCGCTGCTTGTACCCGTACGACAACACCGTATTTCCGCGCGGGCTCGCCGCGCCGACTCTACAGTTTGCCAGCAGCGGGACGACCGCGACCGCCATCCGGCTCACCACTGAAGGCTTTTCCTACACCGCGTTCGCCAACGCGAGTGCGCCCACTCGAATCGTGATTCCCGAAGCGGTGTGGCGCGGGCTGACGAACAGCGCCGGCGCCAGCAGCGCCGTCAAAGTGCAGGTCAGTGAGCTCGCCGGCGGGGTCGTTACGGGGCCGCTCGAACAACAATGGTCGATCGCGCAGGGCAGCCTCAAGGGCGCGATCTACTACAATACTTATCGCTCACCGCTCGCCAGCACCGGCGGCGTGATGCGGATCCGTCCGGGCAGAGACGCGGAAGTGCTGCAAAAAGGCTGCACCGTGTGTCACAGCGTGAGTTCGAAGGGCAACGTGTTGGTCACCGGGGTCAACTGGGACAAGAACCCGATCGACAGCGAAGCGTTCGACTTGGCCGCGGACGGCAGCGTCAAGGTGCGCCGTATCGTCAACGACGGCCGCGTCTTCTCGTTTGGCGCACTGACTCCCGACGGCGCGCGGCTCCTCGCCAACGGCATCGCCCCGACGGCTCCCATGCCCCGCGGCTTGCTCGGTCCCTTTGCATCGCAATTGTTCGACACCAAGAGCGGCAATGCGATCGCGGTGCCTACCTTCAGCAACCAAGTCACCTACGCGGTCACTCCGAACTTCTCGCCGGACGGAGCGCACCTCGCATTCAACAATCGTGACCTGAGTGCCGGCCACACGTTGTCCGCCATAGACTACGATTCGAGCACTTCGCCTCCCACCTTTTCCAACTTGCGCACCATCTTGGAAAACCCGAACAAGGTCGTCGCCTGGCCCAGCTTTTTGCCTGACTCTGCCGCAGTCGTTTTTCACGAAGGCGATTCGTTCGACACCGGCCTATACGCTGGCGGCGCGCAGTACGCCGATCTGCGCCTGGTGGGCCTCGACGGCAAGAATCACAACTCACTCGCGCAGCTGAACGGCTACGACTCGAAGGGCAATTCCTACCTACCCTACGGCGATGCCGAAGAAGGGCACCTGGACTACGAGCCGAGCGTGCTGCCCGTGCCAGTCGGCGGCTACTACTGGGTACTTTTCACCAGCCGGCGCGCGTACGGCAACACCGTCGCACCGGGTGGCAGCGTGGCACGCGGCGACGACAAGTGGGGCAAGCCGGTGGGCAACGAGGATGAGTCGCCGAGCCCGCGCAAAAAGATTTGGCTCGCACCGATCGACCTCGACTACGCAGGCAAACTCGATCCGAGTCACCCGGCGATCTACCTACCAGGGCAAGAGCTCGAATCGGGCAACATGCGCGCATTCGCGGCACTCGAACCTTGCCGCAGCAATGGCGGAAGCTGTGAGTCCGCAGCCGAATGCTGCACTGGGTTCTGTCGCCAAACCGGTCGCGATGCCGACGGCCCGGTGCTTCAATGCGTGCCCCCGCCGGAGAACGCCTGCTCGCAGGAGGACGAGGCCTGCGCAGTGGCCGCGGACTGTTGCAATTCGCACGAGCTTTGCATCAATAAGCGCTGCGCGACGCCGACGCCCGAGCTACCTCCCGTCCACTAGTGACGGATTCTGCCGGGTTTAAAGCGTCGTCACGGTTTCGTCGCGCGAATCGACGGGGAAAGCGCTGCTCGAATGTACCCGGGACCGGGCTAGACAAGGCGCGCCAATTCGCGGTGCGGGCTTTGCCATGTGGGTGCGAGCACTCGACAGCAGCTCGAAAGCGCGGGCCGAATCCGCAAATATCTGGCGGAAATCCCTACCGAATTGTGATTGCAGCGGGGGCCGGGTGGAGTATTGTCGCGGTGAATTCGAACGGTTCCGGTACGGCACGACCCCTTCTCTTTTTGGGCTCGCGACGACTTTCCGAGCCGCAACGAGAGGAGAAAGTGATCATGGGAAATCGTCTGTACGTCGGGAACTTGTCATTTCACTCGGATACCGAGGCCGTGCGCGCAGCCTTCACTCAGTACGGCGAGGTGACTGATGTGCACATCGTGACTGATCGCGCCACGGGGCAATCCCGCGGGTTCGCATTCGTCACCATGGGCTCGGACGAGCAAGCCCAACGAGCGATCGAAGGCGTCAATGGCCAAATGATCGACGGTCGTCCTCTGCGCGTGAACGAAGCTGAAGAGCGCCCGCAGCGTGGCGGTGGCGGTGGCGGCGGTGGCGGCGGTGGCGGCGGTCGACCGGGTGGCGGCGGCGGTGGTCGCGGCGGCGGCGGCGGTGGTCGCGGCGGCGGTGGTGGCGGCGGCGGTGGAGATCGCGGCGGCGATCGGCGGAACCGCTGGTAGTCCGGAGTACCGATCCTTTGTCACGCCCAGCAGCTGAGACCAATGCTTCGAGCGGAACGCGCCACGCCCCTGGCGACGCGCGCCGTGCTTTGCTCGATAAGGCCGCCACCACGGCGGGCACCCTTTGGGCTCAGCGCTGGTGCGACGAATTGCGCAAAGAGGGCCGTCCGGTGGTCGGCGGTTGGCCCGGCACTTTACGCGAAGCCCGGGCGCAGGTGAGCGCGTACCTCGGCACCTCACTCGGCAAGCGCAAATTGTCGTTTACCCGTGAGGAGCTCGAGCGCGCCGCCAAGACCGCGTACACCGCGGCAAAAAATAGCTGGCTAGCGAAGGTCGACCGCGAAGAAGACGAAGACGCGGACGATTTCGACGCTGAAGGCTGAGTACTGGGCTCGCTTGCGACGCGCGCGGGCCCGGTACTTTTCTCCTCCGTCAGCAGTGCTCACCCCGTCGGGTATCTCGAAGCGAGTCAGAGCAAGCTGCCGCGCAGCATCAAGCTGCCAACGCTGAAATAGATCACGAGCCCGGTGACGTCGACCAAGGTCGCGACGAACGGTGCCGACGCGCTCGCTGGGTCGAAGCCCACCCTGCGCAGCACGAACGGCAGCACCGAGCCGGCGATCGTGCCGAACATCACGACGCCAATCAGGCTGAAAAGCACGGTCTGCGCGACGCGCATGTAGTGATCACCGTAGATCGGGCTCACCGCTTGCCAAGCCACGATGCGCACGAAGCCGATGATGCCCAGCATCGTACCCAGCGCGAAGCCCACTGCGACTTCACGGCGGACCACCCGCCACCAATCACGCAGCCGCACCTCACCCAGCGCCATCGCGCGAATCACCAGCGTCGATGCCTGCGATCCGGAGTTGCCACCACTGGAGATGATCAGCGGCACGAATAGCGCGAGCACCACCGCGCGCGCGATCTCGTCTTGGAAGAAGGCCATCGCCGAAGCCGTCAACATCTCACCCAAGAACAGCGCGGCCAGCCAACCGCCGCGCTTCTTGATCATGCGCGACAGGGCGATCTGCAGATAGGGCTCTTCCAAGGCCTCCATACCGCCGAACTTCTGGGCGTCCTCGGTGGCCTCTTCTTGTACGACGTCGACGATATCGTCGACGGTGACGATACCCTTGATACGCCCTTCGGGATCCACCACGGGAATGGCCATCAGCGCCTCGTCCGCGAATAGACGGCTGACGTCCTCCTGGTGAACCTCTTCACCGACGGTAATCAAGTTCGTGGTCATCACGTCGCGAACGCGCTTGTCCGAACTGGCGATGAACAACTCTCGAAACGAAACGACGCCCAGCAGGCGTTGCTGCTCGTCTGCCACGTACACGTAGTAGATCGTTTCCAGGTTCTCGCGCGCTTGCCGCCGCAAGTAGCTGACCGCCTCATCCACGGTCATGTCCGGACGCACGCGCGCGAAGCGTGGGTTCATCAAGCCGCCCGCTTCGTCTTCGGCGTACGCCATCAGCGCCGTGACTTCTTTGCGCGTCGGATCATCGAGGCAAGCCAGCAGCTTGTCGCGGTCTTCGCGATCGGCGTTCTGCAGCAAGTCCGCGGCGTCATCCGGCGCGAGCAAGCGCACCCACACGCGCCGTTCTTTCTCCGGCAAGGCGTGCAGCAGTTCCGCCATGTCGCCCGCCGTCAAACCCAGGAAAAATTCCTCCGCGTCCGAGCGTTTCAAAATCCGAAAGCCATCAGCGCGGTCGGCTTTGGACAGCACCAACCAGGCGTCGCGGAGATCCGCAATGGGCAGAGCCGGTCCGGGGTATTCGCTCAAGGTAGGCGGCATGATCAAGCGGTGCCCCCCCGGCCCGGGCCATCCGGTGCGAAGACGGGGCTTTGGGCGAACTACACCGCGAAGGGCGTGAGCACTAGCAATATTTGTGATGGCGAACTGGCTTGGAATGGGCAAGGCTCCCCGACACCCAACTGCCATGTCCCACCGGTTCCTTGCGCTGGTCTTGCTCGTGCTTTCTGCCTCACCCGCCTGCCACAAAGACGAAGGCAGCGGAGCACCAAAACCAGTCGTCGCCAGCGGTGACCAAGTGATCGCGGTGACGGCCGACGAGCGCGGGTTCACCCCTGCGGCGGTCGAAACCCAGCACGGTTCGAAGCTCACCTTGCGCTTCACGCGCACCACCGACGCGACCTGCGCCGACAAAGTCGTGTTTCCGGAGGCCGGCATCGAGCAAGCCTTGCCCCTGAAACAACCCGTGGATGTGATTGTTCCCACCGACAAAGCCCGCACGCTGGCCTTCCAGTGCGGCATGGGCATGTTCAAAAGCTCCGTCGTGATCCGCTGATCCTCCCTCCTGAGGGAGAAGAGAGGGGCGCTC
>Ga0247766_1000160_pt1 | contig 14279 bp, 11 predicted proteins | sample UWRJL223509R6_FD_179946 | JGI IMG/M metagenome (GOLD analysis project Ga0247766, IMG submission 179946) | Plant litter microbial communities from Arlington Agricultural Research Station in Wisconsin, United States - UWRJ-L223-509R-6 | ecosystem: Environmental > Terrestrial > Plant litter >... | reverse complement strand
TCTCATCGTCGGATCGATGGCCTTCGATGACCTGGATTTGCCCAGCGGAAGCGAGAAGGACGTTGTCGGCGGTTCCGCAACTTACGCCGCCTATTCCGCTGCGCTCTTCGCCCCCGTGCAAATCGTTGCCGTCGTCGGCTCCGACTTTCCCCAGGCCACGCTGAACGATCTCTCGCGCGCGGGCGTCGATTGCGCGGGCGTCGAGAAGGCGAACGGCAAGACCTTCCGTTGGGCAGGTCGCTATGCCGCAAATTTGGCGAGCCGAACCACGCTCGACACGCAGCTCAACGTGTTCGCTGATTTTCAGCCCAAGCTACCCACCGGCTACACCACGACGCCGTACGTGCTGCTCGGTAACATCCACCCTGCTCTCCAGCTGGAGGTCCTCACGCAGGCGCAGCGGCCGCGGCTCGTTGCTGCCGACACCATGAATTTCTGGATCGAAGGCGAGCGCAAGGCGCTCGGTGACGTCTTGTCCAAGATCGATCTGTTGATCATCAACGACGAAGAGCTGCGTCAGCTGGCTGAAGATCACAACGTAAAGCGCGCCGCGAGGAAGGTCCTGTCGATGGGGCCGAAGCGCCTAGTCGTGAAACGCGGTGAGTGCGGCGCGATGTTGTTCGACGATCACGGCGCCTTCTTCGCTCCCGCCTACCCGCTCGAAAACGAGGTCGACCCGACCGGCGCGGGCGACACCTTCGCCGGAGCGCTGATGGGCTACTTGGCGAACGTCGGCGAGCTCGATGCCGGTGCCTTCCGCCGCGCCTTGATGATCGCCGGCTGTGTCGCCTCGTTCTGCGTGGAAGATGTGGGCACGCGCCGCACCTCGAAGCTCACCCTGCAAGCCGTCACGCAGCGCTTGGAAGAGCTGCGCAGCTTGGTGCAATTCGGCTGAAAGCGCGGCCCTCAGGCCGCGTGGGCACGGCTCGCACGAGCCGTGCTCGCGGCGGTCACGGGGGCTTCGGTGCGGGCGTCCCTGGCATCCTCGGTCATGATACCGGTGGCAGGGCCGTCGTGCAGATTGCGCTCCTCCGAGATCAGCGCGAGCAGCTCTTTCTGACTGAACAAGCCGGTCTCCAGTAGGACGCGCATGTAGCCGTCGAGGTAGCCGTGGGCCCTCGAGAGCTTGCCGTACGCGACTCCCTCGGTGCGCAGGCGCAGCACGTCCCGCAGCATTCCTCGGAGATTTTCGAGCATTTCGGTCTTCGACGCGTTCGCCATGTGGAAATGACTCCCTTCGGCGCCGAGCTCCAAGTCGAGCTCTGGGCCTACTCGTTGGGTACCGAGATTCGCGGCGCACGGCCAAGTTGTCGGCGGCGTTTTCCGGCACTATGCTGAAAGGGTCCGACAGGAGGACCCGCAAATCGTGGGCCTCCATGACGCGACGCATCAGGAGCCAGCCATGAAACTCTCCATGTTCAAGTCGAAGATCCATCGTGCCACGGTGACGCACGCGGACTTGGCTTATGAGGGCAGCGTGACCATCGACGCTGACCTGCTGGATGCCGCGCGCATCCTACCGTACGAGGCCGTGCACATTTGGAACGCGACGCGGGGCACTCGGCTGATGACCTACGCGCTGGAAGGCCCGCGCGGCTCCGGGGCGATCTGCGTCAACGGCGCCGCAGCCCATCTGAACCAGCCCGGTGACCTAGTCATCTTGGCGACCTTTGCCGAGATGACCCCCGAAGAGGCCCGCGAGCACAAGCCCACCGTGGTTCGGGTCGACGCGCGCAACCGAAAGCTTTCCGACTGTAGTGAAGAGAAGCCGGGTCCGGTGCTCAATTCGCTCGGGTTTTCGTCGGCGCTCGTGTGAGCGCGCGGGAAAACTGCGCCCTTTCAACGTTGCTTGCTTGGCGTTGAGCCGGGCCTTCGACTAAGAAGGGCTGCTTCGAGCCTGAATCTGATGCCCGACGCGCCGATCCCTCCCAACGCGGTCTCAACGCTTTCCGAGCATCCGCACGTCGAAAAATTGGCCGAGCTGGTGCGTTCGATCGCGTTCGATGCCGCCGCGGCGCGTCGGTCTGATTTCGCCTCGCGCTTCCACACCGCGCCGCCAGCCACCGGCAGCTCGGTCGAAGTGACGATGGAAGAGGCAGACACACCGCTCGGCAACGTGCGTGCGGCGCTGGAGCGCGGGATCGAGAACCCCGCCGAGCAAAACCTGCTCGGCGCCTTGCTGGCCCTGGGAGTCGCGCGCGCGCTGCCGGAGGAGACCGAGCCGCTGCAGACGATGGCGGCCAATCTGGTGTGGCTCGCGGCTCACACGCCCTGCAGCGCCCTCGAGTTCTTGGATGACGGGCTCAAAGATCGCGCGGGCGTGATCTGGGAAGCGATCGCGCGCGTCGCTCGCAATCCCGGCCTGAGTTCTCCCGACTTCGGACACACCGAAGCGCTCGTGGCCGCAGCCGCGCTGTGTCGCAGCGAGTCGGAAGTCGCTCACCGTGCTCGTCTGCATTTGGGGCAAAACACGACTGACCCCGTGCTACGCGCGATTCTGTCCGGTGGTACCAATCGTACGGAGCTTTCGGGCGAATTACGCAGCGCGCCGCTCGGTCCGGTGGTCACGACGCTGCTGGCGCTCTCACTGCTCTTGTTCATCGGTCGCGGCCTGTCGTTGATTGCGCGCTTGGCCCTCGCGTATCGCAGACCGGCGACACTACGCATCGGCCCCAAAGGTTTGGAGCTCACCCACCGCATCGAGCTCATGGGTCGAGTGATTCGCGACCGCGCCACGCTCGTACCGCTCGCGAATCTCTCGCGCGTGACGCGCGAGGTGCGCTACGCGCGCGTCGGGCTTTACGCCGGCCTGAGCGCGCTAGTCATCGGCACTTATTTCGGGGTTGGGTTGATCGTCGACGGCGTGCGGGTCCCGGGTGGTTCGCCGCCGCTGCTCGGCATGGCCGTCACCTGCATCATCGTCGGCCTGGGCCTGGATTTCTTGCTCTCCACGGCCTCGGACAGCGCGCGCGGCAAATGCCGAATCGTGATCGTGCCGCAGACCGGTAAGCGATTGTGCGTCGGTTCGCTCGATCCGATCAGCGCGGACGCAATGCTAAATAGCATCGCCGAACAAGCGCACGCCTAGCAGTCGTCAGCACTGCTCAGTAATACGGCTCAACGGGGTGCGGCCCCGCTGACACCGGAGCTCGCCGAGCCGGCAGGCCGCGGGCGACGTGTCGCTCGATCCGACAGGAACGAGCCGGCCAAGTCGAGCGCGGTCTGCAGCTGGTCAGCGGTGATGCTGGCGGTGCCGTGAATCATCTTGCCCTCCGCAGTGAAGCCGACGCGTTCGATGAAGCGATGCGACGATTGGCCGAGCAGTGAGCCGAGGAAGCCCAGATTCAGCTGCGAGAGCGCGTTGGCGGTGCGCGTCAAGTACGCGGCGCTTTCGCTCGCGGTCTCGGCATTATCGTCCTCGGCCTCGATCTCCGCGCTGGCCCCGCCGTCGCTAGTCGGGGTGATGCGAATGCGCGCCCAGCGGATCGATTCCGGCACTTTCACCGGTAAACCCTGGAAGGCGCGCCACGGTGTCGCCAGATAGATCAGCGCGACCTCGGGCCCCTTGCTCGGCCGCAGGGTAAGCTGCTTGCCGGCTGCAGCGGCGGCACTAAATGCGCTTGGGGGTGTCACGACCACGGTCTGCGCATTGGCGATCACGAAGCGCCGCTCGGCGCCGTCGGCATGCGCGCTCGCGACCGGCACGCCGGCATCGAGCCACTCCCCACCAAGCTTATCGGACCGAACCAGCGAATCGATGGCGGCGTGCATCTTCGCCGCCGGCAAATGGTGCCGAAGGATCGCCACCACGTTGCTCGAGTTGCGAAGTTGCGGACCGACGATATAAATCTGATCGATGTCTTTGATCGGATCGACGCCGGAAGGTCCGAAGAAATCGCGCCACTGATAGAGCGAGGCGAGCAACGGACCGATCCGAGCACCCAGGGGATTGCCGCGGATTTTTTCGTTGTAGAGGGTGATGCGAACATTGGCGTTCGGATCCGCGACGCGCTTCACGCCTGCGACGACCGAGGGATCCGAAAGCGGTTTGGTACCGGCGTCGCTGGGACCCGCGTCGGCGACCGCGCCCGCATCTTTCTCTTCTGAGCCCGCGTCGCTCACTGCCTTGCCGGCATCGCTCGCGCCAGCGTCGCCCGCGTCGGCATCGCCTGCGTCTACCTCCGCGTCCGGCGCACCCGCATCGACGATCGTCTTGGCGGGCTCGGGCTTTTTCTTTGGCTTCGATACGACCACGGGCTCACCCGCAGCGGCGGGCTCGGCCGGAGCAGCGGCCGCCGGTTGCTCGGGGGTGGGCGCAGGCTCGTCTTCGATCACGTCGATCGGGATGCCGGTAATGGGCGGCGCCTCTACGTCATCGACGGGCGGCGACCAGACGCTGAGCAAACCGGCCAGGGCCGCCCAGGGGGTGAGCGGCACATGCAGCAACACCGAGACCACCAGCAGCTTGGCGAAGCGGCCAGTGCTCGTGTCGGCTGGGCCGCGCCGGTGAGTCTTCGAGTCCACATTCGGAACATAGCTAATGCACGCTCGACCGGCGAATCCCGTAGGCTTTTACCCTGGCACAGGGTTCGCAAAGCCGGCCCGGGAGTCACATGAAAATCACCGAGAAGTGGATCGCGCCGGCCGGCTGTGGAAAGAACCCGGGGAAAGCCTTGCCCTTGATGCCGCGCCCCCTCCCCCGAACCGCCCGCTCTTTCGCGTCGGCCCTACTGCTCGCCTCGTTGGGCGCCTGCGACCGCACGCCACCGCCCGGAGCCGAAGTCGACCCGAGCGTCCCCAGCGCGCAACCGACGCGGCCCCAGGCGGGCTCGCCCACTTTGCCGAAGGAGCTCGTCCCCGCCCCCAAGGCCGGCGCTGGTGCAACCACCGGCACTGCGGCGGCCGCCGCCTCCGTTCCTGCGGGCAGTGAAGGCGCGCCCAACGTGGCGCCGCCTGAAGTTCCGCCCCCAGACTACAAAGGACCCTGGCTGGCGATCACCGCCAGCGCGGCCGGCGTGTACGTGGACGCAAGCTTCGAAGCCAAAAAGCTCGGCTACATCAGGAACGGCGGACGAGTCGCGGTCGAAGCCAACCCAGCCACGAAAAAGAACTGCACGAGCGGTTGGTACAAGCTGCTCGGCGGCGGCTTCGTGTGCGGCAATCTAGGCACGACCGATCTCAATCACCCCGACGTGAAGTTCGCCACGCAAGCGCCGAATCTCGACGAGGTTTTGCCCTACCCCTACGCGCGCAACGCGAAGAATGGAACGCCGCTCTACAAGTCCGTCCCGTCGCGCGAGCAGATGGAAAAGTACGAACCGTACTTGAAGGCCAAGGAAGAAGACGCCGCCCTGGCCGACGCCCAGAAGAAAGCCAAGGACGCGGCGGACGCCGGCGCACCGAGCGCGGTGCCCGCGCGCCTGGACGCCGCCCTGGCCGACGCCGGGGTGGCTCTGCCTACTGCCCCGGAAAACGCCGATCCTGAGCCGGAAAAGCCCTGGTGGCAGCGCGACGACATGAAAGATCGGATGCACGAGCTCAAGCTCGATCAGCTATCCGAAGACGCTGACGCGATCCTGGCCAAGCGCATGGTGAGCGGCTTCTACGTCGCGGTCGACAAGACCTTCCGCTGGAACAATCGCTCTTGGTACAAGACGACGCGCGGGCTCGTCACGCCGAGCGATCGCTTTTGGCAGACCTCCGGCTCGAAGTTCAAAGGGCTCGAGCTGACCGGCGATTGGAAGCTGCCCATGGGCTTCGTGTACGGCGGAAACAAGAGCATTTCTAGCTACACGATCGACGGCGACAAGATCAAACCAGCCAAGACCTACGACCACTTTGCCCCCGTGCAATTGACCGGCAAAGAGCAAGAGTTTCACGGCACGAAGTACGCCGAGACGGGGGACGGCAGCTGGGTCAAGCGCTCGCAGATCCGCAGCACGAGCCCCGGGCCACTGCCCGTCGATCTCAAGCCCAACGAGCGCTGGATCGACGTCAACTTGACCACCCAAACCGTGGTTGCCTTCGAAGGCGACAAGGCAATTTACGCCACGCTGATCTCGAGCGGCAAAGAGTCCAAAATCAAGGACAAGGACCACCGCACGCCCACTGGCGAATGGCGCATTCGCGAGAAACACATCACGACCACCATGGACGGTGACGGCAGCGCGGCCGGCGATTTGCCCTACAGCATCGAAGACGTGCCCTACGTGATGTACTTCTTCCGCTCCTACGCGACTCACGGCGCGTTCTGGCATTCCAATTTCGGGACGCAGATGAGCCACGGTTGCGTGAATTTGTCGCCTTTGGACGCCAAGTACCTCTTCTTCTTCGCCGACCCTCCCCTACCCAAAGGGTGGCATGGCGTTCATGCCTCAGAGGCCCGTCCCGGTAGCCGCGTCGTCGTTCATTTGTGAAAGGTTGCCGACTCTTTTCCGGCCCAAACTGCCGGAACGCGCGGACCCCCTAAACTTTCGCCGAGAGCGGTCGGATGGAATTGACGCGTCCCTGCGACAGGACCATCACCACGCCGCTATGGATCAGTTTTCGGCTCACCTCGATCGCGGATGGGATCTCGTTCAACGCGGGGACCCACGTGGCGCGGAGCTGTCCGCACGCCGCGCCCTCGAGATCGACAGCCAATCGCCCGAGGCGTACAACCTGCTCGGCTACGTCGCAGCGCTCAAAGGCGAGTTCGACGAAGCGACCGAGCACTACCGCCAAGCGATCGCGCTCGACGACACCTACCTCGAAGCCATGCTCAACGCCGCCGAGGTCTACGTACACCCGCTCGGCGACTTCGAAGAGGCGCTCTCCCTTTGCGATCAAGCCTTGGATCTCGCGGAGACCGACGATGAAGTCGTGGACGCGCTGCTGCTCAAGTTCGACGCGCTGCTCGGCAAAGGTGAAGCCGACGCTGCCAGCGAGCTGTGCCGACGCTTCCCGGAAGGTCCGTTCGAGAACCCGAACCACACCTTCTTGGTTGGTCGCGCGCTGTATGAAATCGGCGATCTCGACCGAGCCTTCCCCCTGATCGACGACGCCGTGAAGCGCAACGTCAAGAACGCAGAGGCTTGGTATTACCTCGGCTTGCTGCGCGACGAGCGCGGCGACTCCCACGGCGCGACTGCCGCGTTCTTGGCGTCGCGTGATTTGGACTTGGAGCTCGGCACCCCGCCGTGGTCGCTCTCGCGTGAAACCTTCGAGATGACCGCGCGCGGCGCGCTCGCCTCGTTGCCCGAAGAACTACGGCGTTTCGTACGTGAAGACGAAGTGTACGCGGCCGACGTCCCGGGCGTGGAGGTCGTCGTCGACGGCGTCGATCCACGCGCCTTGCTCTTGCTCGACGGCGTCAACGCGGGCGCCACGATTGCCACCATGACGGCGCGCGTGTTCGTCTATCAGCGCAACGTCGAGCGGCTCGCCGGCTCTGTCGAGCACGTGGCCGCCGAGATCCGCGCCGCCCTCGAACGCGAAATCAGCGCTACCTTCCTGGAACCGGACGGCCCGCTCGCGGTCTCGCAAAAAACGCTCAACTGAGCCGCGAACGCGCTAAGCGGCGCGCGCGGCCAGCTGCTGAGCGACGGACTCGAGCAGCACGCGCGCAGGCCCGGGCTGCACGGTGCGCAGGGCCTCGACGGCCGAGCGCGTGTGATCGCTCGCGCGCCGTCGCACTTCGTCGCAAGCGCCGCTCTCTACGACAGCGCGGCTGACCAGCGTCACCGACTCGCCGTCGCCCGCGTAGATTCGCTGGAGCGGCTGCACCAGCTCCGGCATGCGCGCGACCGCCAGCACCAGCGGCAACGTGAGCTTGCCTTCACGCAGATCGGTGAGAAGCGTCTTGCCGGTGTTGGAGCCCGAATAATCGAGCACGTCGTCGACGAGCTGAAACGCGATCCCGAGGCGCTCGCCGAAACCGGCAAGGCGTTCCTGATCTTCCAAGCTGGCACCGGCTAGGCGCGCGCCGGTGCGCGTCGACCAAGCGAACAGCGACGCGGTCTTGTCGCGCAATATGCGCTCGTAGGTCGATTCCGACACGTCCAGCTCGCTGCGGCCGCGCAGCTGCACGATCTCCCCGTCGACCAAGCGACGCAGCGTCGTGATCAGATCCGGCATGATCTCGGGTGCATGCTGCTGCGTGCGCTGAAGCGCGTGCACCAAGAGCAGATCGCCGCCAAGTACGCTGATCGCATTGCCCCAGGCCAAACGCGAGGTCGGCACACCACGGCGCTCCATGCCCTCGTCCACGACGTCGTCGTGCAGCAAAGTCGCGGAATGGACCAACTCCGAGACCAGCGCCATTTCGCGAATCGCGGGCGTCACGCGGCCGAAGCAGGCTGCGCTCAGCATCAACGCCATCGGTCGAACGCGCTTTCCGCCGCGGGTCACCAGATGGCGCGCCGCGAGCGTTGCGGGGGTCTCGCCCTCGTCGACCGCGCTGCTCAAAGCGGACTCGATCCAGCGCAGATCATCGGCAAGCAGGTCTTGCACGCTGGCGATCCGATTCGTCACGCGCGCGTCCGTACCCTGCGCATCGGCTGCGCGACCGAGGATTTCGGCAGCGGCGGCAGCGGGCATATCGGGAACCTCTTCGAGTTTCTGAGTTTTCAAATCTTTGTGAAACCACTATGGGGCAGGCACAGGCAACGGTCAACGACCTACCATGGGCGGCCACCCGGCCGAATTTTCAACCGCTGCAGATTGTCGGGAAAGCGGAATTGACGGGACGGTGAAGCACATGCACATCCTCCCGCGCCGATGGCTACCGCAAAACCAAACCTCACTCCCGGAGAGCGCCTCGGGCGTCGCCTCGGGATCGCGGTTTTTGCGCTGATTGTCGGCGGTGCGACCGCGGTCTGGACGACTCAGATCTTGTATGCGGTGTTTGCTCCGCCGGTGCTGGCGGTGGCCAAAGAATGCCGGGGTGGCACGCAAGATCTGCTGACAGCGGTGCGTCGGGCGAGCCTCGCGGCCGCCGCCGAAAGCGGTGATGAACGCGCCGCGCTCGGCAGCTTCCGAGCGGCGCTCGAGCCCGAGTGGAGTCGTCGGGCGAGTCTCGATTCACTTTGCCGCACCGACTCCAAAGCCCAAGCCGCGCTCGCCGAGATCGACGCGCTCCGCTATGCGGAGGAGCATGCCGTGCGCTATGAGGCTGTGGGGCTCGCTCCACAAAGACGGCGAGTTCAAGCCCTTTACCAGTTCGAAAGCGGGGGGCAACAGAGCCCCCTGCCGCCTTGAGGTTTTGCTCGATGAGCATCGATACGACCATAGAAGCTGAAGCACCGGCCCCGGCCCCACCCCCGACCTTCGACAGCCTGCCCTTGTCCGCCGAATTGCGGCGCGCCATCGACGAACTCGGCTACACGCATCCGACGCCGGTGCAGCGCGCCGTGTTCGAGCCCGCCGTGCGCGGCGCCGACCTGGTCGTTCAAGCGCAGACGGGCACCGGCAAGACCGCTTCGTTTGCGATGCCCTTGGTCGATTCGTTGGTCAAGCGCAGCGTCAACACGGTTCAGGCGCTGATCTTGTGCCCGACGCGCGAGCTCGCGCTGCAAGTGAACCGTGAGGTCGAAGCGCTGGGCAAGTACCGGAACATCCGTTGCACTGCGGTGTACGGCGGCGCCCCGATGCCACGTCAAGTCGAGGCGATCCAGGACGGCGCGCAGGTCGTCGTCGGCACTCCCGGCCGCGTGCTCGACCACTTACGCCGCGGCACGCTCGACGCTACCACCATCCGCACATTCATCCTGGACGAGAGCGACGAGATGCTCTCGATGGGCTTTTTGCCGCAGATCACCGAGATCTTGGGCTTCTTGCCGAAGACGCTGCATACCCTGCTGTTCAGCGCGACGTTGCCGCCGGACATTCGCCGCTACGCCGAGCGCCACCTCAAGTCTCCGCAATTCATTACCTTGAGCGGCGATCATATCGGCGCGCTCTCGATCGAGCACACCATCTACCTCAGCCGCGGCGACAAACTGGGCGAGCTGATGCAAGTGATCGAGGTGGAGAACCCCGAGAGCGCGATCGTCTTCTGCAACACGCGCGACGAGACGAAGCGCGTCGCGGAAGCGCTGCAACAGCAAGGCTTCGCCGCCGGCTGGCTCAACGCAGATCTCGCGCAGGGCGATCGCGAAAAAGTGATGGCGGCGACGCGGAACAGCGAGCTGCGGTTCTTGGTTTGCACGGACGTCGCGGCGCGCGGCATCGACATCTCGCACCTCACCCACGTGATCAACTACGACTTTCCGGAGTCGGCCGAGAACTACGTCCACCGTACTGGGCGCACTGGCCGCGCGGGTCGCACCGGCAAGGCGATTGCGCTGATCGAGCCGGGTGACATCGGGAACTTGTACTTGCTGCGGCTCACCTACAAGGTGAAGCCTGTCGAGCGACAGCTGCCCTCTGCCCGCGAAATGAAGACGCGCGCCGAGGCCGATCTGCTCAATCTGTTCGTGGCGGCGTTCGAAAAGCGCAAGACGCATCCGGACGATCTCGCGCTGGCGCGCCGCTTGCTGAGCCATACGCAGGCCGACAAAGTGATCGCGGGCCTGCTCAGAGACCATCTGGGTGCTCGCCCCGAAGCCGCCGAGGAGGCGACTGCCGCGCGCCGCGCGAAACCGCCGCGCGCCGCGGAGGCACCGACGCCGGTCGCACCGCCAGCGCGCCCGGCGCGCGTTCCGCTGGCCCCGGCGCGTCCAGCACCCGCGCCACGTCCAGCACCCGCGCCCATCGTCGACAAGCCAGCGACGGCGGAAGCCAGCGCGACACGCGAGCCCGCGTTGGCCGCACCGGAGCGCACGCGAGAGCGAAGCCGCGATCGCGACCGTGATCGCCCCCATCGAGATCCGGCAGCGCGGAGCAACGGGCGCAATCATGGCGCCGAGTTCGACGATCTGCCGCGCTACACCGTGAGCGAAGCGAGCTCACCGGCTGCCGTCCCAGCACCGATCTCGCCAGTCGCAGAAACCGAATCGAAACCGCATGCTCCGCTGGTGACGCCCGTTGAGCCAGCGGGCGATCGCGCGAACGCAGGTGATTTTGCGCCTGCTCGCGAGGGCATCGCCGAAATCTACGTCAGCATCGGTCGCCGCGACGGAGCACGCCCAAGCGACATCCAAACCATTCTGGAGCAGAGTGGCTTACTCGCCGAGCAGACGGACTACATCCGCGTTCGGCAGCGCAATACTTTTGTCGGAGTCAAGACAGAGTATTTGGAAAAGGCGGTCGCGGCCCTGAACGGCGCGGCCATCGCGGGCAAGCCTGCATTTGCCGAGCCAGCGCGCCAACGCGACTGACCGCGACTCGAGTCGGGTCGCGCGACGCCTGCATGCACCTGCGCGCGATTGAGCTTGCGCGCCGCTTCGGATTTGGCAGCATCTAGGGAATGCCCGAACGCCCCTCGCCCGATCTTGAGCGCATGCTCACCGACGTGGAGTGGGCCATGTCCAAACAGTTTGCCGCGCGCGATCTGGTGCCCATGCTCGAGAACCTCGTCCGCGCGGCACCCGCGGCTTCGGAAGCCGCCTACTTCGCCAAGCTCCGCCTTTCGGAGTTAATCGTGGGCGAAGCGCCGTTTCGTGCCGCGCGTCTCGCGCGAGATGTGCTGGTGCGCGGCGAGAGCGACCGCGCTTGGGCCGTGCTCGGCCTGGCGCATACCCTGCTGGGTAACTACCGGGTCGCCGCTCGCTCCTATCGGCGAGCGCTTGTCCTGGCGCCGGACTGCGGCGTGTATGAACACAACCTCGGCCACGTTTTGGACGTCGCGCTCGGCCGTCCCCACGACGCCTTGTCCCACTTGGAGCGCGCCCACCGGGCCCTCCCCGAGGAGACCGAGATCACCAGTTCCTACGCGCATGCCCTGCTCCGTAGCGGCCAGCTGGACAAAGCGCGCACGCTGCTGCGCCTGGCGATGAAGACTGCCGAAGACGCCGAAGAAATCTTCAAGGCCTGGCAGAACGCAAACGGAAACACGGACTGAACCCGTCTGCGGGTCTAGTTTTTCTGGTCGATCCGCCTGAAAGCGCCACCTTTTTGCGTTTGAGCCCTTTGCGTGGGCCGTCTCCGGAACTATCTGGATTCGCGCAATGCCTCATCGCCGCTCGTTTGCCGCTCTCCCCTCTGTCACGGCTCTCGCTTTGGTCACGCTGCTCGCCTCACCGGCGGCTGATGCGCAACCCAAGCCGGCCGCTCCGGTTGGAGCCGTTCCAGCGGCCCCGGCAGCTGCGCCCGCTGCTCCGACGGTCCAAGGGGAGCCGCCCATGCCGGATGTTTCCGACCCGCTCTTGGAGACTCCACCGCCACCCGCGAACATCTTGCAGTCGTGGCAGCAGGCGCTGCAGCTCGTGCGTGACCAGTCGGTCAGCATGCGTCTGGCGCGCGTCAACGTGCAGCGCGCCGAAGCACAGGTGAAATCGGCATTGGCTCCCGCGCTGCCGCAACTCCTCGGCACGGCAGGCGTGACCAAGTACTTGATCAAGGGTGAAGCGCCGAACACCCCCGCCGGAACCACCTCGATTCCCAATCCCTCGACTTACTGGAACGCGCAGCTCGGACTCACCGTGCCGATCTTCCGGCCGTTTGCTTGGTCGAACTACGGCAGCACGAAAGACGCCGTAGAGGCCACCAAGCTTTCCGCGAAGGAAACCGAGCGTCAAGTCGTGGCCGGCTTCGCCAGCGTCATCGTCACGGTGGTGACCGCCGAGCGATTGGCCGAAGTCAGCCGAAGCTCGCTCCGCGCCTCGTTGTCCACGCTCGATCTGACCAAGCGCCGCGCGGCCCTCGGCGCATCGAACACCCTGGACGTGCTGCGCGTCGAGGGTGAGACTTCGCTCGCGCGGGCGCAGGTCGTCACCGCCACGGAGGCGTTGATGCGAGCCCGCGAAGCGCTGGGAACCGCGATGGGCTCTTCCGAGTCTTGGGGCGTGATGCCCGACATCAAGCTCGACTCACTGGTGACCGACGCACAGAAGCTCTGCCGTCCCGAGCAGGACATCGCCTCTCGCACCGACGTGCGTGCCGCCAACGCCAACTTGGGCGTGACGGAACGGCGCCTGAAGTCCATCGACTACGCGTACCTGCCGACGCTCGACGGCGTTTCGAACCTCGGCGTTCAGGACCCGAACTTCGCCGTCAACAATCGCCACGTGAGTTGGACGATCGGCGCACTATTGACCTGGAATATCTACGACGGTGGCCTGCGCGGCGGGCAGCGACTCTCGGCGGCGGCTGAAGTGGAAGGGGCCAAGGCCGAACTCGCAGAGACGCGCCGCAGCGCGTCCTTGGAGCTCACACAAGCCCTGCGCAACGTGCACGTCGCTGAAGCCGACTACGCCGTCAGCGCCAAGACGCGCGAGATCAACTCCGAGACCGTGCGGCTGTCCAAGATCAGCTTCCTCAACGGCAGCGGCACGAGCTTCGACTTGGTGCTGACCGAACGCCAATTGCGTATCTCCGAGGCTGATTTGGCGGTGAGTGAGTTCGCCGTGCTGCAAGCCAAGATCGCCGCGTTGCTCGCGCTCTCGACCTGCAACCTGCCCTGAGGGCGCTGGGCCCGGGGCCAAGGCCCGAAGCCCCGAGGCGCGCGCCCAAGGCAAAAATAGGCGCAAACAGCGCGCGCACGGGAATGATGCGCGTGTTCGCCGGTTGCTAGCCTCGCGTGGGGTCCGGCTCGTTGGGAGCAGGGCCGGAAGGCCGAAATCATGCCGATTTGCAACCGTACTGTCCGAGCACTAGGTTCTCGCCCGTGACTGGCACGAAAGACAAAGTGTTCTACGGGCTGTTCGCCGTGACCGCGGCCATCTTTGCCTACCTGATCGGATACATCTTTTTGATGACTCCGCTCGCGCAGCTGCAAGCGGGCGGCTTGGCGCAGAAGATCTTCTACTTTCACGTCCCCGCCGCGTACGCGATGTACCTGTGCGGCGGCGTCTGTTGCATCTCCAGCGCCCTCTATCTGTACAGCCCGACCGACGCGCGCGACGCGGCTGCCCGCGCCGGCGCAGACTGCGCGGTCGTCTTCGGCGCGATGGTGCTCGGCAGCGGCCCACTTTGGGCGAAGAAGGCGTGGGGCGTGTATTGGACGTGGGATCCACGGCTCACGACCACGCTGCTCAGCGTGCTCGTATTCGTCTCGGTGGTGATGCTGCGTGCCTTCGCGGGCAACGGCGAGGCAGAGCGCAAGTTTGCATCAGCCCTAGGCGTACTCGGGACCGTCACACTGCCGATCATTCACTACGCCGTGCTGATGTGGGGCGGCAATCACCCGACGGTCCCGAGTA
>Ga0247766_1000159_pt1 | contig 14289 bp, 26 predicted proteins | sample UWRJL223509R6_FD_179946 | JGI IMG/M metagenome (GOLD analysis project Ga0247766, IMG submission 179946) | Plant litter microbial communities from Arlington Agricultural Research Station in Wisconsin, United States - UWRJ-L223-509R-6 | ecosystem: Environmental > Terrestrial > Plant litter >... | reverse complement strand
CAGCCGCTCCTTCCTCCATAGAACGAAGAGCTTTCCACGAACGCAGGTACTCTGCAAGGGTGACGCGCTTTCCGTTGGGTAGCCGAACTACGCGGACGGCGGTTGTGATGTTTTCTTTCATTGGTTCTATCTGCCTTTACTCTTTAAGTTTCTTGGGAGTCTGTACTCCCTACACACCAATACTATCAGCTATACCAAGACTTGTCAACCCCTACGACAAAAGAAAATCAAAACGGTTTTAGAGAGGTGGAATAGACGATTATGGAAGGCAGGCTTATAGAGAAACAAACCCATGGTCTACAGAAACCCGATGGTTTAACCTTTCGCCCCTCTGCCATGAATCCGAAGGCTAGAGCCTGCAATGCCAAGGGCGATACGTGCATCCTGCCTGCCATGGCGAATGGGAAATGTTACAAGCATAGCGGTAGAGCAAAGAGTGGAGCAGACCTGCCACAATACAAAGGCGCTGGATACTCCAAGCTCGATAAAGCCTTGCCCGGCTACCTCCAGGAACTCAAGGATTCCTACATGGAGGATTGGGCGGCTGTTACCGACCTGACCGATGTAGCCTCAGAGCGACGCGCTGTCATGGCTGATATGTGGGCGAGGTTCCCCTCCGGTGAGAGTGGCGAAACCTGGAAGGCTCTTAGAGAGCATTGCAAGGCATACAGACGGGCTGAATCTATCGTAAACGGGTCTGCATCGGGTAGACGGCTAGAAGAGGCTGTACAGGAACGTGACGATGCGCTATCGTCCATGCTCTACCTCATCGAAGAGGGGGCGCAGGAGGCGCAGCTACACGAAGCTATCGGCAAGGAGGCTGAGCGTCTTACCCGCATCGTTGGCGTGGAGAACAAGCGCAGGGAATCAGCCGCCAATGTCCACGCTATCCATATGGTGAAACGTCTCCTGTACGCCATGCAGACCGATGTCCAGAACCCTGAGGACAGGGCACGCCTCCAGCGGTCTGTGAACGCCATTCTGGGGGCGCAGTAGGGACAGGAAACCTTGACAGAAAGAGGGGCTTTTTCTGGTAGTGTGAACGGCTTTTCGTTCCCTCACGGAAAGGGGCTTTCCCACCGTCAAGTGGTCCGCCTATATAGTATTTTTTGTTAGGCACACCGGATTTCTCCCCCTCACACTCCCCCTATCTAACAGTCTTTAAAGACTGTTAGATACAGGGTATTTTATTTTTCGTTTAAGGGAAGCGTTGGCGTGGCTTGCGAACGGTCCCCGCTTCGGCGGGACGCTACGCTCAAGCCCGCCTCGCAGGACCGCACGCTGCGCCCCGATGCGCTTATCTTGCTGGTCTAGTGCGCTATTGGTGTTTCTATCATGTGGTTTATTCTACGGTTGGTGATTTGGTTCGGTGTCGCGTGGTTCTGCCTGTGGTGCGGTTCTCCGTGGTGCTTCGTTTCTTAGCGTAGAGTCAAGCGTTCGTTCCATGCGACGGTAGGCAAAGAAAAACCCCGCTTGTTTGGCGGGGTGTGATTGGGTGTGGTTGGCGTCCTAACCAAAAGCGTAATCTTCTTCTGTCATCGTTGCGAACATCCCGGTTCCATACCTGGTTATCTGCCAGTCCGAGTAGTCCGGCACGATACCGACCATGCGCATCGGTTTGCCCTGTACGTCGAATCGCTCTGTCTTATCGGCGCTCTGTAGTGTGACTGTGCCGAACCCGTCGTAATCCTCTGTCGCTGTGGTGAGCCAAACCTCGAAGGTTATTTTCCGTACATTGTTCATGGTTCTGTTCTACCTCTCTCTTTCGTAGCTCGTGGCTACACACTGATACTATCAGCTAGACACAGGGTTGTCAATACTATAAGCCGGGTATTTTAGAAAATAGTTTAGGCTCTGGTATCATAGGCGCGGAGGTGGATAGCATGGCTGATTATGTGGTGGTGGGCGCTAAGAAGCGCAGTCGTGACGAGAAGATAGAGTTCGACGTGGAGTGGGGCAGCGGGGTTGCCGTTCGTTGTGGTATCTCCCTGGACACTCTGCGCGTTGCGGCTGGTCTGGTCTACGATGAGATGGACCTACCGGAACACGCAACGCACATAATTCCGCAGGGGTATCTCGCCCTACTAGATAAGACCGAAGATAAGGAGTTGCGCCTTGCGGTGATGATAGTGGCGTACTGCCAGAGCGCGCTGTTCGGCGAGGGGCAAGCCCTAGAGAAGCTGGGAATGCTCAACGCAAAGGGACAAGTGGTATCGAACGTACCGCAGATAGACATGGGCGTGTTCGGCAAGAAGCCTACGCGAGGTGGATTCCAAGCCTAATTCGGGGTAAAATACTGCGGAGGTGGAACCCCAATGTCAGTATCGTTTGTCGCGGTGGAGCTTGCCTGTGATGGTCCCTGCCGGTTCAAGGTGCCGGAGGACGCACACTTTGAGTACATAACAGCATTCTCACCCGAAAAAGACGCCAATGTACCGTGTGCCTTACAGCGATGCATTGTCCTGCTTCAAGATTCCACGTACCCCGGTGAATTGTGGCATTCGTTCCGGGTTACCCATTTGCGGGATGTCTCTTGGAATCCAGAACATAACGATTTTAAGGACTTGGAACTACGCGCTATCGTCCGCGATGCCTGCGGGTTCTGGTGGGGCGTGTTTGAGCGGTCAGGCGGTGCAGAGTGAGCAACAAGAGGCTTTCTCTACCGGAGCTTGGTATCACGCCTATAACGGCGCGGGAGGTTAGTGATGCCTCCCCTGTGGAGAGGCTTGCTATGGCCGAGCGACACGCCTCCGTTCTGCGGGAGCATAGATGGTTTTTGATGCCCCTATCGGTTGCGGATGAGTACATTATCGCGCTCCATAAAGAAGTGCAGCGCCTACGCTCTGAGATGGGCGGTGCAGAGTGATTACCTGTATTACGCTGGCGCAAGTCGACTTTATAGCCTTCGTTGCCCATCTGCGCCTGTTGGTATCGCTTGCCGAGGGTGGCGCAATGGACTGGCAAACCGCATACGAGGCGGGGTTCGAGATGTACGCCGAGTACCGGAAGGGTGGCGGTCCTCGCTTGGACTACTACGACCCCGATACGAGCCACCGTGAGGACCTGATAGCCCTCTCCGACGCGGCCTATGCGAAGCTGACAGGGGGTATGAAGTGAACCCTTGGTACGTGCTGGCTTTTGGTCCCGCTATCGCGCTCCTGGTGCGCGTGTTAATGGTTGTAGTAGAGCACCGATGGAACGAGATTCAGCGGCGCTATCGGGCGGAACTGGATATAGAGCAAGAGAATGCTGCTCTAGCCCTCCTGTCGCCTCATACACGGGCTTTGCTGCGTGGCGAGGATATTCCTCTGCCTCCGATGCGCTACGTGTCACAGTGGGGTGAATTCGAGTGTCCGTATCAGGTAGAGCGTGACGTACAGCGTATAGCGTTTTACGAGGGGTTGATGCAGTCCTTATACGGACTCCGTAGCGTTGCCCTATCTCCGCGTCGTCAGGTGGGGCAAACCTCGGAGCGGTACCAAGCACGAACAAAGGTGCAGTCATGAGCATTGACGCTAGAGTGGAAACCGTTGTTGTGCTACCCAACGGCACAGGGCGGTTGATGCTGGTTGATAGACCGCCGTTCAATGGTGGGTATCCGGGCATTGCTGGGCAAGACTATCTCCTCTTTGACGAGCGCCCTGCTTCTGTGAATTCCTTGCGCTCCTTGGATATTTGGGGGAATGCGAGTACCATCATGCTCGGCGATAGGAAGATTGCTGAGAGGATTGGATATACCCGCATTAAATTCGTTTCCGAATCGGAACTTGCGGAAGCATTGCGGGCGGTGCAGTCATGACCGACCTTGAGCGATTGCTTCTATCCCGCTACCTACCGGACGCAGAGAAGCACGCGGGACGCCTCCATAGCGACGTAGTAGAGCTTGTGCAGCCGGAAGCCTCGTCCTTCCATATCCTTGCCCTCCATGCGGAGGTAGTGCGCCTCCGTGGGGAGCTAGAGGGGAGAGGTATAGACTTCCCCCATGATGCGGAGGTACGCGCCGCTATTGAAGCGATGCCCTATCCCTTCCCCGAACCCGAAGAGAACGACACGCCTGTTCCTGCCACTGCGGAGGATATCGACTGGCAAGAGCGCCAAGAGGCGTACACCAGGGCTGAAGAGGAGAAACGGCGGGAGGTAGAGAAGGCTGTTTCTAGCGCTCTGCATCCCCACCACGGCGTACAGGGTGTAGCGGGACCGGTCGATAGTGGCCTGACCGCCTACGAGATAGAGCAAGGTTGGAAACCCGCTCCTACCCCTTCCGATGCGGTGACGCTGGATGAGGCGTTAGTAATGCTTGAATTAGTCGTGACGACCTCAGCCTCAAACGAGGTTATGACTACTGAGTATCGCAGACGCGCCCTCAATCTGTTACGCCGTGTAGGTAGGCCGGTATGAGACTCAGTAAGCGCGAGTACGGCCCGCCCTACGACCCTACCCTGGTAGAGCGCATGGCCGAGTTCAAGCGGCGCGATGCAATCCGTAGTCTCAAGTTGAGCAGGACGGCTACCAAGCGGGGCGTTTCGTGGTGGTACGAGTACGATACCTCGGCGTTCAATCGGTGTCTGTTGGTCCTGCGCTTTGAGATACGGGGCAAGCACTTCCTGATGTCCCATAAGGGATACCTGCGGGTTAGCAAGCTAGAGCGCGAGTACGACCCACGGCGCGTCATTGCGGAGAAGTGGCGCGAGGTACGCAGGCAGATAAGAGACTATCGGGGGCTAAGTGCTGGGCTATTGGATTACACGCCTTCCTCTGACCTGGGTTCCCCGGTAGAGGGGCCATGACCGCAGAGGAAGAAACGAAGCTGGCGAGACGTGTCCTCCTCACCCTGCTCCTATCCGGCGACGATATCCGACTCGTGGATGCGATAGGTTGTGGTGGCTTCGTCAAAGAGAACAATCTCGTGTGGTCTAAGGTTGGCGGCGGTGGTTCCAGGCGTTGTCAGCGGTTTGACATGGCGCAACCGGGAGTGATAGCCTCGCTTAACCGCTTGCTTGCGCTGGGAATCGTGGAGAAGCGGGAGTACGGGCGCAGTCCTAGAAACGAATGGCGGCGGGTATGACCGCAGAGGAGCGGGAAGCGAGGCGGGTATTGTTCGCCTTGCTTGGGCTAAGTGACACGGCACTGGATATGTACGGTGGCCTTGGCGGGGACTGGCGTAACTACTACGAGATTTACGAGCGTTCCGGTATCACCTACGACGGGTACGCCGAAGTCACTCTAAACGCGCTTGATAACTTGGTTAGAGCGAATCTTGCGGTGGAGAACGAAAACATCATTGGGGCCAATTATCGGCAGTGGAAGCGGGCATGGCCCCCGACGAGGTAGAAGCCCGAAAAGTCCTTGCCATCCTTAGCCTGACGGAGACGGAGAGGTCCTTATATCAAAAGTTGGCGGGTAGCCGAGTACCCCTTCGCTTGTTGAATCCCCTGCCGGAAAATACAGATTTGGGTCGCGCTCTTGAGTATTTGACTTCCAGTGGATTATTAACCTACGAATACTGTCAAAAATTCCATACATATCGGCTGACACACAGAAATGCCCTCACGACCCTCTAGTTCGCCGAATTTGGCCTCTCTGCTTCAATCCGAGGGGATAGACCCGTCTGACCTGTGGGGCGGCTCTGGCGGGGCGTATGCGCCCCCTGCGATGGTGCGGGGCGTGCCGGAGCTTGCCGGGGCATTCGATGCCTTGGAGCAGTTCGCGAGTGGGGGGGAGGTGCAGGGGGAGGATATCGCCGACTTCTACCCCTTGCCGGATGCAGAATTACCTCTGCGGGAATGGCTCGCTAAAGTTGAACCCGGTTTTGACTTTGATAGCCTTGCTCCTGCCCACGAAGAACTGATTCGGTGGATAGAGGAGATAGAGGAATCCCCCGATGATGTAGAACCGCCCGCGTTCCTGGCAGACTGGCCCCGTGGGTACGGCAAGACAACGTGGTTGCGCCTTTTCCTGTATCGGATGTGCGTTACCAAGAAGCGCCGGTTTGCCCTCGTTACAGCGAATCTGCAAGCTTCCGCGAACCGCACGGTGCAGAAGCTGCGGGAATACTTCGATAAGGCGGGTATCAAGCGGCGTGAGAGCCTGCACGGGTTCTCGGTATCGTGGAACGCCGAGGTGTTGATTACGGCCTGTGGGTTCGTGATTGTGGCGGTGGGGCTGGACACGGCGAACACCCGTGGTATCAACATCCTCGGCCTGCGTCCCGACATACTAGCACCGGACGATATGCACGCCTATGGTCAGTCGGCGGAACTGACGCAGAAGAACATACAGATATTCACCAACACGATACTACCGACCGCACTGGACAACGCCGCGATTCTGTTCGTGCAGAACTCGATTGAATCGCACTCGCTCATGTACGGCCTCAAGACCGATGAGATAGACGCCCTGCGCTACAAGCAGGTATCGTTCGCTATTGCGGTAGAGGGATTGCAGATAGGGTACAAACCGAACCCCATCCCCGGCAGGCGCGACCTGTACTCTATCGTCGCTGGGATTTCAACATGGCCCGGTAAGACGATTGCGTATTGGGAACGCCTCTTGAATCGCTTCGGTAAGCAGGGGTTCCTGCGGGAGATGCAGGGGGAGCTTGGCGCAGGTGGGTTGTTCTTCAACTTCTTTGAGGAGATGATGGACCCGGCAACGGGGGAACTTCTGCCGTGGCACGTTTGCGATATGCCGATTATCCAGCCCCATTGGATAGTACAGGCAGGCGGGGACTACGGCACGGCGGCTCCACACGCACAGGAAATAGGTGTCTTGGACGATTGGGGCGTTTTGTATGTCGTTGGTGAAGAGTGCGAGGCGAACCGTACCAGTAAGCAGCAGGCCCTTGCGCTCCTTCTTGGCCTTGAAGATTGCGGCCTTGCCTCTGGAATCAACGGTCATATCGCAAGGCGTGCGAGGCCAGAGGAAGAGATACCCGGTAACATCGTTGCGCTAGATAGAGACAAGCACGAGCAAGCCGTAACTACTAGACTTGGCGCCTTTGCATTGGACCCGGCAGGGACTTTTCCCCCGGAGGGTAATAATGCGCAGACCGCACAGCAACGTATGAGCGAATACCCGGTAGAGGTATTCTGGCGCTACGGCATCCCGGTAGTTCGTGCCCAAAAAGACGTAAAGGCGGGTCTTGCCAACCTTCGTGATGGGATGGATGCAACAGTCACGTATCCCATGAACCACCCAACTGAGCCGGGTAGACGTGTCCCAATGGTCCGTTTTGTGCGTGGGCGCGCTCCTATGGCGCAGGAATACGTTAAAACGGCCATGAAAGACCCAAAAGACGAGAATTTAGCGGTTTCTGCGGCGAAATATGAGCACAGCGGCGATGGAATCCGCTACTTGGTGATGCGGGCGCTAGAGGCACGCGACCCGAACGCCCCGAAGGTCTTTGTTATCAAGGGCGGCGGCAACGCGCCCGGCAGAGTCATAGACGAGTCGGTAGCGGCATGGGCGAGGAAAGCCCTGGAACCCTACGCGGACTACGACCAATCAGAGCAGGTAGCCGGTGATTGGGGTAGACCCACGGTAGAGCGCAAGTACGGGACAAGAAGGTAAAATAGCGACATGGAGCGCAAACTGAACAACCCGCCGACGGACTTGGTAGTTGTTGTGGGAATCATAGCGTTTATCTCGGTTAATTATCTCAGTCATTCCCTCGCCGAGACAACGACGCTATGGGGCGGATTGAAGCCTACGGGGTGGCTGCACTTCGTTTTAGGCGGGTGTGGTGCGCTCGGTAGCATTGGTGGATTGTATGCACCGCTAAGGCCGTCCTAGTATGCCTCCTATAGCCCTCTACGCGACGATTCTAGCGGCCTCTGTCATCGCAGTTGGTATCTTGCTTGCCGGGGCGGGTTTGCTCCTACTTGGACTGTCCTATCGCCGGTACGTCAGGCGCATCTGCGCGGTGCCGCTGATGGAATCCTTTGTGGAGCGTGAGAAGGTAGAGGTAGAACGCGGGGAACGTGGTACGTGGTGGGGCAAAAGGAAAGCGGAGATGGGCGAGGAAGTGCGGGGACTGGGTACAAGGCGCTAAAGCGGGGTAGAATAGCCGTGGAGGTGGAAATCCATGACCCAATTCGTCTTTGTTGTGCTTTCGGGGCTTCTACGCGCTGTCGTTATTTCATGCCTGTGGGGTTGGTTCTTACACCCGCTTGGCGCTCCTCATCTACAAAACTTGTGGCACGCCATAGGGATATCAGGTTTCATATCGCTTTTTACGGCGGATTTCCACGACGGGCCTGCCGACCAAGCGACTCGTAGTAAATTGTCGAAAACGGAACAGGATTCGCGGCTTTACACTGTAATCACAGCAAGTTTCCTATTCCATGGCGCGGTTTTGTTCTTTTCGTGGTTGACGCATTTCTTTATGGTGAAGCCATGAACCGACGTAACTTCTTCGCCTATTCGGGCCTTTTAACCCTGCTGGCGGCTATCTTCCCCACGAAGCGGGCAGAGGGGGCTAGAATCGCCCCACAAAAGCCTGTAGAGGTGTCGCCTGCTACCGATGTGAGAAACGATACCGGGGACGCCCGCGTGTTTGTTATTGACAGTGGGGTGTCTGCACCTTGCGACTCTTGTACTTTAATCGTTGACGATGTTGAAGTGCCGGAATTTATAGGTCGCACTACTCGCGTCGGTATGTTCTCCTATCTTGGCGACAACGCCGTTTATGACCTCGTGTGGCATACAGAGGGTATCTGTAAACTCTACGGAATGCGTAAAGCACTTCGCCTACTTGCCGAGGAATATTGGCCCGCTATTAAGTATGACCACCCGGAGGCTTCCGATGCTGTTGTGGGAGATTACGTGTGGTCCGCCTATGAGTCGCAACTCGGACGCATCCGTGCGATGGAGTTGTTCTCTGCCTACTGTGAAGGTGTTGGGGGCGAGGTGTACTGATGTTAGAATATACTCACTTCACGAACGCCACCACCGCAAAGACGCCAGAGGTTACGCTAGAGTCTATCAAGGCGCTTATGGCGCAATTCCAGCCCCCGGAAATCGTAGACGACCCTGCCGACACGGAAGAAGAGAAGTTTACCAAGACTATGATGCGGTGGGTGAGCGACCCTAAGAAAGTCCTGTATTGGGCCGGAGAGGGACGCGCTACCGAATCTGCGAAAGAGATAATGGCGGATATTGTAAAGCGTGCGCCCTACGCCGCCCATCGCGTGCAGGCAAGCCCTCTGATAGAACCGGGAAAACTACTCGTCTTGGATAAGGTAGAACCCGTGTATCGGGAAAGGCTTCCGGTGAGAATATGACTTGTCTTTTCTGCGGCAAGGGAATGCGCGAAGGTGTTACGCTCCATAGGGTCAACCCCACGGGCGAAAAAGGTGTATGGGTGTGTGAGAAAGACCTACCCAAGACAGACGTTAAAGTAGCCGAAGATGTGCGCGATATCATCGACGCGTTGAAGGGTAAGTAATGAACATCACTGTACGAACCACCGTTCTCGTTACTCTGCCCTCCGGTCAGGGTGTGGAACTCACCCGCGAAGAGGCACAGGCGCTCTATCGTGGTCTTGGCGAGGCGCTAGGGGAAGCAAAGCCGAAAAAGGCTACGCTTGAGGACTTGGAGGAAGCGATGAGGAAGCGCGCCCCGGTCCCGCCCTATCCTTACCAACCTCTCCCACCCTATAAGCCTAATCCTTATACGCGTGGACCGAAGATTAACCCTTACACCCTTATTGACCCGTGGGCGAGACGTGGACGAGAACGTCTACGGCGTTTGACCCACCCCTTCCCGCCCGGTAAGTGGGAGGTACGCGACCCGATGCCCGGTGAAGGGATAGAGTTCACTTCTATATCCCTTCCTGAAGATTCGGCGGTATCGCTTCCAACCGAAACGCTTCAAGGGCGCCACAAGCCGGTACGCGGGAAGAACGGGGAAACAGTGATGGTGCTTGTCACATGAACGGTCACACCGATATGCTTGAGTTCTGGAATAGGTTGCTTCCTAACTCACCAGAACCCGAAGGCGTGACTATGTACACCACCGAAAAACGGATAAACGAGTTAGTAGAATCGGGCCGTGCTCGTTTGGACGGCGATACCCTTGTTTTCATTGGCGAGAACGGGGAAGATACAAGCAGGTTCCCTCTGACTCCTGCCGAACCCGTATGCCCTTTTGAGGCAATGACCGAACAAGAGGCTTTTCTTCAAGCGTGGGACCGTTTAGTGGGGAGAATATGACCCCCCAAGAGGAAGCCGAACTGCGCAAGGACAGCGTATCGCCCTCTATCTACACGCCTGCAACGGTGGCGCGTGGCGGGTCTGCGCAGGCTACCGAAGCCGAACTGCTTACTATGGGGCAGATGCTCGCCTTAGAGGACGCACTAGCCCTGCCGTGGTCGGTGGTGGTAGAGGGACCGTTTCGCGACGAGAACGAGCCAGAGGAGGGGGAATGGTTCCATGCCACAACCCCTGAGATTGGCGTATCAGTTACCCGCTCTACTCCTGAACAGGCACGGGAATGGCTTGCTCATATGCGTGGCGTCTACCTTCAAGATTTCATTGAAAAAGGCAAGCCTATCCCCAAGCCTCAAGGCGGGTGAGGGCGTTGCTGATGCCTCCGTGTGGGGCTTTTACGAATCGCCGGGAACCCGCCTTTCCCGCCCTGGATATAGATGCAAAGGAACAAAATCATGGCCGATGAGATAACCAAGCCCCGCTTCGCAAATCGCAAGGCGGGCGAATCTGACGAGGCGTTTAACAAGCGCCATGCTGACTACCAGACTCGAAAAGCTGCCTACGACGCCCAATCTGGCGGCAAAAAGGGCGATAATAACCCTTCTAGTGGCAAACCCGACAAGGTAGCGGAGCGCGACCAGCAGGGGGCCGTAGACCCGGTTGCAAAACCCTCTGACCCGACCGATACTCAGCTTGCGGACGCCGCTGATAGGGTAGCCGAGCGCAAAGAAGAGGTTCAGGAGCGCGTAGAGGAGATTCAGGAAGAATCCTACGCCCCGGATGCCGCCGAGAACACCCGCGAAATCCACGCCCCGCCCTTGGACGCCCCGGAAAAGACCGAAGCGGAATGGGCGGTGACGGGTGAGGGCATTCGTGAGCGTCAGAAGCAGTTCGACAAGCAGCAGTGGGAGAATCAGAACCTCCAGCGCGGGGCGCAGTTCGTCTCCTCGCAGCTTGACGCCGAGCGCGGCGCGCTCTTAGAGGAGGCCGACGACCGTGCGCATGGTCAGGGTTGGCCTCTGAGTAGTGAAGTAGCCCGTCCCGGTGAACCCGGTACAGGTTTCAAGGAGCGCGCCCCCTCCATAGACGACCCCGACCCCCTGGACCGCCCTATCCGCGCCGAGGATAACCCAGAGGAACCTACCGCTGAGGACTTGGACCTCTCCCCCGCTGAGGCAGACCGCCTATACGGACCCAAGGTAGAGCATACGGACGGCGAAGGCGACGAGGCTAAGACCTATACTCTGCGTGGCGACAAGGCGAAAAGCGTCGTGGAATGGGCGAAAGTAGGGCATCCTGACCCGATAGCGGCGGCGGAACACTCCTACCAGCAGCTACACGGTATCAAGCCGCTTGGTTGGCCTCAGAACGCGGAACTTGCCCTGCGCGCGGCAGGATTCGGTAGCCTCGTTAAGAAGCGCGATGAGGATTAAGCGATGTATCGAGATAAAGCGGCTGAAGAAGAAGGCAAGAGGCGGATAGAGGAGTCTCGCAAGCCTGGGCGCATAATCTTCTTTGAAAAAGATGAGAATGAATCATCTGCGATTACTCTGAGTGGTGCGAAATGGGAAAATCCGAAAGTCCGTACTTCCGGTGCAATCTCTATCTTCTTTACGATGGACGTAGAGCGCCTTCGCAAGAAGAAGTTACTTGACGGTCTTTGCCCCGACGCTCATTGTGGCGGACTAACTTAGACTCTCCAAGACCTGCCTCCGTAGCGATATACTCGTTGCGGAGGTGGGAATATGGATGAACACGGAAATGTACCCCTTTTTGAACTCCGCTGTAAAGCACGCCGGATTGTTCGTGCGGGGGCAAAGCGGGGTAATCCCGTTACTGGGTGGTACTCGGTGGGTGATGGGGAGTGGCAACGCTTCTATCGCGGCATAGACCCCCCGTTTTTTAGAGTGGACATAGACGGCGATTCCGTGGAATTGACCGCTTACTCCTCTATTCCCACCGACAAAGAGAGTTTCAGTCTACTAGAATTGAAGGCGGCTGGTTACGCTCGTAGAGCGAACAGCATACCTAGATTGAACCTCTCTGACAAAGAAATCGCCGCTGCGTTGGGTTGTTAACCCGCTCCCCTGTTACTTTTATGGCTTATCCTGATATTCGTTCGCGTGCCTCTCGTGGGGCTAATGGCAAGCCTGACGGGGAAGGTATGGGTAAACGCCTCCTAAAAGCGGGCAAAGACGCTATTAAGGGCTTATCCCTCAAGCGAGGCGTTCCCAAGCCGCGAATGCGCAACCCCGACGAACCCAAGCTAGACTGGGACGCGGGCGACTTAATCAAGCAGCTTGAGGACGACCCGAAAGAGGTTGACCGCCTGCTGCGGGAGATATGGCGACAGGTGGAGGAATCCGCCGCGCAAACCTCCTATCGCCGCCTGCAATGGGAGCAGATGCGCCGCTTCCATGAGGGCGAGGACTACCTCAGAAACATCGACGGCGACCTTACAGACCCGCGTGGTCTTGGCGACGAAGAACTTGCCGATTGGGTGACGGTCAATCATTTGGGACACCTTGTCCAGAAAGTCGTTGCACTCGTCACGCAGGGCGCACCGGAAATCAAGGTTCTACCGCGCCTGCCGATTGATAAGTACGTCAAAGCCGCAGACGATGGTAACGCCGTACTGGGACACGAATACCGACAGTGCGACATAGAGACGCTTCGGCAGGAGCAGTGCCGCATGGCCGCTGTCACCACCACGGCCTTTCGCTACTGGCGGTGGGACAACAAGAAACCGGGGTTCATCGGGCAGACCGACGAATTCGGGCAGATGATAGGTATTGAGCAGGTAGATATCGGCGGCATCGACGTGGAACTTGTACCCGGCGAGAGGATGCACTTCGACCTTGCCGCACGCAACGTTGATGATAGTACATGGGCTGGTATAGAGCATATCAAACCTATCTCCTGGGTACACCGCAATTACGGACGTAGAGGGGCCTATACGGAGTCGGACGGGTCTACACTCGGTTGGGACCGACAAGAGGGCTATTGGGACCGCAGAGACGGTGTACGCGGGCTTCCGTCCGAGGGCGGCAAAGCAGTGCGGGTCATAGAGTACCTGTGCCTGCCGCAACCGGACTATCCCGACACCGAAGATTCACCCTATGGCCCCCTGATGCGCGAAGGGTTCTACGCCTGCGTGACGAAGGGCGACCTCCTGCACCTCCAGCCGTGGCCGTGGGCCGATAAGAAGCGCCTACCACTCGCCGGGGTGGAGTATCGCCCCAAGTACGGCTCTATTTACGCCCTCTCGCTCGTAGATGAGCTTATGGGTATCCAGCAATCCATCTCCGAGTGCTGGACGCGCATTATTCGCCGCGTGGGACGTTCCAAGACAGCGGTAGCGGTCGCCGAAGGGCAGGGGCAGCAGGCGGGCCTTATGGCGAAGTTCCGGCAAGCGCGGGACTTCATCATGCTTTCCTATCCGATAGGCGGGACCGCACCGCAGGCAATCAAGATAGACCCCGTGGTGCAGGCTGACTTTGAGACAATCGCCGCGCTCTACCAACAAGCCTTGGAGATAGCGGGCACGCCTGACGCATTGATGGGGAAAGATATCCCCGGCGTGGATACCGGCGTGCAGTACCAGACGATGATTGAGATGGCGGGCACGGTGCATCGCCCGTTCGTCGCCTCCATAGAGAAGTGTGAGAAGCGGTTTGCCGAGGGCGTACTCTCCGAGTATGCGGACAAAGCCGACCCCGGCCTCCTTATGTCGTTGGACCCGGATGGGAACGACTCCGAAGAAGGAATCGCCGCCGAGGAATCCGGCAACCCGCAGATGCAGGGGACCTTGCGCCAAGAGGGGCTTATGGCCCTGACGGATGGTGGCTTCGCGGGCCTTGAAGTCTACCTATCTCCGTCTAGCGGCATTGCAAGGAGTCCTGAGCAGGCGGAAATCGAACTCTTCTCACGGTGGCAGGCGGGGGCTATGGGTCCATTGGAACTGCCTACAAGTCGCAAGGCGCTCTGGAGTCAGTCAAGCCGCCCTGAAGCTAAGAAAATGCTGAAGTACATCGCCCAGGAAGAGGAGATGATGGCGCAGCAGCAGGAAGCCGTGACGCAG
>Ga0247766_1000158_pt1 | contig 14308 bp, 14 predicted proteins | sample UWRJL223509R6_FD_179946 | JGI IMG/M metagenome (GOLD analysis project Ga0247766, IMG submission 179946) | Plant litter microbial communities from Arlington Agricultural Research Station in Wisconsin, United States - UWRJ-L223-509R-6 | ecosystem: Environmental > Terrestrial > Plant litter >... | reverse complement strand
GCGCCCCGCCCCCGATCCATTCCCAATTTCTCCCCCAAAGCCGAGTGTGCGAAAAGCGCCCACCCCCAGCTCCTCCCGCGTCTGGCGCCGAGCGGAGTAACACGACGCTGCCCACAAACTCCGGTGCGCGCGCAGCGCCGCACGCTTCGCGCCGGGCGCGCGGAAGACAGTCCAGCCGCATGCCCGGAAATACGTCGAGCTTTCTGACTTTGGCAGGATCAGATCACGATCTGCGATCGAGATGGAGACCTACGAGAACTGACCGAACAGACGCGTGCTTTCCCTCAGCGTCAGCGCGGGCGGCCAAGCGCCACCGTCCGAGCGTGCGCAAACGAGAGTCTCCCACCGCGCGCCGAAGGCGCCGCGCGTCCCTCTCAAAAGAGCTACCAGGACGCGCAACACCTCACCACCACCCACGCTCAGTCATCACCAGTCAGATACGTGTAACTCCGCAACGACTCTTCATAGTGCTGCATCAAAGTCCGCATCTGCACGTTCGTCAGCCGCCCCGCGCTCGTCGCGCGCTCGGCTTGCCGGCGCACGGCTTCCACCATGTTCTCGGGCACGTACTCCACGTAGCGGAGCACGTCGGTCACGCTGTCGCCCTTGATCACGTGGCGGATCTGGTAGCCATCGTCGCTCAGCGACACGTGCACCGCGTGCGTGTCACCGAACAGATTGTGCAGATCGCCGAGGATCTCCTGGTACGCGCCGTTCAGGAACATGCCCAAGTAGTACGGCTCGTTTTCGTCGAAGCGGTGGAGATCGAGCGAGCCCTTCACGTCTTCGACGTCGATGAAGTGATCGATGATGCCGTCGCTGTCACAGGTGAGGTCGGCGAGCTTGGCCGGCACCGTCGGCTCCTGTTCCAGGCGATGAATCGGCATGATCGGGAACAGGTGATCGATGGCCCAAATGTCCGGCGCCGACTGGAACAACGAGAAGTTGCAGTAGTAGATGGCGGACATGTTCTGCTCCAAATGCTGGAGCTCTTCGGGCACGAAGCGCAGGCGGCGGAGAGTGTGGTGGATCTTCTCGCAGCAGTTCCAATACAGGCGCTCCACCTGAGCGCGTTCACGCAGGCCGAGGTAGCCGTATTTGAATAGGCTTTGCCCCTCTTCTTTGGCCTGACTGGCGTCGTGGTAGCTCTCCTGCACGTTCTTCGGCTGAATGCCGCAATAGGTGTCGAACAGCTCCTTCAAGAGGCGATGCGACTCTGGTTTCGGTTCGACGGGTTCACCGAAGCGCACCTCGTTCGCGCCGACGACCTCGAATACGAGTATCGAGTGATGCGCGGCGACTGCGCGGCCGCTCTCGCTCACGATCGTCGGCACGGGGACGTCCGCCTTGACGCACGCGGCTTGCACGTGAGCCACGACGTCGGCGGCGTACTCTTCGAGCTGGTAGTTCTTGGAGGCGTGAAAGTCGGTCTTGGAACCGTCGTAGTCGACGGCGAGGCCGCCACCGACGTCGATGTAGCCCATCTTGCAGCCGAGCTTGGCCAGCTCGACGTAGATGTTCGACGCCTCTTGCATCGCGTTTTTGATCGGGATGATGCTCGAGATTGGCTGCCGATGTGAAAGTGCAAGAGCTGCAAGCAATCCAGCATGTTGCGCTCGGTCAGGCGATCGACGACTTCGATCATTTCCGAGGTGGTGAGGCCGAATTTTGCGCGATCACCCGCGGAATCCGCCCAGCGTCCGACGCCTTTGGTCGTCAGCTTGGCGCGCACGCCGAGCAGCGGTCGAATGCCGACCTTCTCGGAAGCTCGCAGCACGATGTCGAGCTCTTCCAGACGCTCGAGCACTACGATAACGGTCTTGTCGAAGCGCTGTGCCAAGAGCGCCGTCTCGATGTAGCTGGAGTCCTTGTAGCCGTTGCAGATGATCAATCCGCCGACCTCTTGCATGGCGGCGAGCGTGATCAATAGCTCCGGTTTCGAGCCCGCTTCGAGCCCGAAGTTCCATGGCCGCCCGCTCGCGACCACCTCTTCCACGAGGTGGCGCTGCTGGTTGACCTTGACCGGGAAGACGCCTCGGTAAACGCCGGCGTACTCGTACTCCGCGATCGCTTTTTGGAACGCTTCGTTGATCAGCTTGATGCGATGACCAACGATGTCCGGGAAACGGATCAAGAGCGGTAGCTCGAGGCCGCGCGCTTTCAAATCTTGTGTCAGCTCGAACAGGTTGATGGTCTTGCCTTGTTCGGGGCTCGGTGTGACCTCTACGTGACCGCGCGGGTTGACGTGGAAGTAGGGCGCGCCCCAGCCTTGGATCTGGTAGCGCTGCGTGCTGCGCTCGGTCGACCATTCACCTGGACCGTTTTCGAGCTCGACGTTCAAGCGTCGGCTGGGGTCCGCATCGGAAGGCGTGGGCGAAAAGCTGACGTGTTGTGCCATTGGTGTTTTGGTGCCGCGGAATATAGCCGGGAACGCGCGACTCGGGGACCCAATATTGCTGTGTCTTCCGTGTGGCGTTTAATTCCAAAACAGCTTGGGCAAGGCGTTGCGGTGCCAGAGCGCCAAGAAATCCATGGAAAATGCCACCGTGATGTGGACCAGGAAGCCCGAGTAGATGCTGCGTGTCCGCATCGCCAGCGAGCCCAGGACCACGCCCGCGACGATCGCGCCATGGGCTTCGAGATACGGCTTCCCGTAATGGATCATGCAGTATGGCGCGGCCATGACGAAGATGGCGCCCGCCCCCATCGATTTCCGGAGCGCGCCCACGATCCACCCGCGGAAGAACAGCTCCAGCGAGAAGAACTGCAGCCCGTAGATCGCCTCCCAGATCAGGAAATCGAACCAGCTCCGCGAGGCGAGCTTGTAGAACGGGTAGTAGTTGCCGAAGTCAGGCTGCCTCGCGACGAGCAGCATGGCCGGGATGACGACGGCCAGGCACAGCCCGTAAATCCAGATGTGCTTGAAGAAGCCGCGCCCGCGTAGGCCCATGTCGAGCAAGCTGTCTTTCGGGAACAGCAGCTTCCAGAGCGGGAAGGGGATCAGCACGTAACCGATGACGCGCGACAGCACCCACCAGCAGTAGCTGTAAAACTCGTCATATTTGTCCAGATGCAGTCGCGGATGGCCGTGCGCTTCCAGTTCGCTCAGCCAAGGTCTGAACCAGTTGTCGTAGAAGCTGCGGCCGCCGTAGTACTCCTGCAGCGTGAGCACCATGGCCACGATCACCAGGCACGCCGCGGGCCGTCGGTAATCCAACCCTTCGTCGCGCCGCGCGACTTCGGCCTCAGCGTCGAGTTCGCGCCAAGTATCGCGAAAGAACCACCAGATCACCGGCGTGATGGCGGCAATGATCGGGATGGGTAGGAGCGCCTTGATCGGCGGGTAGCCCAGGAAGGTATCGAACCACGAGAGCGCTTGGAGGTGCGTCGTTGGCAGATGAACGGGACCCACGAAGTGCCGCACGGGCAACGCGAGCATCGGACTTCAGCCGCCCTGCGCGATCTCGGCTGCCCTCGCCAGGCGCCTCAGGCTCTTTTCACGACCGAGCACGGCCATGACCTCGAACAGCGGCGGGCTCGCAGTGCGCCCAGTGAGCGCGACGCGCGCCGGCTGAGCCACGTCTTTCATGGTGAGTCCGGAGCTCTCGACCCAGTGTTTGAGCGCGTGCTCGAGTGGCTCGGCCTGCCAGTCGTTCACGGCCGCAAACACGCCACCCAGCGCGGCGAGGTGTGGGGCCGCGTTCGGCGTCAGGAATTTTTGACGCGCCTTTTCGTCGAACTCCGGCGGCTCGCGAAAATAGAAGTCCAAATCGAACGCGGCGTCGACCAGGGTGCGCGCTCGTTCGCGGACGCCCGGGATCGCTGCGCGCAGCAGCGCTTCGTCCGGGTTCTCGATGCCGCGCTCGGCGAGGAACGGTTTGACCCAAGCCACGTACTCGTCGAGCGAGGTCAACGCTGGCTGCTTGAGCTGCTCGAAGGCCACGTCGGCGAACTTCTTTTCGTCGAACTTGCCGTCGCCCTTATTTACGTGATCCCAGGAAAATAGCTGGATCAGCTCGTCGCGGCTGAAGATTTCTTTGTCGCCAGAAGACCAGCCGAAGCGCACCAGGTAGTTCAGCACGCCCATCGGGCTGAAGCCTTTGTCGCGGTACTCCTTCACGCTGACCGAGCCATTGCGCTTGCTCAGTTTCTCGCCTTTGGGCGAGAGCATCATCGGCAAATGGGCGAATTCCGGCGGCTCCCAGCCGAACGCGCGATAGAGCAAGATCTGCTGCGGCGTATTGCCGATGTGATCGCGTCCGCGCGCAACCAGCGTGATTTCCATCAAATGGTCGTCGATGGTCGCGGCCAGGTTGTACAGCGGATAGCCGTCCGTGCGCATCAGCACGAAGTCTTGCTGCGCGGAGTTGGGCGTGCTGATGAAGCCGAACACCTTGTCCGTGAAATCCGTGCTGCCCGCGGTCGGCGAACGAAAGCGCACCACGAACGGCAAGTCCGGCTGGTCTTTGCGATCGCGACAAGTGCCGGGATAGACGAAGTTTGCCTTCGGGTTCTTGGCCTTCAGGGCTTCGCGTTGCGCGTCCAGCTCTTCCTTCGTGCAGTAGCAGCGATAGGCTTTGCCCTCGCTGATCAATTGTTCGGTGTGCGCGCGATAGATCGCCTTGCGCTCGCTTTGGAAGTACGGCGCAAATGGCCCTTCGACTTCGGGCCCCTCGTCCCATTGCAGGCCCAACCACTTCAGATCGTCGAGCACCGCGCGCACGCTGTCGATGCTGGAGCGCTCTTGGTCGGTATCCTCGACCCGGAGCACGAACGTGCCGCCGTGGCTCTTGCACCAAAGCCAGGTGAACAGGGTGGAGCGCACATTTCCAATGTGCAGGTAGCCACTCGGGGAAGGCGCAAACCGCATCCGCAAAGTCATGGGGCTCGCGGTTAGCATGTGGGGCGGGGGGTGTCATCGCGGCGTCGGCCAGCGCCACGGCGAGTTCACTCGGCTTCGCTGGCGCGCATTCCGCCGGCTTTTGGGCCGACCGTCAGTTCCAGTTGCAACAACCCCCCCCGCTTGCTAGAAACCGCGCCCTTCGTATGGCCCGCCTCGGGCCGGAGCCAGGATTCATGAAAAAGACGCCCGTCAGCCAAGTCAAAGAGCGCTTCGAGTCGAAGGAAAAGCTCGTCGCAGCCGTGCAAAAACTCGCCACCGCCGAGCTTTGGTCGGATCGAGTGAACGCGGCCAAGGGCCTCGGCCGCGTCTCGAACGCCAAGCTCGTTCGCCTGCATGACACCCTGACGGACGCCAAGAAGCGCTTCGGCAGCCGCGACAAGCTGGTCGGCTCGATCGTCGAGCTGAACAAGCGCGTCAAGGACAAGGGCTACGCGGAGAAGCTCGCCGCTTACCCGCTGCCGCAACTGCTGGATCTGCACGCTGCGGCGACCCGTGCCAGCAAGCGCGCCGAGGCAGCCGCCAAGGCCAAGCCAGCGCCGGCGAAAGCCGAGAAGAAAGCGCCCGCGAAGAAAGCTGCAGCCAAGCCCAAGGCTGCTGTCGCGAAGTCGGCGAAAGCCTGATTCGCTGCGGGAGCGCTCACTGCGCTCCCGTTGCTGGCTATTCGGATCGCGAAACCGAGCGAGCCGCTTCGGAACACCCGAAGCGGCGCATTCCGTGACGGAGTGCGCTCAGAGTCCCTTTTCGCTGACGAACGCGTTGGTGAAGGCAGCGCTCTTTTCGTAGCTCCGTTCCAGATCGCCGAGCAGCTTCTTTTCGAGCAGTCCGCCGACACCGAAGATCTTGGCGGTCGCGGTAGCGCGCGCAAAGCGTTTGCACTTCCCGTCACCCGCGGGCTCGGTCCACATCTCGACATTCACGCTGACTTTGTCGGCCATGCGGTTTGGCACCACCTGGACTTGGTAGCGATGCGTCTTCTTGTTGAACACGCCGCGTTCCTCGTAGCCTGCATTGTCGCCGATCACCGCCTTGAGCGGCCCAGGTAGGTCGCCGATCGGCGGCGAGGCCTCGATCGTGCGCCTTACTTCGTCGCCCGCTTCTTCGGTCTTGATGACGCGCCAGACCGGGAATCTCAGCGATTCTTTGAACAGCTTGCGGTTGTATTCGTCGTCGAAAAAGACCTTCGTCCAGAAGGTTTCTTCGCTGCAGTTGAACACGTGTTCGACGCGGATTTCGGCCATGGCGGTCGAGGTTAGCACTCAGCGCAGCGTCGAAAAAGCAGCAACCGGCGCGCTTCCGCCTACGACTACTTACTCAGTCTTGGCACGATCAGATCACGATCGGCGCGAGTCGCCACAGGCCACGGGAGAAACCGGCGAGACCGGCGCCTGCTGTTTCCCTGCCAGGGTGGGTCGCAGGGCGGCAGCGACCGCTTCGCGTCGATCGGCTCGCAGGAAGCCGACACATTTCGGGCCAGGAAACCTAGCTGATCCAGTGGCAGTAAGCTGGTGTAACCTCGTCCGGAATGACCATCGGCTCGGCGAGTGACGCGATTCCCCAGCGCGCGCCCGGAGCGCCGCGGGCCCTGCCGCGGCGTCGCTTGAGTTGGCTCTCGCAAGCTCGCGCAGTGCTCGCAAAAGACCTCGCCATCGAGCTCAGCACAGGGGAAGTCGTGATCACGAGCGGCTTCTTCGCGCTGCTCGTGGTCGTGATGGCCTCGCTCGCGTTCTTTGGCGGGCCTGCCAGCGGACGGACCGTGGCCAGCGGCGTGATCTGGCTGTCTCTCGCGTTTGCTGCGGTGCTCGCGCTGGGCAAGACCTGGCAACGCGAACGCGATGAGTCGGCGCTCGACGGCCTGTTGGTCTCGCCGCTTTCGCGCAGCGCGATTTTTGCCGGCAAGGCTTCGGGCGTACTGGCCTTCTTGGTGATCGTGGAGTGCGTGGTGATGCCGGTCACCGCGCTGCTCTTCTCGCTAGACTTGGATCGAGTGGGCCTCGGGCTGTTTTGCATCGCCGTCTGCGCGACACCGGGTATCGCCGCGTCGGGAACGTTGTTCGGTTCGATGACCGTGCGCACGCATGCTCGCGACTTGTTGCTCGCGGTCGTGCTCTTTCCGCTGCTTTCGCCGACGCTGCTGAGTGCGGTGGCCGCCACTCGCGAACTCTTGAACGGCGCGCCCGTGTCCGAATTGAGCGACTACTTCAAGCTCATGGGCGTGTTCGACGTCGTGTTCATTGCTGGTGGGCTCATGTTGTTCGGCACGCTCGTCGAACGTTGACCGCCGAGCGCGGCACGCGCGCGGCCGCGCACAGCTCTATAGCCGCCTTCCGAGCGCCAACACGTTCAACGTGCGAAACCCCGCGTGACGCAGGAACGTTTCTGCGGGGACGCCGGCACGCGTTTCGCAAAACACCTGCAACACACCGCGCTCTTTGAGCGTACGCAGCAGAAAGTCGAGCAAAAACGCGCCCACGCCTTGGCGTTGCTCGCGGGGGAGCGTGCACATCTCTTTCAGGCGGAAGTGCATGCCCGTCACCCACGGCTCGAGGTAGCCGAGCGCGAACCCAATCACGACGCCTTCACGGCTGGCGACGACGCCGAGTCCGTTTGGCGCCGCCAAGAGCCCCTTCAAGCGCTCGCTCGCCGCTTCCAGCTCCCAACCTTCATTCCACGGTGAAGCGTTGAACGTGTGTTGGTAGACCGCCGCGACTCCTTGGAGGTCGTCTAAACCCATGAGGGATACGTCCACGGTCAGCATCGCCGCTCGGGAGAATAACACGTGGACGGAGGGGCTTCCCAGTCGAACACCCCGCGGCTCGGGCCGCACCGCCCGCGCCAGGTTTCAGCTGCGTGAAATTGGCTGGTTTGCCGCGGGCAAGGCCGATGGGGGCACGGTTTCGTCCCGCAGGAAGCGCATGTCCGGGTTCTCCCGCCGCCAAATGACGTTGTCCATGAAGTAGTGATGGATGTTCACGAACACGAACAGCGCCGCGAAGTAGGGCGTGGCTCCGAGCTCGCCGAGTGCTTCGCGCGTCCGGCGGTGAGCGGACAGGCGCGCGCCATCGAGCAGCTCGGGGAGCGCGTGAAACACGAGCCAACCGAGGCCGAGCGCGCCCGCTGCCAAGAGCAGCACGCGCTGATACGCGGGAGGGCCGAAATGCGAGGCCCGCTCGGCCGCGCGAGCCTTGTTCGCGCTGAGCAGCCACACGAAGTACAAGTATTGCACCGAGTGCAACGCGGGGATCGCGTACAGCATGAGCGGGTCGGCGCTCGAGTATACGGACCACGCCCAGACCGAAACCAATAATCCGGTCAGCGGAGCGAGGGGCGGCAAACAGCGCTCGCGTTGGCACTTGCGAAGCAGCGTCGCAGCGAGCACGAGCGCGCTCAACGCGAATGCGACGGCGCAGATTCGCTCGAACCAGAGTGGGTGGGCGATCGAGAAATACAGCACGCCTTTCTCTTCCGCCTCGATTGCTGGACTCGCAGGATTCGCCCACGCGAACGCCCAGCCTGCGAAGCAATGCGCCAAGAAAGCGCGTCGTTCGAAGGCGCTGTAGTGCACTCCGCGGCGTGCCGAGAGCACACTCAGCACGCCGAACCCTTGTTTGACGTAATGCCAACCCACCAGCAAAAACATCAACTGGATCGAGAGGCCGAGCTGATGCGCGGAGCCCGTGCCGAGCGCCCACAACAACCACGCGCCGAGCAGCAATGGCACGATCACCCCGGCGAGCAGGTAGCGCGCGCGCTGTGGCGTCGAGAAGGCGGTTCCAAACGCGCGCCTTCGGGCGTCTTTGTAGAAGAGCAGGTAAGTGACCGAAAAGTGCGGGTCGTTGATCAGATGCGCGGCGTGGAACATCAGAAAGCCGACGGCGAGCTCTGCTGAGTCGAGGCCGACCACCACGCGGATGAGCCAGAGTAGCGGATACAGAAGCAAGGTCGCGCCGCCCACGAGCAGGAACTCGAGCCCATGCCGCATGCGTCGCGCGGATGTTGCTGCCGGATCCGGTGCAACCGAAAGCGAAGCCTCGATGGTTCGGATTGTCGACGCGTCGGACACCGAAACATTATAGACTCAGCACCTCGGATGCGGAAATCAGTCGCAATTTATGGCGGGAGCTTCGACCCGCCGCACGTCTCTCACGTACTTGCCGCGGTCTATGCTCTGAAAACCGGCGACTTCGACCAAGTCTTGGTCGTGCCCGTGTTCGAACATGCGTTTCACAAGCAGCTCACTCTGTTCGAGCACCGCACGCGCATGTGTGAGTTGGCCTTTGCGGGGATTGCGGGCGTCGAGGTCAGCGCCGTCGAGCGCGACCTCGAGACTCCCAGCCTGACACTCCGCACTCTGGAGCACCTCGCGGCAAAGCATCCTGACTGGCAGATGCGTCTGCTCGTGGGCTCGGACGTACTCGGGGACACCGCTAAGTGGCACGCATTCGATCGCGTGAGCCAGCTCGCTCCGCCGTATGTCGTCGCTCGACCTGGTTACGAACATCCGAATTCTCAGGCCGCGCTCCTGCCGGACGTATCGTCCACGTGCATCCGTGAGGCGCTGGGGGCGACGGCTGACCCGGCGCAGCGGGCGCTGCTCGCGGCCAGCGTGCCGAGTGCGGTGCTGGCGTACATCGCGGAGCATCAGTTGTACGCGAGCCGGCTCTCTTGAGTTCGTGAGTCGCGTCGCGGCTAGCGCGGCGCGACGCCCAGATCCCGCAGGCATTCGCCGGCCGCGAGGTAGCCCGCGCAGCCAATCACGGAGCCTGCGGGGTGCGTGCCGGCGCTCGCCGAATACAACCCCGCAATCGGCGTGCGGTGAGGCAAGCGATCGGCGAAACCGAAGCCGTTGTCGATGTGATGGATATGTCCGTGGCTGATGCCGAAGTACTGTTCGATCTTTTGCGGATGCAAAATCTGCCAGTCGACGACGAGTTCGCTCGTGCCGGGCGCGAATTGATCGGCGATCGCCAGCAGACGCCGAGCATAGCGCTCCGCTTCCACGTCCCACGAGCTCTCCGAAAGCTCGTACGGTACCCATTGCACGAAGAAGGCGGAGCTGATGCGCCCTTGCGAGTCGCTCAGCGAGCGATCGACCGTGGAGTGCATGTACCACTCGATGCTCGGAAAATCGGCGAGCTTGCCGTTCTGGACTGCGCGGAAGCCTCGCTCGAGTTCGCCCAGCACCGAGTGCTCTTCGGGGAGCAGATGAATGGTCGGTCCGAATTGCGGGCCGTGCTGCGGCAAGCAGCGAAAGCTGGGTGCCCGTTCGAGCGCTAAATTCAGCTTGAATGTCGAGCCAGGGCGCTTCATTGCCGACAGCCGCGCGTTGTACTCGGCGGGTAAGTGATCCTCGCCGACCAATGCTTGCATGCGAAACGGATCGGCATTGACGAGCACTGCGCGGGCGCGAACTTCGCTGCCGTCTTCTAGTACGACGCCACGCGCGGTATCACCCTCGACGATGACTGACGCGACTGGCTCACCCACGATGATGCTACCGCCCTGGCGCGCCAAGGCGTCCGCCAAGACGTGGGCGACGGTGCCCATCCCCCCCTCGACGATCATCCAGGTGCCGTCACTGCCGGGCAGGCGACACATGTTGTGAATCAGGAAATTCATGCCGGTGCCGGGCGAGTCGTAACCGCCATACAGCCCCGAGAATCCGTCGGTCACCGCGTACATGGCCTTGACCAGATCGCTCTTGAAGCCGAAGCGGTCCAAGTACTCGCCCACCGAGCCACGGCACAGCCGGACGAAGGTTTCGCGCAGCGCAGGGCGCACGTAGCGGTCGGCTGTCTCTTCGATACTGTGAGGTTGGCAGAGCCAGGTGGGCGCGATGTCTTCGCGCAGCGCAGCCAGTTCGGCCTGCAATCGCTGGTGGGCTTCGAAGTCCGCGCGCGAGAAAAACTGCACGAATTGCCGTTCGAGTTCGGCTTGGTCCGAACCGAACAACAAATATCCGTGCTGCTGGCGTGGCAAGAAATAGTGAGGATCTCGGCGCAGCACCGGGATTGTGAGCTCGAGCTCTTGGAGCAACTCGGGTGGCATCAGGCCGAGCAAATAAGCGCCGGTGGAGTGAGGTAGCTCGGGGGCTCGAGCGAATGGATATTCCGTGCGAGTGGCGCCGCCAATCACGCTCGCTCGCTCGATCACGAGGGTGCGCAGGCCCGCGCGCGCGGCGCGCAGCGCGGCCACGAGCCCGTTGTGCCCGGCGCCTACCACGATCACGTCGTAGCTTTGACCGTACGCGGAGCTAGCCGGAATGATTGCAGGGTGCGGATCGCGGTTCGACGAAAACATCGAGCCGAAAAGTACGCTGAACCGTCGACGGTGCGAAGTGGCGAACCGCGTTGCCCCTAGGATTGGCTCTAGGCCTCCTTATTGAGAGCTTCACGCCTCAGAACCCCTCCCGTCCCCCGCCTTCAGAGTACTAGGGCTTGCTGTGTGAAAGCAGCCAGGCGTACACGTCGTTGCCGGAGCTCAGATCATAGGTTTGCGTCCAGGAGTCATGCCCGACGCCCGGATAGACGGTGAGCTTGGCGTCCGTTGCCGGCGGGGTACAAGCTGCGAGCTGAGTCAGCGGCTCGATTGAACCCGCCGCCGGCACGGTGGGATCTAGCTCGCCATGTAGCGCCCAGATCGGCACGCGACCGAGCGTACACCCCGCTTGGGCGATCGCGTTCCGCCCGTCACCGCAGACGAGCACCGCTGCTGCGACGAATTCGTCGAGGTGATCGGCCAGATACCGAAAGCTACCGATCGCGCCGCAGCTGAGACCGGTCAAGTAAACGCGACGGAGATCGACGTCGTAGTGAGAGATCGCGAAACGCATGAAGGCATCGAGCTCCTGCGATGAGGGGCAGTCCGTTCCCGGATGCTGCGGCGAAAGCACGATGAAGGGGCGATCTTCCGGCCAGCGATCCTCGTTCAGCAGGCGCGGAGGCCCGTTTGCCGGAACCTTTGCCAAGGAAGCGAGCGAGCCGTCGCCGTTCTCGCCGAGACCGTGCCAGAACACCAACAGCGGATAACGGTCACCGTTGCCGTAGTGAGGGGGAACGTACTCCCAAAAACCGGAAGTCGTCCCCGGGACCGTGCCTGCTGGGCGCGGGACGTGGCGTGAGGAACTCGGCCCGCTCGGTGCGCCGCCATTCGGGTTGCGCGCGACCGTCCCGCCGTTGGGCGAAGGGAAGCCGCTGTTCGTGCTCGGACTCGTCGCTGCTTTGATGTCGCTGTTCGCTGTGCCGCAGCAAGTCAGCGTGAGCATCGCGACCACCAGAGGCCCCGAGGCCTGGCCCCAAATCCGTGTCGAGAACGACATGTCCTTTTCTTCAACCTCGCGTCGGCGGTGCTTTCCATGGTCGGCTTCGACCCGGAGCTTGCAGCGCTTCCAGCGGCAACGCCAGCGGCGTTCGTCAACGAGGATGCGAACGCCCACGACTTGGGCGCGTTCGCATCCTCGCTCGTTGAAGGCCGACGCGGTGCGGCCGGCTGCCCCTCTGCGACACGTCGCGTGTGAGGGGCTGCGATTACTTACTTCTTCGCGGCGTCGGCAGCCTTCTCGGCTTTGTCGGCGCTCTTGTCCGAATCGGCCGCGCTGCCTTCGGCCTTGTCGGCAGCCTTCTCGGCGCGGTCGGTGTTTTCTTCCGTCGCGTCCTGCGCCTTGGCGGCGCGCTCTTCGGCTACCGCGGCCTCGGGCTCCTTGGCTTCCGGAGTGTTGCCGCCGCAGGCGACGGCCAAGGAGACAAAACCCAATGCGGTGGCGAAGCTAATTTTTGCGAACATGTAGTGAGGACCTTCTGAGTGATTGCGCGCGTTCGAAAGTGAACCGGATCGCGAACTAGACAGCGGGAACTCGAAGAACGCTCCACCTTTCGTGCTGAGACAAAATGGCACGCGACAAACGCCGCTATTGGGCCGTGCACGGCCGGATGGGAAACGCGCGTGCAACGCGCCCGAGTCCAGCCGGAGACCGTCCCGGCCTACCCTCTCGTCATGACTGGACTTGGAGGGCTCAACAAAACACCCAACGGCGTGGTGATCGGACTCGTGCAAATGCAGTTGCCCAACGTGGTGACTCCCGCCGATCTGAGTGCTCAGGCGGAGCGTGTCGCGGCTCTGGTGGCCAAGGCGCGCCGCGGATCCCCCACGATGGATCTGGTGGTGTTCCCCGAATACTCATTGCACGGCCTGTCGATGGACACGAACCCTGCGATCATGTGTCGCATGGATGGCCCGGAGGTCGCGCTTTTCCGAGCTACCTGTCGCGAGCAGCGCATCTGGGGCTGCTTCTCGCTGATGGAGCTGAATCCGGGAGGATACCCGTACAATAGCGGGATCATCATCGACGACCGCGGCGAGCTCAGGCTCTACTATCGGAAGCTACATCCCTGGGTACCGGTCGAACCCTGGGAGCCCGGTAATTTGGGGATCCCTGTCTGTGAGGGCCCGAATGGCTGCAAAATCGCGCTCATCATTTGCCACGACGGCATGTTCCCGGAGATGGCGCGCGAATGCGCGTACAAGGGCGCCGAAATCATGATTCGCACGGCGGGTTACACGGCACCGATTCGCCACGCTTGGCACGTCACCAATCAGTCGAATGCGTTTTGCAATTTGATGTACACCGCCTCTGTCTGCATGTGCGGCAGTGACGGCACCTTCGACTCGATGGGTGAGGCCAGCATTTGCGGCTTCGACGGCGTGCCGATGGCCACCGGCGGCGGTCGCCCCGACGAAATCGTGGCAGCAGAAGTCCGCCCGGACCTAGTGCGCGAAGCGCGGCGGCTGTGGGGTGTCGAAAACAACATCTTTCAGTTCGGTCACCGTGGCTACGTCGCCGTCAAAGGCGGCGCTCGCGATTGTCCCTACACGTATATGTCCGACTTGGTCGCTGGCCAATATCGCTTGCCGTGGGAAGCAGAGGTTCTGCATACCGACGGCACTTCCTGCGGTTTTCCAGAGCCCACACGTGAGTACGCGGGCCCTGAACTGGCTGCGGCGGCCGTGACGGCGAAGGGGGTTTCTCGCGTTGCGTGATCACGAGCAACTGCGTTGGCGTTTGCGCTCTCGTGCCCGAATGTGAAGCAATTGTTCCCCTGCATCCGCGCGTTAGGTGGACGACGCGGAACCGAGTGGCGTCACCCACACGCCCACGTCGAGGCTCGACCCGGGCGGCCCGATGAAGGACCCCTCTACGGGCGGTACGGCCTCGGGGAGTCTTGCGACGGCGACGGCGATATGGTCGGTGCCCACGACCAGTCCAGTGGTGGGATCGAAGCCTTTCCACCCCACCCCCGGCAGGAAGACCTCTGCCCAAGCGTGAGTCGCCCCGTAGTTGGTGGACGACGGCGGAGTGTTTAGGTAGCCGCTGACGAAGCGAGCGGCGAGCCCGAAGCGACGCGCCGCTTG
>Ga0247766_1000157_pt1 | contig 14429 bp, 13 predicted proteins | sample UWRJL223509R6_FD_179946 | JGI IMG/M metagenome (GOLD analysis project Ga0247766, IMG submission 179946) | Plant litter microbial communities from Arlington Agricultural Research Station in Wisconsin, United States - UWRJ-L223-509R-6 | ecosystem: Environmental > Terrestrial > Plant litter >... | reverse complement strand
ACGATTGGCAGGGCATTGGGCGCTCTCAAACGCGAACCTTTGGCACGACTGCGCTGAATGCGGACTGGAGCCACGGGCTCAGCATGCAACGCGCTGGCTGCGGCGCACGATTTGCACGCCCCGGAGCCATGAAATTCGCAATCAGGAACGTGCAGCGTGCACGCAAAAATGTCCCGCTACCCACCTTCGACAGTCTGGAGGACGCCCGCGCCGCGTTGCGCGACGAGCTCGGCTGGCCCGAGGTGCAGCTCGGGCCGGGCTACACGTCGCCCAGCGCCAAGGGGCAAGTGTGGTGCGCCTACCGCACTCAGGCCGAGGCCGAGGCCGATCCCGACGGGCTGAACACCCCGCGCATCGTGCGAATCGAGGCGAATCATTGAGCATCTATGTACGAGATTGTTCGGGGCTGACGTTCGCGCGGTTTTTGGAGCACCCGAAGACGAAGCCCACCAGGATGATTCGTCGAACGCTGCGCTCCATTCCGTTCGCGAACGTAAGGTCGTTCAGCGGCGGACGGCAAGCGACACGCTGGGTGTGTCGCGACTCTCCGCGCTAGTGCGCCCCAGCCGCCCCTGCCCCACCCGGCTTCGGCCGCTTCAGAAAAAACACCAGCACCAAGCACAGCAAGAACAACAGGGTCACGCGCGCGAAGCCCTCGTTGAAGCTCAGGATCAGCGCCTGAACGCGCACTCGGAACTCTAAAATCGCTTCCGGCACGAGATCCGACGTGAACGTTTGCTGGCCAATCGAGTTGCGCAGCGCCGCGAGCCGCTCTTGCACCAGCGGGTTCTCCGGGTTGATCGCCTCGCGCAGGTAAGATGCGTGGATCTTGCTGCCGCGGTCGACGAGCAACCCCATCCACGCGGTTCCAATCGAACCACCGAGCTCGCGCGTGAGGTTGAACAAGCCCGTCGCGTTCCCGCGAATCTCGTTCGGTAGGTCCGAGAGCGCGAGCATGCTGATGGGGATGAAAATGAAGCCCATCGAAACGGAGCGCACGAATTGCGGCCGAGTGAGATCCCAGAAGCCGGCTTGATCGGTGAGGTGAGCGTTGAGCCAAAGGCTGAGCGAGGTACCGAGGATGCCGAACACGAGCATTCGGCGCGGGTCGACGCGCGTGACCAATTTGCCGATGATGGGCATGACCACGATCTGAATCAGGCCCGCGACCAGGAAGATTTTCCCGATGTCGAGCGCGACGTAGTGCATCACCGTGCCGCAATACAAGGCGAACAGGAAGTTGCCCGCGAACAACACCAAACCCAGCAAGAAGTTGATGCCGGTGCCTGCCGAATAGCTGACGTTCTTGAACACTCGCAGATCGACGACCGGATACGGCGTTTCCAGCTCGTGCACCACGAAGGTGATCAGGCACACCGCGGCGATCGCCATCAACACCATGATCGGCACCGAATCCCAGCCGTCACGGTTGCCCTCTTCGAGCGTGTATTGCAAGGAGGCCATGCCGATGGCCAAAAGCGCGATCCCGAAAATGTCGATCGGTGATTTCGCAGGCTTGAAGCCGGGCTCTTCGACCACCCGCATGCACATGATCGCGACGGTGACGCCGAGCGGCACGTTGACCAGGAACACCCAGTGCCAGTTGAACCATTCGATCAGGTAGCCGCCGATGGTCGGGCCGAGCAGCGGCCCAGTGACGGCGCCGAGGCCGAATAGCGCCGAGGCCATGCCGTGTTCCTTGCGCGGGTAGCGCGCAAACAGGATGGCTTGAGCGGTGGGGATGATCGCGCCACCGCCCAGCCCTTGTAGGGCGCGGAAGAGCACGAGCGAAGTCAGGTTCCAGGACAAGCCGCAGAGCGCGCTGGCCACGGTGAACAGCACGATCGAGCCGGCAAAGTAGCGCCGATAGCCAAAACGGCGCTGGAACCAGCCGGTCATCGGGATGACGACGATGTTCGCCATCATGTAGCCCGTCGAGACCCAGCCAATTTGGTCGATGGGCGTAGCAAAGCTGGCGCGGATGTCGTTCAACGCGACATTGACGATGGTGATGTCGATCAGCGCCATCAGCGCGGCCATCATCACTACGAAGGTGATGGCTTTTTTCGAGCCAGTAACGGCTGCGTCCATGGTTGCCTCCGTTGCGCGCTGGCCGTCAGCCGCCCGTGCGGACGGTGACGAACGCGCTCAGGCCGGGGCGGAGCACGATGTCGTGCGGACGTTCGTCGATGCGGATCAGAACCGGCACGCGCTGCACGACTTTGGTGAAGTTGCCCGAAGCATTGTCCGGCGGAAGCAACGCAAAGCGTGAACCGGTACCGCCGGAGAAGCTGTCGACGTGGGCCGAAAGCTTTCGACCCGAGAACGCATCGAGTGAGATTTCCGCGGGTTGCCCGACACGTAGGCTGCCGATTTGATCTTCTTTGAAATTGGCGACGATCCACGAATCATCCAGCTCCGTGAGCGCGAGCAGCGGGCGAGCGGGATCCACGAGCTGTCCGGGCTCGACGCTGCGCCGCGAGACGACGCCACGCGTCGGCGCGCGCACCTTCATGTACGAGACATTCAGCTCGGCCTGCTCCAGCGCGGCTTTGGCTTGATCGACACGAGCTTTGGCGACATCGACCTGAGCGGCCGCGACTTGCACTTGATCCGGTCCGGTTTGCGCCGCAGCCAAGCGCCCTTGTGCGCTCTCGATGCCGCCGCCTGCGTTCACTAGCCCGACGCTCGCGACCGACACGCGCGCTTTGGCTTGGTCGACGGCTGCTCGCGCTTGGTCGTCTTCGGCCTGGCCGCGATCGAGCTCGGCTTGGGCCACGGCACCGTCGCGATGGAGTTTCGTCGTGCGGGCGAGCTCCGTGGCCGTCAGTGCGGCTCGCGACTGCGCAGCCACGAGATCTGCGCGTGCTTGATCGATTTGTGCTTTCGAACTGCCGGACATGGCAAACGCCTGGGTCACGCCGCCCTTGGCTTGACGCAGACTGGCGTCTACGGAGTGCTGCGCGAGGGACAGCTGCGCGTTGGCGGCGGCTAGGTTGGCTTCGGCGGACTCGAGGTCGGCCTGGGATGCGTGTAGGCGGGCAGTGGCGTCGCGGGCATCGAGCTCGACCAGCACGTCGCCTGCGTTGACCGCTTGATTGTCGTGGACCAACACGTGGAGCACCTGGCCTTGGACGCGCGGAGCGACGTTTGCGACGTGGCTCTCGACAAACGCGTCATCGGTGGTCTCCTTACCCTTGCCGTGCAGATACACTGCGCCGCCAACGAGCGCAGCCACGCCAATCAGGGCCGGCAGCACGATTTTGGCGCGCGAGCGCTTGGCCGGCGCGGCGGCGGGTGCAGCGGGAAGGGAATCGGAACTAGACAGGTTAGCGGAGGATACGACGGCGTTAGCCATGGGACCTACTTCGGGGGGACGTCGCTGTTCTTTCGGGCCGTTCGGGAATACGGACTAGACCCTCCGGAACGAACACGTTATTCGTATAGGCGAACAATGCAGGACCTGAACGAGATCGCGATCTTCGCGCGCGTCGTGAAGGAGGAGAGCTTCACCCGTGCTGCCCGCGCGCTTGGCCTACCTAAGTCAACGGTCAGCGAACGGGTATCCCGTCTCGAAGAACGCCTGGGCGTTCGGCTCCTGGAGCGAACCACGCGGCACGTGCGGCCGACCGCCGCTGGCGCCGCCTACTATGAGCGAGCCGCGCGGGTCGTCGCCGAAATCGAGGAGGCGAACGCCGCGGTAACCGACATCCACCGCTCCCCGAAGGGACTTTTGCGGATCGGCTCGCCGCTGCTCTTCGGCCACGCTTTTTTGGGCGACTTCGTGGCGGAGTTTTTGGTTGCGCACCCCGAGGTGGAAATCGAGTTGATCGTCGCGGACCGGCGGTTCGATGTGGTCGAAGAGGGGCTCGACTTGGCCGTGCACGTGCTCGGTCCGATCGAGGCCTCGCTGATCGCTCGCAAGATCGGCAGCGCCGAGCGCATGTGCGTCGCAAGCCCCGCCTATTTGGCGGAGCGTGAGCCTCCGAAGTTGCCGAAAGATCTGCTCGAGCACTCTTGCCTGGTGTCGAGCAACGATCGGCGCGCCACCTGGGTGTTTTCCAAAGAGGGGCGCTCCGAGTCGATCGCGATTCACGGGCGCTATTCGGTGAACTCCGTGCAGCTCGCGCTGAGCGCGGCGCTACGCGGCGCGGGTATCGCCGTGTTGCCCGCATTCTTCTGTGCCGAGGCCTTGCGCGCCGGCCATCTCGCGCCGGTACTCGAGGACTGGTCCCCTGGGCGATCGGAGATCCACGTGGTTTATCCCGGTAGCCGGCACCTCTCCGCGCGCGTCCGCTTGTTCGTCGACGCACTCATCGATCGCTTCACGCATTTACCACCCTGGCTGCTGGGACCCGACGGTCGCGCGTTCGTGATTCCCGAAAGCGAGCCCCCGTCGCAAGCTAGCGAGAGCTCGCCAGACCCCGCCTCGATCTACGGGCGCCCGGTGTTCGACATGCTGGCCGCGATCGGTCCCAGTCGAAAATTCGGCGAGAGCTGACGCGCAGCGCGGTAGCTACTGATGCGAAGCCGGTCCCGAGTGGCGGACGTCCTGGCCCTTGACCATGTACACCACCATTTCCGCGATGTTCGTGGCGTGATCGGCCAAGCGCTCCAAAGATTTCCCAATCGAGAGCAGGCGCGTGGATTCGAAGACCACGTTCGGATTGGACATCATTCGCGGCAATAGCTCGGGGTAGAGCTGTGCGTAGTAGGCGTCGACCGCTTTGTCCCGGTCGATCACTTGGTTGGCCTTCACGGCGTCGCCCGCGACGAAGGCGTCGAGCGCATCATGCACCATGCCTTGTGCGACATCCGCGATGCGGGGGATCGGATCATGGGGGTTCTCGCTGCGGTCGGCCCCGAGCTCGGCCACGCGCTCGCAGATGTTGACGCCCAGATCGCCGATTCGCTCCAGATCAGTCACCAATTTGAGGGTGGTGGTGATGAAGCGCAGATCGGACGCGACGGGCTGGCGGCGTGCCAAGATCTGAATCGCGGCTTCGTCGATCTCGAGCTCCAACTGATCGATGGTGCTATCGAGCTCGATCGTGCCGCGCGCGAGCAGCACGTTGCGGTCGACGTACGCCCGCATCGCGAGCGCGAGCACCTCTTCCACGTGCGCGCCCATGAGCAATACGCGTTCGCGCAAGCTCTCGAGTTCCCCTTCGTATTCTCGGTCGGTGTGCCGGCGGTTCATGTCTGCTTCCCTCAGCCGAAGCGGCCCGTGATGTAGTCTTCGGTGCGCTGCTCTTTGGGGCGAGTGAAGATCACGTCCGTGCGATCATGCTCGATCAACTTACCCAAGTAGAAAAACGCCGTAAAATTAGCCACGCGCGCGGCTTGCTGCATGTTGTGCGTGACGATCACGATCGTGTACGACTTTCTGAGTTCGTGAATCAGCTCTTCCACGCGCGCGGTGGCGATGGGATCCAGCGCGGAGCACGGCTCGTCCATCAATAGCACCTCGGGCTCGAGTGCCAACGAACGCGCGATGCACAACCGCTGCTGCTGGCCGCCCGAGAGCCCGGTGCCGGCGCGGCCGAGGATGTCTTTCACTTCATCCCAAAGCGCCACGCGCTGCAGCATCTTCTCGACCACCGCGTCCGGGTCGTCGGGGCGTTCACCGTTCAGGCGCAGACCTGCGAGCACGTTGTCGCGGATCGACATGGTGGGGAACGGGTTCGGCTTTTGGAACACCATGCCCACCCGGCGCCGGACGCGCACCGCGTCCACGTCACCTTGATAGATGTCTTGCTTGTCGAGCAGAACCTGGCCGGTCGCGCGCGCGCCCGGGATGACCTCGTGCATGCGGTTCAGGCAACGCACGAAGGTCGATTTGCCGCAGCCCGACGGGCCGATCACCGCGGTGACCTGCTTTTCGGCGATCTGCAGGCTAATCCCCTTCAGCACTTCGGCCTGGCCAAAGTAGGCGTGCAGGTCGGTCGTGCGCATTTTGGGCACGACCGTGCTCACCGACACCTCGTCCCAACGCGACTTGTCGTCACCCGACGAACCCTTGCGCTGATTGGGTCTCGAGATCTTGCTCTGTGATGAAGCGCCGCTCATCGAGCATCCACGCGGTTCCGCACCAAGAGGCGCGCAGAGATATTGAGCAGTAGCACCAAGATCAAAAGCACCAGCGCCGCGGCCCACGCTTGGCGGTGCCATTCTTCGTACGGGGACACCGCGTAGTTGTAGATGTTCATGGGCAAAGACGCGGTGGGCTCGTTGAAACCGCTACTCCAAAAGGGGTTGCTGAAAGCGGTGAACAAGAGCGGCGCGGTCTCACCGGCCACGCGCGCGACGGCCAGCATGACACCGGTGGCAATGCCGGGAGCGGCGGTACGTAGCATTACGCGCAGCGTTGCGCGCCACTGGGGCACTCCCAGCCCGAGCGCTGCCTCACGCAGCGACTCCGGCACCAACTTGAGCAACTCTTCCGTGGTGCGGGTAACCGTCGGCAACATCAGCACGGCCAGCGCGACGCCTCCGGCGAACGCCGAAAAGTGCTTGGCCTGAAGCACGACCAGCGCATAAACGAAAATGCCAACGGTGATCGAAGGCACGCCGGACATCACGTCCGCACTGAAGCGCACCCATTTACCGAAACGCGACTCGCCGAATTCGGCCAAGTACATGCCAGCCATCACGCCGGGAGGAATGCCGAACACACACGCGAGAAACACCAACTTCAACGTGCCTTGGATCGCATTGGCCATGCCGCCGCCGCTCTCCCCCACCGGCTTGGGCAGCTCCGTAAAAAAGGCCAGATTGATGCCGCCGATGCCGCGCCGTGTGACGTAGTACAGCACGCTAATCAGCGGAATGAGCGCGATCAGTGTGGCCACCACACAGGCCGAGCGCACGAAGACGTCGACGTACCGGCGGCGGGCGTAGCGATCGAGCATCACAGTCTTCCGCCGAGCGGCACGCTGCCCACGCGCCAGACCAAAAGCCGCGCCACGATATTGAGCAACACCGTCACCACGAACAACAAAAGTCCGATTTCGGCCAGCGCCGACAGGTAGAGGCTACCCGTCGCCTCACTGAACTCGTTGGCGATGACGCTGGCCATCGTGTACGACGGCGCGAACAGCGACACGCTGATCTCGCTGCGGTTGCCAATCACCATAGTGATCGCCATCGTCTCGCCCAGAGCGCGACCCAAGCCGAGAATGGTCGCGCCGATCAAGCCCGAGCGCGCGTAGGGCAGCACCGCCACGCGCACCGCTTCCCACGGCGTGGCACCGAGCCCGAGCGCACCCTCACGCAACGCGCTGGGCACCGCGCGCAGCACCTCACGGCTCACCGACGAGATCGTCGGCGTGATCATGATCGCCAAGATGATGCCCCCCGCGAGCATGCCGAAGCCGCGCTGTTGTCCCTGAAACAGCGGCAAGAACCCAAGCGTACGTGCGAGGAACGGCTCGACCGTGTCGCGCAACCAGGGGGCCAGCACGAAAATCCCCCATAAGCCGTAGACCACGCTGGGCACGGCCGCCAAGAGTTCCACCAAAAAACCAACCGGACCGCGCAGCCAAGCCGGCGCCAGTTCCGAGAGGAAGATGGCAACGCCGATTGAGATCGGCACCGCGAAGCACAGCGCCAGGAGCGAGGAGGCAATCGTTCCGTAGATGAACGGCAACGCGCCATACACGTCTCGAACCGGATTCCAAATCTCCGAGCTGACGAAGCCCAAACCGAACGTGAGCAGCGATTCCGCCGAGCCATGCACCATGGCCGCGATCATCGCCAGCAGCGTGGCGATCACGAGCGTGGCCAACAACGCCGTCAGCCGACGAAAGGCGAAATCACCCCAATTTACCTCGCGTCCAAAGCGGGTCAGTATCTTCGAGCGCGGGCGGATCAGTGGTGAAATGTCGTGACTCACGGACATCGCCGATCAGGCCCCCGACAGCAGCTTCTTGTCGCCGGAACGAAGCTCCTTCAAGCGACTCTCGACCTTGGCCAACACCTTGGCCGGGATCGGCGCGTAGTCCAGATCTTTGGAGAACTTCTGACCGTCATGTAGACCCCACCAGACGTACTTGGCGAGGGCTTCACCCTTGACCGCGTCTTTGGCGTCCTCGTACATGAGCAAATAGCTGTAACTCGTGATCGGGTACGCCGTGTCACCGTCCGAGTTGGAGAGCGAGACGAAGAGCTCGTCGGGCACCTCCACCGAATCGGCCGCCGCAGACATCGCCTCGATGCTGGGAGCCACGAATTTGCCGGCTTTGTTCTTGAGCTCGGCCATCGGCAACTTGTTCTGCGAAGCGTACGCGCGCTCGATATAGCCAATCGTGTAAGGGGTCGTCTTGACCTGACCGGTGACGCCCTCATTGCCCTTGGCGCCGAGCCCCGTCGGCCAATTCACGACTTTGCCGACGCCGACCTTTTCTTTCCAATCCGGACTGACCTTCGCCAAGTAGTCGGTGAAGACCGCGGTGGTACCGCTACCGTCCGTACGGTACACGACGGAGATATCCTTCGCGGGCAACTTGGCATCCGCGTTGTCGGCTTTGATTTTGGGATCGTTCCACATCCTGATCTTGCCGGCGTAAATGCCGACCAGCACCTCAGGAGTGAGCTTCAGTGAGCCGGTCACTTCGGGGAGGTTGTAGGCGACGACGACCGCGCCGATCGTCGCTGGGATGTGAAACAGCTTGGCCGTCGCCTGCTTTGACTCGTCCGCGTTCATCGGCGCATCGGTGGCGCCGAAGTCGACGGTGTTGGCAGTGATCTGCCGAATGCCCCCGCCCGAACCGATCGACTGGTAATTGATCTTCACGTTCGGATTGAGCTTGTTGTACTCGGAGATCCATTTCGAATAGAGCGGGTACGGAAAGGTGGCGCCCGCGCCAGTCAAGCTGATGGCGTCGTCCTTCTTGATGGCCGCGTTGGCCGACTCCGAAGCGGTCGGCGCCGGCGCCGGCTGATTTCCTTTACAGGCAACCAACGTGAGAACTAGGCCGACGAGGAGATCTCTGCGTGGAAACATCGCAGTTTTCTAACTACCAGGCAGCAGACCCCGGTGCGCTACGCACGAGCAACAGATTCGTGACAGTTGTGTATCGGAGCCGTTGTACACAGACGAAACACGACCCCTAAAACATTGAAATAACTACCATTTATCTGTCACAGAGCGCCGTCACACAAACGCCCTGTTTCAGAAAACGCCGCTCACATTGAGCATCCCGCCGCGCTCACTCTCCAGTGAACGAAGCGGGGTGAAGCCAACCCAAATCCGACGCTGCTTGATCTCGTCCGTACGGTGCAAGTGCGGCACGACCAAGCCGATCCCGGCGCCGGCGATCGCGCCGGCGATCACGTCCGTGGGGAAATGCTGCCCCGCGCGGACGCGCTCGAAGGACACGAAGGTGGTTAGGCCAACTCCAGCCGCAAGGGTGATCCACGGCCGCACCGTTTTCGGAGAGCGGACGAAGGCCAGGTAGGTGGCGGTGGAACTGATAGTTGCCGTAAGCGCAGCATGACCCGAAAAAAACGACAGTGCGCTGTCGGTGCTGGTGTTCGCGTAGTCGGGGTCGTCCTTGTGAGCGTTGGCTTCGATGTACGCGATCGGGCGCGGGCGACGCACCGCCATCTTGACGAGGCTGGTCATGGCCAACGTGAACGAGACAGACTCGGCGTACATGAAAAAATCTGCGAGGCCAGTCTGCACGTTGCGCTCTCGCACACCACTCAGGATCGGATCGATGATGGCATACGCGGCCGCAATGCCGAGACCGATCGTCGAGCGTGAGCGAGCGCTCGGATCGGGCGTTTGAGTCACCGCGCCGCGATCAATCCCAATCAGGTTGTTGGTGTCGAAGTTGGGAGAGATTTGCTGAGGCCGGATCTCGCCGGTCGAATTGATCGCCTCGAGTGTGCTGTAGAAGCCGAGCGAGACCGCGATCATCGCGCTGTCGGCGACGGGGTCGATGTCGAAGGTGGTGCGTCCCTTGGGTGCCACTTCCACCCGCTGCGGGTCGAGCGAAGTTTGACGCTCGGGCGCTTTGCTCGGCACGACTTCGGCCTTGGGCGGGTCGGGCGTCGGGGCCGCTTCGGACGGTGCTGGCGCGGCGTCTGTTTGCGGTTCGGGCGCGCCTTCCGCGGGTGCCGGTCTTGCATTGTCAGCGCCCTGTGCGTGCGCGACGCGAGGGCCCGCGGCGAGCGCGCCGAGCGCGGCCGAGAGAACGAGTGCTCTGCGCTGGAACGTCGCCATTTGACAAGCAAATTCGCCGTGGATGGCGCGGCTTGTCAACGCGGAGTTTCGCCACATTGTGGGGCCTGGCCGGAAATTCATGACGGTTTCTCATGCTAAAGAGCACTGACTCGCTATGCACTTTGCCGCTCACCTGCGCTCTCCCTTGCTCTCGTCCTGCCTGCTCGCGCTTAGCGCAGCTTCGTTTGCTGCGTGTAGCAGTTCGGATGGGGATGCTCCCGGCGCGGGCGGCAGCAACGCCACTGGCGGCGCGACGAACGCTAGCGGTGGGAGTGGCACCCCGTCCACTGGCGGTAGCTCGGCGACTGCAGGCGCTGGCAATCTCGCTGGAGCAACGACGGCGGGCGGCAGCTCGGCGGGCGGTACGCCGAGCACCGGCGGTGTCGGGAACACAGCGGGCAACGCGCCGGTTGCTGGTGCCGGAGCGGTTGCAGGAGCTTCCGGCAGCGGCGGAACGCCGGGCGTGGCGGGCAGCTCGAATTCCGGCGGCGTGTGCCGGCCTGCGTTCTCGAGCGGCGTGAACGTGGCGTGGGTGAAATTCGCGGCCGATATTCCGGACCCGACCATCAGCAAGTTCACCGAGATCTTCAAAAACGTCAAAGCCTCGGGCGGCAGCGCCGTACGCTGGTGGTTCCACACCACCGGCATGACCACGCCCGGCTACGACAGCAGCGGCAAGGCAAAGGCGATTTCGAGCGAAAACATCGCCGACCTGAAAAAGATCCTCGATGCCGCCCATGCCGAAGGCGTCGGTCTCGTGATCAGCCTGTGGTCGTTCGGCATGCTCGACTCCGACCAGACGACGGACGCCACGGTCCGAGCCAACAACAAACTGCTCCTCGAGAACGACACCAACCGCCAAGCGTACATCGACAACGTGCTCACGCCGATGGTCACTGCGCTCAAAGGCTACCCGGGCCTGTACGCTTGGGAGATCTTCAACGAGCCGGAGGGCATGACCAGCGACAACGGGGGCTGGACCAAACCGGACACGGGGCGCACCCCGGTGGTGAACCTGCAAAAGACGGTCAACTGGTTCACGGCCGCGATCCACACTGCGGATCCTGCGGCGCTCGTCACCAGCAGCGCCAATAACTTCGCCACGCTGTCGCCCTCGCATGGCAAGAACTTGTGGTCGGATTCAGCGCTGACGACGGCTGGCAGCAAGGCCAACGGCAAACTCGACTTCTACGAAGTGCACTACTACAACACCTACAGTGGCGCGAACGCCAACAGCCCCTTCACGCATCCGCAAAGCTACTGGGGCCTCGACAAAAAAGTCGTGATCGGCGAGTTCTGGACCGACCTGACGGACGGCGTGCAAGCGGCGGATCTGTACACCACCCTGCACACCAACCAATACGCGGGCGGTTGGGCCTGGCAATACGTCAACGTCGACAACCCGCCTCCCATGTCTGGCGCGGCGACCATCTGGCCCGCGATGAAAGCGCCGATGGATAAGCTCCTTGCTGCCGCGCCCGCTGATTTGACCTGTAAGTGAATGCAGGCATCGCGGCAGGTTTTCCCGTGGGTCGCTGCCGTGCTCGCCTTGCTCGGCGTGAGCTTGCTTTGGTCGCGCCGAGAGCCGAGTCGTCGGGCTAGCGCCTTATCCGGTACACGCAACGAGCCGCAGCTCGTCGATGGAGCTCGGAGCCCGATGGCCGCACCGCCGCCAACGCCCACGACAGGCGAGTCCGTAAGGAGCGCACCGCCCGCCGCGTCCGCCGTTCCCCCGCTCAGCGAGGACGTGCTAGCGAGCGAAATGCATTCGCTCGAGGACTCGAACCCAGCGCTCGCACTCGAACTCGCGCGCCAAGGGCAAACCCAATGGCCGAACGGTCCACGCGCCGCCGAATTCGCGGCCACAGAAGTAAAGTGCCTCTATCGCCTCGGCAACCCGAGCGCCGGCCGCGGCGCCGCCGAAACCATGGTCAACAAGTACGTGGGCTCGCCCTGGGCGATCGAAGTCGAGCGGCAGACTGGCGCGCACGCTTACGTGAATCACTGAAGGCAGCATCGAACTCTGCCACGCGCTGCCGCTCACCTTGCTCGAGTCCTGTGCAGCAATGGAACCCGAGCGAAGGTCGAGGCAGTGACTAGACTCAGTCCATGCGTGGGTTCTTGACCGTGGGGTGCAAGATGCGATTCGCTTCAGCCCTCAGACGCTCCAGAGCTGCGGCTGGGAATTCCACGGCCTCACCGGCACGTTTGACGGCCACCGTGAGGCTCTCTTCCCAGGTGCTGTCTCCGCTGTCGAAGGCTGCGTCGGGGATCGACAAGCTCCAATTCGCGGCGCCGCGCTTGCGCAGGTTGAGGCTAGTGCCCACGACACCGCGGACGCGGTCTCTTGAAGGGGCTTTGACGATCACGTAGTTGTCCGGATTACTCATTTGGGGACGCGACTTCTAGCACGGCGCCCGCTGCCGCGCTGAGCCTCTTTCCTGAGATGCCCGTGCGCCGTCGTATTTGATCGTTTCTCAGTCGGTTTTGCCTCGATCTATCCAGCGAGCTCGGATGCGCGCGCGACCAGAGGCAACGCGCAGGGAGCTACGCGACGCGCAGTGCCGCCCGCGCCCGCTAGCCAAACCATCTGAGATCGCGAGCTTCATCCGGCGCGATGCTGGCTCGTCGTTAGCCGCTTCCGCTTCGGTTTCCTAGTGCCGCCGCGGCTGTCCGGGTCCGTGTTCCGAGGTTGTCCGGAAATTGTGGCTTGTCCGGTCGCACCGGACAGAAGGCATTTTCCGGACAGGAACCGCGCAGCGCAAAAGCTCACCAATGCCATAGATGAGATGGGGTGGCGCGCGACGGGTAGCTCAGTCCCTGTCGGGCTGTCGGTCACTTCGCTCTCTCTGGCGCCCGCAGTTGGATGCCGGTAATTTAGACCGACCGCGCGATGGGACTGGAGCTCGACCTACAGCAACGGCTTGAACTGATCGTTAGGGCGACGCCCTGGCTATTAACGGTCCTTGAAACCGTCCGATCGTTGGGTCTGCCCGATTGGTATCTGGCCGCCGGCGCGATCCGCAACACCGTATGGGACGTATTGCACGACTCGACGAGCTCGCAGCCTCTCAGCGACCTAGACGTCATCTATTTTGACCCCGCGAATCTCATTAGCGATGCCGAGGACAAACTCCGGGCCGCCGCGCCAAAATACTCGTGGGAAGTCACGAATCAGGCCACCATCCATCGCTGGCAAAGCAGCGCCACCGGCCGCGATATCCCCGCGTACGACTCGATTGCTACCTCCATGGCGGGCTGGCCTGAAACCGCGACCGCCGTCGGCGTCCGGCTCAGCAAACGCGGAACGATGGAGTTCATTGCCCCTCACGGGCTGGCCGATCTCTTTTCCCTGATAGTACGACCAAGTCCCGCAGCTTCCGACCCTCGTGCGTACACGTCGCGCCTCCAACAGAAGTCGTGGCACCTTCGCTGGCCCCGCTTGCTCATCACGCACCCGGCGACCTGACTGCCCTCGCCGCTGAAGCCGTCGTGCACTGAGCGGACATCTCGGCGCTGATGCTTTCAACTCATTGCGCGGAGGGCGTCGAGCCCACCGATGCAGTAAATACTTCCACCTCTGCGAGTTGGAGATAATTGCTGCCGTTGAGACGGACATGCACCGCCTGTCCACGTACGTTCTGCGGGAGCGTGATGGTGAGTGCTGGACTGAAGGAACGACCGCCGGCGCACAGCACGGTTTCGAATGAAGTGGTCCCATCGGCTTTCGAAACCCAGAGTCGAAAATTCGTTAGTCGTGAGCCCCAGCCACCGTCAGTTCGGTTCCAGATGACGACTTTTGACAGGGGATACTCTTTGCCGAGGTCGACTTGCCACCAGGGCCCTTCGGCATCGGCCTGGGTGTGGGCGACGGAATGCTTCCAGTAATCTCCGTCTTTGTTGCCATCGATCGCAAGATCGGGCGTTGCATCCCAACTCCAGTGTCCCGTGGAGGACTGGGAAGCTGTTCCGAGACGAGCGACGTTCTGAATGCCGTTGTCGTACGAAGCATTGGGGGTCACCGAAACGCAGTCCGCTCCGGCAGAGGGCGCTGCGGCAGAGGAGGCGGCAGAGCCTGGGGCAGGAGCCCCACTGAGACACCCAAAACTTCCGACGAATAGCAGAGATGTCAGAATATTTTTTGCAGTGCAGAAGTACCCGACACACAGAGGATCTTTCGGCATGCTTGCCTGCAATTCAC
>Ga0247766_1000156_pt1 | contig 14455 bp, 12 predicted proteins | sample UWRJL223509R6_FD_179946 | JGI IMG/M metagenome (GOLD analysis project Ga0247766, IMG submission 179946) | Plant litter microbial communities from Arlington Agricultural Research Station in Wisconsin, United States - UWRJ-L223-509R-6 | ecosystem: Environmental > Terrestrial > Plant litter >... | reverse complement strand
GGTTTGTCGGTACCTCCACGACCTTCTGACAATTTTGTCGGTCGGATATTTCCGGCAGGATTTCACCTTCGTTTCGCGCCTACGCGGGTCTCGGTTTCGCACCCGGAATGAGCCTGATTTCGTAGCACCTTTTTCTGGTGGCACAGACGTTGCTGAAGGGCGCTCAGATGGCGCAGGAACTCAGCGACTCAAACTCGATGCTCAGCGGGCGCGCGGTGATCGCTTTGCTCGAAGCGAGTCCGAGCGAGCTGAGTTCGTTGCTGGAGGCGCACGACGCGATTTCGATTGCGGTGCCTGCAGTCTCCCAGGCGCTGTACCAAGAGCTCGAAGAAGTTCGCTGCCTGATCGACGAGCTGGCCTCGGGCAGATTCGAGGTCGCGCTGTTCATGTCCGGTAGCGCGGTCTCCGCGCTGTTCGAGTGCGCCCATGAAGTCGGCCGGCGCGGCGATCTGGTGAGCTCCCTGCGCTCCCTCACCATCAGCTGCCGTGGGCCGAAGGCGACGGCAGGACTGCGCCGCTACGGCTTGTACGCCAAGCCCGAGGCCGGCGCGCCGCTCACGACCCAAAGCCTGGTGCGGTCGCTGCAGCAGCTCGACCTCGCGGCCAAAGGCGTGGTCCGCTTCAACGGTGAGCTAGACGACGCGCTGGCCAAGAGCCTGCGCGCCCAAGGCGCTCACTTGCGAGAAATGTCGCTCACCCAGCGACGCTCCGCAAAAGATACCGCCGAGTCGGAGGCGCTGGTGCGCATGATCGTCGGCGGCGCGGTGCAGGCTCTGGTGGTCAGTTGCGAGATCCAGTTTCTGCACCTTTACCAAGTTGCGCGCCGCATCGAGCTCGCGCGTGAGCTGATCTACGCACTCCGCAAGCGAGTGGTGGTCGCCGTCGTCGGCACCTCTGTCCGCGATGTGGTCGAGGCCCACGGCGTGCGACCGCACGTCATGCCCGCCCAGCCGCAGATGCTGATTATGGCGTTGATGCACTTCTTGGAGACGCGCGCAGGGGTGTTGCGCGGGGCGATGAGCCCAAGCGCCCTGCCTAGCTGATCATCGTACGAAACCCCAACCATCGAAAGCAGAAGAATGAACACGGCCCTTACCAAGGCTACACGCCTGCAACTCTTTTCCTTCAAGACACCAGCCATGCGCGCCTTCCACATGAGCTGGCTGGCGTTCTTCGTCTGTTTCTTCGCCTGGTTTTCGTTGGCGCCGCTGATGCCGGTGATCAAAGCCGAGTTCAAGCTGAGCAAGGATCAGATCGCGAACATCAACATTGCCGCCGTGGGCATCACGATCTTGGTGCGGCTGGTGATCGGACCGTTGTGCGATAAGTACGGCCCGCGCAAGACCTATTCGGCGCTGCTCGCGCTCGGCGCTCTGCCCGTCCTGGGTATCGCGTTTGCCAAGAGCTACGTGATGTTCCTGTTCTTCCGGCTGCTGATCGGCGCGATCGGCGCAAGCTTCGTGATCACGCAGTATCATACCTCGGTGATGTTCGCGCCAAACGTAGTTGGCACGGCCAACGCGGCCAGCGCGGGCTGGGGCAACTCCGGTGGTGGCGTCACGCAATCGGTGATGCCCTGGGTGCTCGCTGCGCTGCTCAGCTTGGGTGTCGAGCGCGGCCTCGGCTGGCGTCTGTCGATGATCGTCCCCGGCGCGCTGATGCTGATCGTCGCGGTGCTGTACTACAAATTCACGCAAGATTGCCCGCAAGGGAACTACAAGGAGCTGCGCGAGGCCGGCGTCGAAATCGAAAGCGGCAAGAAGGGCGGCTGGCAAGTATTCAAGGCGGCTGCGGCCAACTACCGCGTGTGGATGCTGTTCGTGACCTACGGCGCGTGCTTCGGCATCGAGCTGTTCGTACATAACGTGGCCGCCAGCTACTACGTGGATCGCTTCAAGCTCGACCTGCAGGCCGCCGGTATGGCTGCGGGTTCGTTCGGCCTGCTCGCGCTGTTCGCTCGCGCCCTCGGCGGCATCTTCTCGGATCGCGTCGCCCGCACGCGCGGTCTCGACGCGCGCACCTCGCTGCTGTTCGCGCTGATGGTCGGTGAGGGTGCCGGCTTGCTCTGGTTTTCGCACACGAACACCACCGCCATGGCCATTACGGCGATGATCACCTTCGGCATGTTCACGCACATGGCGTGCGGCGCGACCTACGCGCTGGTGCCGTTCATCGATCGCAAGTCCCTGGGCGGCGTGGCCGGCATCATCGGTGCCGGCGGCAACGTGGGCGCGGTCGCGGCCGGCTTCTTGTTGAAGTCCGTGGGCAGCGTGCAGGCCTGCTTCTCCACGCTCGGCATCTGCGTGCTCGCCGCGTCGGCCTGCGCCATCGCCGTTCGTTTCAGCGCGAGCCACAAGGCCAAAGAGCAATCGCTGTACGAACAAGCGATCGCGGATCGTAAGTCGCTCGCCCCCGAACGCGAGCTCGTCGCGCAAGCGAGCTGAGTACTGTCAGTCGAGTGTTCCTTCCCATGAAGGCGCACTTGCTTCCAACCAGCGCCCGCAGGCACTCCCTGAGGGCGCTGGTTTCGTTTTGTGAGGCGACCGAGCGCAGGCTCGACACGTGACGAGGGCGGACCGATAGCGGACTCGCTGCGTGCGGAACAACGCGGCATGTGAGGTGCGTGGCGGGGCCACGAGCGCCCCTCTCTCTTCATCCCTCTCCGCGTCGAGCGTGGAAGTTTGCCTCGCGTTTACGATGTTTTATCGGGCGCGAAGATTTCTTCACAGATGACTCGCTCGTTTTCAGATAACTAATTCGAGAACGTCGCCCGGTGTTTCCGGGCGTTCCGAACCCGAGCCACGAGAATGAGCGACGAAAAGCCAACGCCACGCAGTAAGTCGCGGCGCAATCTGTTGATCGTGGGTGCGCTACTGGCGCTGAGCTACGGTGGATACCGCGTTTATCTCGAGCGTAGGCCGTACGAGTGGAGTGGCACCGTCGAGGCGCGCACGATTTCCGTCGGTTCTCGGGTGGGAGGCCGCATCAAGGAAGTCTTGGTGCGAGAGGGTGACCCGGTGCAGGCGGGTCAGGTCTTGCTGACCTTCGAGCCGGGCGACTACCCCGCGCAGTTGTTACAGGCGAAAGCGCAGCTCGCTCAATACGAAGCGAACCTGGAGAAGTTGAAGCAAGGCGCGCGTCCGGAAGAGCTGGCCGAAGCGCGCGCGCGGGCGATGACGGCCAAAGCGGCCCTCGCTCAAGCGGTGGCGGGTTCACGCCCGGAGGAGGTCGCGGCAGCAGAAGCGCGGCTGGCGGTGCAGGCAGTTGCCGTCGACAAGGCCAAGCTCAACGCCGGGCGAGTGCACGCATTGGATCAATCCGGCGCGACTGCGCGGGTAGACGTGGACAACGCCGACATGGAACTCAAGGGGGCCATCGCCCTGCGGGACGCGCTGCAGCATCAACTCGATCAGCTGAAGAACGGCTCTCGGCGTACCGAGGTGGCGCAAGCGCAAGCTCGTGAAATGGAGCAGGCGGCTTCGATGAAGCTCGTCACTGCGGGCACGCGCGTGGAAGATCTCAAAGCGGCCCAAGCGCAGGTTGACGGTGCGCAAGGCCGCGTCGATCAAATCCAAGTGATGATCGACGAGCTTTCGGTGAAGGCGCCGCTGCCCGCACGGATCGAAGCGCTCGATCTGCGCCCGGGTGATATCCTGGGGCCGAACGCGACGGCCGCCGTCTTGCTCGAAGAAAAGCAGCTCTTCGTGCGGATCTATGTGCCTGAGACGCTGCTCGGCCACGTGAAGCTGGGACAAACCGTGCCCATCTCGGTCGACTCGTTTCCGGACCAGCACTTTCAGGGCGTCGTCGAGCACATCAACGGGGTGGGTGAGTATTCGCCACGCAATCTGCAAACCGCCGACGAGCGCGCGGATCAGGTGTTCGCGACTCGGGTTGGACTGCGTAGCGGCTTCGATCAGCTGCGCGCCGGCATGGCTGCGTTCATTCAGGTTCCCAAGTGAGCCGCGACGCCGTGATCGCCGTCAACGGAGTTTCTCGCAGCTTCGGTGCGGTGCGTGCGCTGGATGACGTGAGTCTCAGCGTGACCGAGGGCATGGTCTACGGGTTGCTCGGTCCGAACGGCTCTGGCAAGTCGACCTTGATTCGCATCTTGTGCGGCTTGCTCGCCCCCTCGTCCGGTCACGCCAGCGTCCTGGGGATGGATTGCGTGGCGCAAGGCGAGGAGATTCGTCGGCAGATCGGCTACATGAGCCAGAAATTCTCGCTCTACCCCGATCTTACGGTGCTGGAGAATTTGGATTTTTACGCCGAAATTTACGGGCTGCCCAAGGCGCGGCGTAAAGTGCGCCGCGACGCGGCGGTCGAGCTCACGCACATTGGTCCGTACGTGGATCGCTTGGCCGGCAACCTGTCGGGCGGCTGGAAGCAGCGGTTGGCGCTCGGCGCCGCGCTGATGCACGAGCCGCGCGTCGTGTTTTTGGACGAGCCGACTGCGGGCATCGACCCGGTTGCGCGTCGCGAGCTGTGGGACTTGCTGTTTCAATTGGCCGCCGAAGGCATCACGCTGCTCGTGACCACCCATTACATGGATGAGGCCGAGCGCTGCGGGGAGGTCGGCTACATCTATTTGTCCAAGCTCTTGGTGACGGGCACGCCGGACGACTTGAAGGCGCTACCCGAGGTCAATCCACCGGATGCTCGCCGCGTGGAGATCGAGACGGCGCAAACCGCGCGCGCGTTGGCGTGGCTCTCGGACGAGCCCTTTTGCAAAGGCGCGACCATCTTCGGCCAAGCGGTGCACGCGCTGATCGACCGCGGCCAAACCGACGAAGAGTTGCTGGATCGTCTGGCAAAGGCTGGCTTTGGTCGGGCTCAGCTGCGCGAGATCGCGCCCTCATTGGAAGACGTGTTCGTCACGCTCACCGAGCAGGCGGCCCGAGCGCGGCGCGCGGAGAACGGCGCATGATGAGCTCGTTCTTGGCGATTTTTCGCAAAGAGCTCTTGCATATTCGCCGCAACAAAGCCGTGGCGTTCCTGGCGGTGATGCTGCCGCTGATGCAGCTCACCATGTACGGCTTCATCGACCAAACCGTACACGACGTGCCGACCGTGGTGGTCGACCAAGACCGCTCGGTGGCCTCGCGTGAGCTGATGGACCAACTGCGAGCGACCAAGACCTTCGCCATCAAGATCGTCACCAGCGATCCTCGTCTTGCGCGCACCGAGATCATCGCCGGCCGCGCGGGTGTCGGCGTGGTGATCCCGCCGGACTATCATGGCAAACGCGCGCGCGGTGATTCGGCGAAGATCTTGGTCTTGATCGACGGCTCGGACTCGATCGTCAGCTCCGGCGCGCTGGCCGCGATCAACGGCGTGATCTCGAGTCAGAATCTCGCGCTGATCTCGCGCGATTCTCGAGCCAAGATGCCGGTCGCGGCGCAGCCGATCGTGCTGTTCAATCCGGAGGGGCGCACGGCAAACTTCCTGATCCCCGGATTGGTAGCGGTAATCTTGCAGATGATCGCAGTGATGTTGGCCGCGGGGGCGATCGTGCGCGAGCGTGAACAGGGCACCATGGAGCAGCTGCTGGTGACGCCGGTTCATCCACTGGGTTTGATGCTTGGAAAAGTCGCGCCCTATCTGTTCGTCGCACTGGCGGACACCGCCATGATCCTCGGCCTGATGCGCTTTGCGTTCGGCGTGCCGATCCGCGGTAGTTTGGTTTTGCTGTTCGCGATCATGGTGCTCTACCTTTTGGCACTGCTGGCGCTCGGGCTGTACATCTCGACCACTGCACAGACTCAACAAGAGGCCCAGCAGAAGGTGCAGATGCTGTTCTTGCCGTCGATCTTCTTGTCGGGTTACCTGTTTCCGCTCAATGGCATGCCGATCATCTTACAGATCATCGGTCAACTTCTGCCGACCACTCACATGGTGGCGATCATGCGCGGCATCGTACTGCGTGATGCCGGCGCGCTCGAGCTCCTGCCGCATTTGTTGGCCTTGATTGCCTTCGCGGTGCTGATGATTTGGCTCAGCATTCGCAAGGTGAGCAAAGTGAGCATCTGACGCATTGCCGGGGATTCGGTCTTGCTCGCCGATGGCACTTTCATCAGCCTAAGCGGCTTGATACCTTCGATCGCTCGAGACAAAGGATGGTTTGGTCGTGATGAGTTCAGGGTGGCGTTGGTTGGTTCCGCTGTTCGGGGTGTGCACGACGGTCGCGGGTTGCACAGCGCAGTCGGTGGCCGCCACCTACGCGGAAGAGTTCACCTGCAAAGATGAAGTCGAGGTCGAAGAGCTCGGAAGCGGGCGATACCGAGTAAGCGGCTGTATGCGGACGGCGACATATGTTTGCATCAGATCAGGCGCGTGCACGCTGGAGCAGGTGAGTGAGTCCTCGTATCCCCCACCGGATGACTCTCTCGACAAGAAGAAGGTCAGCGCGGTCAGTCCAACGCCGGTCGGTGTGACCGCCAAGAAGCTCGACGGCGCCCACCTGGAGAAGAGCAAATCGGGCAACCAAGTCATCGTGCTCGAGCTCCGTCTGGACTCGGCGACGCTGCTCAAGCTTCGCGGCTCTGCTGCCGCGAAGAAGCCGGTCGCCCTAGAGCTCGTCCGCCTGCAGGACGACGGACCGAAGGCTGACTGTGAGTTGGCAGCGATGATCAACGGACAGCGCGTCCCCTTGGCAAATGCCGAACAAAAGCCACTCGCCGGTGAAGCCACGGACGGACGCAAGCTGTCGACTTTGCGCAGCGAGCTATCGCCAAAGCTCGTCCGTGAGTTGGCGGTCGCGCGGCAATTCGCAATCAAGGCTTGCCAATCACGCTGGTCGGTTTCAGAGGATGGGGTCGCTGAGCTCCGTCACTTTGCGCAGCTCTACCAAGAGGAGCAGGCTTGGGACGGGCCGGCCAGCGAAACGGGATCGGGCGGATTGATGGCGCCTGCTGGAGGCTGGCCTGCCTGGACCTCGAGCACGAAGGCGAAGGTGGCGGCGACCGGCGCAGCGCTCGACGCGACCGCGTTGTTCAAGGTGATCTCGCCCTCCGTGTTCAAAGTCGTCGCCGAAACCAGTGATGGAACCTCGCAGGGGTCTGCGGTCGCGGTTTCGACGAGCGAGCTACTCACCAATTGTCATGTGCTGGAGGGCGCCCAATCCGTGACTCTGCATCAGGGTAAGTCGAGCCGTCCCGCGCAAATCGCGCGCGCGAACCCCACCGCGGATCGCTGCGTGCTGGCGGTCTCAGAGCCAAATTTGAGGCCAGTCCGCGGTGTGCGCGAGTACGCTGATTTGCAAATCGGAGAGCCTCTATTCACCTTGGGCTCGCCGAGCGGGCTCGAACTCACGCTCGCCAACGGGTTGCTCTCGGGCAAGCGGGAGGAGGGAGCACTGAACTACGTGCAAACCACGGCGCCCATCTCACCCGGCTCCTCGGGCGGCGGCTTGTTCGACGGGCGCGGCAATTTGGTGGGCATTACCACGCTGGTTTGGGCGGGTCGCGAGCGGCTCAATCAATCACTCAATTTCGCGATCCCTGCGCAGGCGTTTTGGCAGCCCTAATTCGCTAGCCACCAGCCCGAATCGGCTAAGCTTGGGCGCGTGCACGTCGAAGCGCCGGAGATTTCCGATCTAGTCGTCGCGTACGATCCGGAAACGCTGGCGCGCTTGCCGGTGCGGCGCGACCAAGTGCTGGCAGAGCTCGAGGCGCAGCGAATGCCGCGCGCCGTTCGCATAGTGTCGAGCTGGCCGCACGAGCGTGGTGTGCTCGACGCAGCTCACGTCGACCGAGTGTTGCTCACCGCGCACCACGAGCTGACGCGCTTGTCGGAGGAGTTTCGCCAGGGCGAGCGAATGCTACGCATCCTGCGTCCGCTGCTTCAGGCGCTGCGCAGCGCTGGAGTTCGCGGCCCGTATCGCATCGTCGACGTGGGTTGCGGGCTCGGTTTCGTGATGCGTTGGCTCGCCGCGCACGGGGAACTCGGCGCTGACGTCGAGCTGATGGGCTGTGACTACAACGCGGCTTTGGTGAATCAAGCGCAAGCCCTGGCCGACGAGGAGCGGCTCGCCTGTCAATTCGTAGCCCAAAACGCGTTTCGGCTCGACGCCGAGGCGACCGTTTTCACGTCGACCGGCGTCATCCATCACTTTCGCGGCGAGGGGTTGCATCGCTTCCTGTCACGGCAGGTCGCGGTCGGCCCAGTTGCCTTCGTACACGCGGACATCAAGCCGAGCTACCTGGCACCGCTCGGCAGTTGGATTTTTCACGAGGCGCGCATGCGAGAGCCATTGGCGCGGCATGACGGGGTGCTGTCGGCACTGCGAGCCCATTCGGGCGAGCACCTGCTCGAAGCGGCCAAGAGCGCCTGTCCCGAATTTGCTGCGAGCTTGTTCGACGGGCGGCGCGAGCTGCTGCCGATCTTGCGCGTGATGCAGGCTCTGGTCGGCATTCGGCGGGAACTGTTGCCGGAGTTCGTCGCCCAACTCGGTTCGCTGAAATCGCACTTTGCGGAGTGGGCGTGACACCCAGCTTGCTCGCGGCGTTAGCGGTCTTGGACGCCGCTTTTGCCGGATTTCGCGCTGCTGCGGGCCGAAATGCGCGCATCTTCAAGCGCGCGTACTACACGCGCCACATGCTACTGGGTTCACTCTTTGGGATGATTCTCGTGGTTGCGCTGGGCGGGGTGACCTTGCTGCTGCTCGCCGGCTCGGCTGCCCCCGTCGCGCGGTATGCCGAGCTCGTGTCGGTCGGAAAGCGCATGCTTTGGGTGTTCGTGCCGTACGCTGCGCTCGTGCTGAGCGCGCTCGTGCTGTACATGGTTTCCGATCACGACCTGCGCGCATTCGCCACGGTCGCCATTCTCGGCCCGTTCACGTTGCTGAGACCGTGGCTGATTGCCGCGGGTGGGGCTGTAGGATTGTGTGCGACGGCTGACGGAGCGACGTGGATCTTGACCATCGTCGCCTGCGGTTCCGTCATACTCTTGGGTCGCCTGCTCGATCGACGAGCGCGCCTCTGGCTCTAGGTGTAGCGTCGCCTAAAAGGGAATGAGACGTCATGCGCTATGCCTTCATCTCGATCTGCCTTTTCTCGTGTAGTTGTTCCGCTGGTGGAGCCTCCCAATCCCGGATGGGGGGCGCTGCGAATGTCGGGGCGGGCGGCCACGCGAATGCAGGGATGGGCGGAATGGCGGAACCTCCGCCTGTCGGCAGCTGCGACGCCCTGCCGGCTCCGGGAACTTGGCAGAACGTGACGCCGCCCGGACAATCCTCGAAGCCGGCGGTGAACGGTACCGTAGGCGCTGCCTTGATCGTCGATCCGTTCGACGCTCGGCGAGTTTGGCTCGGCACCGGCAGCGAAAACGACGAGATCTGGCGTTCGGACGAGTGCGGCGCGAAGTGGACGCGGGTCAACAACGGCCCGGGCAGTGTGGGCGATGGCATCACCTACGGCGGGGTCGGCGACGGCGCGCAATGGAGCATGCAAGCCGATCCAGAAGCGAAAGGCGTGCTCTATGCGGTGTCCGGGTATGGCGCTCAGAGTCTGTGGAAGACGACCGACGGCGGGCAAAGCTGGAAGGATGTGCTCGCCGGGAGCGAATACGAGACCCACGCCGACTATCGTTTCGTCAATAACGTCTCTCTCGATCCCGCAGACCACCTGCATTTGGTCGTCTCAACGCACGGAGGCTGTTCGGCGCCCTACGATCCGAATTGCATCGCAGAGACGAAGGACGGCGGAAGCTCGTGGAAGGTGATGAAGGCCCCTGAGGCTTGGACGGAAGGCGGCGGGCTGATCATCGTGAAAGGCGGCCTCTGGATCTGGTGCGGCAGCAAAATGATGATCTCGAAGGACGGCGGCACTTCATGGTCGAGCGACGCGTTGGCAGGCGGCGGCTCGTGCGAAGCCGAATACACCACTCGCCCCTTCGTCCCGTCAGCCAACGGCCACTACTACCTTGGTAGTCGCGAGGGCGTGTTGCGTAGCGCTGATGGCGCCAAATGGGAGCATCTAGCGGGCACCAGCGGCACCCTGGTCATGGTCACTCAAGGCTCTAAGGAAGTCTTCGCGGCCAACCAATGGCAGCCCTCGATCCGCTCGGCCCGGCTCGACTCCGACCAGACTTGGAGCGACCTTCCAACGCCTCCTCAGATCGCACAAGGCAGCGACGGCGGCATCCCGTTCCTCGCCTACGACGACACGCACCGCATCCTTTATGCATCCATGTTTTCGGGGGGCGTCGCCCGGTTGGTCGTGCCCTGAACTCTCGCTATTTGTGGGGTTGGATTCAGAAGGGGGGAGTGCTCTTATCCCGCGCTGATGAGCAGACATCGATGTGGGCGGGCCGTGGGAAGCTTCCTGTTTGCGGCGGGCGCATTCCTATGCGCCCGTGCGGAGGCGCAAGAAGCGCCCGCGCCCGCTCGAGCGCCCGCTGAGCCTGCGGCGGTCGATGCGCCGCCGGTGACGGCGCCTACGGAGCCCGCCAAGGCCGACGCGGCGCCTGCGGTCGTCGGCGCCGAGCCCGCGCTTGTGCCGCCGCTCGCGGAGGCCGTGAAATCCAGCGCACAGTCCGGGCAAGCAGCTCCGGAGTCAGCGAAGGGCAATTCGGAATCGGCAAAGGTCAAGATCGACGAGTTTCTCACGTCGACGTACGAGAACGACACCGAGACACGCTCACGCGCAATCGCGCATCGTCGTCGTGCGCTCGCCGACCGCTTCGAGCACGTGCTCGGTAACTTCGTCGATATCGGCGGTTACTTTCGCGCCGGCTACGGTCGCGACAATCACGGCGGTTCGCTCGCAGCCTTCGCCGCGCCAGGCGCCGCCGCAAAGTATCGTCTCGGCAACGAGGCGGAGAACTACGGCGAGTTGATCTTCGGCAAGAGCGTGTACCTGCCGGGGGCCTTCAAAATGAATGAGGATTTGCGGCCTGATGGCACGCCCTCCGGGCCAATTGCGCGCGTACAGATCCGCCTCAGCATGCTGAGCCCGTACGCGACGCTGGGCGCCGCTTCCAACACGACGTTCGGACTTCCGGAAGCTTGGGCGTCGATTGGAAACGTCCTTGCGAGCCAGCCGAATGCGAAGTTTTGGGCTGGCCGGCGCTACTATCGTCGTCACGACATTCACATCAGCGACTTCTATTTTTGGGACATGAGTGGCGGCGGTGGCGGTATCGAAGACGTGCAGGTCGGCCCTGCAAAGCTTGCGTTGGCTTGGATTGGTTTCGCCGGAGCGAGTGGCTTGGGCGACCTGCCTGCGCCCGATCCGACGAACGCCGCCGGCTTCAGCAAGTCCAGTTTCGACCTGCGCGCGTACGACATGCCGTTGCTCGGCGGTCGCGCTGAGCTCGGTTTGGTTCTCTCCACGCTTCGCAGCGGCTACGACCAACTGGGCCGCAAGGCGCCGTCTTCGACTGGTTTCGCCGCGAACTTCGTCCATACCGTGTCTGATTTCATCAGCTCGGGCGGCACCAACAAATTCACGATTCAATATGGCAGCGGCCCTGCCAAGACGTTCACCTCTGGCTTCGAGACCATCGATTTGCCAGAGGGCACGTTCATTCGCTCGGTGCAGAAGGGGTCCTGGCGACTGCGCGTCACCGAGCACTTCATTGCCAGCTTGGGCGAGCATTTCTCGCTCGGTCCAGCGCTCGTCTTTCAAGCGACCGATCAAGCGGATGGCAGCGGGCGGCAGTATTGGTATTCGGCGGGCGTGCGCCCGATCGTGCATTTCAATCGGTTTTTCAGCCTCGCTGCGGAGGGCGGCGTGGACTGGGTTAGGGATACCGGCGCCGATACCAACGGCGCACTCGGCAAGGTGACGCTCGCCCCCCAGGTTTCGATCGGCAATCGCTTCGATAGCCGGCCGGTCATTCGCGCGTTCGGGACCTACGCTTTTTGGAGTGAAGATTTTCGCGGCAAGGTCGGCGGCGCCGACTATGCATCGGACCGACGCGGTTTCAATAGCGGCGCGCAGATGGAAGTTTGGTGGTGACTCAGAGGCGGTCTAGCCTCGCAGCGCGCGCGCCAGGCGATTCACGGCAGTTTCGAGCTCTCGCTCGTCATAGCGAGCAAAGCCGAGTCGCAAGAATTGCCGATAGCGGCGAGCCTTGCTGCGGCTCAGGTCGGACCCGACGTAGCTCGAGCCCAGGGTGAAGGCCACACCGTGGCGTGGCCCACGCGCGAGCCACGCGCGCGTGTCGATTTCTGGGCTGGCCTCGGCCCACAGTGCCATGCCGCCCGCGGGCACGTCGAAGCCAAGCGCGCTGCCCAAGTGCCGCTTCAGTGAGGCGACCAGAGCGTCGCGTCGCGCGTGATAGATGCGGCGCATTCGCCGCGCGTGGCGCGCCACTTCGCCGTCTTCGAGCAGCTCGGCGACGGCTCGCTCGGTGACGGTGTCGCCGTGGCGATCGACGTGAAAACGCACGGCGCCCATGGTCTCGATCAGGCCGCGCGGTGCCGCGACGAAGCCCAGTCGCAAACCGGGAGCCAAGACCTTGGCCAGCGTGCCGACGTACACGACCACGCCCGCGTGGTCGGCGCTCGCGAGCGAGGCGAGCGGACGCCCGTCGTAGTGAAATTCGTGATCGTAGTCGTCTTCGATGACGGCAAAGCGATGCTTGGCCGCCAGCTCGAGCAGCCGCAAACGTCGTCCGATGGAAAGCGCAACCGTCGTCGGGTAGTGGTGGTGGGGAGTGAGGCAGACCGCGCGCAGCGGACCTGCCGTGAGGACGGCCTCCAAGGCATCGATGTTTGCTCCCTGCTTGTCGACCGGGAGGTACACGAGTCGAGCTCCGGCCTGCTTCAATGCAGCCCAAGCAGGCTGATAGCCAATCTGCTCCACCGCGACGCGGTCGCCCGGACGCACGAGCGTGCGCGCGACTAGATCGAGCGCCATTTGGCTGCCATGGGTGACGAGCACCTGATCTGCGCCGACCGCCAGCCCGCGCGTGGAGGCGGCGGCGCGCGCCAGCGCGGCGCGCAGGCGAGGGTCGCCAAAGGGCGACGTGTAGTCCAAACTGGCGCTGCCCGCACCTCGCAATGCACGCCGATAGGCGCGCGCCAAGAGGGCGCTCGGGAACTGACGCAGGTCCGGCACGCCCGCGAACAACGCGAGGACTTTCGGATCCGTGCTCTCTGGTCGATCCAGAGTTCGGACCTCGAACTCGAAGCCCGCCCGCACAGGGAGAGCCGTTTCGCGCGCCTGCTTCGAGTAGCGTCGCGCCTGCTGCTCGGGGAGCTCACTAGAGACGAAGCTGCCGCCTGCGGCGCGCGTGACGAGCCAGCCCTCTGCGGCGAGCTCGTCGTAGGCGGCGACCACGGTGTTGCGCCCCACGCCGAGCTGCGCGGCGAGCGGGCGCGTGCCGGGTAAGCGATCGCCCGCGCGCAAGCGGCCGCGCTGGATTTCCGCGCGGAGCAGCTCCGCGATCCGCACGAAAATCGGCGAGCCACTCGCACCTGGGCGGTCTTGCTCGAGTGCGTTGAGCGAGAGCGGAAACGTCACTGGATCCATCATATTCTAAAAACTGGACCTTTTCAGCAACCAGATCGACGAGCAGATTCTAGGCCATGAGCAGGAGCCATCCCGAAGCAGCCAGTGAACGAACCCGCGTGCGCCGTGTGCCCCAACGCGCCGCCTACGACCGCGCGACGATCGACGCGATCTTGGACGAGGCTCTGGTTTGTCACGTGGGGCTGACTAGTGAGTCCCAGCCGTTCGTCATGCCGACCGTTCACTGGCGCATCGGGGATGAACTCTACATCCATGGTTCGGCAGCCAGCCGCATGATGGAGCACGGTGGCGACGGCATACCGCTGTGCGTCACGGTCACCCTGGTCGATGGCGTCGTCTTGGCCCGCTCCGCCTTTCACCACTCGATGAACTACCGCTCGGTGGTGATCCTCGGGCAAGCGCGCATCGTCGTCGAGCGCGACGAAAAGCTCGATGCGCTGACCGCGCTCGTCAACCGGTTTTCACCGGGTCGCGCGGAACACGTGCGCGCGCCGAACCCTCAGGAACTCAAGGCGACCACGGTGCTCGCGTTGCCGATCGTCGAAGCGTCGGCGAAAGTGCGGCGCGGCGGCCCGATCGACGACGACGAGGATCTCGCGTTGCCCGTCTGGGCGGGTGTCATTCCGCTTCGCTTGGAGGCGCTGCCGGCGCTCGTCTCAGACCCGCAAATCGCGGGCGCCGAAGTGCCGAGCTTGGGTTTCCCCAGGGCGTTCGCTGTGGGCACCGCTTCGGTGCGCTCCGAAAACACCTGAGCTCATTGCGGGACATTCGTCCCAATTCGCTTCTTGTTCCGTTGGGGACGACTCGGTGCCACTATCAAGGAGATGAACACGGGTGGTCGGAGTGCATTCGGATTCGTTTGGGCGATCGCCGCCGTCCTGTCCAGCTGCGACGTCGCTTCGTCGGCAACCTCCGAACCTAGTGCCAGCGGTGCCAGCGGTGCCAGCGGTGCCAGCGGTGCCAGCGGTGCCAGCGGT
>Ga0247766_1000155_pt1 | contig 14480 bp, 13 predicted proteins | sample UWRJL223509R6_FD_179946 | JGI IMG/M metagenome (GOLD analysis project Ga0247766, IMG submission 179946) | Plant litter microbial communities from Arlington Agricultural Research Station in Wisconsin, United States - UWRJ-L223-509R-6 | ecosystem: Environmental > Terrestrial > Plant litter >... | reverse complement strand
GTTGATCTCGGCATCGCCGTAGAAGCCACCGCGGAAGTAGCCGTGCCCATTGGCGGCAACTTCCGCACCCCACTCATGCAAGTTGCCGACTAGGTCGAACACGCCATAAGGCGATGCAGAAGCGGCATAGGCGCCCGTCTTGGCCAGACCCCCGGGCCAGCGATTCAAGCGCGCGTCGTTCATCAACGAGCTGTCGAACGGCGCGCCCATGCCGAAGACCGCGGTCACGGCGCTGCCTTTGCCTTCGTTGCACTTGCCGCGTTGATGACGAGTACCGCCGTAGGGATAACTCACGCTGCGGTTGGGCCCGCGACAAGCGAGCGAGAACTCGGAGGCACTGCACAGCCGCTTGCCCGCGTTCTGACAAGCGTTCTGCGCCTGTACTTGCGAAATATAACCCTGCGGCACGACGCCCGCTGCCACCTTGGCGCGCACGTTCAAGCCGTCCACGGGCGTATACGGCGAGTGCGGGAGCTCATGGCCTCGAGCGTCGATTTCGACGACATAGGCCTCATAGCGATCCATGCAATAGCCTTTGACGTACGCCATGCCCGCGGGGCAGCTCGATGCGGGCAATGCGCCCGAGGCCGTATCCGCGTGAATGTCAGCCAAGCCGTGGCTGATGCTGGCGCTCGCTCCGTTCGCATCCCCGAGCGCCAAAGCCGCAGACGCAAGTGCGTCAGCTTGTGGCGCTTGTCCGCAGCCGAACGTGCAGACGCCCAAGGCGACTGAAGCGGCGGTTCGGAGGGAACGTTGCAGAGCGCTCACGTGCCTTCATTCGTACGAGGCAGGCGACGGAGCGTCAAGCGGCCTATCCGCCACACACGAACCGCGCGTGTGCGCTCTAACGTGTTTTCCGGAAAAGTTCGCTGTGCGCGGATGTGCTGCCAGGGAAGCTGCCGATCACGCGGCTTTGCTGGCACGAAGACGGTCCCCGTCAGAGCTCGAGCCCGCTCGCTTCATCGACACCGAGCATCAAGTTCAGATTCTGTACGGCAGCGCCGGACGCCCCTTTGCCCAGATTGTCGAGGCGGGCAACGATCAAGATCTGCTGCTCGTGACCGAAAACGAACAGCTCGAGTCGGTTCGTATCGTTGCAAGCGAGCGGATTCAAAAAACCATCTTCCAGCAGCGACTCTGTTTCGAGCGGCTGAACGACGACGAAGCGCTCACCGTGATAGTGGGCGGACAAGACTTCGTGCACGTCTTTCGCGCTCGGCTTCTTCGGCAACAGCTGCGAAAACAGCGGCACGGAGACCAGCATGCCCTTGTAGAAGTCGCCCACTACCGGCTGGAAAAACGGCGCAGATGCGAGGCCAACCACCTGCTGCATTTCGGGCAGGTGCTTGTGGCGCAGGCCGAGTCCGTAAGGGCGCGGACCGCGCAAGTGCTCGCGCTCGTTCGGCGAGGCTGTCTCGTACGTCGCGATCAGCTTCTTCCCGCCACCGCTGTAACCCGTGAGCGAATGAACGACGACGGGATAGTCTTTGGGGACGAGCCCGCGCGAGACGAGCGGCGCGAGCGCGGCGATGACGCCTGTCGCGTGGCAACCAGGCACACTCACGCGCGACGCTTTGCGAATGCGAGCACGTTGCTCGGAGTCGAGCTCGGGAAAGCCGTACACGAAATCCGGGCTCACGCGATGCGCGCTGCTCGGGTCGATCAAGCGTGTGCGCGGGTTTTGCAGCAAGCTGGCCGACTCGTGCGCGGCAGCGTCCGGCAGGCACGTAATGACGAAGTCGACCTGGTTGATGAGCGCTTTGCGAGCTGCCGGATCCTTTCTCAGATCGTTCGGCAGCTCACAGAGCTCGATGTCGGAACGCGCGGCTAGCCGCTCTTGGATCTGCAGCCCGGTCGTGCCCTCGCGCCCGTCGATGAAAATCTTGGCCATGCTCGCTTCCGAGCGCGTGGTTTACGGCAAAGCTGGCGGCCGCGCCAGTGAACTTATTTCAGCGGTGTGACCACGATTTCGACGCGTCGATTTTCGGCTCGACCGTCGGGGGTGTTGTTGGTTGCGACTGGATTGGCCGAGCCATAGCCTTTGGCCGTCGCTTTTTCGGAGGGAACGCCGCGCGTCACCAAATAGTCGCGAACCGACTGCGCGCGCCGCATCGACAGTGCCTCGTTGTCCGTCGCGCTGCCGACCGCATCGGTGTAACCCAACACTTCGATGGCCTTGAAGCCCTGATCATTCAGCGCAGTAGCCACTTGGTTCAGTTTGTCTTTGGCGATCTGCAGCAGATCGCTCTTGCCGGTTGCAAACAGCACCGAGCCTGAGAGTGTGATCACGACGCCGCGCGACTCTTCTTTGACCTTGGCGATCTCGTTCAAGCTGGCCATTGCCGCGGCGGCTTTCCGTTCCGCTTCGACACGGGCGGCCTTCTCGGCGGCCAGCGCTTCTTTGGTCTTCTGGTAACCCTCGAGACCTTGGATCTGCGCGTTCTTGAAGTCCTTGTCGGCAGCCGCGCGCTTGCGGTCGGCTTTTTCGCGCCCGCCTTCGGCGGCGGCGATCTGCGCGCGACGTTGGGCAATGTACGCTAGGTCCTTGGTTTTCTCCGTCGGGCCGTCTTTTTGAAAGTTGTCGTCAGCCGAGGCCAAAGCCCCCTTGGCGGTATCGAGCTGGGCCGGCGCCAAATCTGCAGCGGGGCCCTTGGCGGCCTCGTTGTAAGCGGCATGCGCGTCGTTCAGTTCCTGCGGAGGAACCGCAGCGCCACCGCAAGCCATGAGCAGTGCGGTCAGGCTCGCCAAGAGCACCGGACCCGCAGCGTACAAACCTAAACCACGAACGTTCGAGAAACGCGTAGACCGTCGCATCACTTGCTCATCTCCTTGCGCAGCTTGCCGACCTGCTCGCTGGCCTCTGCGGCGTCATTTTGGGCCTTGGCTTCTTTGGCCAACGCCAATGCCAGGTCTGCATCTCCTTGCGCGCGAATGAGTGTGCGCTCGGCCTCTTCGTTGTCGCCGTCGTTCATCTGCTGCTGCGCCTTTGCAATTTGATCCTTCGCGAGCTTCACGTGAAGCGCCGCTTTCGGATTTTCGTTCGCGCCGCCGACCTCTGCGCCTTTCACTTCGGCTTGAGCCGCGCTCAGCGCGTCATGCGGCGGGGGGTATCCGCCGCAGGCCAACAACATCGTCCCAGAAATGCACCAGTAGACCCAGTTTCGGACGTTCATCACGCCCCAGTATATCGAAATGGCCCTGGCGCGAAAGTGGCGCAAATAGCCGCAATTTGCGGTTTTTATTGTGCCGCGAAGATTAAAGTCACGGTTTTTGAAACTTCAGCACGAAGCGATCGGAGGTTCCGCGCCGCTCGCCGACCACCCGGGGTGAGGTGCTCCAATCACGCGTGTCGCTCGGATTTTTCAAGAATGACGCTTCCGAAACCAGTCGAAACCCGGCGTGTTCGATCTCTTCGCGCAGCACTTTCTCTTCGATGCGATGCAAGCTCTCGACGGCCGTCAGGCCGCTGCCCGCGAGCGCGCTGTGATCGACGATGCCGTACACACCGCCCGACTTGAGCGCTGCGAACACTGCGCGATTCATCTTCTCGCGGTCGACGCCTTGCCAAACGGTGTCGTGATAGAAGAGCACGTTGAGCACTGCGTCCAAGTCTTTGACTTCGAGCGGCAGCGGGTCGTCGAACGGTCGATCCGAGCGCACGATGTTCGCGAGCTTGGCGAGTTCGGGCTTGGCGAGTCGTTCGGTCAACGGGCCATTGGCGAACCTCTCCAAAATGAACGCCGAGTTCTGGGCGTAAACTTTGCCCGTGCTGCCCACCACGCGCGCCAGGAGTTCGCTCGTGTAACCACCGCCTGCGCCGAGTTCGGCGACGCGCATGCCCGGTCGAATGCCGAAGAAGCCCAACATCAGATCCGGCTTGCGACCCGCGTCGAGCGCACGATCTGCGGCGCTGCGATCCGGCGCATCCACTGCGGCGCGGACATAGTCCGGCACGCTCGGTGTATCCGCTTTCGATGCACTCGCAACGGGCGTCGTCGGTACCGAAGCGGTGGCCGGTGCACTGTCGGCCGCAGGGCTGACGGGAGGGGGAGGATTGCTGCAAGCAACGAGGCAAGCGAGTGCAGCGAACGCGAAACGACCCTGAAGTTTCATGCGCCGAAACATTGGACGTAGGTCGCAATACGTCGAGTGCATCGACACTGAATGTCGCACGCGCGAACCCCAAAAAAGACAACGCCCCACCGACTTGAATCGATGGGGCGAAAGGCGCCGGAGAACGCCGTCAGAATCTACGGCTCTTGGCCAGTCGTCCCGGGGGATCCCGGGACGAGGCCGGACGGGGTTCAGCCGTTCATCACTTGATGAAGAGCATCTCTTGGTACGTGGGCAGCGGCCAGATGTCGTCGGCGACGAGGCCTTCGAGCTGGTCCGCGACTTCACGAACCTTGAGCTGCGCGGGCAGGATTCCGTCGCGGAAGTACTTGGCTTCCTCGAGCAGGCTGGCGGCACCATGGTGAGCAGCGGCCTTCTCGAGGCCGGCTACGGCCCCGTTGAGGTCCGTCAGCAAGCCGCTGATCTTGGTCAGCAGCGTGGTGTCCGCGGTCACGCCCGCAGCCTTCAGCGCGCTCACGTTGGTCGCAAGCTCGGTCTGGTAGCGCGTGGTGGCTGGGATGATCAGCGTCTTGGCGATCTGGAGGACCAGGTTCTTCTCGACGTTGATGGTCTTGACGTACTGCTCGAGGAAGATCTCGTAGCGGGCATGGAGCTCGCGCGCCGAGAGCACCTTGTACTTCTCGAAGACCGCAATCGCTTCCTTCGTCTCGTACTGCGGCAGAGCGTCGACGGACGTCTTCAGGTTGAGGAGGCCGCGTTTCTCGGCCTCTTGGTGCCACTCTTCCGAGTAGCCGTTGCCGTTGAAGACCACCGCGCCGTGCTCGGTGTACACCTCTTGCAAAACGACCTGGATCGCGTGATTCAGCGTCTTGCCGGAGCCGATGGCGGACTCCAGCTTGGTCGCGATGTAGTCGAGCGAGTCAGCCATGATCGTGTTCAAGATCGAGATGGCGATGCCCGGGGCCTGGCTCGAGCCGACGGCGCGGAACTCGAAGCGATTGCCGGTAAAGGCAAACGGGCTGGTGCGATTGCGGTCGCCCGCGTCGCGCGGGAGGTGGGGCAGCGAATCGACGCCGATTTGCAGTTTGCCCCCGGCTTTGGACGACTTGGCGCCGCCGGCCTTGATCTGCTCCCAAACGTCGTTGAGCTGCTCGCCCATGAAGATCGAGATGATCGCCGGAGGTGCCTCATTGGCGCCCAAGCGATGGTCGTTGCTGGCCGAAGCGATGCCGGCGCGCAACAGGCCGCCGAACTTGTGCACCGCGCGGACGACCGCGCCGCAGAACACGAGGAACTGCGCGTTGTCGTGCGGCGTGGCGCCCGGATCGAGCAAGTTGCCCTGGGTGCTGTTGCCGAACGAGTAGTTCAAGTGCTTGCCAGAGCCGTTGACGCCCGCGAACGGCTTCTCGTGCAAGAGGCACACGAGGTCGTGCTTCTCGGCGACCGACTTGAGCGTCACCATCACCAATTGCTGATGATCCGCAGCGATGTTGGCACCTTCGAACACCGGCGCGATTTCGAACTGGCCGGGGGCCACTTCGTTGTGGCGCGTGGCGACCGGGATACCGAGGACGAGCAGCTCACGCTCGAGCTCGAACATGAACGCCTGCACGCGGGCGGGGATCACACCGAAGTAGTGATCCTCGAACTCCTGGCCCTTGGGCGGCTTGGCGCCGAACAGGGTGCGTCCGGCATTCAGCAAGTCCGGGCGCGCGTAGAAGAAGTTCTTGTCGACCAAGAAGTATTCTTGCTCGCAGCCCGCGTAGGAGGTGACGGCCGAAATGTTTTCGTGGCCGAACAGCTTGAGGATGCGTGTGGCGTGCGCGCTGAGCGCCGCGGTGGCGCGCAAGACGGGCGTCTTGGTGTCGAGCGCTTCGCCGGTCCAAGAAACGAACGCGGTCGGGATGCACAGCGTGGTGCCGTTGACGGTCTCGGCTAGGTACGCCGGGCTGGTCACGTCCCACGCGGTGTAGCCGCGGGCTTCGGACGTGGCGCGAATGCCGCCGCTCGGAAAGCTGGAGGCATCGGGCTCGCCTTGCACGAGCTTCTTGCCGGTGAACTCCGCGATGGCATTCCCTTCGCCGTCCGGATTGTAGAAGCTGTCGTGCTTTTCGGCGGTGAGGCCGGTGAGCGGGTAAAAGATGTGCGCGTAGTGGGTGGCGCCCTTGCCTAGCGCCCAATCCTTGAGCGCGGCAGCGACCACGTCCGCCGTCGCGGGGTCGAGCGGCTGGTTGCCGTCGATCGTCTTCTTGAGCGACTTGTACACATCCTTCGGCAGATGCGCCTTCATTGCGCCCAAGCCGAAAACGTTGGCGCCAAACAAGGTGCCCGACGCGGTTTCCTTGTAATTGAGGGGCGGCGAGCTTGTCTTGAACGCCGAAATCTTGGAAATCGCCTGCTGTCGGATCGTGCTACCGCTCATGTTTTTTTCCTCTTAGTGGCTCTATTCGGCTGGGAAATCACCGAAGGGCGTTCCATCTACCGCTAGCAGTCTTTCGGCACGACTGCAGAACTGTTTCCGGTATGTTTCGTGGTGTGGGTCGAAATTCCACGCCGTCGCCGCGACCTCTCGTATTTCCCGGCGGAACTCAGCCGGCGACAACCGCCGCCGGCCGAATTTAGGAATCTTAACGGCCGTTTATATACGGATGTGAACAGCTGTGTTTCGCAACGCGCATCAACGCGCTTCGTGCTCCCCGGCGGGGGAAAGCTCCGCCGTGAGCTCGACCATCGTCTCGCGGAAACCCTGCGCCGCAAAGAACCGGCGCGCCGTCTCGTTCTTGCTCGCGGTGTGCAGAACCAAGCGGGGCGCGCCTTTTGCACGCAGCGCGTCCTGGACCGCCTTGACCAGCCGCCCTGCAACACCCTGCCGCCGCTGCCCAGCACCCACGAAGATGTCGTGCAGCGCGCCGCAGGAATCAAGCAGCGCGTTCCAGTCCCTCGCTTCCAGCCGCGCGTAAGCATAGCCCACCACGCTGCCCTCGAGCTCGGCGGCAAACAACAGCACGTCAGGATCCGACAGCTCGCTGGCGAAGAAGCGTGCATAGCCACTCTCGACGTTGGGGATCAGCATGAAGCGCTGCGCGTCGAAGTCGTGGTGCTGCCGGACGAGCTGTCCGGCGAGCGCGGCGATGGCGGGCAGATCTCGCGGCTCGGCTCGGCGGATGATTGCGGTCATGCGCTTGAAGCTTAGTGCGGCTCAGCCTCGCGCGTCGCGAATTTGGCACGGTCGCAGGCAGCAGCGATGACTTTTCGCTCAACCTGCCAGTCGCGAGCTCCGTTCCATTCCTACGGGTTGCCAATTCCCGCGTGACGCCTCACGGCTTCGGTCTTTCGGCTTGAAAGCGAGAAACCGCGAGCACAATTGCCTCGACGTTGGCGAGGTAGAAACGGCTGCCGTTGAAGCAGTTGAACTCGACGATCTTCCAGGCGCCGTCGTGTCGAGCGACATCCATCACGACCACCTCGGCAGGAAGCCAGCGTTGGGCGGCCGCCTCGGCGAATTCCACCAGCTCTGGGGGAACGAACGATTCCCCACTAGGACGGTACATGCTTCCGGAGATCATTCGGCCGTCGACGAAAAACAGCCGCCACTCGGCGTCCAGCTCGTAGACGTCGCCGACAACGACCAATTCCTCGCTCGCACCCGCGCGCACGAGGCTCTCGCAGACGCTCGTGCAATCCGCGAATCGGACTACCTGTCCGCTGAAGCGCTTCGAATCTCCATCGGGACGGATGAACAGGCGTCGATTGGTCGAGTACGAAGAGGCTAGCAGAGCTTCGAGCGACATCGTACGCGCGTTTGCGTTGAGCATGTCGCCTCCCAATGCCGCAACGTAAACCTGATGCGTGAACCGTTCGGGAGAGAAGAAGACTCCGCTGCGCCAACGCGGATGTTCGTGTGCGTTCGCGATGAGCGTATTCCTCCCGTGAAACACGACTGGACCCTCGATGGACGGTAACTCCGGCAGAGGATTGGTGCCGGCGAATACGGACAAAGCGTGAAACGGCAGCCCGAGTGAGGAGCAGGCCTCTCGCAGCAGCGCCGGGGAGGTCGATTCCGCCTCGACGTTGGTTTGCACTATCCACGACGCTTGCATGTCTCGCATTGCGGTTCACTCAACGATACTTCAGTGCGCGCGCGACTCAGACCGGAAACTGCCCAATTGCCTCGATGCCCTCGTCGGACACTCGAAGCACTTCGGGCTCGACGAGCTTCTTGAAGGACGCCGCAAATATCGCGGACGCCTTGTAGGGGGGATGGACCGGGATCATCCCGAGCGTGTCGAGGCGATCACTGCCGCGCGCTGCGTCCAGTTCTATCCCGTCGAGCAGGCGGTCTTGATTGATGGTGGCGGCCGAGCATGCTTCGTCGATCGTACGCCCCAGCGTTCACACCTATCTGGGGTGACCCACGTGACCTTGCTCTGGTCTTCGTTGGTTAGCGTTAGCACCCGAGCGACCTCGTCGGAGATGCCAACGTGAATCGAGTCGCCAAGATCAGCGGTGGTCGGCTCGGCGGACCAAAACAGGAGTGTCCGGGCGTCGTCCCAGGGCGGGTGGCCCCCGGAGAAACCAAGCACATGATCGACGAAGCGTGTGACGACGCCTTCGTCCTGGTCCCGCTCGGCGTTCCTTCGGATATTTTCGAGATTGGCGCTGACGGTGAGCTCAGCTTCAAAAATTGCATTCGCGTCGAAGGTCATACTTACCTACCGAAAATATCACGGCGTTCACTCCCGAGGGCGCGCGAAGGGCGCTGAGCTTCGGCGTCGAGCTGCGCTGGCTTCGCAATCGCCGACTGGGTGGAGCGCGGTGGGCGAAGATCGCGACTTGCACTGGACCTCGCGTGTCGGTCCCCAATTGCCGTCCGTCGGTCCTCGCTTCATCGAGCGCCGCAGACCAAGGTTCGAGCACCGGCTGGGTCTTGAATCGGGCTGAGTTCTTTCCGAGACGACTCCGAGCATGTGACGAGTTTTGAATCGGGCCGAGTTCATTCGAAATGCATCTCGCCTGCAGTGATACCGTCGTGCGCGCGCAGCACGGCGATCCGTACCCGAGTTCGATTTTGGCGACTGCAATGCTTGCACTCATCGCAATCTGCGCTATCGATACTCAAGGGGTATTTCTGGTGAACACAACGCAGCTCGCGCTATCGTTTCCGGAGTCGAAGCGACACGGTGGCGCACGGCTTGGCGCTGGTCGCAAGCCGCGCGCAGCGCACTTGCGGCGTACTCCGCACCGCGCGCGTCCAGTGCATCGCAAAGCGCATCCCGTGCACATCACGCTGCGCGCCGGAACACGCTCGCTCCGAACTCAGCAAGTGGCGCGCACGCTGCTCATCGCGTTGCGCGAGGGCAATCGCGACTGGTTTCGCGTCGTGCACTACTCGATCCAAGAAAGTCACGTGCACCTAATCGCAGAAGCGGAGGATGCTGCGAGCCTCGCGTCTGGAGTGCGTGGACTCATGGTCCGCATTGCGCGTCGCGTGAACCGCTTGCTACACCGCCGCGGGCGCTTCTGGGCAGATCGCTGGCACGGTCGCGCTTTGGAAGGTCCACGGCAGGTCCGCAATGCGCTTGTCTACGTGCTCCAAAATCACAAGAAGCACACGCAAAGCGCGTCTCTGGATCCGCTCTCGTCTGCAGCATCGTTCGACGGTTTTGCGAGCGTGATTCCTGACGGGTTTCGTGGCGTTGGGCCGCCGTGGGTGGTGGCCGCAAAAACTTGGTTGCTCGCGAAAGGCTGGCGAAGACGAGGGTTGATTCGCTTGAGTGAGGCGCCAGCAAAAGCGACGGGCGCACGGGCACCGTAGCAAGGTGTGTCCAATCCCTCGGTGTTCGTGACGCCTCGGCTGGTACGGTGGGGCCGCAATCAGGTCCACGAGTATCCATGCAAACAGCGCGATGGTTGCTACCCATCGAAGGTACCGGCGACAGCGAACGAACCAAAGCGCGCTTACAATCAGTCCGATAACCCCGAGCAGTGTTCCCGTCGCATTTCCCGGAGTTAGCACCTGCCAAACCGACAGGAATGCCAACACCCCGCCAAAGATGCGACCGGCCGTCGTCGGACCGTTCGGGTGTTGCTTGAGGAAGTTCGTGCCGACCTGAATGTCTGCCGCCACTGGCTTCGCGTCGTCACTGCTCCGTCGCGGTCGAGCTCGCCGTCCACTCTGCGTGTCACGGGTTGGCCCCCACCAGTTCCGTTGGCAGTTCAGTTCGCGCTTCGGCCGGTCCCGTAATCGTCCAAATGTCGACACAGCACCCGCAGCCCTCATTTTCTGAGATCACTACGTGGTCGCGCCAGCGACCCTGCCATGTCGCGAATGCCGCCACTTCCTGCGGTACAGCTACGTCGAGGATCACGTGCCACTCGGGCATCTGCTCTCCAGTCTGCCAACGTACCAGGCTCAAGCTGCGAAGCCGGGCGTCTGCGAGGTTCGTCCCCTGCAGGGCGTGTGTTGGGCGGCGCCCACCGAGATCAGCTATTCGCGGGTGTTGCGAGTTGTAGATCCCTCGCTTGGCCGGTGAAGCTGAAGTCACGACAGCGATCCGGTGGATCAGGCCCTGCTGCGCTGAGCGCCGGACGAGGTGTCGGGCCCATTCGGAGGCGGCAATGAAAGTGTCATCACTTCAACCCGCGGAAGTGCCCTCTTGACGAGTCGACGCGCCCGGAACTCGTTGGCCTCCGGACTGAGCCAGAGTCCCAGGATGTAACTTGCCGCGAAAGACACGCAGTACATTGGTGATGTGTCGTGCGCGAAGAGCCGGTCGAGCTTGCCCCCACGAGCCAGTGGTGGGTTGACGGCCTCCAAGACCTCAGGCACCTGTGCATACAAGCGCGTCTCGTCGTCGCCGAAAGTCAACGCAGCGGAGCACCAGATGATGCCCCAGGCATCGAACACGAATGCGTTCGTCGCGTGCGCATTCTCAACGAGCACGCGGAGCTCGCGGGCGAGTTCGTGTTGTGCTTGACTGTGAGTCACGGTCCGTCGGCGTAGCGTACCTGCGTTGAGCGGCCGCCGCACCAAAAAAACCTGAAGGCATCGAGGTGCGGCAGTGCTTCAACGGCTTGGGCGGCGACTCTACAGCGCGGTGTCAGGCTTCGTCGTCACCAGTGGGTTGCCGCATTGATGGAGTTGCTCCGGTTCTCAAGGCGAGGGACTTGTGCCGCTGAGCGGAGTAGCGCGAGCACTGTTTTACGATCGGTTGAGCTTGGCTGTGGCGAGGATATCTTGAGCCGCAGCGCCGGCAAACTCTCGGACGATAGCGTCAACACCTCCACGACTTACGGCGGCGAGCGTAGTCTCGAGACTTGAAACCTGCGGCGCACGCGCCTCGACAACTTCGGCCGTCGCGGGGTCCGTGGTGGCGGCGATGCGGGCTCTGAGGAAGCGTGCACGCGCAGAAAAGACTCGCCTGGCAAGGGCTCGGCATGCCTTTGCCTTCTTGGCGCGATCAGCCGGGCTCGCCTCGCCAAAGGCGCTGACGGCGTGCTCGAGCAAGTGCTCAGCGTCCGACACCGCTGTCCCGTGAGTCCTGCCAGTGAATTGTCCTAGCCACTGCGCCACGATGGTCCTCGTCAGCGCAACGTAACCAGGCTTTTAGCCGCGGGTCGAGCGCAGCGAAGATGGTGCGCCCCCAAGGCGCAGGGAAACAGCGCCAGCGCCCCGCTGGTCTGCATTGTTCACGCAAGAGAGGACTATCGCCGGAGGAAACGCGTCATCGAAATCGGACTCATCCAGCCCAACGCTCACGTTCGCCCCGATCCATGTTGCGTGCGCGAAGGTGGGCACTTTGGGCGTTGAGACGATGGCAGGAGCCCCGACCTGCGATTGAATGATGTCCGTAATCATCTCCTGCCACGCGTCACGAAGCGCAGGGTGGTACCGTGTACCCCACTCTACTTCGTCCTCGAGACCGAGCACGGTGAGCACCGCGACTAGGCTTCCCTCCACGCGACTGAGAAACAGGGGGCGGCCAGCAATCACAACCTCGAGCAGGTCGGGCGCAGCGTTCACTTCCCAACTCTTTGATCGGGCCAGCCGCGTGAGAGTTTCGACCGAGAGCTCAGCGAGACCGAGCAAGCCCTCAAGGAGTTCAATCAGGTCCCCGGTAGCCATGACCGCTGTATCTCGCCCCGCCCAGCCTATCGGGTTTAGCGGCGAAGCGCGAGCGGCGGCCTTCGTCCGTCGCAACACCTTGCTGCGCAGCACCCGCTAGTCAGATCCGCCCGCCATGCCGACGGTGTCCGCCTGAGAACCAATCCGGCGCTGCCGATGGATCGCCGAACCAGCCCCAGTCGTTCAGCGTCTCCGAGAAGCTGGCACGGTCGTAGAGTTCATAGTGGTACGGATTCAGTCCGGAAGCGTAGAAGCCAAGCGCCGAAGCAACGTCGAAAATCTCGTCGTCAGAGTGTCGGCACGCGATAATCGCGCCTTTCGGCCCACCAAAGTCGGGCAGCAACCCCGCACACCAGTGCGTCGTTCCATTGTGTTGCATTGCGAACGGAGATTCCAGCCGAACGCCGAGGTCGGCAGCCGCTGCCTGCCAGGCTCGTGCAGTGCGACTCGTCGCGATCACGTCTCGGTCACCGATCTCTTTCGCGAGCGCGGCGCGCTGCTCGAGAATGCTATCGATCGGATACGGATCGAAGTCGCAAGCTAGGTCCGAGCGGTAGGGTCCCCAGCCCATACGGTCGTAGTAGCGCGTCATCGTGTCGAAGTGACTGCAGCCCTCGAACACCCACGCGAGTCGAGCCGCTGCTCCCAATGTAGCCCGCGCTCCATCACCTCCGGGTCCGGCTTCGCAGACCATCGTGAGGCCGTCCGCTTCTTCCCACAGTTCGTGAACTAGCGTTGCTGAACGCTCCGTCATGTCTGCTCAAACGTACCAAGCTTCAGCGGCGAAGCCGAGCGAACCGCGGTTTCGTTCGCTGCAGGCTGTTTGCGGGGCAACGTAGCCCAGGTGTTCCCAACCCTCGGTGCCCGTGACGCCTCGGCTGGTACGGTGGAGCCAACTTGTATTTGACCTGCACTCCGGCCGCAACCTATGCGGGTCCACGGGTCCACGGAATCCGCGGAATGCATCGGCCGCGAGGGCGATCGTCTTTAGCCACTCGCCGCCCAAGTCCACTCGCAGCGGCGACGCGGGGGGCGATGGTGTGACGCTCACATCGAAGGGAGACTAGAATGGGGATGCGAGATTTGTTGATGGTCAAGCGTCACAGCTCAGTCCGTCTGAGCCTTGGGCTTCGAGGGACGGGAACAGGGTGCGCTGTAAGGTGCGCTGCTGGATCGCACCCCTTCGGGTGTCACGAAGCGCGTCGAGCGAGTCGCGGTGTTTCCGCCGGTCGCGCTCGACGCGCCGCACGCCAAGCTCCAAGCTCGTGACGACTCTTGAATCGGGCCGACTTCATGCGCGACGAATCTCGCATGAGCATAATCCGCACCGCGCGCGTCCAGTGCACCGCAAAGCACATCCCGTGCACCACCACGCTGCGTGCCGGAACGCACTCGCTCCGGACTTAACAAGTGGCGCCCACGCTGCTCATCGCAGCGGCGCGCGCGCGAAGGAGCGAAGCGACCGACCCGCCCGTCCGAGTGCAACGGCGGGATGGGCAACGGCGCGCGCTCAGGAGTCCCCAAAGAGCGCGTTTTCAACCCTCCGGTTAAGCGGAGGGTCATCCTGCCATCCGATCAAGAGGGATGTCCCCGAGGCGTGGCAGACGAATGTCCATATGTGGTCCAGAACGCCGTCGCGGGCCTCCTGCCGCGTAAGTATTCCTTCACGCGCGCACTGCACGAACTGCTTCCTCGCCAAGACCTTGACCAGTTCGATCCGAAGCGCCCGCTCATCCGCGCGCGGGAGCCCGCGGGAGTCGGCCAGCTGGTGGCCACATGCCACTAACTCGTCAAGGTCTGGTTCGCTCGAAGTCACCGGTTCGTCTGCCCACCGTACCAGGCTTCAGCGGCGAAGCCGAGCGCAGCGAGGGTTTGTCCGGTGCAAGCCGAAGGTGGCGGCGCCGACCGAGCTCACTCATAGCGGGTGTTGCAAGTTGTAGATCCCTGCTTGGCCGGTGAAGCTGGAGTCACGACTGCAATCCGGTGGTCAGGCCCTGTCGCCCCCTTCAGCTCCGCAGCCCTACCAAGCAACGAAGGCGTCGCTGCCCCCCATCATTGCCGGAAGCGTTGCGTAGTGGGGGAGACCATCGACAATAGGCAGAAGGGCAGATGCGCAGTTGATGTGGAACTTCGGCTTGAACACTCCAGCAGGGAGCAGACTGGCCGTGACGCCTCTGACTTGTGGATTGGGCTCCGCAAACATTCGCGTCCCGCAGCGGGAGCACGTCCGCCGGGGTGTGGTTCGCAATGCCCAGTTTTGCAGCTCGCCCCGAACAATGGA
>Ga0247766_1000154_pt1 | contig 14485 bp, 4 predicted proteins | sample UWRJL223509R6_FD_179946 | JGI IMG/M metagenome (GOLD analysis project Ga0247766, IMG submission 179946) | Plant litter microbial communities from Arlington Agricultural Research Station in Wisconsin, United States - UWRJ-L223-509R-6 | ecosystem: Environmental > Terrestrial > Plant litter >... | reverse complement strand
TGCGGCACTGAGACGCTCTCGGCGGCTCCCGGAAGCCCGCCAAGATCTCCAAGATTTCCAAGATCGCCAAGAGCCCTGGGCGCAGAACACGGAGGCACCACACCGAAGAGCGCGATGAGATTTGGGTTAGCGCTTTTTTGCAATCGTTCGCGATTTCAACGACGCGACGGGTTCCGCACCCAGGGTTCCGCACCCAGGGTTCCGCACCCTGGGTTCCGCACCCTGGGTGTGGTCGTCGTTCGCGACAGGGGGGTTCCGCACCCTGGGTGTGGCAGTCGTTCGCGCCAGGGGTTTCCGCACCCTGGGTGTGGCCGTCGTTCGTGCCAGGGGTTCCGCACCCTGGGTGTGGCAGTCGTTCGCGCCAGGGGTTTCCGCACCCTGGGTGTGGCCGTCGTTCGCGCCACACCCTGGGTGCGGTCGTTTGGTCCGCCACACCCTGGGTGCGGTCGTTTGGTCCGCCACACCCTGGGTGCGGTCGTTTGAGTCGAACCTGTTACCTATGTGTCGGGGTTTCCGCACCCTGGGTGTGGCCGTCGTTCGCGCCACACCCTGGGTGCGGTCGTTTGGTCCGCCACACCCTGGGTGCGGTCGTTTGAGTCGAACCTGTCACCTAGATGCCCGGTTAGAAACGTCACCTATCTTCCCGGTATCACTAAGCCGTCAGAATGATTCGCTTCGACGTGTTCGTCTGACCCCAGAAGGCCTCCAGCGATTTCCCCCGGTTCATTCGGTCGTCCTCGGGCGCCATCTGGACTTGGCGATCTTGGAAATCTTGGAGATCTTGGCGGGCCTCACAGAAAACGTACCGACTGTTCTTCGGTGCACTCAGCCTACCCACCGCCGCCATGCGGGAGGCTGCCCGCCGAGAACACTGCGCCCTGTGAGGTGCGATGCTGGCTTGTGAGCGCCCCATCTCGAAAACTCTTTGGGGTGATGTGGGTGGAGGTGTGCCGAGTTTTTGGCCCAGGCGGCTTCGCTGAGTGAGTATCGGCGTAGGTCACTCGAAGGAGGCCAGGCCCCACATGGAACTTCAGCAAATCCCCCGCAGTATTTTCAGGCAGACGCCGCCCCCGCTTTGGTACGTCACGAACGGCGACCTCACCGTGGGGCCAGTGGTCACGGGCTTGTTGATTCGCGGGGTGGAGGCCGGGCGCGTGCCGGACTTCTGTCAGGTGAGTCCGTATCACGGTGATTGGCGCGCCCTGACTGCGGTGCGTGAGATTGCGGCGCTGACGAGCAAGACGACCGGGACTGCGCCGACCGCGGAACAACTGCTGGAGTGGAGTCGGCCCGTGGAGCGCATCAAGGACGAATGCGAGCTGAGTCACACCGTGACTTGGCTCGCGCTGATGGCGACGGGCGCAGAGAGCGCCATGTTTCACTATCGCGGCCGCAATCAGCGCACGCTGATCACGCGCTCGGTGCTCGGTCCGATTTCGAACGAGCGGCTTGGCTTTCCGATGGAGGAGCATGACCTCGTGCTGCGCGCCGCGCGCAAAGGTCGCCCGGTGCTCGGCCCGCCCTACGGTCCGACCGAAGACGCGCTCGCGATTCGCTTTGCCAGCAGCCGCGGTGGCGTGGGTGCGGCCGCGATGATTCCGATCTTCATCGGTGAGCAGCTGACGGCGATGCTCGAGCTGTCGCGTCCGGGACACGCGTTCCGGCGCAGTGACTTGCAGCGCGCGGAGCGGATTGCTCAACGCGCCGTACGTCCACGCACGAATTGACGGCGCGAAAGACCGCCAGCGCAGAGTCAACGCGCTGACGCCACGGTCGCCATTTCGGCGCGCCCAGGCGTGTCAGTGATTTGACGCGATTCATCGGCATTTTTAGGTGATTTTTTCGAGATCCTCGCCCGCCGGCGTGGCACTTTTTAGGTGCCGTGAGCGTCACCGGGATCTCGAACTACAGCACCGAGCAGATCGCGAGTCTGTCGACGACCGATTTGCAGAGCATTTCGGCGGCTGACTTTTCGGGTTTGGTCTCGTCGCAATTGGCGGCGCTCAGCACGAAGCAAGTCGGAGCGCTCACCTCGCCGCAGGTCTCCGCGCTGACGGTCAGCCAGATCTTGGATTTTACCGCGGCGCAGTTCTACGCGCTCGCTACTCAGCAAGTCGCGTCGATCTCCGCGACCGATATCGCGGCGCTGACGAGCAAGCAGCTCAGCCAGATCACGGTCACCGAGATTGGCCAGCTCACGAACGAGCAGATTTCAGCGCTGAGTGGCTCGCAAATTTCGCTGCTGAGCGCGACGCAAGTCCGAGCCTTTTCGCCGGAGCAGCTCGCCTGGCTCACCACCACGCAGGCCTCGGGTCTGACCGCGACGCAGCTCGGCTCGCTGACCACGACTGCCGCCACGAGCTTGAGCATCACTCAGCTTTCGCAGCTGAGCACCGAGCAATTGCGCGGCCTGACTGGCAACGCGCTCTCTGCCTTGGCCGCGACGCAAGTCGACGCCTTCGGAGACGCGCAGCTGGCAGCGCTGACGACCACGCAACTCGCCGCGCTGAGCAGCACCGACGTCAGCGAGCTCAGCCTGAGCGATATCGCCGCGCTGTCTTCGACTCAGCTCGCGGCGATCGCTCCCAAGTCGTTGAACGGACTCTCGGAGGCGCAGGTGGCCGTGCTCGGGACGCTGCAAATTGCCGGTCTGCGCGCCGCTCAGCTCAACTCCTTGAAAGAGACGCAGCTGACCGCGCTGTCGGCGACGCAGCTGAATGCGTTCAGCACCAGCTCCATTCCGGGCCTCAGCGCCGTGGAAATCTCGCAGCTCAACACCGCGCAGGTCGCAGCGCTTTCGAGCACGTTCTTGAGCGGCTTGAGCGCGGCCCAGCTCGCCGGTTTGCGCTCGGAGCAAGTCGCGGCACTCGGCACGGATCAGCTCGCAGCGCTCAAAGCCACACAACTGATCGGTCTCTCGGTCAGCGGCATCGCGGGCCTGAGCCCGGCGCAGCTGTCACAACTCGGCACCGCGCAGGTCGCGGGGCTGTCCGGTGCCGCGTTGAACGCGCTCAGTCCGACCGCGCTGAACACGCTCAGCAATTCGCAGCTCGCCGCCCTGACTTCGACTCAGCTTCGCTCCCTGAACAGCACCGCGCTCGGCCAGCTGACGATCGCTCAAGTGGCGGCGTTGGGTTCGACGCAGCTCGCGGTGCTGGGCGTGGCCGCGCTGCCGGGCCTGAGTGAAGCCCAAATTGCCGCACTTTCGAGCGCGCAATTGAAGGGGCTGACCGCCGCGCAAGTCAGCGCGCTGGGCGCGACTCAGTTCGAGGCCCTGGCTCCAAGCCAGCTCGCCGCGCTCGCCACGAGCGCCATCGCCGGGATGACAGCGGCCCGAGCAGCGGCGTTGACGAGCGATCAGCTGGCCGTGCTTGGCGCGACGCAGCTCGGCGCGTTCTCTGCGGCGGCAGTGCGCGGCTTGGTGGCGAGCGAGATCGCGCTGCTGACGACCACGCAGCTGGCCGGCTTCAACACGACGCAGTTGGGCGCGTTGAGCACGAGCGCGGTCGACGGCCTGAGCAGCGCTCAGCTCGCTGCTCTCACGACCACCCAGTTCCGCGGACTCAGCGCGGCTGCCGTGAGCGAACTCTCGCTCTCGCAGATCGCGGCGCTCTCGAGCAGTCAATTGAGCGCACTCACGCTGACTCAACTGCGCGGCCTGACGAGCGTCGATTTGGCTGAGCTGAGCTCGACTCAGCTCGCCCAACTGAGCACCACGCAGCAGGCCGGGCTCAGCGCGGCCGCCCTGCAGGGGCTCACCGCAGAACAGCTCTCGTCGTTGAATATATCGCAAATACGCGCACTTACGACGGGGCAACTGGGGGCGCTCAGCAGCACGAGCGTGGCGGCGCTGAGCGCGACGCAACTCAGCGCCCTGGCAACGACCAGCATCGCCGGCCTGACTTCCACGGGCCTCGGCGCGCTGTCGACGACACAACTCGGCAGCTTGGCCTCGACGCAGCTGGCCGCGCTGAGCGCGGGCGCGCTCGCCGGCTTGACCGAGACCCAGTTGGCCTCGCTCGCGACCACGCAGCTCGCCGGCTTTTCGTCGACTCAAATGCGTGCGCTGAGCACCACGCTGATCGCGAGCCTGAACGACGCACAGTTGTCCGCACTGTCCAGCACCCAGCTCAACAACCTGAGTGCGAACCAGCTGCGCGCGCTTTCTGCCGATCAGCTCGGCGCGCTGCAAGCCACGCAATTCAGCGCGCTCACCGTGGCCGCGATCAAGGGGTTCAGCGCCGATCAAGTCGCGGCCTTGAGCACCACGCAGCTCGCGGGCGTGAGCGCGACGCAGCTCGCCGGTTTCACGACCACCGAGATTTCGGCGCTGAACAGCACGCAAATTGCCGCGTTCAGCACGACTCAAATCCGGGCGCTGGCGTTTACCGAGCTCGCGGTGCTCGCGGACACTCAGTTGGCCGCGCTGTCGACTACGCAGATGGCAGTGCTCAGCACGACCGCCCTCGGCGGGCTCACGGCCAGCGGCGTGTCGCAGCTGAGCACCGTGCAGCTAGCGGCGCTCGCTGCGTCGCAATTCGGCGCGCTCAGCGCTGCTGCGCTGGGCGGTCTCGGAGAGTCGCAGATCGCGACCTTGAGCGGCGCGCAGATCGCCGCCCTGAGCTCGAACCAAGCGCGCGGGCTCACGACGACTTCGCTCAGCGCGCTCGGCACGGCGCAGCTCGCCGCTCTTTCAGCAACCGCTGTGAAGGGGCTGTCATCGGGCTCGATCGCGGCGCTCACCAGCGCGCAGATCGCGCAGCTCTCGAGCGCGCAGCTCAAAGCGCTGTCCGCGCTTCAACTCCAGGGTCTGAGCCCCGATCAGCTAGCCGCGCTCGCCACCACGCAGCTGGCGAGCTTTGCCCCGACGCAACTCATCGGTCTGACGGCGAGCGCCATCGACGGTATGTCGACCACGCAGCTCGCCGCCCTCAGCACGACGCAAGTGGCGGCGCTCAGCGCGGGCGCGGTCAGTGAGCTCAGCGAGACGCAACTCGCGGCGCTGTCTTCGTCGCAACTGGGCGCGCTGAGCGCGACGCAGATCCGCGGCATGAGCAGCGTCGATGTCTCGGAGCTTTCGGCGAGCGCATTTGCCGCGTTCAGTGCCAGCCAGCTCGGTGCGCTGAACGCGAGTGCGATCGCCGGCTTGAGCGAAGCGCAAATCGCCGCACTTTCTACGCCCCAAAGCGCCGGCCTTTCGCGCACCACGCTCTCCGCGTTGGCAGCGACGCAGCTGGCCGCGTTCGCCGACACGCAAGTCGCGGCGTTCAGCAGCACGGCGTTGGCTGGATTGAGCCCGGACGCGCTCGCGGGGCTGAGCAGTACGCAGTTTGCAGCGCTCGGTTCGAAACAGCTCGGCTCGTTGTCGGCCACGCAACTGCTCGGGCTGAGTTCGAGTGAAGTGAGCGCGCTCAGCACGACCCAATTGCGCGGGTTGAGCTCGACTCAGATCGGCGTGCTGACGCTGAAGGGCGCGGACGCGCTGAGCCCTGCCCAACTCGCGACTTTGAGCACGACCCAGATCCGCGGCCTCTCGAGCAGCGGCATGAGCGAGCTCGATGCGACCGGCTTTGCGGCCTTGGCCGACACGCAGCTGGCCGCGCTCACGGCAACACAGCTCGGCGGGCTCGCTAGCGCGAACGTCGCGGCGCTGACGTTGAGCGAGCTCTCGGCCTTCTCGGGCTCGCAACTCGCGGGCCTGAACGCCGACGCCGTGCAGGGCTTGACCGAGGAGCAGCTTGCGGCCCTCAGTTCCAGCCAAATCAAAGGACTTTCACGCACCCAGCTGGCCGCGCTCGGCAATCAGCAACTGGGCGCGCTGTCGACTACTCAGTTGAGCGCGTTGTCGACTAGCGCACTCGCCGGGATGCTTTCGACTCAGCTCGGCTCACTCGGCGCGACGCAGCTGGCCGCGCTGAGCACGAGCCAGCTGGCCGCGCTGTCGACTGGCGCAATCAGCGGGCTCAGCGGCACGCAGATCGCGTCGTTGCCGTTGACCGAGTTGCGCGCGCTGTCGGCGTCGCAGCTCGGCGCGCTCTCGATGTCCGCGATCGACGCTCTGACCCCGCAGGAGCTCTCCGCGCTCAGCTCCACGCAACTGCGCGGGCTCAGCGCCGCCGGAGTCAGCGAGCTGAGCGCCGACCAGATCGCCTCCCTCAGCTCGACGCAGGTGGCGGCGCTATCGCCGAATCAGGTGAGCGGCTTGTCCCAAGCCGACGTCGGCGAGTTCTCCACCTCGCAGCTCGCGGGGCTCAGCGCAACGCAGCTCGCCGCGCTCACGACGAGCGCTTGGGCCGGCCTAAATACTGACCAAATTTCCGTATTTAGCCCGACGCAGTTGCGCGGTCTGAATGCCACTGCGCTTTCGACCCTGAGTGACACGCAACTCGCAGCGTTGGCTGGCACGCAGTTGGCCGCGCTATCGACCAGCGCGATTGCCGGCCTCACTTCGGCACAGCTAGCCAACATGAGTTCGACGCAACTCGCGACCTTGACCAGCCCCCAGGTCGCGGCACTGTCTCCCAACGCGCTCGACGGCTTGCCCATCACGGCGCTGACTGCGCTGGCGACCGCACAGCTCGCGGCGCTCAACGCGACGCAAATCGCGGCGCTCAGCACCGCTCAGATCTCCGCGCTCAGCGCCAGCGTGCTGCAGGCCCTGAGCACCAGCGCCATTCGCGGTTTGAGCGACACTCAGGTCGGCATCCTCTCGCTCGCGCAACTCGCTGCCCTGTCCAGCAATCAGGTGGCCGCGCTGTCGTCGAACGCGGTCGGCGGCTTGACCCAAGCCGAGCTCGCCGCGCTGAGCAGCACGCAGCTCGGCGCGCTCACCTCGGCGCAGCTGAGCGGTTTGCGGGACAGCCAAATTGCGGCCCTTTCCGCGAGCCAGATCGCGAGTCTGAGCACGACTCAACTGCGGGGCCTTCGGCCGGAGCAGGTGGGCGATCTCAGTTCGGCACAGTTGGCTGCGCTGAGCACACAGCAACTCGCGGCCTTCACCGGGACCGAGATCAGCGGGCTCGGATCCGCACAGCTCGCCGGATTGAGTTCCGCACAGCTCGGCGCATTGAACAGCACGCAGCTCGCCTCTCTGTCGCTCGACGCGCTCTCCGGCTTGGACGTGACCGGGCTCGCGGCGTTCGACACGACGCAACTCGCAGCCTTCACTTCGCGGCAGATGGGCGCGCTCGCGTCGAGCCTGATTGCAAGCTTGAACAGCACGCAACTCGGCGCCCTGACCGCAAGCGAAATGGGCGGTTTGCTCGACACTCAAGTCGCTGCCCTGTCGTCGGCGCAAGTTGCGAGCCTCACGTCACAACAGCTCGGATCGTTGTCCGCAGCCGGCGCGAGCGGGCTCTCGACCGGCGCTATTTCGGCGCTTTCTAGCACGCAATTGCGCGCACTCTCGCCTGCGGCGATGGGCGCGCTGACGCCCGAGCAGTTCACGGCCATCGCCACCACGCAGCTCGCCACGCTGAGCACTGCACAGGTGGCGCGCCTGTCCACCACCGTGATCGCGGCCCTGCCAGTGAGCGACTTCAGCGCACTCTCCTCAGCGCAGTTCGCCGCCATCACGCCGCTACAGATCGGCGCGCTGAGCGAGACGCAAATCGTCGGACTCGCGTCGAACCTGGTCGGCGCGCTCAGCGCTACCCAGGTCAATAGCTTGCTCGACACCCAGCTGGCCGCGCTCAGCTCGGCCCAGCTGGCCGCGCTGTCGACGAGTCAGATCTCGGCCTTGTCGAGTTTGGGCATCGCTGGGCTCGGCAGCACGCAGATCGCGGCGCTCAGCAGCAAGCAATTGGGCGCGTTTTCCGCGCTGCAAATCGGCAATTTGAGCGCGGCGCAGCTGAGCGCGCTGGGCGCGACGCAAATCAGCGCGCTCAACGGCAGCCAGCTGCGCGGGTTGCTCGACACGCAAATCGCGGTGCTCGATCTGACGCAAGTGGGCGCGCTGAGCGCGACTCAAATCGGCAGCTTGGGCAGCGTGCAACTGGGCGCGCTGAATGACACCCAGGTCGCCGCGCTCAGCACCACTCAGCTCGGCGCACTCTTGACCAGTCAAATCGCCGCGCTGAGCGCGACCGGCGTACGCGGTTTGACTGCCACCGAGCTTGCCGCCTTGAGCACGCGCCAATTGGCTGCCTTCAGCTCGACTCAGTTCGGCGCGCTGACCACCGCTCAGATCTCGCAACTCGGCACCACACAAATGGGCGTGCTGACCGCGGCAGAGCTCGCGGGCGTCACCTCGACGCAGGCAGCCGCGCTCTCGCCCGCGCAGGTCGACGCGTTGAACGCGACGCAGCTCGGCGCGCTTTCCGAAAGCGGCGTGTCCGGGCTCTCTACCAGCCAAATCGCGGCACTTTCCACGACTCGGCTCAACCAGTTGAGCCCTGCGCAGCTCGGAGCCTTGACCTCGAGTCAGTTCGCCGCGCTCTCGCCCGGGCAACTCGGCTCGCTCACGACTTCGCGCATCGCGGGGCTGTCGACCAGCGAAATTGCGAGCCTGAGCAGCGGGCAAATCAGCGCGCTCAGCACCACCCAGATCGGCGCGCTCACCACCGTTCAGGTCAGCGTGCTGAACAGCACCGAGGTGAGCACGCTCAGCACGGCGCAGCTCGCGGCGCTGACCACCACGCAGCTCGGAAGCTTCAGCACGAGCGGTGTCCCCGGTTTGAACGTCACGTCATTCGCCGCGCTGAACAACCGTCAGCTCGCCGCGCTCGGCTCTGCGCAATTGGCCGCGCTGACCACCACGCAGACGGCCGGCCTCTCCAGCGCGCAAATCGGCGCTTTTTCGGCCACGGGGCTTGCTGGCCTCGGCACAGCGGCGGCCGCGACGCTCAGCGCGACTCAACTGAACGCGCTCAGCTCGACGCAAGTCGGCGCGTTCTCGTCGAGCGCGGTCGGCGCCCTCGGCGTCGCGCAAATCGCGGCGCTCTCGACCGCTCAAATCGCTGCGCTCGGCGCCACGCAAGTCCCAGGCCTGGGCGCGACGCAGGTCTCTGCGCTCAGCATCGCGCAGCTGAATGCACTCGGCCCCAAACAATTGGCCGCGCTGTCTTCGAGCGGTATCTCGGGACTGACCGCCGCCGAGTTCCAAGCCCTGACGACGAATCAGCTGGCGGCGCTGACCGCGACGCAGCTCGGGGCCCTGAGCGGGACGCAAGTGGCGCAACTGACCACGACCGTGCTCGCGGGGCTATCCAACGGCCAGATCGCCGGGCTGAGCTCGACGGGAGCGGCCGCGCTGCTGCCGAGCCAACTCAGCGCGCTTTCCAACAGCCAATTGTCGTCTTTGTCGGCCACGGCCGCGGCCGCGTTGAGTACGACCGCGATTGCCAGCTTGAACTCGACGCAGCTCGGCGTGCTCACGCAAACGGAGCTGCGCGCGCTTTCGTCGTCGCAAGTGGCCGCGTTCTCCACCACGCAAGTTGCGCAGCTGAGCTCGACGCAAATTGGCGCGCTTTCCACGTCTGGAATCACCGGCGTGAGCGCGACGCAAGTCGCGTCACTCAGTACCACTCAGCTGAGCGCGCTCTCGCTCACGCAGATTGGCGCATTGTCTGGCAGTGCCATCTCCGGGCTGACCAGTGAACAATTCGCGGCTCTGAGCAGCGCACAGTTCCAGAGCCTGTCGGCGACGGGCATCACCGGACTGTCGGCAACCCAGGTCGCGACCCTCACCACGGCGCAAATCCAGCTGCTATCAGAAGCTGAATTGAGCGGGCTCACCGCAGCGCAAGTAGGCGCTCTGGCAGCGACGCAAATCGCGGCATTGAGTCCGGAGCAACTGAGCTCACTGTCGGCGAGCGGCGTGGTCGGGCTCAGCGCAGCACAGATCGGTGAGTTGAGCTCGGCTCAGTTTGCCGCGCTGACCCCGTACGAAGTCGCGGCGCTCAGCTCGACACAGGTCGGCTATCTTTCCACCAACCAGATCGCCTCGCTCAGTGTCGATCAGCTCGAAGGCTTGCAACGCCTGCAGATCCGCGCGCTGAGCCTGCCGCAGTTGGCAGCGCTGTCCACGACTCAGATTTCGAGCTTGAGTGGCTCGCAAGTCGGCAGCTTCAACGCGACCGAGCTGCAGAACCTGTCGTCCGCGCAGCTCGCCGCGCTGAGTCCGGAGCAGATCGCCGCGTTTACGGCGATGCAGCTCGGCACGTTCAAGCCAGAGCAATTCGCCCAGCTCGCTCCCACGCAGTTCACGCAGATCTCGACCACCACCATCTCCTACCTGAGCACGACCACGATCGCGCAACTGACGACGCAAGACATCGAGGCAATGAACGCGACCCAGCTCACCGCGCTCAGCGACGACCAGCTCGCCGCCATGAGCCAAGCCCAAATCCAAGCGTTGATCGACGCCCTGGTTTGAGCTCTAAATTCAACTGATGACTCAAGAACTAAGCGTTCCGGATCTGATCCGCGCGGTCGAGCTGCTGAAGCAGGGTGGCCAGGTTCACGCGGCGATCGCCCTGTACGCGACCTGGGTCGAACACAATTCGGAGAACCCACTGCTGTACGCGGTGCTGTTCAACTACGCGGTCGCGTTGTCCGACGCGGAGAAGCTCGAAGCCGCGCGCGAACGCTTGGAGCGTGCCATCGCGCTCAATCCGGATTTCATGCCCGCGTACATCAACCTGGGGCGGGTTCATGAACGGCTCGGGAACGTCGGAGCCGCGCTCGCGCAGTGGTCGGCGGCGCTTTCGCGGATGAGCACGATCACCGGCACGGCGGTTTCGCACAAGACCACGACCCTCAATCAGAGCGCGCGCGCACTGGAGGCCGCAGAACAAGACGCGGCGGCGGAGCAAATGCTCCGCCATAGCCTCGAGCTAGATTCGAGTCAGCGCGAGGCGATTCAGCACTTGGTCGCGCTACGCCAACGGCAGTGTGAATGGCCCGCGCTGTTGCCTTCGGAGCGCGTGGAGCAGACTTCGCTGATCCGCGGCCTGTCGCCGCTCTCCGCCGCCGCATTGAGCGATGATCCGCTGCTGCAGCTGGCCCTGGCTCACCACTACAACCAGCTCGACGTGGGTGAACCGAGCACCATTCTCTGTCCGCGAACGCCGATCACGGCGCTGCCGGGACCCTTGCGAGTCGGCTACTTGTCCTCGGATCTGCGCGAACACGCGGTCGGCTACTTGATCACAGAAGTGTTCGAACTGCACGCGCGCGACCGAGTCGAGGCCTTCGCCTACTACTGCGGACCGGACTCCAGCGATCCGCTGCACCAACACTTCAAAGCCACCGCGCACCACTTCAGCTCACTGTCTCAATTGGACGACGTGAGCGCCGCGCGCCGCATCGCCGCAGACGGCGTGCAGATCCTGATCGACTTGAACGGCTACACGCGCGACGCACGCCTCAAGGTCGTGGCTCAACGCCCGGCCCCGGTGATCGTCAATTGGCTCGGATTTCCGGGCAGCATGGCGAGCCCGTATCATCACTACCTGATCGCGGACGAGTTCATCGTGCCGGAGGCGCACGAGCGGTACTACTCGGAAAAAGTGCTGCGTTTGCCCTGTTATCAGCCCAGTTTGCGCACGCGCAGCCTTTCGCCTCAGCGGCCCACGCGCAGCGAGGTCGGACTGCCGGAAGACGCCACCGTGTTCTGCTGCTTCAACGGCACGCACAAGATCACGCCGGAAACTTTCGAGCGCTGGCTGACGATCTTGGCGCGCGTGCCCGGCAGCGTGCTTTGGCTCTTGGGCAGCAACGACCCGACCAACGAGCGCCTGCGCAGCTACGCCGCCGAGCGCGGAATCGCCAGGGAGCGCCTGGTGTTCGCGCAGAAGCTCGCCAATCCCTTTCACCTAGCGCGCTACCCCTTGGCGGATCTGTTTCTCGACACGGCGCCCTACGGAGCTCACACCACGGCCTCCGACGCGCTGTGGACCGGCGTGCCCCTGCTCACCCTGGCTGGTCGCTCCTTTGCCTCCCGGGTCTGCGGCAGCTTGGTGCGCGCCGCGGGGATCCCGGAATTGATCTGCGATTCGGCAGCGGAATTCATCGAGAAAGCCGTCCGCTACGGGCGCGATCGGCGGCTACTCGAGCCGCTGCGGGAACGCCTGCGCACGGGGCGGAGCGACTCCGTGCTGTTCGACATGCCGCGCCTAGTGCACGAACTCGAAGGCTTGTACGAGCAAATGTGGCAAGCCCAGGAAGGCGGCACACTGCCTCGACCCAAGCTCGACAATTTGGACGTCTACCTCGAGGTCGGTGCAAGCCGTGGACTCGAGGCGAGCGACACACGCAGCGCCGCCGAGTACCATGAGCAGTGGCGCGCGCGCCTGGCACAGCGGCACGCGCATCGGCCGATCACGGCCGATACGCGCTTGATTTCGCCCAGCGTGCTCGCTGCCTGGGATTGAGACTCGCTCAGCCGCCCGAGGCGATGATCGTCAACTCGTCCGAATCCGGCAGCTGATCGGCGTCCTTGTCGGTCCATTCGCCCACGAACCAAGCTTTGTCGACGGTGGCGAGGTTGGGCGCGAGTACGTTGGTGAAGTAGTACGTGGCGGCGGCCGTACCTCCGACGGTAAAGCCGTAGGTGTTGAGGACGAGTGAGTTGCTGGTCGGCTCACGCATGAACTGCACCGCGAACAGATCGTGGCTGTCCGACACCTCGGCAATCGGCTCGCTTGCGATCAGCGCGTTGCTTGCGGTGTCGCGGATCTCGTAGTTGTCGAAGGTGCCCGCGTTCGTGAGCGGCGCAACCTTGTTCGCGACCAGGTATCCCATGCCCTTTTGGAAATAGTTCCCGCCGGCGATCAACAGCAATTCATCACTGCCGGAAACCGGCTGACCGCTGCTCGGATTCAGAACATCGGAGGCGGTTTGCAGAACTTCCCGCGAGGTTTGGCTAGAGGCGCAGTGAGTGACGAGCGCCTGGCTGAGCGCGCGACCGGTAGGATCGTCGCCCTCTTGGCCGTCGAGAACGACGACCAGTTTGCCGACCTGACACGCTGACGAAAGCTTGGCCACGACGCAGCCCGACTGACCACAGAACTGAGTGTTGGCACAGGCCGTCCCGCACGCCCCGCAGTGCTGCTGGTCGCTCCCCGTGGACACGCAATGTTGCGAGCAGCAGGTGAGGGCGAGACCACAGCCCTGACTCGGGCCCTCTTGCGCGGCGTCGCAGGCCGACGCGCATTGCCCGGCGCCGCACACGCGCCCATCCGCGCATTCGCTATCCGAAATGCAGTTCTGACAGTCGTGAGTGGCGCTGCAAACACCGCTCGCGCAGCTCGTGCCGTCTTGGCAGCCGCTGACCACCGGCGGCTGTCCGCCACTACCCGCTTCAGGGCCCGCTCCTGCTTCGGGTCCAGCGCCCGCGGTCGCAGCAGCACCCCCGCTTGCGTTCCCACCGCTTCCGGGTTCCGGCGTGGCTCCCGCATCACCGCTCGGCTTTGCGCCCGCGCTGTTACCGCTACCGCCCGCGTGCTTGCCGGCCTTGCCGCCGTTTGCGGTGCTGCCCGCGGTAGCGCCACCGTTGGCTAGCGGATCATCACCCTTAGGGGTTTGGCCGTCCGAACTCGAACAAGCCGTGCTGATCCACAAGGATGCCAAGAGAACGCTAGAGAACCCACGAACCAGGTCACTGCGTGACATTTATGCTCGCCTTCGAGCCGCGAGGTGCGGCAATGACGGAGCATGATGCAAATTGGTAGCCAACTCCAGGTAGGTAAATAACTCAATAGGTAGGAGTCATCGCGAGCGCGGCACCGCTACCGAAACGCCTCACCCGCACACCCAATGTGCGCAAACGAGGGAATGTGTTCGAACGTGTCAGCGACCCGGCCTTCTCACGAAGTCGATCAACGCCTTCAACTTGGGCGGCACTTGGACGCGGCTCGGGTAATACAGAAAAAATCCTGGGAACGGGGTGCAGAAGGGATCGAGCACGCGCATCAACCGCTTGCTGGCGAGTGCGTCACGAACACTTGCTTCGACGACATAGGCGAGACCGAGCCCAGCGGCGGCGGCGTCAGCCATCAAAGCGCCGTCGTTCAGCAACAGTCTGCCATTCACTGCCACCGCGAAATCTTTGCGATTTTCGGTGAATTCCCAGCGATAGACGACGTTGCTGGTTCGCCTTCGGTAGTTGATGCAGTCGTGGTCTTGAAGCTCACGCGGGTGCTTGGGTTTGCCATACTTCGCGAAGTAGTCGGGCGAACCCACCACCGCCATGCGCATGTCGTCGCTCACCCGCACACCGATCATCTCCCGGTCGATCATCTCACCGATGCGCATTCCGGCATCGAACCCCTGTTCGACGATGTCTACGAATGCATCGTCGAGCGAAGCATCCAAGTGGATGTCCGGATAGGCCTCGAAGAACGCCGGCAACTGCGGTGCAAGCACTTGTTCGTAGCCAAAGCGCGGCAGTGTGAGGCGCAATAGCCCGGCGGGTCGATCGCGCAGCTCCCCGAGCGCGTTGAATGCGTCGTACACACCAGCCATCGCAGGCTTGAGCCGAGCG
>Ga0247766_1000153_pt1 | contig 14491 bp, 10 predicted proteins | sample UWRJL223509R6_FD_179946 | JGI IMG/M metagenome (GOLD analysis project Ga0247766, IMG submission 179946) | Plant litter microbial communities from Arlington Agricultural Research Station in Wisconsin, United States - UWRJ-L223-509R-6 | ecosystem: Environmental > Terrestrial > Plant litter >... | reverse complement strand
GAGCGTCAGCGCCGGGCCCGCTGTCACGAACTTTGGCCCCTTCGAGCCCGGTGACCCAAGAGCCGAGCCGGCAGTCATCGCGAGTCTGAACAAGGCATGCGCTCCCAGCGGATGCCGGATCGTCGTAGAGCTTCGCGACGAACGTTTGCTCGATGCATTGCGCGCCTGGCAGCGCATCGTCGCGGCTGTCGACCCGCGCCTCGGCCTGCAAGTGAGTAGCTCACCGGCGCCGCCGCGTTCCCCCAATCGCCAAGATCTGGGACACCTTCCGCCGGAAGTGATTCAGAGCGTCGTCCGGATCGGGTTCGATCGTTTCAAAACTTGCTATGAGGGGGGCCTCGACCGCGACCCAAAGCTGGAGGGTAGGGTCTCGGTGCGGTTCGTCATCGAGCGCGACGGCACGGTAAAGAACTCCAGCGACGGCGGCTCGGACATCCCGGACGCTGCCGTGCGTGATTGCGTGGTGCACGAATTCGTCGGCTTCAAGTTCCCTGCACCAGAGACCGGCGTCGTTACCGTCGTCTACCCGGTCATGCTGTCGCCGGGTTGAGCGCGGGCAGGCCTAGCTGTCAGCTCTGTGCAGAAGAGGGGCCAGGTCTTCCATCGTCGATGAGCGTAATGCCTGTAACGCTCCCGCCAGCCGTGCTCGGAACAATGCCGGCGACCGCGTCGCATCGCGTACTTCCCAGCAAAGCGCATGTAGAGAAGTTCCGCGCATTGCGCGCCCGGGTGGCGCTGCGGTAGTCAGTTGGGCTACCCGCCGTGCTCGAATCATTGACCTCAGTAGCTTGGGACGCGATCCCGACGGCGTACGAAAAGGGAGTTCAACTTCCGAAGCTCATCAAGAAGCTTAGCTCGCGGTCGGAATCAGTTCGAGACAAGGCATTCTTCGATCTCCGCGAAGAGATCGCCCATCAAGGGCAGGTCGAACCTGATGCAGCACTTGCAGTTGCGCCTTTTTTGATCGAGCTGATTCAAGCGCCTAAAGCACAAGATCGGGACCGACTGCTGTGGCTACTCGGGGATCTCGCGTCTGGAGGCTCGAGCATCAACTGGATCGCAACGCCTGTCGTACGGCCGTTCGAAGCCCTCGCCAAAACCTGCGTCGATTCTCATGGCGAGCTGTGGGCCAAGCTCCTTGCCGACAGCGACGAGAAGGTCGTCGCAGCGACCACGCTCGTCGTTGCTTTCGCGACTGACCCCGAGCGCTGGCGTGCACCATTGGTCGCCCTCGGCGCCTCACCGAGCGCGCTCGGCCGAGCAAGTTCGTTACTGGCCCTGGAGATCTTGTCTCGTCGCAGCGTGGCTGTCCCGGTCTCGGTGTTCCGGAGTGCGCTCGCGAACTCCGATCCCCTCACGAGGAGTGCCGCGCTGATTGGGCTCGCGCGACTCGAACCGAGCACGCTCGACGCTGCCGATTACGACCTGGCGATCTCGCTCGCTCGCGCCCCCGCCGTCGAACACTTGCCGTGGGCCGATGGCCTTCTCGACTATTGGCTCACGGTTGCGATCGCCGAGGCAGCGAGCGCACAGGGAAAGTCCGAGGTACTTTGGAAACTGATTGACGCGCGCGCCGGCGCGCTACCGGGTCCTGGCGAGCTTGCAACGCCACTCGCGAACCGCGTGCTGAAGCCCTATTCAGGACCTCGACTTCGCACTAGCGAAGAGCTCGATGAAGATGCCCGCACGCTACTCGGCGAGCTTTGTGTGCGCTCCCTGGTCGGTAAAGATATCGAAACGCTGGCTTGGCATGCCGGATTGTTCGACTCGGCCGCGGATCTGGCGAGACTGCTGGGACTGAGCAACTCCGGTCCGCTCGATCGCGTGATCGGAAATGAGCCATTGTGGCGGCTCTTCAACGACCAGCTCAACAATCGGATCGGGTTCGATGCCCTCGCCGCGGCTGTCGATACCGCATGCGCTCAGGGAGACGCTTTCGATCTGCTGTATGATGCGGCGACCGGGTACCGGATAGCGCTCCAGTGGCCAATCGTCGATCAGCCCTTGTCTCCTGAGCGATTCGCCTTGGTGACAGACACCATTGCTCGTTTGTTGGCGCGGTGCACCGCGCCCGATGCATGGGCTGCGGAAATTCGGGTCCTTCGTCCAGCGCCGGGCAAATACAACACGACGTTGCCACGTCGTCCCGAAGCAGGGTGGCTCAAAGCACTCTTGCTTGCTCTCGCTCGTTCCTCGCTAGGCTCATTGCTCGAGTCCGACGCCGCGGTTCACGAACAGTTCAAGGCCACCGCAGACAACTCCTCGAAGCATTCGGTTGCCGTGGCGTGCCTTCTGCTCGCGGAGATTGCCCCGGACCAGCGGTGGCGCCTCATGTCGCGCATTCCTTTTTATCAGAGCTGGAGTTCAACGAACCAAAACGTGTTCTATCGCGGCGCTTGGGATCTCCTCGATCTCGCTCCGCCGGAACCAGGCTCCGACTGGGTCCTGGACGCCCTCGAGAAATGCGAGCCAGAAACCATCCCCGTCGACCGGCTAGCGCTGGCTGAGGCCACGTTCGGTGCGGTTTGGCAAGAGAAGGTCGCTGCACGCAAAGCTGGTTTCGCGCCGCATCAACTCGAAGCGTTGGAGCGCGCGCGCCAGCTGAACCAACGGGCAATCGGGTAGGAGCGCTGTTTCACTCGTCGATGGCGAAGAGCTGGAAGAAGCCGAGGCCACCTTTCTCACTGCTCCAACGGTTGATGACGAACCGAGTTTTCTGGGCTCGCCGTAGCGGCGTGCTTGCGCTACCTCAGACCTGGCGATCGCGCACCGCTCAGCGAGTTCGAGCAAGACACTCGACCATTCGTGCAGAGGCGTCCGAAGCGCTCCAGCAACTTCTGGAGCGATGCCGTGGCGGCGCGCTCCCCCAGCTTCGCTCGAACGCTCGCCATTGTCGCTTCGGGCACGAGCAATGCGCATGCAGGGAGTTCCACGCGTTGCGCGCCTCGGTGGTGTTGCCGTAGTCAAAGTGCAACAGCGGAGTGCATGCATTGCTGCCTCAACAGCGTGCGGATTGGAAAGAGTCACACGGCCTTTGGCTTGACGGGTCATGCGGCGCGCGGACTACTCTTAGGGGCTCACCACCCGCGCTCATACTTCGCTGAAAGGAAGGCATGGCGACTTCTACGGACCGTTATGGCAGTGCGCTTCTGGCGCTCACCACGAGGCGACCGCCCGACACCACACGCGGCAGCTCGATTCTGCATCTCGACCTCACCCTGCCGAAGGTGGTCGCTGTGCAGGTGGCGCTTTGGGAGACCGGGGGCAGGCTGCCGCTCGATCCGCGTAGCGCTGCGGCGCTGTTGTGGTCGCTGCCAGTTGCGCAGTGGTTGAATGGCCACTCCGAGGCATGGCTCGACGTACCCGGCGTGAAAGCACTGTTGCCCGGGCTCGAGGCCTTAATGGCTACCGATTTGGAAACGTGGCCCGAAAGCCGCGCGGCTCTGCGCACATTCGTTGCCGCGCGAATTGCAGATCGCACCTGGACCGAGGCGACTACCAAGTCGACCCTGGAGACCGTCGACCTTTTGAACGATCTCGTTCTCATCTTCAAGTTTGCCGCGGTCGGACAGCGCCGGCCGTTGCGAACGGTGGCGGAACTCTATCGCCTCGCGCGTTCATTGACGACGACCACTGACGTCCCTTCGACGCGCGCCGAGGTGATCGGCTATCTGAGCGCGCCGCTAGTGTCTCCGCGCGCGCTGACGTCTTTGCCTGGTCCGGGCGGGCCGCGCCGGCCCACGCCGGGACCGATCACGGATCCTGGCCCGCGCAATCCTTGGGACGCGGTCGGTGAATTGCCCGATCGCGTCTTGGCGCGCCTGAGTAACGAGTTGAACGAGATCGAAGCGCGGGACCGCGCGAGCCGTGTGCGCACGGCACTGAACGAGGCCGGCGTTGTCGACAGCCAGTCGGTCGCGAGGCTGATGCGCGCCCTAGGTGGCGAAGCCGCCGCTCTGTCGTCACTGAGCGTCTCACCTGCCGTGCGCGTTGCTGTCCCCCTACCAACGAGCGCAGCGCCGGTCGCTTCCCGCATCGTACGCAGCACGCTCTATGGCGCGCCGGTGCTGCTCGACGTTGGCGAAGCCTCGGCTCGCATTGCACGTCAGCGCAGCGCGCTGGCCAAGCGCATCGTGGACACGCTTCCGACAGCACTGCGGCAGCGTTTGCTCGCCACTGGGCTGGCTCTCGAGACTCTCACCGTTTGGCCAGACATCGTGCAGGCCGCCACGCAAACGCCGAGCTACCTCGAACCCATCGGGCGCAGCGACCTGCTGCTCGTCAGGCAAACCACGACCGGCTATCGCCGCGCGGAGATCGCCTACGTCGAGAACGTGCTGATTGGTGAGACTCGTAACCGTGAACACACGAGCCGCGTCCTGACACGGCAGGAGTTCTTCGAGAGCACCACGCGCGAGACTGAAGAAACGCGCGATCTGCAGGTCACCGACCGAGCGGAACTGAGCCGTGAAGTGAACAAGGTCGTCAGCGATGACCTGAAAGCGCAGGGAAGTGTCGAGGTGACGAGCCGCGGGCCGACCCAGGTGGTGGCGTCGGCTGGGGTGTCGTTCGAGCACTCGACGGAGGAAGCCGCGCGCAGCGCCGAGTCGTATTCGCGCGAGACCATCGAGCGGGCCGTGAAGCGCACCATGGAGCGCATCACGCGCGAGACGCGCTCCCTATTCGAGCAGGAAACGACCGAGCTGAACCGACACGGTTTCGAGCGCGACGGCAACGCGACGGAACACGTGTCGGGCGTGTACCAGTATCTGGAACGCGTGAGCCGCGCCCGCATGTTCTGGTACGGAGAGCGCGAATTGTACGACATCCTCATCCCCGAGCCGGCGTCACTCATTTGGCAGTTCGCGACCACCCGCACCGAGGTCCATCTCACGGTCGATCAGCCTGATGAAGCGCTCTTTCGTTCGCTCACAATCGCGAATATCGCAGCGAAACGTGAAGACGTGATTCGCGCCTTCCGCGTCACTGACATGCCGGCGATTCCACCCGAGTCGCTCGAAACATCGATGTCGTTCGCGGCCACCGGCTCTGGCGACGATGCGCATCATGCCAACAGCAAAGAGCTGCAAATTCCCGAAGGTTATGTCGTCGCGAGCGCCAAGTTCGTGGCATCGGCCGAAGTCGAGGACAGCAGCAACAAGCCGAACGGTGGCGTCACTGTGGCGGGTGAAGTTAGCCTCTGGGAGATGACGCTGTCCGGCAACAAGGGTTCGACGACCCATTCGTTCACCTTCGTGCCAGCGCTGTCGGGACCGACCGTATCGGTTGCCATGAACGCCGACAACTTCAACAGCCTCGTTGCTAGCATCACCCTGCAGCTCAAGTTGACTACTGAGGCACGCGACAGCTGGGCCCTCCAAGCGTATGGCCGCGTCGCTGAACGTTACGAGCAACTGCGCCGCGAATATGCGCAGGCGGTCATCCAGGCTACCGCGAACCAGCCAGCGGGCAGCGTGAGCTTGCCGGACGGTGCGCGGGCTCAGTTGAACCAGGTGGTCCGTGCGGAGCTGCAGCGGGCCGCGGTCGACGTCATGCGCAACTTGCCGGTCAGCTTCGACCTGATTGCCGACTTCGGCTATGCGAACCCGGATGGGAGCCTGGGGTCGCATCCGGTGAGCGACCTGGCTGCGCTGCGCGTTTCCGAGCCGGAGATCCGCTTTCTGCAGCAGGCGTTCGAGTGGGAGCACTTGGCGTGGGTGCTGTACCCGTACTTCTGGGGGCGGCGCAGCGAATGGAGCCGCACAGTCGTGGTCTCACACCCCGACCCCGACTTTGCCGCGTTCCTGAACGCGGGCGCTGCTCGGGTGCAGATCCCGGTGCGCCCCGGCTTCGAGGATCTGGTCAAGCACTTCATGGAGACCGGTGAGGTGTACGAAGGCAACGGTTTGCCCAAGATGGGCGACCCAGGCTACGTCCCGTTCATCGACGAGCAGTTGACGTCGCTCGGTGCTCCGGGGGAAGAAGTCCCTTGGCCGCCGAGTGCACCGCGAGCGTGGGACATCGTGTCACCCACTTCACTCGTCCTGGTCCGGCCGGCACAGGCACCGCTGCCCACTTGGGATCCCGAAACCGGCGCGGAGTCATGACGGCTCCGAGCCAAGGGCGGCGCTCCCCGGCACGAACGCGGAGTCGCCCCAAGATAGTCAAGTCAGCGATCGGCCCATTCACCGACGTCGACACGGGCTGGTCCTTCACGGGCGTGAATGATCCTGATTGTGGCTTCAAGCTCACGGACATTGCCCATGACGGCATGTTCATGGCGCACTCGATTAGCCTGGAACGCATCGGCCTCGCCGCGATCGACGACGGGTACCGCAGCCCCGACGATCAAGCGAACTACCAAGTGCTGACGTTGCCGCAGATGAAGTGCACTCTTCAACCGCGCATTGCCGACCCGGGAACCGTCAAACCCTCTGATTTGCCGCTCGGCTACTACATGCCGAAGCTCAAGCTCGAAGCCGAGTACGAGTACACGGGCGCCGTCTACGAACCAGACCAGAAGATCCGTATCCGACCGCGGTTCGTGTTCACTCCCTACAGCAAGGACCCTTCGCACGAACCGGGCGGAATCTTGCAGGCTGCTCGCTTCTATCCGATGGTGCAGTTCGATCTCGAAGGGCAGATCCGGGACAAGCCGAGCCGCACCTATAGGCGCGTGACTGCCGTGCAAATGCTGTTTAGGCTCGAGGTGAGCGTCGTCGAGGGCGCGAATCTATTCAACCAGGCCGGCGTGTTCTACGACCTCGACGCGGCAGGCACGGCCGCAGGCGCGGCGGTCAGCCTCGCGCATTTCGCCCCTGGCTCGCTGTTCTTTCTGCGCGCAGAAAAACCACTGCCGTTCGAGGTATCGGGCAAGGGGGTCGAGCGCGGGTATCCCTCCGATTGGGACAACATCCATCAGTGGGCGAGTCCTTTGACACCGATGGACGACATCAAATCGTCCTACCGCGCGATCAACCTACCGCCGACTCCCGGGCTGCCATTCGGTTTTCATACCCACTGGCGCTGGGGCGAGACCGCCGCCACCGGCGCGGCGAATTTGCAAGGCGGTAAGCAGTTCGCCGGACCAGGCGGAAACGGCTTTCCGCATATCGACCCGGCGCTGCCCGACCAAACGATCGAGTTTGCCATCATCAAGGCACAATCGACGATCGACATCGAGAACCAGGTGCGGAACCGGATCGACAAGGATCCGGTGATGTGGCTGTTCAGGGACTTCGACAAGCTGTGGGCCGACATCACGCCCAAGCCTCAGGGCTTGCTCCCCAGTACCAACCTCGTGATCTGGATGTCGATCACCGCGTCGCATCCTGATCGTGGCGCCGAAGGACCCAACTATCGCCGCCGACCTTCCTTGAACCCCAAGCAAAAGGACTACGAACTCTCGCAGTGGAAAGGCACCTTATTCAGCCACGGCTTGTTCTTCGCCCACGAGAGCTGGGACGTGCTGCCGAGATCGCTGCGGATTTTGCCCGGTCTTTTTAGCGCCCAGTACCTGCGAAATACGCCCACACAAAAATGGCGGCGCCCTTGAGGGCAGTCGCACCCGGCGGTGCGGAACAGGAACTAATTGTCTATGATCTGATCGATCCGCAGCTGATATGGGACGCTGCGGTCGCGATCGAAGACGCCGTCCTCGCCAGTTGCCCGCTGCCGCCGATATCGGGGCAGGTATCGATATCGGCGCAGGGCTGCCTGCGTTTCATCGACCCAGGAGCAGTCAAGAGCGCGGGCAGCTCCGGCGTGCTGCCGCGCACCGACCGCGCAGCAGCCACCATCGCGCGCGACTTCATTCAGCGTGCGACCGACGCCGTGAATCGGGCCACACACGGGCAGGTGAGGGACCTGTTCAACCGCTCGAATCTGCAACACGGCGGTACGAAGCTGTACAGCTCGCCGAAGACGCGTGCGCCGGAAGTCTGGGTCAGCATTTGGCAATTGAGCTTGCCCTCGCACAGCTTCGGGAGTCATGCGCTGGCGCCGGTGATTGGAGGTACTGTCACCATACGCATCGCTGGTGACGGACGGATCGTCGGCCTGATCAGCACGGTGCGCCCGATCGTGGGTCGATTTGGCCGCCCGCCGTATCGCTTCAGTGACCACGAACATCGCGCTATGCCGGAGGGGGCCCACGATGATGGAAACGGGGATGGGCACGCCGACGATCACGAACCTGCTGACGAGGCCACTGATCACCCCTCTGACACCCAGACGTCCGCCGACGCGCCAATCGTGGTGTACGTGGCAGAAGGCCCAGAGTGCCCACAACGCTTTCTTGCCCCTTGTTATGTCGATCCAGCAGCACTCGACCCCGAGCACGTGACCGCGCATGGCCATAGCCACTCGAAGCTCTGGCCTGCCTGCGACCACACTTTGATCGTACAAATCAGTGTCTTCCAGCGCGAAGATGGCGCGTCGCTGCGTGCCATCTTGGCGGGTCCGGGCGGTGAGCAGATCGTGATCGGCGAGCAGCAGCCATATCGGTTGTTCTGGGGGTTCGCCAATCAGGCCGAGTTCATCGAGGGCACGCTTCAGGTTGATGAAGGCCCGGCACTCGAGCTGAACAGTCCCGGGCTGTACCACGTGGAGCTCACCGTCGAGCATGTCGACAATGGCTGCTTCGCAACTACGTTCGTGCACGTCCCCGTGCTCGGCAACGCCGGCCTATTGCCCCGCCCGCACGGACCGTAGACTCACCGCGCAGCCGCGGCAAAGGCGACCAATGCCCGAACGACTTCGTTGGGCACGGTATGTCCGCCGTCGAACTCGAGGTACTGCACGGGCACCTGGGCGTTTTTCAGCACAGCAGCCAGCGAACGGGATTCGTTGACGGGGCACACGGCGTCGCGGTTGCCGTGGGCCAGGAGCACGCGGAGGCCGGCGCGCTTCGGCAACTGATCACGTAGCCAGAACCCACACGGCGAGAAGCTCGCCAGTGCACCGACGCGAGGCTCTTCGGCCGCGATGTCTCCAGCAACCCCAGCGCCCTGCGAAAAGCCGGCAAGCACGACACGCGTAGGCGAGGGGCCGTGGCTACCCAAAAGCTCCGCGAGCCGGGCGCGCACGCGAGCGCGACTCGTCGCTTGTTCGACAGCGTCGTTGCCCCAGGCGTGTCCGAAATTAGTCGGGAATGGGCCTTCGATGAGCACGATCGACACGTCAGTGGGCAACCCCGCTTGGCGCAGGCGCTTCACGAGCTCCGCGGACCGCGCGATGTTTCCGCCGCGACCATGCAACAGAACGAGGACGCTCGCGGCCGTCGTAGGGGCTGGGCCGTCAATGGCGGTTTCGAGCGGTAGAGATGGCGAGCGTGGGCACAACCGCATGTAGGCGGTCAGCGTGATCGCTGCGGCCGCGACGACGTAGATCGAACTTGCCGCGCGGCGTGAGGCAGGCCCCTTCACGCCGCGAGTCAAACGGAAGCCGAACCGGACGTCAATCCGGGTCGAACATCTTCAATTGAGGACGACGCGCCAAAACGTGGGCGGGTCTACGATTTCGACCCCGACGATCGTCTTGCCGTCTTCCGAAATGAACTTCGGGTACTTCAGTAGCAGATCACTCGGCGGCTCGTAGCCACGATTCTTCAGCTCATCGACGATGTAGCGCAGCTTGTCGGTGTCGGTCCAAATGAAGGCCTGTATGGCGTCATAGGTCGTGCCGACCACGGTGCTGCCGTCGTTGGAGACCGCCGACGGGTTCGAGCTGGTCGTTCCACTCAACACGCCCAGCGCAGTAAATACCCCGCCTTTCCAGCGATATCCGACATATTGGTTGGTCGCACTGATGTAGCCTTGGCCGATCACGACCGGCGTATTTCCGTTGATCGCCGTGAGTGAAGTGCTGGTCCAACCCGAGCCGGCGAGTTTGGTGACGGCCCGCGTGGTCGAATAGAACAACCCGACACCTCCACCGTTGGCGTCGGGGATCTCACCGATGAGATACTTGCCGTCCTTGTTCATGCCCGACACGTAGCGCAGCTCGGGGACGCTGTTGAGTGAGTTGCCGTTGATGATGAAGCCGACGTTTCGGTCGAGCGTTAGGTCGTAATAGGTTCCGCCAACGAAAGTTCCGCTGCTTGACACGTAACGTGCGGCGGCCTGGTAGAGGGAGATGAGCACTGGTGCAGCCGAGCCCACCCATCTCACTTCGGTCGTGCTTTTGTCGGTGCATGATGGCGGGTTTGCACAGCCAATTTCACCGACGATGACGCTGCTGTCGGCGCTGATCGCGAGCCCATAGCCCCAGGAACCGTAGGCCGAGAGCTCGGTGATCGTCCCGTCTGCGGCGACGGCGGCCGGGTAGGCGGTGCCGCTGCGGTTGAGCGTTGCTGCAAAGCGCGAACCATCACCGCTCATGCTGTTGAGCATGCTGGTGTTCACGGTGACGCCGGACGGAATGTTCTTGTAACTGACGACTTCATACGTGGCGCGGCAGCCACACGACCCACCGCAGTCGACGCTGGTTTCATCCGCGTCCTTCTTGTCGTTGTCGCAATGCGCTACGAGGCAGGTGTTGCCGGTACGGCCCATCTTCTTGCCACCACCGACAACGCAAGACACGCCACTCGTGCACTGATTGCTGGCCGTGCACACGCCTTCGCCGGACGCACAGGGGCAATCGACCGTGCACGTGCGATCGACGGCGGTGCTGCAGACTGGCTTGTTGGTGCACACCGCGTCGCTCGTGGACGTGCCAGGCGTGGTCAGCGTTTGGCTGCTGGTGCAAGTCTTCCAAGCGGTGCAGCTGGCTGCGTTGGTCGTCGTCGAGAAACCGGTCGTGCAGGCGGTGCAGGTGCGGTCTTTCGTGGCGCTACCATCGACCGCGGAGTAACCGGCGGCGCAATTGGACCAGTTGCCGCACGTGCTCTGGTTGGCCGCCGTCGTAAAGGTTCCACTGGCACAGGCTTGACACACTCGATCGCTCGTCGCTGTGGCCGCCGTCTTGATGCGCGTGCCGGCGCCGCAAGTGGTAAGTCCGGTACAAACGCGGTCCCCGAGCGTGCTGGGTGCCGTCGACTCGTATTGATCGACCGTGCACGTGGTCCACACGGCACAAGAGGCGGCGTTCGTCTGCGTGCTGAAGGTTCCCGAGCTGCAAGCGGCGCACTGGCGGTCGGTGGTTGCCGTCGGAGCTGCTGTCTGTCGACTACCGGGTTGGCAGACCGTCAACGCCGAGCACTTCCGGTCCGACGAGGCGGTGGCCGGAGTGGCCTCATACTCCGTCGACTTGCAAACGGTGAGGTTCAGACACTGACCGTTGCTTGCATACTTGCCGCTGCCGCACACCGAGCAGATCCGATCGGACGTTGCGCTCGGCGCGACGCTTTCACTTTCTCCTGACTTACAGGTAGACCATGCGCTGCATGTTGCGGCATTCAGCGTTCCGCTGAAGGTATTCGCGGGGCAAGCACTGCACTGACGATCGGCATTGGCCGTGGGTTTGACGCTGACCGACGTACCAGCGCTACAGACCGAGAGGGCGTTACATTCGCGATTGGTTTTGGCGGTTGGCGCGGTCTTCTCGTATTCGTTGGCGCCGCATTGAGTCAACTTTGCACAGACCCGATCTTGATCGGATTTGGGTGGACTCTGCTCGAACTCTCCCGAGCTGCAGACCGTCAGATCGTGACAGGCGCCCGCGTCGTCATATTGGTTGGCAGTGCAATCCACCGCCCCATCGCCACCTGCAGCGCCGCCCTGGGACATATCGTCGGCCCCTCCTTCGCCGGCGGCCCCCGCCATCGTGGCATCGGGCTGATCGTTGCCGCCAGCGCCGCCCTTGGCGGTGTCCCCGCCGCGGCCCGCGGCGGGTCGGCCGGCGCCGCCACCCAGCATTTCGGCTGAGGTACCACCGGTCCCGCCCGTCTTTTGACCGGTGTCGAACTTGCGTTCGGGTGAACCACAACAAACCAATCCCAGACCCACGACCGCGAAAACCGCTACCCGCATGGGCGTCTGATACACCGACGGTGGTTGGTCGTACAGTTGCCTTTGCTCTGACACCAGGCAATTTCAAGCAGGCAGCGCTCTTCGCTCCCTCCGGGGTCTATCTCCTAGGGGGTGCGGACCCGGAATCCACCGGAGGTAACGCAGAGCTCTTCACCGTTCCTTCAGCCCGTAACTCACGATCTCTCCCGACGTCGTCTTTCGAGACGAACAGCTTGATTTGATTGTTGTTGTTGGTGGTGACCAAATAAAGTTTGCCGTTCGCCTAGCTGAGCGAGGGCGGATGATCGGAGAAGTAGCCGCGGAGTAGGACACTCGTGGTCAGATCGACTTGCCGTCCGCGCTGGAGAGCACTCGAATGTTGGAGCGCTCATTGGAGGCCATCACAAGGTGGCCATTGCCGTACGCGAGCGCGGGAGCCGCTGCGCTGAGCTTGTCGCGCGCTCGAGAAAGAGCCAGCTCGTAACCCACGGTCGAGAGCTTGCCCGAACGCGCCGTCACTGCAAGGTGTGGCATTCTGGCAAGCGTTCGATGCGCTCCTCGAAGCATGACTCGCGCACTCGATCCTGGCTAGGCTACGCGCATGCTCAAACTGTACGGCTTTGCCCGGGTAAACTCGGGAGCGCGCGGCAACACTCGCGACTTGCGAGTGCTGTGGGCGCTCGAAGAAATCGGACTGCCCTACGAGATCATCGGTATGGACCACCCCAACCACGATCTCGATTCACCCGAGTACCGAGCGTTGAACCCGTTTGGTCAGATCCCGGTGATCGATGACGACGGTGTCGTGGTCTCCGAATCCGGCGCGATATTGCTCTACCTAGCGCGCAAGAGCGGCAAGTTGATGCCCCGCGAACTGGCGGGGGAAGCACAGGTACTTCGCTGGTGCTTCACGGCGCTGACCACCATCGAGCTGCCGGCACTCTCGATGTGGTTCGTCAACTTGAGCGGTGGCAAAGGCAGCAAGCCGAGCGAGGCGTTGCAGGGCTGGGCGGACATGCGCTTGAAGCAACTCGATGGCTGGCTCGAAAGTCGCCAGTTCGTCGCAACCGAGGAATTCACGGTCGCCGACATCCTCATGACCCATGTGCTGGACGCTGGAACCCCGCTGGAAATGCTGAAACCGTACCCGAACCTGCTTGCCTACCGTGCGCGTTGCACGGAACGCCCAGCATGGGAGCAGACGGTCGCCGCCTACCGCGAGCGAGTCGAGCCCGCTTGACCCGGCTGAAGCGCTCGAGAAACAACGTCGACCCATTCGCGCAGGCACGCTGACCCGACCGTGATGCTCATTCGTTCCGGACTCGGGAAAGCGTTGCTCGCTACAATTCTGCTGTGTTTTGGCTGCAGCAGCACGGATAGCGGCACCGGGAGTCCAGGCGCCGCGGGTCAGAGTGCAGGCGGCGGAGGCCACGGCGGCGGAGCGGATGCGGCTCAGAGTGGCGGCGCGGGCGAAAGCGCGGGCGACGGCGGAGACTCTGCGGGCAGCGCGGGCGACGGCAACGACCCCGGAACGAGCAACGGCGGAACCGGGCAAGCAGGCGTAAGCAGCACAGGCGGCACGAGCAACAGCGGAGGGAGCGGCGGCCATGAGACCGGCGGTTCGCCGGCTACGGGCGGAGGATCCGGGAGTGACGAGTGCGTTTGGGAGCCGCTCTCCACCGACCATTGCCACGTGTGTGATGGCGACAGTGGCTGCGCCCGCCCTGGCTATAAGTATATGGGTAGCGGTGCGATCACTGCATCGTGCTGCGGGTTGGAATGGCAAGAGGAGACCGCGCCAGGCAAGTACACTTGGAGCGAAGCTGTCGACTACTGCGCGAGTCTAGCGCTGTTGGGAAGCGGCTGGCGCTTGCCGAAAGTCGCCGAACTCTACTCGTTGGTGGATCTCAGCGACGAATCGCACAGCTCGCCGACCATCAACGTCGACGCCTTCGCGGATACCTTGCGTGAGGCGTATTGGTCGTCGTCGCCGGGTGGTAACGGCGCGCAAGCCGCCTGGAGTGTGAACTTCAGCGATGGCGCCTCACAGTCCACGGACACCGCTCAACCGCGTCGGGTGCGCTGCGTTCGCTGATTTCGCGATCCTTGCGACTCCGTGCACCTGAACGGGGTAGCCTGCTCGGGTGCTCCGCTGCTCGATGTTGATCGCCTGCTGGGCACTATTGATTGCGTCTAGCGCGCGTGCCGATGGGCCTTCCGAGGTGCCCGCACCGAAACCGCGGCTGATGAGTCCGGGCGTTGCGGTCGCCGTCTGGGCCGCCGCCCAGCTCGTGCCGAGTCCTCAGCTGGTGATCGGTGAGAAGCACGTGGGCGGCGGAGTGCGTTGGCAGCTGACGCCGATCTTGTATTCATTCGGCATTGCCGAGCGACCGTGGCGCACCTTCTTGGTGTCACCGATTGCGCGACACTCGGGCTCTGTCGAGTTGCACGTGTCGCCCGAGTGGGCTTGCTGCGCGCCGGATGAGCGGAGTAGCTGGCTCTTGCGCGCCGGGCTCCGCTTGTATCTACCGTTGCTCGAG
>Ga0247766_1000152_pt1 | contig 14618 bp, 8 predicted proteins | sample UWRJL223509R6_FD_179946 | JGI IMG/M metagenome (GOLD analysis project Ga0247766, IMG submission 179946) | Plant litter microbial communities from Arlington Agricultural Research Station in Wisconsin, United States - UWRJ-L223-509R-6 | ecosystem: Environmental > Terrestrial > Plant litter >... | reverse complement strand
TAGCTGGACGAAGCGCCAGGGCGCCTCTGACGCCGATCGAAAAGGCACGAAACGCGCAAAATTTTCTGGAGACGGGGACTGTGATTTTTGAAAGCGCCGTCGCTCAGCGCGTGTCATCAGGTGCCCGGGCGGCTCGAGTGAACGCCGAAACGCTTCGTCCTCACTCTGCTCGAGACTGGAGAACTGAGTTGCACCCGCCTGCGCCGCCACCACGGCTCGCGACTCGACACGCGCCGGCGAGTCGCACTGATTCAGCAGTAGCAGCGCGCACGCGGCGAACCCGCGCGGTGCACTCCAAAGCCCAACCCCAAACCGCCCGAACAAGCGGCCATCATAGCACGCGGCGCCGACGGGCGATCAGCGAGCGCAAGTCGACGCGTTGCGACGTCGTGAATTTTGGGTTAGCGGGCGCGGCGCGCGCGCAGCGTCGCGTAGCTCCAATGGCAGGGTGAAAGCCGGGGTGTGGCTAGTCGGCAGGTTAGGCGAGGGAGTTCGGCTCAGTCTTTTCTCACCCAGCGCGCAAAGCCGTGCAACCCCGGGATCTGATAGCTCCAAAACGCTTCAATCGCTTCGCGCAGCACGCGCGGCTTGTCACTGTGCGCGAGAATGGTCGCAATCATGATGCGCGTGTTCTCGAAGATGCGCGTGAGAACGAGGCGCGCCGCCGCCGTGATTTGGACATTCGAGCCATCGCGGCGGATTTGCTCGAGCGTGCTCTCGAGCAAGAGCGACACGAACAGCTCGCCGTAGTGCTCGTAGGCGCTGCCCTGCGCGCGATCGAGCAACACGACGACGGCGAGCCGATGCTCGAGCCAAAACTCGAGCATCTCGTCGCCATGGTCGTGAATGCGCTCGAACGGCGCAGCGGTTGATTGTGCGGCCAGCGCGCGCACGCGCTTTTGCAGCAGGCGCTCGAAACGCGCGGCGAGCTCGGGCGTGATCGCGGCCTCGAACAGCTCGGCCTTGCTCGGGAAGTAACGATACAGGCTGGCCGCACCCAGACCCGCTTGTTCGGCGATCGCGTTCATGGTCGCGCCGAGGTAGCCCTGGGCGGCGAACACCTCGAGGCCGGCGCGCAGGATGCGGGCGCGGATTTCGGGCTTCAGGACTTGCGGCATCAGCGCAGGATGATGCGCGGAAACGAATGCGGCGCCCAGCGCTCTCGCCAGGGCCGTGCGGCTTCCAGCTCGTAGGCCAAGCGCAGCAAGGTCTCGTCCCCGCCGATATTGGCCGCGAAGTGCACGCCCACCGGCAGTTGGTCCGCGGACCAATGCAGCGGCACGGACATACCCGGGCAGCCGGTGATGTTGTGAATCGGCGTGTAGCCCACGGCGCGCGCGGTCCGTGCCATGAGCTCGTCGTACTCGAGGAGCGGCGAGAGATGGCCGAGCCGCCAGGGCAGCTCACTGAGCGTCGGCGTGAGCACGACGTCGCAATCGGCAAACACGCGTAGGTAGAGGCTCGCGCATCGCTCGAACGTGGCGCGCGCATTCACCAGCGCGCTCGCACCCCGACGTTGAAATGAGCGGATCAGCGCCCACGTAAACGGCTCCAGTTCGTCGGGGCGCACGGCTTCGCCGCGCATGCCGCCGATCATCTCGATCAGACCGGTCATGGCCGCGCCAGCGCTCGAGAAGAACGCGTCGCCGAGCGCAGCGCCGTCCAACGCGGGGGCGTCGATCTCTCGGAGCTCGTGTCCCAGGTCGGCGCACAACGCCAGCGCTTCGTCGAACGCGCGGCGCACGGCGGGGTCGGGCTCATCGCCCATGGCGGTGCGCGTGAAGGTGGCGATGCGAAGGCGCTTCGAGCTCGCCTCACGCACGTAGCCAATGCTCGGGAAAGGCCCGCTTTGCGCCTCCGTGATCGACAAAAACAGCGCGCTGTCGCGTACCGAGCGCGTGATGCAGTGATCGCTGATTAGGGCCGTGAAATCGGGCCCTCCGGGGCTGGCGGACACGCTGCGGCCGCGGCTCGGTTTGAAGCCGAACAAGCCGCACACCGAAGCCGGAACGCGGATCGAACCACCGGCGTCATTGGCGTGGGCGAGCGGCACGATACCCGCCGCGACCGCCGCTGCGGCGCCGCCGGAGGAGCCGGCGGCGGAGCGCGATAAGTCCCACGGATTGTGCGTGACGCCCTCTTGCAGCGTCTCCGTGCTGCCAAGCAAGCCGAGCTCGGAGGTGGCGCTCTTACCGACGACGACCAGCCCCGAGCGATCGATCTGCGCGCTGTAGGGCGTCGGCGGTGCCTGCATATTCTTCGCGAACAAGCGCGAGCCCATGCCCCAGCGCAACCCGGGATAGGGGAACACGTCTTTGAGCAACGTCGGCACGCCTTTGAACGGACCCGCCGCGGGCTCGAGCGCGCGGGCGCGCGCAAAGTCCAAAGTGACGGCCGAGTGAATCAGCGGTTCACATCGCTCGAAGCGTGCCGCGCAGGCATCCAGCAATTCCGCTGCCGTGAGCTCACCCCGGGAGACGAGCTCGGCTTGCGCGACGCCATCCAAACCAGCCAGAAAATCCAAGTTTTTTGCGGTCATTGGGCCCTCTTTGGTCGAAACGCGAATATTATAATCGCGTTTCAGTCGGGCGCAAGAGGGCGCGACCAGAGCCTCTCAGAAGTGCCCCATCCAGGTGAGGTTGACGCTGTGATCGATGTCTGCCGTGCCCGCTGCTGAATACTGGGGCCAGAGCGCGTATTCCGCCAAGACCGAGGTGTTGTCGTTGAATTTGACGCCCACGCCGGGGACGTGCAGCACCTCTTCTACGGACACGTCCGAGTAGCGCGCGATGCTCAGGTTGTAACGGAGCGTGACCGGCGCGAGCGTGTACTCGGCGCCCGCCAGCAGGTACGTGTTGTGCGCCGAGGCGCGTGGCGGCACGGGTGGCGTCGCGCTCGGGTCACCGGGATACGGATAGGCGTCCACGTTTTGACCTGATTGCTGCAGGACCTCGCCCCAAAATCCGAGGTTTGCCCAGGTGAGCCGGGTGTCGACGGCGGCGCGCCAAACCGAGTTGGACCCGCTCGGCAGATCAGCGTCGAAGTGTTCGCCCGAGAAGCCGACCTCGAGCCTTGCAGACTTCGACAATTGCACGAACGGTTGGATGCGCGCGAGCAGCGTGTTGCGGCGGCGCGCGCCGGGGATCGAAATCGTATCGCGCCCGACGAGCGAGGCGTTGGTGTGTCCGTCGACCACGAAGTATTGCGCCCAGAAGGCCGCACCGATGCTGTCACCCAGCTTGCCTTCGAGCGATATGCCGGCGTTCGGGTCGAGTTTGAGTCCTTCATAGACTTGGATGTTGCCGTAGAAGGTGCCGTCCCAGAACAAGCCGAGCTGCTTGTAGATCTTGCCCACTTTGAGCACGAACGGCGCGGCGTCGTAGAACAGATACGCTTCCTGTAGCCACGCGAGGCTGTCGTAATACGAGCGCATCTTTTCGTTGCTGAGCCGCGGTTCCAAGTGCAGGCCAAACGGTTTCCAGCGCGCGTCGAAGCGCAGATTGGAATAGATCAAGAATTGGTTCTTCCAGCCATTGGTAGGCTGATAGAAATAGAGCGCGATACCGCCGCTCAGTCGCACGTGGCGTGTCCAATCATCTTGGTTGTCGACGCTCGCTTTCTCGACGACTTTCTTCTCGGGGGCGGGCGTGGGCTCGATGCCCGGTCCGGGCACGGCTATGGCTGTGCCGGCGAAAAGGCACAGGCTGAGCGCGAGCAACCCCGACCCGCGCGCCGATCTTCCAATCACCACTTCTACGCTAGCAAGAAAACTTGCGGCTGGGCAGCCGTGGACTCGATAGGCTTACCGTGTCTCGATTCGCGATCTCGCTGGAGCACGCGCAGGCACGCATTCCCCATCGGACGAGCGCGTACTAAGCTCTCGCCATGCTGCGCGCGATTGCGTCATGGTCGAGCGTCGTTGGTGTCGCGCTGTGCGCGAGCTGCGGCGGCTCTGAAGCGAACCAGGGCGGCGTCATGCCGGCCTCGGGCGGTCGCAACACAGGCGGCGCGGGTGTCGGGCCGGTGGCAGTGAACGCTGGCAGCGCCGGCGAATCCAGCGCGGGTTCCGGTCGCGGCAATGTCGGCGCTTCGAGCGGCGGCGCTTCGAGTGCCGGTACTTCGAGTGGTGGTACTTCGAGCGGTGGTACTTCGAGTGGCGGCGCGGTTGGGCTCGGCGGAGCCGCGCCTGGCGCGAACGACGCGGCCTCCAAGAGTGCACTCGAGCAGTTGAAGGCATGGCTCGCGCTCGCGGCAACCAGCCGTCCGGCGTTGGCCGAGCAAGCATTCGCCAAAATCCCACTCACGAAGTCTGATTCGAGCGAGGCGCAACAGCTGCTCACGGCCGACCATACGACTCAAATCAAAGCCACGCGGGCGTCCGAAGTCGGCGCAACCGAGAGCAGCGCCAAGACCATCACCGCGGGCGGCGTGAAGATGAAGTACTACCGCGCCCAGCGCGGACAAAAGCCGGCCGCAGGCTGGAATCTGTTCATCTCGATGCATGGTGGGGGCAACGCAGACGCGGCCACGAACGACAGCCAGTGGGAAAATCAAATTGCGTTGGTCGACGACTACAATCCAAAAAACGCGCTTTGGGTCGCACCGCGCGCGCCTTCGAACGAATGGAACCTGTGGTTCCGCGATGAGATCGACGCCTTGTTCGAGCGCATGATCGAAAATCTGGTCGCGTTCGAAGGCGTGGACCCGAATCACGTTTACTTGAACGGTTACTCGGCGGGTGGCGATGGCGCGTATCAGATGGGGCCGCGCATGGCGGACGCCTGGGCCGGCGTCGGCATGAGCGCAGGCCATCCGAATGACGCCTCACCGTTGAGTCTGCGCAACACCGCGTTCGCGATCCACGTCGGGGGTAACGACACCTCGTACGACCGCAATCTCAAGGCCGCCGAATGGGGCATGAAGCTCGATGCTTTGGCCGCTGCGGATCCGGGTGGCTACGCGCACCAATGGCAAGTCCACGCGGGCAAACCGCATTGGATGGATATGGAAGATGCCGTCAGCATCCCGTTCATGCAGATGTATGCGAGAAATCCGATCCCGAGCAAGGTGGTTTGGCGGCAATCGGGTACGCTGCGCACGCGCTTTTATTGGCTCGCGGTCGACAAGGCGGACGTCGCGGCTGGTGCCGAAATCACGGCCAGCTACGCCGGACAGAGCATCGAGCTCTCCGCGGTGAGCAAAGTGAAAAACGTTACTCTGCGCGTCTCGGACGCGATGCTGAATCAAGACCAAGCGGTGAGCATCAAGCGCGACGGTAAAGAGCTATTCTCCGGCGTCGTTCCGCGCACGATTGCCGTGCTCTATTCGACCCTCGCCGAGCGTGGGGATCCGGCTTTGGTGTTCAGCGGCGAGCTGTCGCTGAGGCTCGACTGAGCACGCGCTTGCTCGATCGCGAGCATCAGATCTTCCGTACGGTACGGCTTGCGCAAGAAGGCTTGAAATGAAGCCGGATCGAGCTCACGCTCCGAAGAAGCCTGCAAGTAACCGGACGAAAGCACGATCGGCACGCGTGAGCCGGTTTCGCGAATGCGGCGGATGACCTCGACGCCGGTCATGTCTCCCATCATGAAGTCGAGTACGATTACGTCTGGCGCGTGGTCCGCGAAATGCGCGAGACCGGCTGCGCCGCTGCCTGCCTCGGCCACGCGGTAGCCGCGCAGCTCGAGCGCTCGGCGCAAGTGAGCACGCACCAGTTGTTCGTCGTCAATCACGAGCACCTCGCACGGTGCGAGCACCGCCGGATCGCGAGCAACGGTGGCCGATTGCGAGTGACTGCTGGCGGGCAAGAGCACCGAAAAGCAGCTGCCTTGGCCGACCGCGCTCTCCACCAGAATTGCGCCTTTGTGTGAGGCAACGATGCCCAGGCAGGCCGCGAGTCCCAAACCGTGCCCCGTGTCTTTGGTCGTGAAAAATGGCTCGAATACTCGGTCGCGCGTCGCTTCGTCCATGCCCACTCCGGAGTCTTTGACTTCGAGCAGCACCCAGGCGCCGGGGCCGATCGTGGCACCCAGCGCGTCGTCCCAGCGCGCGTCGGGACGGGCAATGCGCAGCACGCGCACTTGAACTTTCCCTTGGCGACCGTCGAGTGAGTCGGAGGCGTTCGTGAGCAAGTTCATCACGACTTGCGTGAGCGTTGCGCGGTCGCCGTGCACCGAGCAACCTGGCTCGATCGAAAACTCGAGCTCCATCTTCTTCGACAACGTCGCGCTCAGCAGTTGCTTCAGCTCACGGAGTAGCTCACCGACGTCTACCGGATCGTTGCGCGCGGGCTCGCGTTGGCCGGCATAGGCCAGCATTTGACGCGTGAGATCCGCGGCGCGCTCGCCGGCGGATCGGATCGCGAACGCGGATTGTCGCTCGCTCTCTTCGGTGAGCGTCATCAGCAAGAGATCAGCGTTGCCCAGAATGCCGACCAAGAGATTGTTGAAGTCGTGCGCGATGCCGCCGGTGAGCACGCCCAGGCTTTCGAGCCTTTGGCTGCGCTCGATCTGTTGCTCCAAGCGCCGGCGCTCCGCTTCCATGCGATGCGCCGGTCGTAGGTCGCGGATCCCGGCGAAGCGGGCGGGTTGGCCGTTGTGCGTGGTGGGCACGGCCTGAATCTGCACCGGGATCACCTCACCCTGCGCGTTTACGATGGTGGTCTCGTACGCGAAGACTCGCCCTTCCAGCACGGTTTTCTGCGTCTGTGAACGGGCAGCCGGTGTCAGGTGATCGAACCAGCTTTTGCCGATCAATTGCGCGGGCGGATAGCCGATCGTCTCTTCGACACGACCGCCCATTTCGATGATGATGCCGTCGCGGCTGACCGCGAAGTAGTCGAAGGCCGCCCCTGCGAGATCGCGCAGTCGGCGCTCGCTCTCGAGCAGCAAGGCATTGGTGCGTTCGCGCTCGCTCACGTCGCGCACGGCGACGACGCGCACGGGGCGGTTGCCCAATTTGCCTTGCTTGGACAGTAGCTCGGCCGGAAAGCGCGAGCCGTCCTTACGCACGCCGGTGACGAGGTAGGCGCCCTCCACGCCGTTGCGCACCCGCTCACGGATCATGGGCAAGTCTTCGGGTATCACGCAGCGACGCAACGTCTGCTGGCCGAGCATCTCGGCTGGTTCGTAACCGACCAATTCGGCGAATCGCTGATTGACCTCGATCACGACGCCCCCTTGCTCGGCGTTGATCATGATGCCTTCGAACGAAGCGTTCGACAGCATCTGATAGCGCTCGGCGAGCTCTTCGCGCTCTTCGTGCTCGACTGCGCGCATGAAGCCGAGCTGAAGCGCAGAGCGCAGCGCCGCCTGGACCGAGTCGCGCTCGAACCCTGGTTGGGTTGCGACCAACGACAGCGTGCGCCCGTGGTGCTCGAGCTCCAAGTGGACCAGGCCTTCACCCCGCTTCTGCACCAGGCCGCGAGTGGCGAGCAGTTCGAGCGCGGCCTCGAGCGCGAGCTTCGGATCTTCCGCCGCCAGCGCGCCGAGCACTTGCGGTAAGAGATCAGCGAGCTCACGGGCGAGAGAGGTCGTCATGGGTAGGGTGCCCAGTGGCCCTCGGAGTCTCGACACCATAGCCTTGGAAGTGCCGATCTCAAATCCGCAATGGTCATTTGCGTTCTGGGCTTTGTTTCTCGCTCGAGACGAGGCGCGCCGCCGAAGGCTCTGACTTCACACGACGTGTCGCGTGACCATCAACCCCAAAAATTCACTGGGGGACGGATTGCGGGATGGGTGCGAGCGCGCGTTGTTGCACGGGCGTACTGCTGGGCACGGTTGCCGCGCTCGGTGCGGGTACCTGGCTCGAAGAAGCGATGGCGGTGTTTGCCGTGGGCGGCGTTGGCGGCATGCGGTTGGCATACGCGCGCCAAGCGCCATCGAGAAACATGCGTTCCTCCGCGCGCAGCGTGCCAGGGCGGCTGCGTTCGATTTCAGTGGCGACGCTCAGCCAATGTTGCGCGTGCGGCAGATCCCCGAGGGCGACGAAGGTCGCTCCGCGATAGGCGGCGTAGGCGGCACGCTGTTCCAGGGCGGCTCGGGCGACGCGCGGCTCGCTGCGCGCGAACACCTCGTCGGCTTCGACGTAGCGGCCCTCGCCGTACAGATCAGCGCCGCGTTGGATGTAATGGCCCGACCCGCAGGCGGGCACCAGCACGAGGCACGCCGCGAGACTCAATTCGAGCACGGCGTTTCGACCCATCTGCCAAGGATACGGGCGCCTTCGGCGCAAAGCTAGCGTCGGACTAGAAGCACGCGGGTCCCCCGGGAAATTCAAGCCTTGCGCACGTTCGCGCACTCGGCCGGCCCTTGTAGGCGAGCCGCCCGCCCGCGGCGAGTTTGACACGGCTGTGCCACTTTTGGCGTTCTCGCCGCTTTCGCCGCGCGGATCATTCGGCGGTTTACCGAAAGGCGGGCTTTGCCAGTTGGCACTGTGCCATGGCACTATCGGCGCGCTTTGGGCTGTGGCTCCGTCGCATCGCCGCTGGACCACGCATCCCTCGACAAGTTTGAATCGATTCCTGCGCCAAGGAGAGATCTGATGAGCCCCCGCTTTACCTCGTTGCTTATTTCGGTGTTCGCAAGCTCGGCGTTGCTGCTCACCTCCACGGCCGGCGCCGCGCCGAAGAAGGCCAAGGCCGACACCGCCAAGGAGAAGGCTGCCAAGGAGCAAGCCGAGAAGGAGCAAGCCGAAAAAGAACAGGCTGCCAAGGAGCAAGCCGAGAAGGAGCAGGCGGACAAGGAAAAGGCCGAGAAGGAGCAAGCCGAAAAGGCCGAGACGGAGAAGGAGCAGGCCGACAAGGACGCTGCTGCCAAAGAAAAGGCCGACAAGGACGCGGCGTTGGTCGCGGAGGCCGAAACCGGCAATTCTCCAGTCGAGCAACCCGGCAAGACCTATTACGGCGTTGGCTTGCGTTACCGCGGCATCATCGTGCCCACGTTCATGATGAACATCTTCGGCTCCGGCGGGACCACGATTCTCGCCAACGGCATCGGCCCCGAGTTCATCATCCGTAAAGATAACTTCGAGTACGAATTTTCAGCCATGTACACTGGCTACGGCATGGATCCGACGCCGTTCAAGGCCAAGTCGGATGGGCCGGACGCGTGGGAAATCGTGCAGAGCAAGATCAAGGTTTTGTATCTGACTGCGGACTTCGATTGGACCCACAACTTCAAGCCCGAGATCGGAATCAACTACGGGTTCGGCGCGGGCATTGGCTTCGTATGGGGTCCGCTCTATCGCACGCAAGCGTACCCGGGTCCGGGCGCGAACCCGGACACCGGTGAGGGCTTCTTGCCCTGCACGGCTCCAGGCAACCCGAACGGGGCTTACTGCGGAAACGACAACACTCACTACAACGGCTACACCGAGCCGAACTGGGCGAACGGCGGCTCGAAGCCGATCATCTTCCCGTGGCTCGCCGTGCAAACCGGCCTGCGTTGGAAGCCGCATCGTAACTTCATCGGGCGCCTCGATCTGGGCTTCTCGACCAGCGGCCCGTTCTTCGGCGTCGGCGCGGACTACGGGCTCTGAGAGCGGGAGGATTGGTGGCCGAGCTCGAGTTACCGAACCGGTACGAGCCGCTCGCTCAACTCGGCAAGGGCGGCGGGGGGGAGGTTTGGGCGGTCCGCGATCGCCATTCTGGGCGCAAATACGCGCTGAAAGTGCTGGCAGAAGAAGCGAGTGAGCGCGAGATGTCCGCGCTCGTGCGCGAGGCCGTGGCGCTCTCCGGCTTGGAGGGTTTGGGAGTGCCACGCGTGGTGCGCTTCGGGCGTTTGCCGCGCAGTGGGCGAGCGTTCTTGGTGCGTGAGTTGGTCGAAGGCCAGAGCCTCGAAGAGGTGATGGACGAAGGCGCGAGTTTGCGTGCATTGAATGCGTTGGCGCGAGCCGCGGACCAATTGACCGTGTTGCATCGCGCGGGCCTGTTTCACGGTGACGTGAAGCCCGCCAACATCGTGGTCGAATTGGGCGGGCGCGCGACCTTCGTGGACCTGGGTTTGGCCGCACCGTTTCGCGATGGCGGGAGCCAAGCCGAGGGCTTGACTCCGCGCTACGCGGCCCCCGAGTTGCTGCGCGGCGCGCCGCTCACCGTGCGCGCCGAAGTGTACGCGCTCGGCATCACGCTCACCGAGATCGTGAGCGAAAGCCGGCGTTCGAGCTTGAATCGCGACATGCTGCGCGAGCTGACCGCCGTCGCCGACCGCGCCACGCTGGCACAGCCGTCCGAGCGTTTTCCGTCCGTCGATGAGTTTGCGAGCGCACTGCGGCGGGCCGCGGGGCTTTCGGCCACGCCGGACGCGGACGCCGAGCAAGCCGCGCTTTGGCCCGTCGTCGGCATCGAAACGACGTCGGCACAATTGCTCGATCGCGTGCGCGTGCTCGAGGCGGGTCAGCATTTGCGGATCGTGGGCGCGCCGGGGTCGGGTCGCACGGCGCTGCTCCGGCGCGTGGCTTGGTCGCTAGGCGTGCTCGGCAGCAGTTTGGCGTGGATCGAGGACGTGTCGTCGGCTTCGAGCTTGAACGCCGAGCTCGCCGCGCATCCGTCTTTGCACGGCGTATTGGTCTTGGTCGACGACGCCGACGCGCTGGACGAGGCGAGCCTCGCCCGGTTACTCGACGCACGCGCGCAGGGCGCGCGTTTGGTGACCGTCGGCGGAGGCTCATGGCCGGGCCCCGTGACTGACTTCACGGTGCCGCCGCTCGACGAGCAACCGGCGATCGAGCTGCTCCGCTCCGCGGTGCCGTCGTTGACCCAGAGCTTGCTGAAGCGAGTGTTCGAGGTTTCCGAGGGCCGTCCGGGAGAGCTGCGCCGCTTGGTGCGCATCATCGCCAGTGACGCCGTGGCTTCCGCGGATGACTTGGAGCGCGTTTTGGGCTCGACCGACGCGCGCTCGGTGCCACCCACGGACCCGCTCACGCGCGCGCGATTCTTCTTGGAGCGCGGCCGCTACAACGACGTCAAAGCCGCGCTCGAAGCGCTGGGCGACGACGACCGAGTCGAAGCCGGCATCGCTCGCGCGCGGCTGCGTCTCGGCTTGGGCGACATTTCTGGCGCCGCCAACTTGTTGCAAGCGCTGAGCGAGCGTGGCGACGTGACGGACCGCGAGCGCAGTTTCATTGCGCTCTACCTCGCGCGCACTCAGATCGGTTTGAGCGACTATCAACGAGCACTTTCGCTGCTCGAGCCGTTGCTCGACGGATCACCGCAGTTGTCGAGCGAGGCGCTGTCTTATCGAGGGCTCGCCTTGTCGATGCTGGGCAAGCACGACGAAGCGCGCGAGGCACTCGAGCTTGCCCTGTCACGGGCGACGGAGTGCGGCGCCGACCGCCTGGAAGCGATTGCGCTCACCTCACTCGGTTTCGTCGCGCAGCGCTGCGACCGCACCGAGGAGGCGGGAGAAATTTATCGCCGCGCCGTCAGCGCTGCCGAGCGCGCGAGCGACGCCGGTGCGCTCGCGACCATCCAGCTGAATCTGGCTGGTTTGCTCAAGATCCGCGGCGACCTCGCTGGCGCGATCGAGCACTTCGAGGCCGCGGTCGACATGGGCCGTCGCGCCGGACGGCGTTCGAGTGCGCTGCAAGCGCTGTTGAACTTGGCCAACGCAGACCTGTTCTTGGGTCGCTTGGCGCGCGCGCGCACCGCGATCGAGACGCTGGAGGAACAGCGCTCCGAGCTCAGCGCGGTGATGTGCGCGCAGCTGCTCGGGCTCTCGGCCGAGCTGCAGCTCCGTGAGGGTAACGTCGAGGCCGCCGTCGAGAAATTCGACGCCTGTGCTCGGGCTTTCGAGGAAATGAACCGCGGCGTGGACGCGGCCGAAGCGCGGCTCGAGGGGGTGCTCGCCGCGGTGCGCGCGCCGCGCCCGGATTTGATGAAGCTGCGCGGCTGGCTAAGCCGCTCGGAGGCCGATCTGGCCGGAGCGACGGTGCATCGTTCGCTGCTGCTATTGGCTTCGGCTCGGCTGAAAGACTTGATCGGGGACGAGGCCGGCGCGCGAACTCATTTGGATGATTCGTTGGCCGCCGCGCGCGCTTCCGCGCAAAAAGACTGGGTTTGGCGCGCGCTCGAAGCGCGCGCGGAGTTGGAAGAAGCCGGCGGTCAACCGCTCTTGGCGCGGCGGGATCGCGAGGAAGCGCTGGCCGTGCTCGAGGAAATCGGTGCTCGACTGCCGCGCGACTTGCGCGAAGTGTATTGGAACGACACCCGGCGCCGCACACTGCGCGCTTCGGTGCCAGCGGCGATCGGCGTGGCGGCTACGGAATTTTTGCCCTTCGCCAGCTTGAAGAACGCGCCGCTGCCGCCGCGCTCGAACTCCAGCTTGCACGCGGGCACCAGCGCGTCGATTTCGCAACTCAGCTCGACGCCGCTCGAGCAGCGCCTCGCGCGAATTTTGGAGGTCAACAGCCGGCTCGCGGGCGAGCTCGATCTCGAGCGCTTGACCGAGCGAGTGATCGATTACGCGCTGGAGCTCTCGCGCGCGGAACACGGCTTCGTCCTGCTCGAGCAGAGCTCTGGCGCGCTCACGGTTTACACTCATCGTTCGCGGGGTGGGGACGCGGCGCACGCGGAGTTTTCGCGTTCCATCGCCGAGTCGGTGGTCAAGAGCGGCGAGCCCGTGCTGACGCTCAACGCGCAGAGCGACGCGCGCATGCAGAATTTCGCGTCCGTACACCAGATGCTGCTCGAGTCCGTGGTGTGCGTCCCGATCCTCGCGCCGCACGGCGCGGCAATTGGCGCGCTGTATTTGGAGACGCGCCTGCGTCCGGGCACGCACTTCGAGCGCGAGCTACCGACGCTACGCGCGTTCGCCGATCAAGTGGCGATTGCGCTCGAAAATGCGCGGCTGATCAACGAAAACAAGCAGCGCGCCGACGCGCTGGCCACGACCAACGCCGCGCTTTCAGAAGCGCAGGAACACCTACGCGAGCTGCTCGACGGCCGCACCGAACAACTCAAGCGCGCGCGCCAGAAGCTGCGCGACGCACGCGAAACCTTGTACGGTCACTTCGGTTACCAAGGGCTGGTCGGCACCAGTGAGGCCATGCGCCGCGTGTACGCCGTGATTGACCGCGTGCGCGACACGGACGTGCCCGTGCTCATCACCGGCGAAAGCGGTACCGGCAAAGAAATGGTCGCGCGCGCGATCCACACCGCATCCGCGCGTTCCAAGGCGCGCACCCTGGGCGTGAACTGTGGCGCAATCCCAGAGAATTTGTTGGAAAGCGAGCTGTTCGGTCACGTGAGGGGCGCCTTCACCGGCGCCGACCGCGATCGCAAGGGCCTGTTCCGTGACTGCCAGGGCGGCACCATCTTGCTCGACGAGATCGGCGAGACACCGCTCAAGATGCAAGCCGGCCTGCTCCGGGTCTTGCAAGAACGGCGCGTGCGTCCGGTCGGTGGCAATCGTGAAGAAGAGATCGACGTCCGGATGCTGTTCGCGACCAACCGTGACTTGGAGCAGATGATCGCGGCCGGAAAGTTCCGCGAAGATCTGTACTATCGCATCCACGTGGTCGAGATTCGCGTTCCCTCACTGCGCGAACGGGCGGAAGACATTCCGCAGCTGGTCGATCACTTCTTGGGCTTGTTTGCTGCGCGCTACAAGCGCGACAAGAATGGCCTGACCAAAGAGGCCCTGCAGCGGCTCGGCCAATACAGCTGGCCCGGCAACGTGCGGCAGCTGGAAAATGTCCTGCTCAATGCTTGGGTGCTGAGCGAAGACCTAGAGCTCGATGCCGGGGACTTCGACCTTCCGGATGGTTGGGCCCTGGGCCCAACGGCCGCGCCGCGCGCGACTCGTGAAACCACCCCACGCGGCGCGACGATCAAATTGCGCAAAGGTGGCGTCTCGGAGCACCGCCGCGAAGAGCGCGACCGGATTTTGGAAGCGCTGCGCGAGAGCAATTGGAACCGCGTGAAGGCCGCCGAAATCAGCGGTATCCCGCGCCGGACGTTCTATCGCCGGCTGCGTGAATACGGCATCCAATAGGGACTCTCGTCGGAAAAATCCGTCGATTGTGTGGACTGACAGCTGTGTGAGCATGTAGGTGTCGAGCCTTCGTTGACAGAGGAAAGCCGCTCAGCGTACCGTCCGCACCCACCGGGAACCAGGGAATTTTGGCTGTTTACTGCCACCCGGGCTCGCCGTGACTCGGACCCATCATCTGCCTCGGGAGGCATCTCCATGCTGCGCTCTTCGCGTCCAATCGCGTCGCTCATCCGCTCACTAGTCCTGGGAACTGCGACCACGACCACGATGGTCTTGGTGGCTGCCACGGTCGTTGGCTGCAAAGACGAGAGTCAACCCGACTACTGGGTGGAGAAGCTCGACGACCCCGCGTGGCGTGCGCGCGCCGTCAAACGCTTGGAGCAATTCTTCGAAGACTCGGTCACCAAGAACGGCGACTTGAAATCCGAAGGCGTCCAAACCCTGATCAGCAAGACCGTCGATCCGCTGACCAAGACCTACGTCGAAGGCTACGACACGCTCGACGGCAAGACGCGCGTTTCGCTGATCAAGCTGCTCGCGGCCTACAAGGACAAGCGCATCGAACCGGCCGTGAAAAAGGCCTTGGACGAGTTCGCCAAACACCCGGCGACCGCCAAAGAGGATCAG
>Ga0247766_1000151_pt1 | contig 14656 bp, 12 predicted proteins | sample UWRJL223509R6_FD_179946 | JGI IMG/M metagenome (GOLD analysis project Ga0247766, IMG submission 179946) | Plant litter microbial communities from Arlington Agricultural Research Station in Wisconsin, United States - UWRJ-L223-509R-6 | ecosystem: Environmental > Terrestrial > Plant litter >... | reverse complement strand
TTTGTCGAGCTCTTTGCAGGCTGCGCACCAAGCTGCGCCGAAATCGACCAGCATGGGGCGGTTTTCGCGTTGGGCGCGGCCGCGCGCGACTTCCAAATGGTGCTCCCAGGTCACCACGTCCGCCGGCTTGATCGCGCCCTCGAAGCCCAAGAACGCGGCGCCGCTGATCAAGAGCACGCCGAGGCCCTTGGAGATTTTGATGCCCACGCCCGGCTCGGCGAACTCACGATGCACGGCGCCGAGCAACGCGCCCAGCGCGATGAACAGCGCCACGGCCGCAAAGAACTGCCACGAATTGCCGGCGAAACGCAGCAACACGGGGAACTTGGTGCTCAAGAAATGCAGCGCGAACGCGACCAAGCCAATGCCCAGCAGCGATTTGACGTGCACCATCCACGGTCCGCTTTTCGGCAACTGGATCGCAAACGCTCCGACCAGAAAGAACGGCACGCCGAGCCCCAGCCCGAACGCAGTCATTGCACCCGCGCCCAGCGCCGAGCTGCGCGTGTTGGCGATGAACGTGAGAATACCGGTAAGCACCGGGCCCGTGCACGGCGTGGCAATCAACGCGCAGGCCATGCCGAGCAAGAACGCACCCTTGTAGCCAATGCCGCCCATCACCGCGAGGCGATTGGTGATTGCCGCAGGCAGCGCGAATTCGAACGCGCCAAACATGGCGCTCGACAAGACTAGGAACAAAATCGCAATCCCGATCACCACGATTTTGCTCTGTAGGACGGCGCCGAAGATTTGTCCGCTCTGCCCGGCGATCACCCCGAGCGGAACCAACATGCCGACGATCCCGGCGACGAACGACGCAGACAGCGCGGCTCCTTGCCAGCGCGTCTTGGCTTGTGACGCTCCGAACACGCTCACCGTCACTGCCACCATCGGATAAACGCAGGGCGTGAGGCTCACCACGAATCCGCCGGCGAACGCGGCAAGCGCGGCGAACAGCGGGCCCTTGGCCAACGCGCGCGTGAATGCGTCAGCGGCTTCCGGGGCGCCAGCGGCCGCAGCGACGCTCGGCAGCAACAAACACAGCGCCGAGAGGGCGAGCGCGAGCAAAAATCCGATTCGAGCAGGAGAGCGGGAAGCCTTCACGATGTACCGTCTATTCCGTCAGTTTCGTGTCTTGCTTGTACTGGGTCGAGAGGCTGGTGGTTTCAGAAAAAGGGTAGGCTACCAACTCTAGCAACTATGCGGCGCCGCGCTGGCCGGGGCGCATGGCCCGCAGCAGGCGCCGCGCGTGGGCAATTTCCCCGGACAATGCCACCTCGAGCGCGACTCGCCCGCTGGTCGTGCGCTTGATGAACAGGCGCAAATATTGCCGCGCCGCCGTAAAATCACCCGCCTCGTAGGCGAGTTCACCGAGCACGAACTGCCCGTACCCTTGGCCGCAGGGAGAGTCGGCCAGCCGCTCCCGGAGAGACGCGAGATCGGACGTCGCCTCGCCGGCCGCGCGCCGAGCTAGCGCAGCCTGAGCGAGGTACAGCGGTTTCTCGGTGGTGCCCCAGCGCGAAGCGCGCATCAGCGCGCCCGTCGCTTCGCGGTGGTGGCCCATCAAGTACAAGATGCTGCCGAGCGTCCAAAGATGGAAAGCTCGCCTCGCGGGAGGACTGACACGACTCGCCAAACGCAAATGTTCGACCGCGCGCTCGCGTTCACCCAGTCCGAGGCAGGCGCGCGCTGCGTCTTGGCGCGCGACGTCCGGCATGATGTCGGCCAAGATCATTTGCTCGGCGACGGTGACGGCCTCGGAAAAGCGACGCGCCTCCATGTGCGAGAGGTACAGCTGCCGGAGCAACAGCGCGCGCGTGGTTCGGTCCAAACCGCCGCTGAAGGCCAAGCCGCGTTCCGCGTATTTGGCGCGAGTACCCGAGGTGCGCGCGAGCGTCGCCTTCCGGAGCAACAGCTCCGGAGTCGGTCGCGGGGCAGTGCTCGCGCGAGTCCTGGGCATCCCTCAGCAAGTTAGCAGCACCTGCACACACGTCCAGATTTCGGCAGGCGAAGCCGACCTTCCGAGACCCACCTTCGGGGACTCAGGGACAAAAAAGACGCTCGGAGTTGCCCTGAGGACCGGAAGCGGGCAAAAGCCTCGGGCCTCCCATGCCCTCGCTCGGTTCGTTCCTCTTCCCGTCGGGTTTCGCAATGCGCACTGCGATATGCACCGAGATGTGCGTCGTGGTGTGCGTCACGTGCGCCATCGGCTGCGGCCACCCGGCGACCGACAAAGAATGCCAAGAGATCGTGGAGCGGATCGCCACACTCGAGCTCGAAAAAGCGAACGGCAGCAACGACGCGAAAACGGTCGGCGCTCAGGTCGACGAGACGAAGAAGGCGCTCGCACCGAACACGATGAAGGACTGCGTCGGCAAACGAATCACCGAGCGTGCCATGCAATGCGTCCGGAGCGCGAAGAGCTCGCAGCAAATCGTCGACGACTGCTTCAAATGACGCGCTTCGCGATCCGCGGCGGGGGAACACGTGTCGCGATCCGCGGCGGCACCCACAGCCAACTCCCCGTCGTCGACCTAGCGCGGCTGAGGAAGCGGCTCGCAGGTCCGCTGCTCGTGAGCTGCGCGCTCGTGCTGCCAGGCTGCGGCAAACGCCCGTCACACGAGGAGTGCGAGGCTTTGCTCGATCATTACGTCGAGCTGCTCGTGAACTCGGACCGACCGGGCACGAACGCCGCCGAAAAGCACAAGCTGCAACTGCAAGCTCGTGAAAAAGCCAAAGAAGACCCGGAATTTTCGGCTTGCTCCGAGCGCGTGTCCCGGCGCGAGCTCGATTGCGCGATGAACGCGGCGAACGCCGATCTGCTCGAGCAGTGCTTGCTCTGAACGGCTGCGCGAATCGGCGGGCAGCACGGCATCACAGGTACTTCGACAGCTCTCTCACCGCGGCGGGCACGTCGGGGCGCACGGCCATGAACCCTGCGAACGGATCACCCACCTCCAACACGCGGCCAGGCAACGTGAGCATGGTGAAGCGCGAAGTATCGAGCGCAACGTGGAGTTCGTTCCAAGCGATGGGCGTGGAGACCGTTGCGCCAGGGTAAGAGCGCACCGAGTACGGCGCTACGATCGTCCGCGATGCTCCGGTCTGCCCCGTGTCGACATACACCCGCGAACCACGCTGGTTCACCCGCCGCTCCATGGTGGCAATCGTCGGATTCTTGTCAGTGATGAGCCGGCCCAGCAGTTCGACCAAGAGCTTGGCCGTATCGAAATTCACGCCCGGCCCGAGCGGAACCAATACGTGTAAGCCTCGTTGCCCAGAGGTCTTCGGAAAACCGGTGAGCCCCACGTCGTCGAGGATCACCCGTAAATCCAGGGCCAAACGCACTGCGTCCGAGAACGGTCGATCGGCGATGTCGAAATCGACGGTGAGAAAATCACACTCATCGAGCCGGCCGCGCTGAGCGGCCAGCACGTGCAAGGGTATACACCCGAGATTGGCGATGTGGACGAGCGCATCCGCGCTGTCTACCAAAAATAGCGTCTTCTTGACCGCGCCCGGCTCTTCTTCGTCGATGAGCTCGATACGCTCGATCCAGTCTGGGGTGCCGGCGGGGACATTCCATTGATAGAAATGCTTGCCGGCAATGCCATCCGGATAACGCACGAGCACGACCGGTCGTTCGTGGAGAAACGGCAACATCACTTCGGCGATGGCCGCGTAGTACGCGCACAGATCGCCCTTGGTGTACCCTTCATCGGGCCAAAATACCTTGGTCGGATTGCTCACGACCACGCGCGTGGCCGTCGCGTTCGGCGCGGCGCGCACTGGTGGCTCGTTCGCCTGGGCCGGCGCAGGCGCAGGCTCGGCATTCACGGCGGGCAGCTCGTCGAGCAGCTCGTTCGGAGGTGCGGCTCGGCAATCACTCGGCGAAAGATCGGGGCGCAGGCCCTTGAACACGGGCGCCCGCAAGCGCGCGTCACCCTCGGTAAATCCCAAAAAGCGCACGCTCACGACCAATTCCGGTCGCACCCAGAGCGCGCCCTTGGCATCTTCTGGCGGATCGCCGTCAGCCGGAAATGCCTCGATTCGGCGCGCTTCCAGCATTTTTTCGAGCGTGCTCAGCGTGGCGACGTCGAGTCCACTGCCCACGCGCCCGCGATATACGAGACGCGCGCCCGAGTAGCTCGCCACGCATAACGCGCCGAGGGCCGCACGGTTGTTCTTGCCGCGCATGAAGCCGATCACGACGAATTCGTCGTCGCGCTCGCTCTTCATTTTGACCCAATCATCCGTGCGACGCGGCCCAGGACGGTACGGCGAATCCGCGCGTTTGGCCACGACGCCCTCCAGGCGTTGCGCGCGGCACAATTCGAACAATGGACGGCCGTCCGCCTCGAGGTGGTCGAGCGCGCGCACGTATCCCTTGCCACGCACGAGCTTCATCAACAGCGCCTTGCGCGACAGTAGCGGCAGCGAGCGCAAGTCTAGGTCGTTCAACGCTAGCAAATCGAAGACCAAATAGCTGACAGGCACTTCATTCATTGCCGTGCGCACGTCGAGCGGCTTGTCCGCGTGAATGCGCGGCGCGATGCGCTGGAAGCTCGGGCGACCTTCGGCGTCGAACGCGACCACTTCACCGTCGAGGACCACGCGCTCCGGCGCCAGCGCAGCGACCGCGCGCGCGATTTCCGGATAACTGGAGCTCGCGGCGCGACCATTCCGGTAACGCAGCGCGACGGCACGCGCATGCTTGTCCGCGACAATCCGCACGCCGTCGATTTTCAGCTCGTAAATGCGGTTCTCGTCGACCAGCTCGGCGCCCGACAGCGAGCACAACATGGGCGTGAGTGTGCTCGCTTCGACGGCGGCGCGGATCGCGCCGAGCGCCTCCGCTTCGGCCTCGAGCTCACTCACGAAGTTCGCGCGCTGCGAAAGTTCCGCCACCGTGAGCCCGGACATCACGCTGTGCGGTTGCTCCGTCAGCACGTCCCCTGGGGGGTGGGCGAAGGCGTCCTGCTTCTTGATCAGCAGCCACTCGTTGGCCTTCTTGTCGTTCGGACCGGATGCCTTGCGGCGCCCAGTCGCGACCAGCGCGAAGCGGCCGTGCAGCTTGAACCCGTCGAGTTCGAAGTCGAGTTTGCCGATCTCGAGTCCGCGCTCGGCCGACGTCTCCAGGTAACGAATACGCCCGACGTCCCAGACGATCATCGCACCCGCGCCGTAGTTTCCGTCTGGAATCACTTCCTCGAACTCCAGATATTCGAGTGGGTGATCCTCGGTGAGCACGGCGAGCTTCTTGTCGCCCGCGACGAGGCTCGGGCCACGCGGGACCGCGAAGCTTTTGAGCGTGCCACCGATCTGCAATCTGACGTCGTAGTGCGGGCGGGTCGCGTCGTGCAGGTGCACCACGAAGCGGCCCGTGCGTGTCTCGCGCGAGCTCTGCTTGTGCTCCTCGCCGAACGGCTCGTTCGTGCTCAGCGGGTCGCGCTTTTCGCGGTAGCGGGTGAGCGCGTCGCCCGGCTTGCTTTCGGCCTTCTGCGGAGGTTTTGCGACCGGCTTCTTCAAGCGCTCACCGCGGCCGAGCATAGCTCATTCGCCGAGCCAGATGTATCGTCCAACGGCAGCCCGCGGCGCCCAGTATGTCCAACGCGTCCAACACCAAGTTCCCAGTCACCCTCGCCATCCGCGCACTACGCGCGGCAAACGTCGCATTCGAACCCCATGTGTATGCGTGGGAGGCACACGGAGGCACCGAGCATTCGTCGGCCGCGCTCGGAGTCGACGAGCACTGGGTAATCAAGACGCTGATCTTCGAAGACGACCAGAAGCAGCCGCTGTGCGTGCTGATGCACGGCGATCGAGAAGTATCCGCCAAGGGACTCGCGCGGCTCCTGGGCAAGAGGACGGTGGCGCCCTGTCGCCCGGAGGTCGCCGACCGACACTCCGGCTATCAGGTGGGCGGCACCTCTCCGTTCGGGCTCCGGCGCGCGATGCCCGTGTACATGGAGCGCTCCATTTTGGACGCGCCCACCATCTACATCAACGGCGGAGCGCGTGGCTTCCTGGTCGCGCTCGACCCGCGCGACGCCCAGCGCGTGCTTTCGCCCACCCTGGTCGACGTCGCCGTCGAGAAGTGAGCCGCTGCGACGAGTATCAGCCGCTTCGAGCGTCCCCCACAATCGACACACGAGCCGCACCCAGGGTGTGGCAGCGGGCATTGCCACACCCTGGGTGCGGGCTGTGGTCATCGACGCAGTTAATGAACTAGTCTTTGGATATGGCCCACACGGATATCCGTGCAGTTAATTTGAACTTGCTTGCCGCCTTCGACGCGCTACTCGAGGAACGAAACGTCACGCGCGCGGCCAGCAAAATGGGCGTCACGCAATCGGCGATGAGCAGCTCGCTGGCCCAACTACGCCTGCTGTTCGACGATCCGCTATTTCGTCGCACCCCGCGCGGCATCGACCCCACCCCGCGCGCGCTCGAGCTCGGCGAGCCAATCCGCCGAGGCCTCGGACTGTTCGATCGCGCGCTCACTCCGCGCAGCTTCGATCCGAGCAGCGAGAGCCGCGTGTTCGTGCTGGCCGCGAGTGACTATGTCGAGTTCGTGCTCTTGCCGCCGCTCTTGAAGCGACTCGCGCGCGACGCTCCGGGCGTGCGCTTGGAGGTCAGACCGTGGGGCCTGCACCAAGTGCCCAAAGCACTGCACAGCGGCGAGGTCGACCTGATGATCGGCTTTTACAATGAAGTGCCGGCGCACCACGCCGAAACGCTGCTGTTCGACGAACACTACGTGTGCATTGCGCGCAAAGGGCACCCAGGGCTCGGCCGCAAACCAACGTTGAAGAGTTGGCTCGCTCAAAAGCACGTGCTCGTCTCGCAACAAGGCAATAGCCCGGGCACCGTGGACCGCGCGCTCGCCGCGCGAGGCTTGAAACGCACGATTGGCGCACGCGTCTCGCATTTCTTGCTCGTTCCAACCTTGGTCGCGCAAACCGATCTGGTTGCCGCCGTCAACGCACGCGTCGCCACCGCCTTCGCCGAATCACTCGACCTGCGCGTCTTCCCGCCGCCCTTGCCGTTAGCCAAAGGCCGCATCGGCCAAGTCTGGCACGAACAACTCGAACACGATCCCGCCCAACGCTGGTTTCGCCAACTGATCGTCGAAGAGTGCCGGGAGCTGTAGCCCTTCTGCGTCCCCAACCGCCCGCGCAGCGGGACCAACAGATATTAGCTAGATCGATATCGAACATCCTAAACATCGATTGGAACGTTATCCCGAAGTACCGCATGTTCCGATTCGGCAGCGGCGTTGCTGCCCAAAACAGGAGTTCGAGCATGCTCGATCGATTTTTGAAGACCGACGTGAGTAAGACTTTGTATGTGCAGCGCGTGCTGCTCGGGGCCGTGATGTTGCCCCACGGCGCGCAGAAGCTGCTGGGGTCGTTCGGTGGTTATGGCTTCAGTGGGACGATGAACTACTTCACGGAGACGATGCACATTCCGAGCGCGCTCGCTTTCTTGGTGATCGCGAGCGAGTCCTTCGGTTCGCTCGCCTTGCTGCTCGGCTTGGGAACGCGGCTCGCTGCGTTCGGCGCGGCCGCGACGATGATCGGCGCGGTACTCACGACGCACCTGAAAGTCGGGTTCTTCATGAATTGGTTCGGCAATCAACCGGGCGAGGGTCTCGAATATCATGTGCTCGCCCTGGCGCTTGCTCTACCCCTCATGCTCCGCGGTGGCGGAGCCTTCTCCCTCGATCGCAGCCTGTACGAAGCACTCGCGCGGCTTCGCGGAGGCAGTCGGGAACGAGCGCGGCGCGTTGCGCTCAATCAGGGAGACCTAGCCCGTCACACGCGGTGATTCGAGCCCTCTCGCCGCGACATCCTCAGCGAACGAAATCCGAACCAAAGGAGATACTCATCATGAACACCATTACCCGCAACGAACTGAAAGATGCTCTCGAAGTCGGCGCACCCCTCACCCTGCTCGAGGCCCTGCCCGAAAAGTACTACCGTCATAGTCATCTACCCGGCGCGCGGCTGTTCCCGCACGATCGAGCGCGCGAACTCGCAGCCACATTGCTGACCGACAAAGACGCAGCAATCGTCGTGTATTGCGCGAGCACGACCTGCTTGAATTCGCATCAGGCCGCGCAGACGCTGACCGAGCTCGGCTACTCGGACGTGCGCGTTTATGTCGAAGGCAAGGCTGATTGGCAAGCGGCCGGCTTTACCCTCGAGCGTTGAGCGACTCAACCGAGCCGGCGAGCGCGGGCGACCAAGGAAGCCCAAATCTTTCCCTGTCGACTGCGCTCGTTCAGCTCCGTGAGCACCCGGAACATCCACTGACCGCGCCGGCCGGGCGAAACCAACACACCATGGTGCGTGGCGATCGCGGCGGCGCCCCAACGAGTCTTGGAGATGTCGGTGCCAGGCGATAGATTCACCTTCCTGAGCCCCTGTTCGATGGCCCACTTCAGCGTTTCTGCAACGGTCGTGGTCATCACGCTGTACTTGCCCCAGGCGGGCTCGAAGCCGGAAAAGTACAAATACAGCTCGTCACCCAGCACGAAGCCGAGGCGAGCGGCGACCACTTGCCCGGCAATCTCCAATTGGAACACACGCAGCGACAGCGCTGGGCTGGGCCTGTCAGCGATGCCGGACAGCAAGTTACGAGCACGATGCTCTGCGAAGACGTTGGCGTGTGGTACCAGATTGGAGGCCTCGGCGCGTAACGCATGCAGAGCCATGAAATGCGAAAGCGCCGCGGGCAGCTCTGCCGGTTTGCTCACGACGCGAAAACGAAACTCATGGCCGTCGCGCTTCAGTGAGTTGTAACACTTCCGCAATGACTCTTTGATGTTGCGGGACCGGCTGCCACGAAACTCCTGCCAGCTTCCCGCGAGCGGCAAGACATAGTCGGTGGTTTCGCTCGTCCAATGGTAGTTCGGTTCCGTGTTCAGTACCTGATAGGCTTCGCTGCCTCGCCCGACGCCGTGCCAGGTGAACCAATCCCACTCGTCAGCGCAACTCTTGAAGTGGGCGAGTAGCGATCGCACCGCCGGCTCCTCCATCTCGGGCGCGCAAATCATTCCCCGCAGCTCGGTGATGCTCTTGTCGGCGCCGAAGAAAGCCAAAGTGCGCGCACGAAGCGGACCCGTGCCGGGCCGTTCGGTGAGCATCAAAGGGGCAATCGCGCGCAGCGTCCCCGTCTCGTCGCGCAGCGTGTGGACGAAGAATCGGTCGTTCACGAGTAACCGCTGCTCTCCATAGGACCGCCACCAAAGCTCGAGCCAAGTACTGGTGGCGAAGGGATGCCGGGGCGACATCGAGAGCGCCAGCTGGTCGCACTCGCGCGCCAAGGCGGACAGTTCGGCGGGCGTCGCAAGCCGTTGCACGCGCAGTTCGGGGATCTTCGCGACCACCTGCTCGCGCTCGCGTTCGAATCGCACGCTATGCTCGATTGCTGCCAACGAGTCGCTCCGTATCGACGCAGCACGCGCCGCCGCCCCTTGCCGCGCGAGGAGTTCGTGGTGGGCGCACCATGCACCGACCGCGACGCTTTTTCAAAACACAAAAAGGCAGCAGCGTTGGTGTGCTTAGCGTATTTCAGCGCGCGAGTTCGGCGCTGAAACTATTACTAACTGTGACGACACGGGGCCTTAGCAAAATGGCCGCGGGCGACCGCTTGGAACACGAGTCAGCGCCGGGCGGCCGCCCCGTCATGAGACACCTGGCCGGCGAGGCGAGCGCGCGCTCGAGCAGGCGACCTGGCTGCTGCTACTGCTACTAGCCGGAGGCCCAGGGTGGGACGCGGCACGCGAGTGTTCCTGGCTGTGCCGGTGTTCAGGAGTTGCCCCCGCTTTCTCCAAGATTTTCTCAAACCGCCGAACCGCGCGTTAGCATGTCGGTATGGCTGCGCGCGCTACCTCGTCAGGCACGATTTCGTTCGGTTTGGTCTCCATCCCGGTCAAGTTCTACACGGCGGCCGCCTCCGAACAGGCGAGCTTCAACATGCTGCACAAGAAGTGCGGCGGTCGCGTCAAGCAGCAGTATATCTGCCCGACGGACAACAACGAGGTCGTGGAACGCACGGATATGATGAAGGGCTACGAATACGCCCGCGGACAGTACGTGACGTTCAGCGACGACGAGCTCAAGGCCCTGGAGGCCGAGCGCAGCAACAGCATCGACATCGCCGAATTCGTGCCGATCGCCAGCGTCGATTTCGTGTCCGTCGAGAAGACCTACTACCTCGGCCCAGACAAGGGCGGCGACAAGGCCTATCGCTTGCTGTCCGAGTCGATGACCAAGAAAGAACGGGTCGCGGTCGGCCGCTGGGCAAGTCGCGGCAAAGAGCAATTGGTGCTGATTCGCCCTTACGGCAAGGACGGCATCGTGCTCCACCAGCTCTACTACGCGACTGAAGTGCGTGCCTTCGACGAAATCGACACCGGCGCGACCTTCAAGTTCAGCGACAAGGAGCACGACCTCGCCGAAAAACTGATTGAGCAGCTGTCCAGTGACACCTTCGATCCTGAAAAATACAGCGATTCGTACAGCGAGCGCGTGGAGGCCGCGGTGCAGCAAAAGGTCGAGGGCAAGGAGATCACCGTCGCCCCCGAGGCGCCCAAAGCCCAAATCATCGACCTGTTCGAGGCGCTGAAGAAGAGCTTGTCCGCAAGCGCGGACGGGGAAAAAGGGCCGCTTCGTCCGCCCAAGAAGACCGCCCCGAAGGCCGACGCCAAGAAAAAGACCAAGGAGGCCTGAGCCTCCCGGCGTCGCCGCATTCTTGGCCCGACCGTCGGCCGCGCTCTATCACGGAGCCACTAACCGGAGGTCGCCATGAAAAGCCGCAAAGCCACATTGGTCGTCATCGAGTTCGGCGCGAGCTGGCCCCGCTGGCTCGACCCGAGTGAATCCGGCGACATGGCCGTCGTCGCCCAGCACTACGCAGGAGCGCCGAGCTCGCTGATTACCCAAGTGGCGAGTCGAATCACGCGCTTGGAAGCCAAGGGCTGGCAGATGAACGCGATCGTCTTCGTGTCCAACGGTTGCTGTGACAGCGACGCGATTGCCGCACGCTCGATCCTTGCCCACGGTCTCTTGTCCCGCCTGCGCGCGGCGGGGGGTGGGCACTTCGCGCTCAGCGTCGACGGACGATACGGCCGCCGCGCGAGCCACAACCTGACGCTCCTGGCCGAATCGATGGACAAGGCGGCGCGGCTCGGAGGCGTCGTCCTGAGTGCGCATGCAGGTGAGCCGGCGCTGCGCGAGGATCGGGCCAGCGCCGCGCTCGCCAGCTGAGCCGCGTGGCGACTCGCAGAACGGCTCAGTTCTGCTAGTTAGCGCCACGTGACCAGCCTTCTCGCCCAGGAACAGCACGCGCGGGCGGCCTTGGAATGGCCGCTCTTGCTCGACCGCATCGCGGAGCGCTGCACGAGCCGTGCGGCGTCTGTCTACGTACGCGCCTTGCTCCCCGCGGAGACGCTCGCCGAAGCCCGCTTGCGCTTGCAGCGCGTGCACGATGCGCTTTCGTTGTTCAACGCCGGTCACCCACTGCCGGTTCGAGAGTTCGCCGAGCTGGGGGAGCTGTTCGAGCGAGTGCGCGCAGGCGGCGTGGCGAGCGGGCTAGAGCTTTGGGCGCTGCACGGCGTGCTCTCGTTGTCTGCAGAGTTACGCGGCTACGCCAAGACACACCAAGCGCTGGCTCCGCATCTGGCGGCCGCGCTCGGCAGCGATCCAAACCTGGATCGCCTACGCGAGCGGCTCGGGATCTGCATCGACGAAGGCGGCTCCGTCGCCGACCGCGCTTCGCCCGAGCTCGGCCGCGCGCGCAGCAAGGTGCGCGACGCGCAAAGTGAGCTGAAGCGCCGCTTGGGCCAATTGCTCGGTCGCTTCGCCGACCTGCTGCAAGGCCAGTACTACACCGAGCGAGAGGGTCGCTTCGTGCTGCCGGTGCGCTCCGATGCTCACCTGCGCGTCGACGGCATCGTGCATGGCTCGAGCGCGTCGGGCAGTACGCTCTTCGTCGAGCCACGCGAACTGACGGAAGTCGGCAACCGTCTGCGCTTGGCCGAAGCGGAAGCTGCGCGCGAAGAGGGCCGCGTTCTGATCGCGCTCTCGAGTGAAGTGCAGGCAATCCACGACGCTTGCGAGGTTGCCTTCCATGCGTGTATCACGGCCGATCTGTGCAGCGCTTGCACGCGCTGGGCCGACGAGACGAACTCGGTAGTCGTGCCGCTCGCGGAAGAGGCAACCCTCGAGCTGCGTGAAGCTCGTCATCCGTTGCTCTTGCTCACCGGCATTGCCGTCGTGCCGAACGACATCGTGCTCCACACGGGTCACGCGCTGGTCATCTCGGGTCCGAATGCCGGCGGAAAAACCGTCGCGCTGAAGACCGCGGGGCTCGTGGCATGGATGGTGCGAACCGGGCTGCCCGTACCGGTGCGCGCGGACTCGACCGTCGGTTGGTTCGACCGCGTGCTGTGCGACATCGGCGACGAGCAATCGATTGTGCGTTCGCTGTCCACGTTCAGCGCGCACATCGTCAACCTGTGTTCGATTTTGGAGTGTGCGAGCCCCAGCTGCCTGGTGCTGCTCGACGAAGTCGCCGCCGGGACGGATCCAGAAGAGGGCGCAGCGTTGGCCGCCGCCGTGCTCGAAGCGCTCACCCTGCGCGGCGCCGCCGTCGGTGTCACCACCCACTACGAGCGACTGAAAGAGCTCGCCACTCAAAACTCGCGCTTCGAAAACGCTTCGGTGGGTTTCGATTTTTCGCAGATGGCGCCCACCTTTCGACTGCATCTGGGTGTGCCCGGACCATCCAGCGCACTCGCGGTGGCGCTCCGGCACGGCTTGCCGGAGGCAGTGATCGCGCGCGCCAAGGCGCTGCTGCCGACCCAAGCGCTGGATCGCGAAGCCGCGCTGCGGGAGCTATCACGCGAGCAAGGTGAGCTCGTCGCGCTGCGAACTGCGGCGGAGCTCGATCGCCAAGAGGCGCGTGCCTTGCGCGAGATTCTCGAAGCCGAGCGCCGCGCGTTTCGCGAGCAAGCAGCGCGCGAGGCGGATCGCGACGTTCGAGACCTGCGCGTGGCGGTGCGCAGCGCTCGGAAAGAACTCGAAGAGCTGCGCGCGCGTCTGCGCAGCACCGGCAAAGAGCCGAGCGCGCTGCGCGAACTCGAACGCGGGGTGAACCAGGTCGCGGCGCGCGTCGCTCTCGGGGGCGAGCTCTCGGTGCTCGATCAGAGCTCCGCGAGAGCCGAAACGCTCGAGCTCGCCGGTAACGCCTTACGCGTCGGTCAGTCAGTGTATCACCGCACGCTCGCAGCGACGGGCCAGATCATCGAACTGTGCGCGCGCGATCAGGTGCGGGTGATGATCGGCGCGATGAAACTGCTCGTGCCAAGCCGAGAATTGAGCGTTGTCGCGAATCGAGACCAACGCCCAACCGCGAAGAAGAGCGCGCGATCAAACTCGAAATACGGAACGGCAACTCAGCCGAAACTTGCGCACACCGCGCAACGCACCGATGCCACGACACTCGACCTCCGCGGTCAGCGCTACGACGAAGCGTTGAGCCGCGTGGACGGCTTCATCGATCGTTTAATAAGCATTAACGAAGTGGCAGGATTCGTGTTGCATGGCCATGGAACGGGCGCTCTCAAGGCCGGCGTGCGCGAACATCTACGAGCTTCCGCCTACGTTGAACATTCGAGACCTGCAGAGCCGGACGAAGGCGGCGACGCCTTCACCGTGTTTTGGTTGCGCGGCTAGTTCTACGCCGCCGAGCGCGATCTGCGGTAGCGTGCAAACAGTCGATGTCCGAACCCGTGACCGCACCGAGTACACCCGTCTCCGCTTCTTCGCGTCCAAACCACGCAATGCCCACGGCGGACGGTCATGGCCACGGACACGGCACCGGGAACCGCTACCTCGCCAAGTTGGCGCTCGGCGCGCTGGGCGTGGTTTACGGCGACATTGGTACGAGCCCGCTGTACTCGATGCGCGAGTGTTTTGCGGGGGGCATGGAGACCACGCACGAGAACATCCTCGGCATTCTGTCTTTGATCTCGTGGTCACTGATCATCATGGTGTCGCTCAAGTACATCGCCTACGTACTGAAAGCCGACAACAAGGGTGAAGGCGGGATCTTGGCGCTGATGGCGCTTTCCAGCTCGAATCTGCGCAAATCTCGCGCCTACTTACCGCTGATCTTCCTCGGCGTATTCGGCTCGGCGCTGCTCTACGGCGACGGCATGATCACGCCGGCGATCTCGGTGCTGAGCGCGGTCGAAGGCTTGGAGATCGCGGCGCCACACCTCGAACATTTGGTGGTGCCGATCACGATCGTGATCTTGGTCGGCCTGTTCGTCGTACAAAAGCGCGGGACGGGCGGGATCGGCGCGGTGTTCGGACCAGTCACGTTGTTATGGTTTGCGACCATCGCCGTGCTCGGTGTCGCGCAGATCCTGCGCTACCCTGCCGTGCTCTGGGCGATCAGCCCGCATCACGGCGCGCTATTCCTCGCGCAGCACGGCGAGCGCGGCCTGCTGGTACTGGGTGGAGTGTTCTTGGCGGTGACCGGTGGCGAGGCGCTGTACGCCGATCTGGGTCATTTCGGCCGGCGACCCATTCGGCTGGCCTGGTTCGCGGTGGTCTTTCCGGCCCTGTTGATGAACTACTTC
>Ga0247766_1000150_pt1 | contig 14695 bp, 13 predicted proteins | sample UWRJL223509R6_FD_179946 | JGI IMG/M metagenome (GOLD analysis project Ga0247766, IMG submission 179946) | Plant litter microbial communities from Arlington Agricultural Research Station in Wisconsin, United States - UWRJ-L223-509R-6 | ecosystem: Environmental > Terrestrial > Plant litter >... | reverse complement strand
GCCCGTTGCCTCGAGCCGGCCCGCGTCACGCGTGAGTGGCTCCATGGGCGAGCTCACGGGGCCACTCCGGACGGGCGGATCGGTGTCGATCTGTGAGTCTTCGATGGTGCTCTGGGCGAGCAACTCGCCTTCTTGTGTGCGGCGCTCGAGCTCGTAGCCCGCGCTAGTGCTGAACAGCAGCGTCAGTTCACCCGAAGGATGATGAGTGAAGTCGAGCAGGAAGCGCGTCGCGCTCGACTTGGCCAAACTGATCGCACGCCTCCTTTCGTGATGGTGGAGCAATTCACGCTTGGGTGAACCGTTGTCGACCGCGAGCGACAGCGGTTTGTCGAGCAGCAGGAACAACGAGCCGCCCGCGTCTGCGCGAGCTTTTTTAACGTAGGCGTCCCTAAGTTCCAGCGGGTGACCGGTTTCTTCTCCGTCACCGGCACTGCCCGCCTCACCGGCGCTGCCCGCGGCGCCGGCGCTGCCCGCTTCACCTGCTCCGCCGCCGCCCTGATCGTCGCCGCCGGAGTTGTGCCCGGCTGTGCCACTCGAGCCCGCTGCGCTCCCGGCATGGCCCGCCGATCCAATTGGCTGCGGCGCGTCTGCGCCGCAGCCCGCCAACAAAGCCAGACTCATCAACCACGATGCAATAATGCGCGGCACGTGCCGCTCCGTGAATGCCACCATGTTCGCACCCTTTTCACGGAGCGTGCCAATCTCGTCGAAACGCGGCTACGGTCCGGGATTGGCAACCTCGGCGCTATGAGCGAGCATTCACGCTGCCATGATCTCCGTGTTCACCCCGCTCAGCCAGGCCGGCAACGCCTACATCGAAGCCGTGTTCGAGACGCTGCTCGCGCAGACGCATGAGGACTGGGAATGGGTCATCCTGGAGAACCACGGTGGCCGTTTGCCGGCTTCGATCGGCGAGCACCCGCGAGTGCGCGTGTTCGAAGACGACCAGCTCGAAGGCCTCGGCCAGCTCAAGCGCGCGTGCTGTGCCGAGGCCGAGGGCGACATTTTCTTCGAGCTCGACCACGATGATTTGCTGCACCCCGAGGCGCTGGCCAAGACGTTCGCCGCGCTGCAAGACGCGGACGTGGCATACAGCGATTTTGCCGAGTTTCGCGACGGCGATTGGACGCCGGATGGCTACCGCGCGGACTACGGCTGGCATCACTACCCAGTGAACTTTCAGGGCCACGACTTGATCGCGATGCGTGCGCCGCCGATCACGGCCCAGAACATGCGACGCATCGACTATTGCCCGCATCACCTCAAGGCCTGGCGCCGTGACGCCTATTTGAAAATCGGCGGCTACGACGCGGAGCTCCGCTACGGTGAAGATCAGGACTTATTGAAGCGCTTCTTCCTGCTCGGGCATCGCTTCGCGCACCTTTCGGAATGCCTGTATTTTTACCGAATTTACCCGAAGCAAACGATGGCCAAGCATGGGCCTTCGGTCGATGAACTGAACTGGCGGGTGTACGAGAAATACCTCACCGCGCTCGGGGTCAAGTTCGCCGACGACGCGGGTTTGGCCAAGCTCGAGCTGCGCCAATATGGCGCGGGCTACGGCACCGGCCGAGCTTTCGGCAAAGTGACCGGCATCGATCTCGAGCAAGCCTGGCCGCTGGAAGACGGCAGTGTGGGACTGATCCTCGCCGAGGACGTGCTCCAACAGCTCCGCGATCCGATCCACGTGATGAACGAAGCCTATCGGGTGCTCGCACCGGGCGGCTTCTTACTCATCCGCGTGCCATCCACCGACGGGCGCGGCGCGTTCCAGGATCCGCGCAGCAAGTCGTTCTGGAACGAACACTCGTTCTGGTACTACACGCAGGCCCAGTTCGCTTGCGAGATCCCCGAGTTCAAGGGCCGATTCCAGGTGGCGCGTCTGCGCACGTTCCACCCCGATTTGCCGAACAGCGAGCACGTCGCCATTCCGTACGTGGAGGCGCATTTGTTCGCGCTGAAGCCCGGTTATGAGCCGATGGGCGCCGTGCTGATCTGAGCGCCCGCGGGCTCCGGCCGAGCGCTCACAGCACGTACTGATCGTTCAGCGCGGTGACCGTCAGGTTCACGCCTTTCAGGCGCGCGACCTCTTGCTCGACCTCGCCCTGGAAGACGGGCTTGATGTGATAAAGCAACGTCGGCAAATCCTGCGGCTTGGCGAACTTTTTCAGATCCTTGAGCAGCGTGCGCGGCGTGTGATGCCCGCTGACGGTCGCGAGCTTCTGCTCGCGGTTCGGGAAGCTGACCTCCATCAGGAGCGCCTTGAGGTTCGGCTCGCGATTGAGCAATTCCCAAAAGCGATCCGTGGGGCCCGTGTCGCCGCTGTAAGCGATGGTCGCCTCCTTGCCCTGAATGATGAAGCCGGACGAGTCGATGGTGTGATTCACCGCCACGCTTTCGACTTGATAGCCCGCGATTTCGACCCGCTTTTCCGGCTTCAGTTCGACGTACTGAATGGTCGGCTTGGCCTTGTTGGGGATGGCCGAAAAGTCCGGCCAAATCAGGTTATTGAAGAAGTGCTTCTTCAACACGTGCAGCGTCTCTTTGGTGGCCGCGACGATGAGTGGATCGCAGTCTGCCTGGCAGCGGTTGTCGGCGATGGTCGCTAGATCGCGAATGTGGTCGAGGTGCGCGTGGCTGATGATGCAGGCGTTCAAGCGAAACTGCGCCTTCAGGTCCAAGCCGCTGGTGAGCGAGCCCGCGTCGATCGCCAGCCGCTCGTCGACCACGAACGCGCTGGTGCGATGACGCGGCGTCTCCCCGCCGTGGCAACCTATGACGCGAAGTTCCATGACTCCTGCCGTGTCGAGCCCTGCGCACGACGCGCTACGCGCGCACCGCGCGCGACACGCGAGTGATGCGAAAGAGCCATCACTCCGGGCTCCGCGGCGCGCTCGCGCATGATCATTCAACCTTACCGTGCTCCCGCTGGCGAGCGCTAGTAAGCACCCCCCGCTCGCCGCGCCTTCAAACCGAAAGCTCCCCAACGCCCACCGAGTAGCGCTCCTGGGACCCTACGCTCCCTGCGCCCGCCCCCTTCCTGGATACCTCGCACATACCTCGCAGACGCCACCGAAGGCGCCGGCAAGCGGCCGGTCGGCCAGGGGTCACGCATTTTTCCTGTGGAAGGTCTTGCGTATCGGAAGGATTGAGGATAGTTACCTCCGCCCCGTCAGGGGAAACGCAAAAGCAACAGGTCCCCTTGGGGGATCGTCTAACGGCAGGACGCAAGACTCTGACTCTTGCTATCTAGGTTCGAATCCTAGTCCCCCAGCAAACGCTCACAGCGGATTCGGGCGCCTCCCCCCGAACCCGCAACTGGCCCCGTCGTCTAGCGGTTAGGACGTCGGCCTCTCACGCCGATAACACGAGTTCGATTCTCGTCGGGGTCACCAGTAAAATCAGCAGGTTGGTCGTTAGCGGCCAGCAAACTTGGGGAGGTTTTGGCCCAGAGTGGGCAAAACTCCAATCGTCGGCAGAGCGGCGAAGGCAGCGACCGGTGTGCGTCGGCCGCCTAGAGTGCCGCGCGTAGCTCGCGCGCGTGACTCCGCTTGCCGTGACGCTCCCCTGCCCGGTCCCCTTTCAGCACGGGGAAGACGGGCCCGCTCGTCGGTGCATCGCTCTCGGGTGTCTTGCGTTGGCTTCCGTGGCACGCCTGCAGCGGGCTCGCAGGGTCTCCGGCAGGTCCAACCTCACGAGCGCGATCGGCGCAGGTCGAAGAATCTCGTCCGGTTCGCCGGAGACCGTCGTTATTGATTTGCCCCCAGAGGATCGCGTGGTAGCCGGCCCGCAATGATGATTCCAGCCGACAGGGCAACACGAGAACGACACGAGTGGCAGCCAACGGGAGCCGGCACCTACGAGTGCAACGGGTGCAAACTGAAAGGAATCGGACGAAATCAGACGATCATCGCCGTCACCGCGGACGACGTAGCCGATCGTGACCGGCGCACCCTGGCGTGCGACGTGATGACCGCATAGGTTCGCAATCACCAGCGGCCTGCGCGCAGCCAGCAGAGGGTATTCCTGATGTTGGTCCGCGCGCAGTGAAGCGCTCGGGTTTGGATGTTCACTCCCCGACGGCGCGCGCCGGCGGGCGGATCTGACCTTTGCGCTCGAGGCCCACGAGCTCGCAAATCAGATCGAGCAAGGCGTCGTTGTTGAACGGTTTGCCCACGAAGTAGAGCGCAGGATCGCCGATGGCGCTGATGGCGGCTCGGGCTTCGGTGTCGCCCGAGATGATCACGATCGGGAGCAATGGGTCGAACAAGCGCACTGCAGCGACGAGCTTGGCGCCGCTCATCTCGGGGGCGAACAGGTCGCTCAGGATCAGGTCGAAGCCTAGCGCTGAGATCAGTTCGAGCGCTGCCGCTGGCGTCGGCGCGGTTTCGACCTCGATGCCTGCGCTGCGCAGCAAGCGCGCGACCAGCCGCAACAGATGCGGGTCGTCTTCGGCGAGCAGCACGCGCGGTGGGTCTTTGCGCTGGCCTACGGGGAATGTCCCGGATGTGAGAATGTATTGATCTGGTTCTGACGACATCGAGCTCCCCGAGCGAATCTTCTCCAATGGCAACTACGACTGTGACCTAAAGTCGAGGCACGCGCCGCTGGTGATTTTGTCGATTGTCGGCTGAATTGCTGTAGGCGCAGGTCGGCAAATGAAGTTCGGTGTGGCCGCGCGAGCCCCTCAGTTTACGCCCACGCAGTACGACGAAACACCGCTGCTCGCCGCGGGACAATCGTAGGCGCTCGCGCTGACGCCATTGTCCTCGGCGTCTTCGCAGAACTTCTCGGCGTTGAAGTCGATGCACTTGCAGCCGTTGGTCGTGAGATCGTAGCCGCGCTTGTAGCAGGTGCAGAACGGATTGGTGGTCGTCTTGCAGAAGGCATCCATGCAGCTCCGCATCGCGGTCAATAGGTCGCATTTGACTTCGTCAGTGCCGGTCGCGCCCGCGTCGCTACCCGTCGCGCCCGCGTCGCCGCAGCTCTGTTGGCCAGCGGGACAGGTGACGCAGCTCGCGCTGCTGAGGGAAAATCCCAGGGCCCCGAGCAATAGCGCGGCGATTGCTTGCTTGTGCACGCGCGGACGCTAGCGCGATTCGTCGCACGGGCGAGCCTTTTTTGCGGGGAATTGTCGGCTCGCCCCGGGCGTTGCTAGGCTCAGCGACGAGCGCGCATGAACCTCGACGGCAATTCTCTGTTCGCCGGTTTTGCCGTGTCGATGGTCGGCTTGGGTTTCTTCATGTATGGCCGCAAGCAAGGTCGCCCGCCGCAGATCTTGTTCGGGCTGATCAGCATGGTGTACCCGTATTTCGTCGCTGGTCCGGCTTGGATTTTCGGGATCTTTGCCGCGTTGCTGGGGGCGATGTGGCTCGCCTTGCGACTCGGGTGGTGAACGGTTCGTCGCGCTCTACTCGGCTGGCGTCGTGGGCGCCATGATCGCGTCGCGGACCGCGGCTTGGGTTGCGCGGCCGAAAATGGCTTCGCCGCGAGGACCGGCTGTGACACCGAGGGCGCGCAGCGTGGCGTCGAGTTCGGGGAACTCGGCTCGATCGAGCCAGCGCCGCGCTTGCTCGGTGAAGCGCGGTACGCCCAGGCTTTGGTCCAAGCGCGCGAGCACGCGCTCGGCCGTCCACTCTTCTTCCGAGCTCGCGCAGCATTCGGCAAACTCGCGCAGCGCGCTGTCCAACGTGGGACCGGAGGCGCGCCGCGCTTCGACGTCGGTCAAGAACGCCAGCGCTGCACCAGCCCAGTACACGCGGTAGAACGAGTGCCTCTCGTGCATTTGGCTGCTCTCGTCGCGTAAAGACACGCCCGTGCCGTTCCTGCGGCCGCGTTCGAAGCCTTCGAGTAGGCGTTGGTAGGCTTGTTTCGGGCTGAGCACGCCGGCACGAGCGCGGACGACTTCCGTGTAGTAGGTCGCAAGTCCCTCGAACAGCCAGGCATCTTCCAACGGCAAGCGCGGCACACCGAGGTGCAAGAATTCGTGCGTCGCCGTCCAATCACTGCTCAGGCTCGCGGCGCTCGCGTGGCGATCGATGAAGATCACGACCGCGGGTCCACCGCCGCGCAATGCCATGCCGAAACCGGCACCGCTGCGCTCACTGGGCACGGTGATGACCAGCGCCCGCGGCACGGGAAAATGGCCGAATAACGAGCTCGCCTGGTCCGCCCCTCGCGACAGCCAAGCGCGAACGGCATCTGCGCGCGGGCCGAAGCCCTCGCCGAGCGCCGCGACGCTCAGCTCCGCGCCAGCGACGCGCAGCGGTGTCGCCGGGCTGTGACTGAAGGCGCCTGCGGCTTTCCAGGCGAACACGCTCTCGGGTAGCGTGTCCTGGAAGGGCAACAGCGCCGAGAACCCATCGGGCAAGCCGAGCTGTAGCTGCATGCGTACGCCGATCGGGCGCGGTGACGGGATCCACAGCCACAGATCGGGCGATAGCAGGGCGTCCGAGCCGACTCGGCGCAAACTCGTCGGATCGGCCGAAGTTTCCGGTAGATTCACGGCGTAGCGGACACAGTCGTCTGGCCGATTCAGGGGCAGAGCGACGCCCTCCCCCGGGCATGAGACTTCACCCTGAGGAGTGACAATCACGCCGCGCGAAAGCCAGCGCTCGGCGCCTGGACTCGGCGCATTGAGTCGCTCGATGCGGAAGCCCGATGGGCACACTTCGACCTCGATGCGTTTCAAACCGGGATCGACGCTGGCTTTGAACGCGATGCGCTCATCCCCACTTTGACTCGGGATGTGTGTGCCTAGGCGCGCGCTGACGGGTGCAGGGCGAGTGGCTAACGGAATGCGCGCTGGGACGCTGCTATCCCGACTACAGCCGCACAGGAGCACCCCCAAAAAAACACAGCCAAAGCCAAGGCGAGAACGCGCGCGGCGATCGGGAGACCTGGCTTCGTGGGGCACCGGGCATCATGCTATGTCCTCTGTGCTCTTGAACCAACATGTCTGACGCTGTCTCGCGCTTGCGCTTACCGCTGTTGCTGCTCTCCCTGGCACTGCTCGTGGGTGGCTCCAAACTCGATTCCATCCGCCCGTTCGAAGGGCAGGTCGTGGCCCTGTTGGTGCCGGTGATCGCGGTGGCCTCCGGGGTGGGACCGTTCAAAGACGCGCACACTTCACTGCGCAATCAGGTCTATGGTTTGGGCGGAGCGGTGCTCGTGCTCGCAGAGCTTGGCTGCTACCGCGTCGTGTTCGAGGAGACGGTTTCGGCTCCCCCGCTCGGCGTGAGCGCCTTGCTCGCCGTCGGCTTGCTGTTTGCGCTGATGTTCGAGGTGCTGGGCGCACAGCGCGGGCTGCGTTCGCGATTGACCGCGTGGTTCGGCCTCGCGATCGTGTTCGGCCTGTACTTCCCCGCGCACGCGGCGCAAAATGAATTGTTCGGCAGCGTGTTCGCTGCGTTCTTCATCGCGCTGTTCGTGGGCGGAGGCCTCGGGTTGTGTTTGGGCGAGTTCGCCGTGCGTCGCGCGCGCGCCGGGGCGTAGCCTAGTTTGTGCTGGACTCGGGCCGCAGCGCCCAGGGTTGTTTGGGGCTGCCCACGCGCTCCTTGGTAAGCCAATCGAACACGATTTTTGCCCAAATTTGCCGACCCTCGGCGCTGGGGTGGATCTTGTCGCGGCCGCGCGGCAAATCATGCACCAGCGCGTTGCTGTCCAGATAGCGACAAGGCGCGACGTTGTCGCGAATCACCTGGAGCAGGCCGGTGTCCGGCTTCCACAGCGGAGGCGCGATCCACACGCAGGGCCGGCCGCCGAGGGAGCCGACCAAGTGCTTGATCGGTTTGACGCGTTCATCGGGCTTGGGGATCTCGATCTCATTGGCACCAAGCGTGATCAGCACCAAGTCGGGTTGATAACTGGAGACGAATTTCGGGATGTCGCCCTCGTAGCTCCAATTGGGGATGTAGCTCGCGGTCTTGTATTCGAGCGTGCTGCGCACGCCGGCTTCCTTGAACAACTTGGAGAGCTCACCGCCCAGCGCTGCGGCGAACGAGTCACCAATTTGGAGCACCCGCGTGCCTTTGGGCAGCGGGTCCGGGAGGGGCTCGGCGCCGGCAACCGGAGCCGCTGCCGGCGGCGGGTTCGGCTTGGTCTCGGCGTCAGCGGGCGGCGTCGGCGCGTCCGCGCTAGCCGAAGCCGCGCTCGGGCCCGCGGGGGCTGATTGCACGCTAGCGGTCTCGGGCGCTTGGGCGGACTTAGGCGTCGCACAGGCCGTGAACAGCGCTACGGACAACAGGTTGAGTTCCAGCCCACGCCAACGTCGCGATTTTTGCATCCGGCCCTACCGCTTACCAGGTTTCGCGCGCGATGGGTGCCTCCGAAGTAGCGGAACGGATGCACGCGCGGTCCGAAATGGTCGCGACAATCCGCGTTGAATTCCGGAGCGGCCACGCGCTGCACGCTCTTGGCTTCAGCTTCGAGATCGACGCGCTGCGTCTCTTCGGGCTCGCTCCGCACGCAGCCGCGGCCTGGACGTTCCTCGTAGCCCTCGGTACAACGAGCTGAGTTCGGTTTGGCGCAGCGCACGCCGTTCCACGCTCGGGGCGGCTTGCACGGAAGCTCGCTGACCCCTGCCAGGCAATGCGTGGCGTCGGCCTTGCCGAACGGGCAGCGATTCAAATCCGGCACGAGCGCGCAGCGAAAGCCGAGGTGTGCCCCTTGGTCGCTCGGTTTGGCCCGATCGCGCAGGCGGGTGTGCATCCACTTTTCGAAGCGCCGGCTCCAGCTGCCGCCGCGATACACCTTGGCGTAGCCGGTTTCCGGCGGCCACGGGTAGGCCGCGTACCAATCATCGGTCCACTCCCAGACGTTGCCGCTGATGTCGAACAAACCGAAGGCGCCCGCGGGATAACTCTTCGTGGGGCAAGCTTCGCCTTGCTTCCAGCACGTGTGACCATCCGGACTCGCAGCACCCCAAGGGTATTTGAGGTATTGCTCGCCGCCGCGGGCCGCGAACTCCCACTCGACCTCGGTCGGCAGCCGCGCGTGGCGCGCGGCACAGTAGGCGTCGGCTTGGGTCCAAGTCACGCAGTTGATCGGGTAGTCAGGTCGATTGCGGTGGGCCGCATTGCAGTGGGAATGGGATGCTACCGCCGGCGTGCAGGCACCGCGCGTCACGCACTCCGCGTAGGCGGCGACCGTGACCTCGGTCTGATCGACGCAGAACGGCGGTAGCTCGGTGCGGAAGCGGGGACTCTCGTCTTCGGAGAAGTGCTCGCTGCGTTCGGCTCCGACCCAGAACTTGCCCCCGGGCAGCAGAGACATGCCTGCGGGGCACTCGGGGGGAGCTACGGGTGTGGCTGCGGATGCGACGGGCGCAGGCGCAGCCGCAGGCGCGGGCGCCGTAGCCGACGTCGCGGGCGTCGGAGAAGGCGCTTTTTTGTGGCCGCAGGCCGCGAGGGAGCTCGCGGCTAGCACTAGTAGCGCCGTCAGGAAGTGACGATTCGGGGGCGACGTATCGGGAGGCAGAACCTCGGGCTATAGCTGGATTGGGTCGATGCGGCTAGCGCTGGCCGACTCGGTTTGAACGATGATCTTGCGACGCGAATTCCTTCGAGCGAGTGCCCTGGCTGGCGGAAGCTTGCTGAGCGCCGCGTGCATGGGCGACGCGGTACCGAAAGGTCGCACCCCGGTCAGTCTGTGGTTCAGCTATGGCGGCACCAATCGCGAAGTGCTCGAGAGCTTGGTGCAGCGCTTCAACCGCAGCCAAACGCGCGATTTCGTGCAAGCGGTGTATCAAGGCGACTACTTCGAGGGCTTGGCCAAGCTGCGCACCGCGATTGCGGCTCGCTGCGCGCCCGTACTGAGTCACGTCGTGGGTGAAGTGGTGCCGTACCTCGCGGAGGCTGGGGTGCTCGAGCCGCTCGGCGACTACCCAGGGATCCGCGATTTGGATCTGATCCCCGAGCTCGGCCAAGAGCGCACTTGGCTGGCTGGCGACGCGCACCCACTGTGCGCCTTGCCCTTCAATCGTTCCACGCCGATCGCGTATTTGAACGCGGAGCTATTCGCGCAGGCGGGGCTCGAACCGCCGCGCACTTGGGATGACCTGCGCCGTGTGGCCAAGCGGCTCACCGAGTCGCGAGCGGGCGGGCGCTTCGGCTTTGGTTGCCCCATCAATTGGTGGTTTTGGGTGGCCCTCGTCGGTCAGGCGGGCGGTTCGCTCGTCGCCGACAATGGCCGTATTTCTCTGGGCGATCAGGCCGGAGTGGCCGCGCTCGAGTTGTGGCAAGAGCTGGTGCGAGACGGGCTGATGAAGCCGCCGCCGGGACGCGACTACAACGCCTGGGAACAGTGCAATCAGGACTTTTTGAGCGGCCGTGCCGCAATGATCTGGTCTTCGACCGCGTTCCTGAAATACCTGGAGAAACACGCGCGCTTCCCGTTGCTCGCTGCTCCCCTGCCCGCCGGCGTGAAGCGCGCCGTGCCCACCGGTGGCACCTTTTGGATCGTGCTGCGCGGCGCGCCCAGCGCCGAGAAGGCTGCGGCAGTGCGCTTCCTGCGCTTCATGCACGAGCCTACGCAAGTCATCGAATGGTCTACCCGCACGGGTTATATCCCGGTCACGCGCGCAGCGGTGCGCACCCTGGAGCAGCGCGGCTACTACGCGGCTCAGCCGAATGATCGCGTCGCGCTCGAGCAGCTCTCGGTCGCCGAACCGTGGCCCTGGTCGGTCGATTTGTTCCGGATCCAGCGCGAAATCGTGCAACCGCGCCTGGAGAGCGCCGTGATTCAGCAGCGCGATGCCAGCGCCGTACTCAGCGAAGCGCGCGCCTTGGCGCTGGAGCCCACGTGAAGCCGAGCCGCCCCAGCGATCCGTATTGGATGCTGCTGCCGACGCTGCTGCTGCTGTTCGTGTTCTTCGTGTTTCCGCTCGGGATGTTGGTCGAGCACAGCCTGCTCAGTTGGGATCTGCTGACGCCCGCGCGCTTCGTGGGACTCGCCAACTATCGCTCGCTGCTGCGCTCGGGTGAACTTTGGCAAACGTTCGGGACCACGCTGTCGATGAGCGCTGCGGTGGTCCTCGGCTCGATGAGCGCCGGCCTTGCGCTGGCCCTACTCTTGGACCGACCGGGACGTTGGGCGGCGTTCGTACGCAGCGCCGTGTTCAGCGCGTACGTAGTGTCTTGGGTCAGTGTCGGGCTTTTGTTTTTGTGGTTATTGGACGCCGATTCCGGCATTTTTGCTGCGATCTGGCGGATATTTTCGAACGGGCGCTCTCCGCGCTGGCTCGCCGATCCGGCGCTCGCCCCTTGGGCGGTCGCCGCGGTCACGGTCTGGAAGATCACGGGCTATGCCCTCGTGATCTTCCTCGCGGGATTGCAAGACGTCCCGCAGTCGATCTTGGAGGCTGCCGAGTTGGATGGAGCGTCACCGACTCGCCGATTCCGGACCGTGACCTGGCCGCTCTTGCGCCCGACTACGTTGTTCGTGGCAACCACCAGCTTGATCGCGAGCTTTCAGCTGTTCGATGTGGTGCGAGTGATGACCCAGGGAGGACCCGTGCGGTCCACCACGGTCTTCGTGTACGCGATCTACGAGCAGCTGTTTTTGGATCTGCGGGTCGGCCGTGCCAGCGCGGAGGCCGTGGTGTTTTTCGTCGTGCTCTCGTTGCTCACCGGCGCGCAGTTCTTGCTCTTCCGGACCGAGGAAAGCGCATGAAACGAGGCCTTTTCAGCCCGAGAGCCTGGTTGCGACAGGGCGCGCTGTGCGTGGTGGCGTTGGTCTGGCTATTCCCCTACTTGTGGATGGGACTGACGAGTCTCAAGCCGCTGGCCGAGATTGTCAGCGCACCCACCGCGCTTTGGCCGAAGCAGCCGACGCTCGAGGCCTATCGCGAGGTGTTCCGCTCCTTGCCCTTGGCGCGCTACTTCTTCAACACCAGCGTGATGGCGCTGGGCATCGCTGCGCTGCAGATCACGCTCGCCTTGCCGGCTGGGTACGCGCTCGCGAAATTGCGCTTTCGTGGCAAGCGTTGGGCCTTCGGGTTGATCGTGGCCACGCTCTTGGTGCCTGCACAGGTGCGGTTCGTGCCGGTCTTCTCGCTGCTGGCCAGTGTCGGCTTGGTCAACACGCTGAGCGGCCTGATCTTGCCCTTTGGCGTCAGTGCACTCGGTACGTTCCTGGTGCGCCAAGCGCTGCTCAGCGTGCCGGACGCGCAGATCGAGGCGGCCCGCATGGACGGCGCGAGCGAGCTATACATCATCTATCGGCTGCTGGCGCCGTTGCTCCGACCTACCTTGATCTCGCTGTTTTTGTTCAGCTTCGTCTCGCATTGGAACGACTATTTCTGGCCTTTGGTGCTGACGACTGACGAGCACGCGCGCACGCTGCCGCTCGCCATCGCGCTCTTGCGTGAACAGGGCACGGGCGTCCGTTGGCACATCGTGATGGCCGGGAATGTGCTCCTGAGTCTGCCGGCTTTGGCAGTATTTGCCGCGGCTCAGCGCCATTTGCTGCGAGCCGTCACCGTGCGCGGTTTCGGCGGCTGAATCCGCGCAACTCCCCCGTGCCGTGCCCGAGTGGATGGGGCGGCATGAAAGGGATAAACTATGGTGATGCTGGGTTCGGAGTCGTTGGGTCTGCACTTTCCGGTGAGCGCAGAAGTGCCTGAAACTACCTGGCATCTCCGCCTGCGCACGCTGGTCTACCTGTTCCTCAAACACGCATTCGAGGACGTTGCAGTGATCGGATCGGACCAATTCGTATATTGGGATCCGACCAATCCGCGAGCCTGCCTAGCGCCAGATGCATTCCTGCGTTTTGGCGGCAAAAATGAAGATTTTGGTTGTTGGAAGGCGTGGGAACGCGGCGCCCCGCATGTAGCCGTCGAGATCATCAGTGAGTCAGACGCGAGTGACGCGAGTTGGCAGGAGAAACTCGAACGCTATCGGCGGCTGGGCATCAGCGAGTTGGTCCGGTTCCACTACCAGAGCCCCGAGCAGCCGCTGCGCATTTGGGACTTCGTGGGCGATGACTTGCTCGAACGGCGACTGTTCGAGCCTTGGGCCCAAAGCCGGCATTTGGGCGGGTATTGGCTACCCGTCGAGGCCGCCAATGGCGATTTGAGCCTGCGTTTGAGTCATGACGAGCAGGGACATCGGCTCTTCCTCACTCCCGAGGAGCACTACGCACGGGAACAGAGAATCGAGGTCGAACGGCGACAGTTGACAGAGCAAGCCCTGCATCGCGAGTCAGAGGCTCGTCGCTCGGCGGAGCGGCGCATCGCAGAGCTCGAAGCCGAACTGCGGCGCAGGTCCTAACGCGCGAGGCAACGCAGGGCGAGTCGCTCCAGCGCCGCGCGGCGCGCGGGACTAAGGCCAGAGTCGGCTCGCAGGGCGTCGAGCGCGCGTGCTTTGGCGCTGCCGTCACCCATCGCACAGGCCAGCGTCAGTCGAGTGCGCCAGGCTTCGCGGGCCACGCGCGGCATCTCGAGCTTCTTTGCCAAGGCCTGATCTAGGTAGTCGGCTGCTTCCTTGAAGCGCCCTCGGCCAAACAGATTTTTACCCAACAAGTAGCTGGGCAGCCCGTTTTCGGGTTCTGCGTTGGCCCAGTCCGCAATCCTCGGTGCTGCGACCTCGAAGGAAGCGCCCAGGATGGGATCGCCCACCAGCAGATCGACAATCGCGCGGCGTTGGATCTCGTTCTTCGGTGAATGCTTGACGTCGAGAGTCCGGAGTCGATCTTCATCGGCAACGATCGCCGCCACGGCGTCGTAGGCGCGGCGCGCGTCGTCCAAGCGGCCGGCGCGCAATTCGACGTCGGCCTGGGCTTCACGAGCGCCCGCGCGTTCCAGCTTTGCGAGCTCCGGTGCGGCGGCCAGAGTGGCATAGGCGGCGACTGCGGCGGCTTCGTTGCCGTCTTTGACTTCGCACGCGGCGAGCTCGAAACGAGCTCCTGTGTGGTGCGGGTCGAGCCGCAACAGCTCCGAGATGGTGCGGCGCGCGCCCGCGGTGTCGCCGCTGCCCAGCTTTTGATTGGCGACGCCGTTCAACTTGTCGACGATGCGCGGACAATGGCGGCCGAACAAAGACGGTCGGTCGAAGCGCACGCGTGCTTCGTCGAGCAACGCGGGCGCCACGGTCACGCGCGCGAGATCCGCGCGCCAGGCCGCCTCCAGCGCGGCGAATGATTGGCCGGTGACGCGCTCGATCGGCTCGCCGCCGTACCAACGACGCAAGCTCGCCGCCCCGTAGTGATCGTGGAACCAGTGCACGAATGCGCCTGCCACCGTGTACGCGGTCGCTGAGTTTTGACCGAGAAAACCCAGGCGAAACACAGACGACAAGGGGGGCAGCAACGACAGATCGAGCAGCGTTTTGGCCCACTCGTCGAGCGTGAAGTCGTCGTTGTCGTTGGGTGACGCAGCGACGGCGATCCCTTCGATGCGACCGGGATCGGGGATCCAGCCGCCGAGAGGGCCCGAAACTCGAAACGGACCTTCACCGAAGCTGCCGGCTAGCACGTGCGCCAACTCGTGGCCTACGACAGGGTGCGGATACGCCGACGCTTGGACGTAGATCTCCCGCCGCCAGGGTTTGGCGATGTACGTGCTCGAGGCGCCCATCAGCCGTCCTTTTTCGCCCTCGTTGGCGAACAAGAACGCCGTCACGCGCGGGGGTCCCTGGATCTCGAAGTAGGCCTCGTCAGCGGCCAGCTCGGCGTCACAGTCGCGCGTGAAGAGCAA
>Ga0247766_1000149_pt1 | contig 14729 bp, 8 predicted proteins | sample UWRJL223509R6_FD_179946 | JGI IMG/M metagenome (GOLD analysis project Ga0247766, IMG submission 179946) | Plant litter microbial communities from Arlington Agricultural Research Station in Wisconsin, United States - UWRJ-L223-509R-6 | ecosystem: Environmental > Terrestrial > Plant litter >... | reverse complement strand
GTCGGGCAAGACGAGCTCCGCAGTGCGCGAGAGCACAATCTCACACTGGATATCCTGCTCTTGCCACTCGAGGTGAGGGTGGATCGGATGGCGGACTCGCCCCACCCAACGAACCGACTCGCCAGTTCCTGCGATCGCCTCGATCGTGCCTTCCTCGACTCGAACTAGATTGACGACCGAGTAGGCGTAGCCGCGAGCGGTGGTGTCGACGCACAACTTGGATGCGACTTGCTCGAGGCGCTCCAAATGCGCGACCGCCTCGTCGATCACCCCCGCGTATACCATCGCCCTCCACGGCGTGACGCGAACTCGCTCGGCGCACGTCGCTGGTGCGAGCTCGCGAACACCCTCAGGCGTCGGATCGAGCAGTTCCGCGGCTTCGTGCCAGCGATCGTGTCGACTCGCTTCATCACACAGCGATTGTTCTCGATAGGCCCGAGCTTGAACCTGCGCGCTGCCTGCAATCAGGCCCGCCCAGCCAAGCTCCGCCGGAGTAGCCTGGGATAGCAGGTAGCTTCGAACGAAAGAAGTTGGCAGCAACGTTTGCAGCCGACTACTGCCACGCTCGAGCAAGTGCAGATTGCGAAGAATCTCGAAGAACTTATGCTTCGGTGAGGCATACCTCGCGTCGACGATGGCCTCGAGCTCGGGCCAACGTGGCACGGGCGGCCACGCAGGCGGCCTGCTCGACGAGACGCTACGGCACACCCGCGCGGGCGTCTCCTTCTCGAACTGCAAGAGACTGCTGACTCGCTTTTCGTCCGCGAGCGCTTCGGCGACACGGAGCGCCAAGACATAGCACTGCTCACAATCACCAACCTTCGGTTCACGCAGCAACCCTCTACTGAAGTCATCCGGGCGCTCGGTGCAGGCGAGCAAACGCCGAACCAGCGAGCGCATGGCGCGCTCCTCCATGCACACATGGCGACCATCGAGCGTACGGTCAATCGAGCTTCGCGGAATGGTCTGTTCAATGATTGTCGCCATTAGCTCCCTGCAACTTCCTTGGCTTTTTTGACGAGTGGGGCTGCCCTTGCGCCTGCGCCGAGTAGGCGGGCGGCTGCGGCCGCCCACGCTTCCCTGCCCGTCTCATCCCCTGCTTCACTCAAGATAGCGTCTCGAAGGTCGAGCCGTTCTCTGTCACCGAGTTTGTTTTGCTCGATCGAATCACCAACCCCGGCGAGTAGTCCCTGCCGGAAGTAGTGCAGCCATTTGGCTGGCTTGCCACCCCCCATTTGACCGAGGACAGTCAGCAAAACGTCTTTTGATTCATGAGCGCCTGTGCGCCAATGCTTGAAGAAGCTGACCAAGAAAGTCTCGATCTGCTTTTGGTTCGGCGCATCCGTCTCGAACGGCTGGGTGATTGGTGTCGCTCGAAGTGCGTAGCCCGGAGCGGGCGGCAGAACGGTAGTCGAGCCCGCCGTCAGACCCTGCGACCCTCCGCCGAGAGCAAGGTGATGAACGTCAACCGAGGCTGAATCCGCCGCACGGGACGCTCGACGCAGAACCGTGATCAGTTCGCGCACATTGCCCGGCCAAGGAAAGCTGGCGATTGCTTTGCGCGCCGCGGGCGTCAGGTGCTTCGGGACGGGGCCCGTCGAGCGCGACAGCTCTGCCAGCAGCTGCGCTGCAAGCCGCAAGAGATCGTCGCCGCGCTCGCGCAAAGCTGGGATCGTGAAACGTTCCCCCTCCAGACGGTAGTACAAATCTGCTCTGAACTGCCCGAGGCTCACCTTTTCCTCCAGGTTGCAGTGAGTAGCTACGATCAGCCGCACGTCGCACTCTTTGGGCCGCGCATTTGCGCTCGCACCCATGCGATGGAATGTCTTGTTTTCGAGCGTATTGAGCAACCGAAGTTGCATCTCGAGCGGTAGCTCACCGACTTCGTCCAAGAACAATGTCCCGCCCTTGGCCTCTTCCAAGGCACCCACCCTCATCTGCACCGCGCCCGTAAAGGCGCCTTTCTCATGGCCGAAAAACTTGCTCTCGAACTGTTCCGGCATCAGACCGCTGCAATCGACGACCTGAAACTTCATCTTCCGGCGAGGCGACGCCTCGTGAATCAATTGCGCGATCATGGTCTTGCCGGTACCGGTCTCGCCGAACAGCATGATCTTCTCCTCGCCCGCGGCGCTCTTCTCCAGTCCCCGCGCCAATTCGAGCATCGGCTGTCCGATCCCCAAGCGCCCTTCGAAGGGAGCCGCCACACTGGGCGGCGCTTTCGCGGTTGACGACGGAAGCGCGAGCGAGCGTTGGCGATGCACCACCAGCACCACATGACCGTTGCACATGCCAACCGGCACGTAGACGCATTCGGAGCCTTCCACGCTATACGGCGCCCCGGACTCGATGACCGACGTCGCCGCTGGCTCGATGCCTCCAAAGCCCTCGGGGATGCCCCACTGCGCGACCATTCGAGGCTCCTGACCCTCGGACTGAAGGATGATTCCGAGTGGCGGCAGGACACTTTGAAAGCCACTGGGAAGCGCGTGATTGGTTGGGGCTGCCCCAGGGCTCGGCAGCCAAGTCCAGCGTGACTCGTCGTCGATCGCCCCGACCGCAGTCGAGTCATCGGTTCGCCCGCTCGAGAAACGGCCGCTTCCGTCCACCATGGCCGAAACAATAGGCACAGTTTGCGCCGTTGTCGGCAGCAACAACTTGGGTCGATGGACGTCCGGAGCCTGTCCCGGATCACCCAACCATCCAGCGCGCATGGCTTGTCTTCAAAGCAGTTCCTGTGCCGCGACGGCGGTGCGACGCTGCGCGCCGATGAACGTTCGATTTTGCCCCAATTACTGTGAGAAAAGGCGCGGCCCACGGCGCAACCCGCGGCAGCCAAAGCGCCGATAGCGAGTCGAAAGGCGACGAAACGCGACGAAACGATCGGAAGCGTATCAAAGTCTTCCTGAACGAAGCGAAGCGTAGGCATTTGTTCGGAAGCAATGATTGAGTATTGCGCGAGCCACAAACTGCCTTTCTGTGCGCTTTTCTGGGTTGGCATTCGGGCTGCACTGGAGTCGGGCACCGCCCATGCCGAAACCAATTCAATCCGCAGTTGCCGCTCGCGTGGACCCGATGCTCGAACGAGACCGTTCCCTGCGACGCCGTATTCCGCGCAGGCGCAAGTTATCGCTCCTGGCACTCCTCACCGCAGCGCTCGGTTGCTGTTCGGGTCCGCGCGATGCCGCCAAGCCAAAGCAGGCGCCGAAAATCACGACCGTCTCCGTGCAAGCGGCGGGCGAGGCCGAGGTTTCACGACGCTCCGAACGCACGCAAGGCTCTTCGGTCGATTGCCAATCGCGCCGTGTTCGCTTCAAAGTCGTGATTTCGTTCCGCGCGCTCGCAACCTCGACCGATCCGCGCGCACAACTGTGTGCTCCTTAGCAAACCGATAACGCGCGCAGCGCGCGAGGCGCCAAGCACCAATCGTCGGGCCCTTGCCCACGGTGCCGACGCCCCGCGTGGAAACCGAGCACGCCGGGGGTTGCGATGCGGGATCGCGAGCGCCCCCCAACCCAAAGTACGCCGGCGCTCATTTCTTCATGGAGCTTCGAACGCGGCGTCCACGTCGCAGCGCAGACTCACGGTCGTCGTGCTCGTGGGATCGCCCTTGCGGCGCAAATTCAAGGTTTGCAATGTGCCGCGCTTCCACTTTTTGCCCGGCACTTTGCCTGCTTTCGGTTTGGTCCGGAAGTTACAGCGCACGTCTAGAAACACTTCGGCGTCCGCCGCCGTGCAGGTGAGCTCCATCTGCTCGAATCCGGAATCGACGTCCGAGCCACGGCTTGTCGACGAGGAGGTGCAAGTCCATGGCCCGGTATCCGTCACGATCCCGCCGAGCGTCGCGGGCGTCGAGGTGTTGATCCAAGGGACGCCATTTTTTTCGCCCGTGACCATCAACACCCAGTAAGTCGGTGCGCTCGCGGCACCAGCTTCGGATGCGGTCGGTGCGGTCGGCTCCGCATTTGCCGCAGTGACTCCAAGTAACACAGCGCAACCCAGCAAGCGATTCCAGCGCATCCCCGCAAGCCTATGAGCGAAGCGGCCGTTGCGCCAGTACGCCGCTTTCGACAAGCTTTTGGGGGACTACACCAGCAACGTGTCGAGCTGCTTGTAGCAAGCCTCCATACCCTCATCCATGCCAGAGGCGAGCGCGCCGTCGCGAGCTTCTTTGGAGGCGTAGGTCTGCGTGATGCGCATCTCGGTCAGGCCGCCTTGCTCGGCGAATTCGTGTCTCTCCACCAACGAACCGATCACTTGGCCGTTTCCGAGCGCCATGATTTCGGTATGAACGGCGCGCTCGTGTGGCACCGCCTCGGTGAACACCCCCCGCAGCGTCATGGCCGGATCGGCCTCGTCGCTCTTCCATGAAACCGCGAGCGCGCCGCCAACGCGCGTATCGCACTCGATGCTGGTCGTGGTCCAACCCGGCGGAGGGAGCATCCAACGGAGCATCTTGTCCGGCGTGAACATCGCCTCCCACACGAGCCGACGCGGGGCATCGAACGAGCGAGTGAGGACCAGGGTGGTGTCCGTGGGGGTCGAGATTTGCAAGTCTTTGGTGCGGGTGGAGGTCGGATTCATGGTGTGCCCTTCTTCATTTCGTCGAGTAGTGAGTCCAGTGCTTCGAACCGGACTTCCCAGTTCTTGCGGAACTGCTCGGTCCAGAGCGTGGCTTCCTTCAGCGGAGCAGCTTCGAGCCGGCACAGATGCTCGCGCCCGGCAACGCGCCGGCGAACGAGCCTGGCCTGCTCCAGCACGCGCACGTGCTTGGTCGCCGCCGGAAACGTCATTTTCAGCGGGGCCGCCAGCTCACTGAGGTTGCGCTCCCCACCCGAGAGTTGCCGGATGATCGCACGCCGGGCGGGGTGTGACAGCGCGTGAAAGACGAGATCCAGACGGGGCGAGCGATCCAAAACCATATGGTTTACTATACCGAATGGTTTTACGTTGGCAAGCACGAGTTGCACCGGCGTGGCGAAACTCACGCGCTGACACGCGGTCGAACGGATTATGTGAGGGAGAAGACGGCGCCTATACCGGGCACTTCGGCGTCGCGGTCGAGCCGTAGCGTGCAGCGCGGTTCTCGGCGTTCAACGATGCTCGGTGCCTTTGCGGTGCCGAGGCGGCGAGCCTGGATGATCGGACTCGCCGCTCACCGGCTTCGCGACCTGCACGCTCGGCGTCGGCGTTGGCCGAGTGCGTGCCGAATAGCTGAGCCACGCCATGACCGCGCCGAAAGTGCCGAAAGCAACGGAAATTCCGAGACCAATCAGCCAACGGCGATGCTCCGCGTCAACGGCGCGAGTTGTTTGAGCGGTGTCGTTGTTCGTTTCATTCATCGCTGGCAATACGCAAGGGTTCGGGCAGTACGCGCGGAGCGCGCAGCAGAAATGATCAGCAGGCGAGTCCGGGCATTAGGAACCTCTACCGAGCGAAACGCCCGCGCTAATCGCGACGTAGCAAAATGGCACGAGAAAACAGGCACAGAACGGCCTGGCGCGCTGAAACGCGAGTAGCCGCACACCGACAGAAGATCTAAATTGAACGCACGCTCGCGCCCCAGCCACGACCTGAACGTCTCCGCCACGAGCGTGTCACTGAAATAGTCCGCCCACCGTCGTCGAACGCACCTTGTCGGGCGGGGCTCCGTTCGCGTTCGTGGCGCCGGGCCCGCTGCCGACGCACACACCGCCCTGCGCTTGGCAGTGCTTGGCTTGAGCGCAAACCGAGGCTTGCTGGCAGTCCCCCGAGCTGGCCGCGATGCACGCGCCATCCTTGGGCGAACAGGCTCCCTCGAGCTTGCAACGCGCGGATTTTCGGCACGCGGCGCTGCTAGATGCGACGCACGTTCCGCCGCGCGCGTCACACTTCCCCGAGTTCGAGCAAGCGCTGGATTTCGCGCAGTCTTGCGCCGTTGCGACACACACGCCGTCTTTGTTGGCGCAACGCGCCTCGTCCTTGCACGCCACGGAGTGCGCGCAATCTTCGTTGGAGGCAGCCGTGCAACGACCGTTCTCGGCGTTGCATCGGCCTTGCGTCGCGCACGGGCTCGTCGGTTCCGGCTTCGCGTCCATCGTCCCGGCGCAGTGCAGGCGCGACAGCGCCGCGCACTTCCCTCCGGACATCACGCACAGACCGTCCGTCTCACACCGGGTGACACACTCTGCGTGTACGGATTTGGCGAGATCCACGCAGCTCCCTCGGTACGCCTCACAGGTCTGCAGCTTCTGGCAGTCGTGCGAACGTTTGCAGTCCGCGTCGCTGGCTGCGGCGCACGCCCCTTGCACCAAGCTGCACCGACCGTGAAGCGTGCACAACTCCGATGAGTTGCAGTCGTGCGCCGAGCCGACGACGCATTTCCCTGCGTCGCCTACAGTGCACTTGCCCTGCTGGCTGCAAGCCGGCGCGGACTTGCAAGAGTCTGCCTCGTCACAGGCAGGTAGCATGCCTCCGACCAACCACAGCAGCCAGCACCATCGGACCATCTTCATGTCAGCGTCGTAGCATCCTGACCGCGTGGCAAGGCTTCCGCCGAGACCGGCGGCGAGCACTCCCTCGCCTGTATTCGACGCCAGCCCGGTCCTGCCGAGGAAATGCTAAGCTTGGAGCGTGACTGCGAAAGAGCTCCTTCCCCTATCACTGACATGACTTTGGTCGCGCGCTACGCGCTGCTGTGCGGTTCGGTGTTGTACTCAGTCGCGTGCGGCAGCAATTCAGGCCCGGCGGACAATCGAGGCGGCGCGTCGTCCGTGGGCGGCAGAGTCGGCGGGTCCGCTGGCACCAGCGCGGCCGGCACTAACAGCGGTGGCGTAGCGAATGGCGCGGGGGGCGGGAGCGGCGCGGCGAGCGCGACCGGCGGCGCGAGCGGCGGCGGGATGAGCACGGGTGGCGCAACCGGCGGAGCGCCCTCGGGCCCGGCTGGCGGAGCCGGCACCGGCGGGAGCAGCGGCGGCGGGAGTGGCGCGAGTGGTGGCGGTGCCAGCAGCTGCAGCGGCCCGGTCGGCACGATTTCCGGGGCGCTCGCGTCGGGCGTCAACTTCCTCGACACGGCGGGCGAGCGCGTGGACGCGCACGGCGGCGGCATCATTCAAGTCGGGGACACGTTCTACCTGCACGGTGAATACTTCTCGCCGACCACGACCGACAACAACTTCAATGGCTTTTCCATGTACTCCTCGAAGGACATGGCTACGTGGAAGAACGAGGGCATCATCTTGCCGCAGCAGCCGAGTGGCGAGCTCGGCCCGAAGCGCAAGGGCGAGCGCCCGCACATCATCAAGTGCCCGAGCACTGGGGAGTTCGTGCTCTACGCGCATGCGGCATCCGAGGACTACCAGACCGACAAAGAAGTCGTGTACGCAACGTCCACAACGGTGAACGGTAAGTACGCCTACAAAGGCGCGCTCAAGAATGCGTCCGGCGCACTCGCCGTGCACAGTGACATGAGTGCCCTCACGGACGGCAGCAATGCCTATGTCATCACGGAAAGCGCCCACATTTACACGCTCGCCGCCGATTGCCACAGCTGGGTTTCGGACAAGACTTACTCGGCGGTAAATGGCGACTCGGGCGGGATAGAAGCACCGACCCTGTTCAAAGCGGGCAGCACCTATTACTGGATCGGCTCCTACAAAACCGGTTGGCGCGCCAACAACAACTTCTATTCGACCGCGCCCGCAATCACTGGCCCGTGGACATACCAAGGCTACATCGCGCCCGTCACCGACCCGGACAACAACATCTCTGATCAACGCACCTGGCTCAGCCAGACCACGTGGGTGATACCTGTGACCGGTTGCACGGGTACCACGTACGTTTATTGGGGCGACCATTGGGACGGCACAGCGAGCACGGCCGCACCCGGCAAGCACAACGACCTGGCCACGTTCGTGTTTCAGCCGCTCGTGTTCAACGGCACTAAAATCAGCATGCCGACGTACTTGGCGAGTTGGAAGCTCGACGTTGGCGCGGGGACTTGGTCGCCGTGAGTCGTTAGAAATCCGCGCCCTTCGAACTCGCGTGAGGGAGGGTGCCCGCACGATTTCGCCCGCCGCGCCTGCCTTTGCTCGTCGGGTCTAGTCTGGCCCAAGAGCCGATCAGATTTTTGCTGCCGAAGGGTGCAAGCGCTGAAGGTCCGCGCCGATCGTGCCTCTAAGTAGCCGACGCACAGCAGCGTCTCCACGGACGCTTCGTGAAAGGAAGCACATGAGATTCCACGTTGAGCGATGGGGTTGGATAGTCGTGTTTGCGGCGGGCTGCGCCGAGGCCGAAAACCAAGAGGAAAATACTGGTTCCGACCGGTCGGCGCTGACACAGCAAGGGAGTGTAACCGGCACGGCCAACGCGCCGGCAGCCGCCGTCGGCACGACGCGAGTGTATCGATCTCACCCAAACCCAGCCGATCGGCAGCACCCGACCGGATTACTCGAGACGACGCCCGCGCAGAGGAAGTTGCTCCAAGCCGCCACGCCCAAGCTGACAGAGGTTCGGCCTACGAAGTTGGCGCTCGACCGCATCAAGCAGCACGTCGCGGAACAGAAAAGTGGCGGCCAGGCCGCGCGCTCAGCGGCTGCTGACTTGAGCGCGCTGGAGGGCCAGGTCGCCGACGGTGGTACTGACTTAGTCACGGTCGCGTCCGGTGAGAAAACCGCGGTGAAGGTCGCCGCTGGGGCGACGTTGCCGCGGTCCGTCGATAACAGTGCGCTGCCTGCGTTTCCCGAGATCCGCGATCAGGGCGGCATCGGCTCCTGCGTGGGGTTCGCGGTCGGCTATTACCTTTACACGCATGAGCTCGGCCTGATCGGGGGCTGGAACAACAAGAACACCTCGAATACTAACAAGGTGTCACCCAAGTGGGCCTATAATCTCTCCGGCCACGGCGAGAACGACGGAACCTCAGCGTCGACGGTGCACGGTGTGCTCGCCGAAAGCGGCGCGCTGATGTGGTCGGATTTTCCCTACAATGGCGACGTTTCGAACCCGATCAACTTCAGGGAGTGGCCGCGCACGAGCACGCTTTGGAAGAAAGCGCTCGGTTACAAATCGCTCGGCTACAGCTATTTGAACTTACCCACGGACGCCGACGGCCTGGCGCAAATCAAGAGCGTGCTCTTGAACGGCCACGTCGTAAACTTCGCCACGCACATTTATTCGTGGCAGTTCGACGTGATCGACAACGATCCGAGCACGAGCGCGGACGACGCGTGGGTCGGACAGAACATCGCGACCTGGCAGAACGGCTACGACGGCGCCCACGAGGCCACGATCGTCGGTTACAACGACGACATCTGGGTCGACCTAAACGCCAACGGTCAGCTCGACTCGGGCGAGAAGGGCGCCTTCAAGGTGGCGAACTCGTGGGGTAACGGCTGGCAGAACAGCGGCTACGCGTGGGTCGCGTACGACGCGGCGCAAGCCACGAGCCAAGTGCCGCTCGGCCCTGCCAGCGACACGCGCTCTCAATTGATAGAAGACGTCACGACGCTCATCGGCGCGCGCATCAATTATCAGCCCAACCTCGTCGCCGAGGTCACGCTCAGCACCGCCGATCGCGGGAATTTCTCGATCGCGCTCGGGGTCACCGAGCCGGACCGCACCGGCGTCATCCTGGACCAGTGGTACCCGACGGCGACTTCGAGCGGCGGCCCCTACGCCTTCGACGGCACCAGCACCACCGTCCCGCAAACGGGAAGCTTTGTCTTCGATCTCAGCTCATGGGCGCCGAGCTACGGCGATCTGCGGTACGAAGTGGTCGCAAACAACTGGGGCCACTTCACCTCGACCGTGTCCGGCGTTGCGCTGGTGGATCGCCTGCGCTCGAACCTGCGCACCGCCTCCACCGAGCCGACCGCCGTCATGGGCGAGGGCCAAAGCAAAACGCAGGGCTTGCGCTACAAGTTCCAAGATCCGAGCAAGGTGCCGCAACTCACGGTGTCTCCCGGGTCGAGCATCGCGTTCGGAAACCTGGCGCTGGGCGCCAAGCTCGACAAGACCGTGAACCTCACGAACAGCGGCAACGCCGACCTGATGGTGACCTCGCTGCGTTACTCGAATCCGCTGTTTCTGTCGCCGGACTACTATGGTTATGGCTTCCGTCTAGCGCCCGGTGAAACAAGGCCGCTCAACGTCGAATTTGCTCCGGCCTCCAGCCAGAGCGAAACCTCGACGCTGAACATTCGCAACACGAGCTCGAACCTGGCAAGCCCGAGCCTTTCGCTCACCGGTTCGGGAACGAGCAACGCCGACAGCGCTCTGATTCAAGTCTTCATCACCCAGCAAAACGCCGTGAACGACAACTCCGTAGCCTTGCGCGCGGAGGTGAAGAACCGCGGTACGAGCGCGATCAAGCTGTCGAACTATCGCGTCGTTTATTACCTGAACGATCCCGAGCAGAATCCGGCCAGCTGGGTGTGGGACACCAACTACACCACCGTGGGAACCATCACTGCCAAGGCCAAGAAGATGCTCGCGGCCAAGAAGGTCGGCGCACGCAGGGCGGACACCGCCCTCACTTTCACGTTCACCTCGGCGAACGTCGCCGCCGGGGCGTCAGCCGTCTTCCAAGGTACGCTGCACCGCGCCGACTACAGCTGGTATCCCGACGAGACCGACGATTGGTCGCGCTATCTGCGCCGCGACGGCATGGCCGAAGGCACGACGGTTCAGCTGATTTCGAACAACAGCGTGGTCTTCGGCGTCGGCGGTGAGCTCCAGCCAGGCGCTCGTCAGTTCAGGCTCAACCCGACGACGGTAACCAGCACGGTGACCTCCACCTTCGTCATGGACGCGAGCGACGGGTACGAACGAACCTATCGCTTTTACAACCCGAGCGGCACGCTGGTGAAGTCGCTCTGGACGTACATGAGCGCCCCGGGCCAGCAGACGGAGACACTCGAGCTCTCGGATCTACCCGCCGGTACGTACACGGTGATCCTCGAACTCGGCGGGAACGCCGCAGACCTCACGACCATCAGCAAGCTCTGAGTCGAAAGCTCTGAGTCGACGCTCAGGGCCGCAAAAAGAGGGCGCTCGCTTTGTGCGGGCGCCCTCTTCTCGTCGATGCCTCAGATGCGCCAAAATCGCTCTCTGTGACAGCGAGAGTGGATAGCTTCAGTGAGGAAGGGGGGACCGAGCTGGCCACTGGGTGAACTGTTGGGACGAGAGTAAACCTACGAGGCTCGGCATTGCCCGTTGCAATACGTTCTGAGAGCTTGCGGTGTCGATTGCCGCCTCTCGAATTGGCCCGAATCCGTAGGTGACATCATGGAATTGAAAGTGACGCCTCCCGTTCTGGTCGCAGCGCTGGCGTGTCTCAGCGTAGCTTGCTCGAGTAGTGGGTCGAACGGCGACGCCGCACAAGGCGGCGCTCCCGCGTCAGGCGGGCACGGCCCGGTCGCGTCGGCTGGCCAAGCGCAGGGGGGCTCCCCGATCGCCGCGGGCGGCGCGGCTGCTGGCGGCACGTTCGGCTCAGCGGGGATGACAGCAGCCGGTGGTACCTCGTCCGGCGGTACCTCGTCCGGCGGTACCTCGTCCGGTGGTGCCTCATCCGGCGGTACCTCGTCTGGGACAGGCGGCAAGGGTGCTGGCGGTTCACCGTCGAACGGAGGCAGGAGCGGCAGCGGTGGCGCGGCTTATGGTGGCAGTGCCGGAACGAGCACGAGCGGCGGAGCGAGCGGTTCAGGGCAGGGCAGCGGCGGCGCGGGGACGTCAGGTGGTCCCACGAAGAGCGCAGGCTGCGGCAAGACACCGACCCTGAAAACCGGAAATGCTCAGACCTTCGCTGTATCAGGCGCCGGAAACCGCACCTTCAACCTAAAGGTTCCGGATAACTACGACAACAGCAAGCCCTATCGCTTGATCGTTGGCTACCATTGGCTCAACGGCACCGCGAACGACGTGTCCAACGGTGGCGGCGTGATCAAGAGCTTCTACGGGCTTTGGGATCTCGCGGCGGGCAGCACTATTTTCGTCGCGCCTCAGGGTCTGAACAACGGCTGGAGCAACACGGGCGGAGCCGACGTCGAGTTCTCTCGCCAACTCCTGGCGAAGTTGGAAGACGAGTTCTGCATCGACAAGTCGCGCGTCTTCTGTGAGGGCTTCAGCATGGGCGGGTCGATGTCCTACGCAATGGCCTGCGCGATGCCCGACGCCATTCGTGCGGTCGCCGTTCACTCCGGCGGACCGATGAGCGGCTGCGTCACGCACAGCAAGCCCGTCCCCTACTTCATGACGCACGGGACGAAAGACAGCGTCTGCACCTATCCCGGCTTCGGCGTGCCTCAACTTCAGGATTTCGCCAAACTCGACGGCTGCACCAAGCCCGATCCAGCAGCGAGCGCAACGGCGTTCGAAGCGGCGCTGCCCAAACCCACCAGCACCGCATCAGCGTGCGTGCAATTCGAGGGCTGCAAGGCGGGCTATCCTGTTCGCTCGTGCCTGTTTGTCGGCGATCACACGCCTTCGCCCGATGGCACGAGCGGCTGGGTGCCGAAAGAGACGTGGAGTTTCATCTCCCAATTCTGAGCACCAAACGAAGTCCGTGCGTGAGAGGCAGCTCAGCCACTCACGCACAGGACCGTTTTTCGCCGACGAAGTGGTTGCGCGGCGCCTTGTTGCAAACGCCGAATCCGAGCCGCTGCTGACCCCGCTGATCGGTGCTGCAACGTTCGGGCGAACGCTCAATCGTACCCCGACGTTGGGAGTGACGAACTCCTACAATTCAGAGCGATTTAACGGCCTCGTCCGCTGAATGCCGAAGTTGGGCAGCACAGCTATTCGAGAGAACACGTTGCGCTAGGCGCTTCACGTCACGGGGAATTTCCGTACACGAGCGATGTCCGGATATGAGGCGCTTGCTTGCAACCTGCGGCGACAGAAGGCCTGTCATCGTTCGCTGTTAGGAACCGCGAGACACCCTCCCTAAGCTGCGGTGCGTTTTTATCGCTCCCCACCGTCGAGTGAGGAGAGCCGTGAGAGAAGCCTTCGCCACACCCGACGTCGAGAGTGGCGAACTCCCACAACTTCCCATCCAGGTGCCACCCGGCGCTAGCCCAAAGAAGATCCAGACAGAGCGCATCGCGAGTAGGGACACCAGTCGGGGCCGAAAGTTCGCTGGGCCGCGTGGAGCCTCGCCTTGAAAGTAGTCGATCAGACCAGCGGCTAGCGGACGGAGCGCGGCGTTAATCAGAATCTTCAGCTCAGCTGCTGCCACAATGCCCGCTAAAAGGCGGATTGGCGTTCTGCCACACTTGTGGAAGGTGAATCGATAGCTACAGTCGAAACTCGAAGATCCCGAGTTGAGCGCGCCTCTATCCGAGTCGCGACGCCTACGGAGTTTTCTTCACGAGGTACTTAATGCGCTCTTCCACGCTCTTCGTCCGTCGCTTACTCATCGCCGCCCTACCTTCGTTCGCCTTCCTCGCTAGCGCTTGTGAGGACAACGACGCCTTGGACCCGCCATCCAACGCCGGGGCCGCGGGCGCCGCTGGAAGCAAAGAGGGTGCTGCTGGCAAGGCAGGTTCCACGGGCTCTTCCGGTGCTGCCGGCAAGGGAGGCTCGACGAGCTCTGCGGGTGATGCGGGCCGTGGAGGTTCTTCTGGCGCTGCGGGCCGGGGAGGCTCCACGGGCACATCGGGTGCTGCGGGCAGCAGCGGTTCTCCTGGCACAGCGGGCAAGGGAGGCGCTGCGGGCGCCTCTGGTGCTGCGGGCAGCGGCGGTTCCTCCGGCGCAGCGGGCAAGGGTGGTGCCGCGGGCACCTCTGGTGCTGCGGGCAAGGGAGGCGCTGCGGGCACCTCTGGTGCTGCGGGCAGCGGCGGTTCTCCTGGCGCTGCGGGCACCTCTGGTGCTGCGGGCAAGGGCGGCGCCGCGGGGAGCGCGGGCTCCAATTCGCAGGGGGGCTCGGGTGGCAGCAGCAGCGACCTGACGGCGCCGACCGCGCAGAGTAGCGTGCCGGCCCCAGCTGCAACCAACGTGGGAACTGGGAGCGTGATTCGCGTCACGTTCAGCGAGGCAATGGACCCAAGCACGCTCACCAATGCAAGTTTCAGCGTGAAGCTTGGGAGCGTGGCCGTTGCGGGTCAGGTCAGCTACTTCGAAAAGACGGCCACCTTCACCCCCAGCAGTCCGCTTGCCCTAAATAGCCACTACGACGTAACGGTGAGCGTCGCGGCCAAGGATGTGGCGGGCAACGCGCTCGCCGCACCCTATGCATGGAGCTTCAACACGAGCGTGATCGCCGGCCTTGGACCGGCACCGGTCGCGCTCGGCACCTCCGGCAATTTCGCGATCTTGGCCCAATCGACGGTCACGAATGTGCCTACTTCGGCGATCACCGGCAACCTCGGCTTGAGTCCGGCGGCAGCCAGTTACATCACGGGCTTCGTACCCACGAAAGTCGGCACGTACTGGACTTCGCCGCAGGTGGTGGGGGGCATCTTCGCCGCGGACAACGATGCGCCCACACCGATTAATTTGACTACCGCCGTCGCCGATATGCAAACGGCGTATACGGACGCAGCGGGCCGGCCGTCACCCAATTTCTCGAACCTCGGTGCCGGCTCGATCGGAGGGTTGACACTCGTTCCGGGTCTATACAAGTGGGCGTCGTCAGTGACTGTCTCGGCGGACATTGCGCTCGTCGGCGCAGCCAATGACGTGTGGATTTTTCAGGTTACCGGTGACCTCGCCCTGAGCTCCGCCAAAGCCATGGCCATGAGTGGTGGTGGCCA
>Ga0247766_1000147_pt1 | contig 15075 bp, 10 predicted proteins | sample UWRJL223509R6_FD_179946 | JGI IMG/M metagenome (GOLD analysis project Ga0247766, IMG submission 179946) | Plant litter microbial communities from Arlington Agricultural Research Station in Wisconsin, United States - UWRJ-L223-509R-6 | ecosystem: Environmental > Terrestrial > Plant litter >... | reverse complement strand
CTCGGGATCTCCGCGGACTTGGGTAGAAACTGGCGCGTTGGCGGGCGCTGGCTGTTCTACAGCGGGATTCCTGCCCGCGTGGCGTACGTCGCTGCCGCCAAATCACCGCCGCGCACGCCACCGTTTTGGCGTTTGGACTTCAAGGTGCAAAAACGCTGGTACATCAAATACCCGGATGTCTGGTGGGGCCTGGTGTTGGAGGTGCTCAACACCACGTTGAACAAGGAGGTGCTGAGTGGTGACTGCTACGCGTTCGGCTGCAAGTTCGACAGCATCGGGCCAGTGACGATTCCGAGCATTGGTGCGGAGGGCGCGTTTTGAATCGCTACTCCGCGCCGCTTGGAACTTGAACCCCGTGCGCGGTGACACATGCGCGCAACGCTTGAGCCTCGCTTTCGCAGCCCTCGGTCCTCCCGACTACCGCGTAGTTGCACTCGAGACGGCGTTCGTGCCCTCTCAAACAACCCACCCAGTCGTCGAACTCTGTGGGGCAAATGCCAGCGAATGTGCTTACCTCGCAGTACACCACGCACACACTGGGCGTCTCGTCTCCACAGCCAGGCTTTAGCCCGAGAGCGCAATAGCGATCGCAAGGTGTCGGCGCGATGGGATAGCCGTCCTGGCAGCCAGGGACGGCCAACACCGCCGCGAGCGACACGGCGAATGCCCCCCAGACGGAACTGCGCTTCGCGCGGGTCACTTGATCAGAGTCGCCACATTGACGCTCAGGGTGTGCATCGAGTTGCCCGACACCCAACCGACGGCGGTCGCATGTGGGCCGCCCGAGAAGCGGAAGAGCGGCGCGCTCTTGACGAATTCGACGCCAGCGGGAGCTTTGGCGTTGCCAATCGGCTTCAAGTCAGCCGGATTGAGCGCGAGCCAGTACCAGTCGATGTTCTTGTTGGTGCGTTTCGTGGAATCCCACAAGCCGTAGGTAACGAACAAGAAGAGATTGTCGAGCAGCTCGACCTTGGGCATCGTCGCCTGAATGTTGCCGGTGTTCGTGGTCAGCCAAGCTTCGGACGACGTGGCGCCGGTCGTGCCGTCGGCCAGCACGACGCGCACGTCGCGCGCGCTACGACCTTGCGCGGTCGTATGCACGATCACGAAGCGACCGTCGGGGAGCTTGATGAATTGGCCGGTTTCAGTGTCCGTCTCGTTGTCGCCCTCGTCACCAGCGATGGTGAAGTAGGACTTGTCGAAAGTGGTGCTGTTCTTCTTGGTGTAGCTGTCGAGCGTCCAAGCGGAGAAGCCGAGCTGCCGCTCGAAGGCATCACCATGCGCGAGGGTGTAAGCGACTCCCTTGTCGATCAATAGCCGCTGATCGAAGTTGTGCGAGTAGAACCAACCCGCGCCCGTGTGTTTCGGATCGCTGCCTCCCGCTTTGGTTTGCATGCCCGTGGCCGGATCGAAATAACCGAAATAGCCCGCTTGATGACGGGTTCCGTTGTCTGCACCGTCGTCACCCCAGGCCATTTGGTGGGCGACGTACAGCACGAGTTTCTGGTTCGTCGCGTCGAAGTTCAGCACTCCCGAGCCAGCAGCACCAGCGTTGCCCTTCGAGGCGTCCTTGATGTTGTCCTGATCGCCGAACACCAACGTATCCCAAACCTTGCTCGTGAAGTCGGCGCTGGTCGACTTGGCGACCTTCAGCTCGTTGCCGTCGACGTTGTTGGGGTCGTCTTTGATATCGGTCTTGAACGGATGATCGGCAGAGTACGCGATGTAGAATGCGCCACTCGGGTCGATCGTGAAACCGAGTAAGCGATACGTCGAGATGCCGGTCGCCACCGTGGTTCCGGTGCCCAGTGTCGGCTCGATGTGCGTGATGTAGATCATCCCCGGCGCCGGCAATGCGAACGGCTTGCCTTTGCCGCCCGTGTAGTCGAGCCACGCTACATCCAGCGAGCCGTCGTCGTGCACGACCGGGATGATCGGCACTTGAGAGCCGAAGTTTGCCAGTGGGCTCGGGGGAATGAAGCTGTCGTCGAAGAAGTCTTCGGCATCGTTGAACGCCTTGCCCGCGTTCAATGCGATGGGGTAGGACGCGATGTCCGTGGCGATCAGCTGGGCGGTGCCAGCTTGCCCTGCGCTTCCCGCTTGCCCACCTGAGTTGACTCCGCCGGAGCCTGGCGCCCCGGAAGCTGCGTTGACTCCGCCTGCTGCACTCCCGCCGCCACTCGACTGGGCGTTGCCTGCATTGCCGTCACCAGCGGCGCTAGCGCCCGCGGTTGCGCTGGCGCCAGCAGCTGCATGAGTGCCCGTGTCGGAATTGCTGCTGCACGCGCTGAGGATCAGACAACCCGCGAACAACCAAACGCTGCTCGAAGCGGCTCCGCCCCGCGATCGTCGCCTTGAACCCAATTCTTTCATGCTACCCGTAGCTTAGGGGCAAAACGCGAGTGCGCTTTCCCCATGGCTACAGTACCCCGCAGCGAGACCAAAAGGCCGCCCAGGCAACGAAGGTCGCAGGCTGTGCGTAGATGTACGACGCTTGGTCGACTAGCGAGCTAAGTCGCTTGCCCGACGTCCGGCCGTCCGAGGCTTGCCGGTGGGCGACCCCGATTGCGCACGCCGCCCGACGAAGGAGCGGTTGCCATCGCTCTCCGCGTACAGGGCGCGCAGTTCCTCGAACGACGAAACCTCGGAATTTTGCGCGATGCCCGCATGTGCGCGGCAGAGCAACACGCGTCGCTCCCCAAAAGAGATCTCGAGCAGTCCGCGCGTTGGACCAAGCTCGCCACGCGGACGAAACGACTCACACACTTCGCAGCGCTGCTCCATGGACCGAGCGTCCCCGAATTGCGGGCCAACGGCCAAATTTGTGGGGGTGCGATCTCGCCCGCATGAAAAATCCGGCGGAACAATCGGGTGGTTGCGTGTGCGCAGCGAGCTCTGCTCCGGTGTGAAGTCGCGTGAGTTGGTTAGGTCGGGCGAAGCGGTTACTCTGCGGGGATGGGCGCTTTGGTCCTCGTGGTCGACGACAGCGCCAGCATCCGTAGCCAGATCCGAGGCGTACTCCAGCAGCTGGAGGGCTTCGATGATTTCATCGAGGCGGGTGATGGTTTGCAGGCCTTCAAGCTGATGGTCGACCGGCGTCCGGACCTGGTGGTCTGCGACCTGATCATGCCCGTGTTCGACGGCTTGAAATTTCTAGCCCTGTGCGCCACCCGGCCCGAACTTGCGGGGATCCCCGTGATCATGCTGACCGCGGAGGGCGACGCAAATCGCAAAGTCGAAGTGCTCGATCAAGGAGCTTCCGACTACGTCACGAAGCCGTTCAACGATCGCGAGCTGCTCGCCCGAGTCAAGGTGCACTACCGGCTCAAAGTATTGCAAGACGAACTCCGCGAAGCGAACAAGCGTCTCGAAGCGCTGGCCGACACTGACGGTCTCACCGGCCTGTTCAATCGCCGTTACTTCGATGCGCTGCTCGGCCGAGAGCTCCAGCGTACCGAGCGCTACAAGACACCGCTCGGTTTGGTGTTGCTCGACATCGACCACTTCAAGCGTGTGAACGACACGTACGGACATACCATGGGCGACGAGGTGCTGCGCAACGTCAGCCGCATCGTGACTTCGAGCGTACGCGTGACCGATTCGGTGGCGCGCTACGGTGGCGAAGAGATCGCGATCGTCTTCACGCAGACGACCCCCCAGGGTGTGGCCGAGGTTACCGAGCGGCTGCGTCAGCGCGTCGCCGATTTTGCGCACGAACATCTCGGCAGTAGCCTCAAATGCACGGCAAGCTTCGGGATCAGCGTGTGCGAAGGGCGCGGCTTGGTCCCCAACGCGAGAGAGCTCGTCGATCGCGCCGATCGCGCACTTTACCGGGCCAAACGCGCTGGGCGAAACTGTGTCGTGCCCTGGAACCCGGAGCTCGATCTCGAGCCGTCCGAACCCGTCGAACGCGTTCCCTGAACCGCGGAGGCCGTGCCATCGTAGGGCATGGATCGCGATTCGGTTGCTCGCGCGCTCGCTTTATTCTCGCTCGTGGTCCAGTTGGGCTGCGCAAAGCCGACGCAACGCGCGACGGCGCGAACGGCGCCAGCACCCGTTGGAACGAGCGCGAGCTCGTTGTTCGCGTGGCACTACCAAGCGCGTCTCGAGGCGCGCGGAGAGCTGGTCGTGGAAGGCCGCTTCGACGGCAAGACCGACGGCGAATTCTCGGCCGATGACGAACTCGCGCCGTTCGTGCGACAGCTCGAAGTTGCGCAGGGCGAACATTGGCACGCGGTGACGAACCGCGAAACGCCGTGGAGCGTGCCTTGCCGCTCGGGTTGCGCGATTCGTTACCGCTTCGCATTGCGAGAGGCCGCTCTGAGCTTGGCCCAAGCCGATACGGCGATCGCGTCGGGCGACGTGCTGATTTCGCCGCCCTCGACCTGGCTCCTGCACCCAGGGCTCGAGCCGCGGAATGCCGCTTTCGAGCTCACGGTGGAGCCTGGGCTGAGCGCGCGCTTCGTGAGTGCGTTTCAACCGATCCCCGGCGGCGCAGCGAACCGCTACCAGGCTCCGATCAGTGTGCTCGACGACGCGAGTTTCGCAGCGTTTGGGCCGCTACACGTCGCCGAGCTGGCGGTGGGCGGTGGCACGGTGCAACTGGGTGTGGCGACACATCGACTGGGGCTGAGCACCGCACAAGCCGAAGCTTGGATCGCTACCTCGGCGGGCGCGCTGGCCAGCTACTATCAAGGCCATCTCCCCGCGCGTCGAACGTTGGTCCTGCTGATGCAAGGCGGGGGTCAATCGACTCGTGGCGTCACGCTCGGTGGTGGCGGCCCAGGCGTCCTCGTGCGCGCGTCGGATCGCGTGACGGAAGCGACCACCGGTGACGACTGGGTGGTCACCCACGAGCTGCTTCATGCCAACTTTCCCGACCTCGGCCCGGCACACAGCTGGCTGAGTGAGGGCTTGGCGACCTATCTCGAGCCGATCATTCGGGCGCGAGTCGGGCTCGTCGACGAGGCGAAAGTATGGCGGGACATGGTCGACGGAATGCCGCAAGGCTTGCCCCAAGCCGGCGACCAAGGGCTGGAGAAAACTCGGACCTGGGGCCGCACGTACTGGGGCGGGGCCATCTTCTGTCTGCTGGCCGACGTCGAATTACGCGAAAAGACCGGTAACCGCCATTCACTCGACGACGTACTGCTCGCGATTGGCAAAACCGGCGATTCCGACCAAGACTTCTGGCCGATCGAGCGTGTGCTCGAAATGGCGGAACGCGCCACAGGCACGCAAGTTTTGCGCGAGCTTTTCGAGCGCCTGGCGAAGAAGCCGGGAACCGTCGATCTTAATCAGCTTTTCACTCGTCTCGGCGTCCGTGTCCAAGGCGCGTCCGTCGTGTTCGACGAGCACGCGCCGCTTGCCTTGTTGCGAAAATCCATCGCGGCCCGTCGCCCGGGCTGAGCGTGCCACGCCGGATGTGATCCGAACGCGCGCGTCGTCCGTATCGACGGCATGCGCGCTTCGCCCGGATAAGTTGACCCGAAGCGTGCGCGGCGCGACTCTTTGCGCCGCTCGAAGCACCCAGGCCGTGAAACGCCACGGACTACGAGACCATCGTGCGTCACGAACGCACGTTGTTTAGCTACTTCACGAGGGCAATCTGAAATGAATCTATCCAATGTTCTGATCGCGGCTGCTGTTTCTGGAATCATCGTCGGCTGTGGTGGCGGTGCGACGCCTCCGGCCGAGGCTCCCTCTGCCGAAGTGCCGGCGACCCCCCCTGGGGACGCTGCTGCGGCTGGTGACGCTCCTGCCGCCGCAGCGGATGCGGCGGCCGACGGCGCCAAGAATCACTGCAAAGGCAGCAACGAATGCAAGGGTAAGGGCAACTGCAAGACCGACAAGCACGACTGCAAGGGCAAGAATGACTGTAAGGGTCAGGGCGGCTGCAAGGGCTGATTCGTCTTCCTCGACGTGATCGCGCGCTACGTCGGGTTTGCCGGCGTAGCGTGTGGTTTTTTCCGAGGGTCGAAGCGAATGGCAAATAGATTCGAGCTACCCAACCTGGGCATCGGCCTCGGCTTACGCACCAAGCATTACTCGACCATTCTCGAGCAAAAGCCAGCCGTCGATTGGTTCGAGATCCTCAGCGAAAATTATCTGCGGACCCAAGGTCGTCCGTTGGATTTTCTGGATCAGATCGCCGACAGCTACCCAGTGGTGATGCACGGCGTGTCGCTCTCGATTGGTTCGACTGATCCACTGGATCGGCAATACCTGAGTGAGCTGAGGGCGCTGCGCGACCGCGTCAAAGCTCGCTGGGTCTCCGATCACTTGTGCTGGACCGGGGTGGCCGGCAAAAATACCCACGATCTCCTGCCGATGCCGTACACGGAAGAAGCGCTGGCACACGTGGTCGGCCGCGTGCGCGCGGTACAAGATTTCTTGGGGGCGCCCTTGGCGCTCGAAAATCCCTCGAGCTACGCGCAGTTTGCCAATGACTCGATGCCCGAGTGGGAATTCTTGGGGCGCCTCGCGGAGCAAGCGGACTGTGCGCTCTTGCTGGACGTGAACAACGTGTTCGTCTCGAGCAGAAATCACGGCTTCGATCCGCTGACGTACTTGAACGCGATTCCGTTCGAGCGCGTGGTGCAATGTCACGTCGCCGGACATACCGATCACGGCACGCACATCATCGATTCACACATCGGACCGGTAATCGACTCCGTGTGGCAATTGCTGGCCGTCGCGCACCTTCGCTGTCAGGGCGTGCCGGTGCTGCTGGAGTGGGACGCAGAAATTCCCAGCTTCGAAGAAACACACGCCGAGGCGCTGCGCGCTCGCGAATTCATCGGAGCCGCAGCGTGAATCGCGAAGCCACAGCGGACGCGCTCGGTCTCCACGAGCGGGCAAGCGCGACGCCCGAGCGCTCGGAGCCGGGCCGCAAGCTCGCTCTCGGCAGCGCACCCGCCTGGACCGAAGGCGAGCTCGGACTACGTGCCCAGCAAGAATGGTTTGCGGCGATCATCAGCACCCCAGAGGACAATCCAGCGCCCGTCGACGAGCGTTCGGCGTCGCGCCTGATTGCGCCGAGCGCGACGCTCAGTTCCCTCGAACGCATCGATATCTACCGTGGGGGTTATCATGCGCGGCTGATCGAATGCTTGGCGGACGACTACCCGGTGCTCCAGCACGCGCTCGGTGAAGACGAGTTCGAGGCATTGTGCCGGCGGTACATCGCAGAGCACCCCTCGCGGGCGCCCAGTCTCAACTATTTCGGTCGATTCATGGCTGATTTTTGCCGCTCGCAGCCGCTGCCGGGAGCTAGTTTCGCGGCTGATCTGGCCGCGCTGGAGTGGGCAATCGTGCTCTCGATCCACGCGCCGACCGCGAACAGCATCGGCTTCGAAGATTTGAGTCAGGTGCCGAACGAGCGCTGGCCGGGGGCTCGCTTTCGCGTCAATCCTTCGCTGAAGATCTTGCATCTCGAGTATCCGGCGAACGCTTATCTGCAGGCGTTCCGTCAGGGCAAACCGGCAGTCATCCCTACGACGAGCCGGACGAGCGTCGCGGTGTACCGCACCGGTCGCAGCGTGTGGCGCCTAGAGCTCGAACCGAGCATGGTCACCCTCGTCGAATCGCTGGCCAACGGCGTTACCTTGGAGGAAGGTCTGGCTCAGCTTCAAGCATCACTTTCGCACGAGCCCGAGCAAGAGATCGCAAAGAAGGTTTCCCACTGCTTCCAACATAGCGTTTCGAGCGGGCTTTTCTCAGCGATCTTGCTGTAGGGATTGATCGGAACCCCCGGGAGGGAACATATTGGGAGGGAGCGTCGTAAGAACGCTTAGGGCTGACTTTCACTACAACGGGGTACATCGCGTGAACATCGCTAGGATTTGCGGGGGATTGGTGTTGGCTGGGCTAGCGACGGCTTGTGCAGGCAAGAGTCAGACGAGCGGTCCTCAAGCCAGTGCTGGTAGCGGCGGCGCGAGCGACAGCGCTGGAAGTGGTGGCGCGGGACCGGCTGGCGGCGCGGACGCTGGTGAGGCCGGAGCCGATGACGGCATGGCGGGTGAAGGGGGGGCACTGACCAGCAAGGGCGGCAACGGCGGCGCGAGCGGCGGCGTCGGCAAAGCGGGTGCAGGCGGCACGGGTGGTGGCACGGTCAGCGGGGGCAACGGCGGCAGCGCTGGAATGGTGCTCTACCCGCCGATCGAGATCGGTGCTCAGAAGAAGTCCGACAAGCTCGACGTGCTGTTCGTCGTCGACAACTCGGTCACGATGGCCGACAAACAGCACATCCTCAGCAATTCAGTCGCGAGCTTCGTGACTCGTTTGGTTAACCCACTGTGCGTCGATGCGGAAGGCAAACCGATCGCGACGCAACCTGCGACGGCTGACGCGGCGTGCACCAGCGGCAACCGTGAGTTCACACCGGTCAAGGATCTGCACCTAGGTGTGATCACGACGAGCATCGGCGGCCATGGTGGTGAAGTTTGCAAGACGCCTACTTCGGCGGATGATCACCTCGACGATCGCGCCGAGCTGCTGCCCACGCAACGCACCAATCTTCCGAGCTACGACAATTCAGGGTACTTGGCCTACGACCCGACGGGTTCGGCCGGTAGCACGGACCTAGCCCACGTGATTACGGACCTGCAGACGGTCATCGACTCTGCCGGGGAACACGGTTGTGGCTACGAGGCACCGCTCGAGGCCATGTACCGCTTCTTGGTCGATCCCGAGCCACCCCTTTCGGTCCTCCGTGTCGGCGGCATAAGCACCCCGGATGGCATCAACCAAACGCTGTTGACGCAGCGCAAAGCCTTCCTACGGCCAAATTCGGCGGTCGCCGTCGTGATCCTCAGTGACGAGAGTGACTGCTCAATCAGGGATGACACCGTGGGTTGGTTCGTCGGCGCGAACTCACGCATGCCGCTGTCGACCACCGCCTGTGCAACCAACGCCAATGACCCGTGTTGCCGCTCGTGCGCCTCGTCCGAAGTCACGCCGCGCGCAGGGTGCGCGGCACTCAGCCAAGATGCCAACTGCAAGAATATCCCATCCGGGGGCTCATACGCGACTTGGGATCCGCTTCATGATTCCCTCAACCTGCGCTGCTTCGATCAGCAGCGGCGCTTCGGTTTCGATCTGCTCTATCCCGTCGAACGCTATCGCGACGCGCTGAGCAATCCGCAGGTTCGCAATCGCAGCAAAGTGCTCGTGCCCAATCCGCTCTTGGTTGGCGACGAAAATGGACCGCGGTCAGCAACCCTGATCAGCGTTTCCTTGATTGTCGGCGCTCCCTGGCAAGATTTGGCGACGACCGCCAGCCTGACCTCTGGTCACGCCATCGAGTACATGGATGGCGCGGCGCTCGAGAGCAACGGCCGCTGGCCGCTGTTGATTGGCGATCGCGCTCAGAACCTGCGGCCCACCGATCCGTTCATGATCGAATCGATCGAAGAACGCAGCGGGCTGAACCCCCTGACCAACGCGCCCATCGTCGCTTCGACTTCGACGAACCCGCTCGCCAACCCGATCAACGGTCACGAACAAAATCTTCCTCAGCAAGACGATCTTCAGTTCGCGTGTACGTTTCCGTTGCCTGCGCCGAGACCCTGCGCGAGCGCCGACGTTCTGTGCGCTTGCTCGCCGGACAAGATGGGCAAATGGGACGCAGTCAAAGAAAACAGAAGTCCGTTGTGCCAACCGCCCGAGGGCGGCGAGGCGACGACCACGCAGTATTTCGGCAGGGGTTACCCTGGCACGCGCGAGCTGAGCTTCGCTCAGCAGCTCGGAGCGCGCGCGGTGCCTGCTTCGATCTGCCCGCGCACCCTGACTGACACGGCCAGCCCTGACTACGCGTACAAGCCCGCGTTCAGCGCGCTGGTCACTCGTATCGGAGCTACCTTGAAATGAATTCGCCTCGTCACGCAGTCGCAGTACTCTTGTTGGGCCTCTTACAAGCATGTGGAGGTTCGCACTCCGATGGTGCGGCTTCCGGGGGTAGCGGGTCCGGCACTGCCGGTTCGGGTGGGTCGCCGGCTGGTGGGGGGGCGTCCGCGGATGCGGGCACGGGCAATGCAGCTGGCGGCGGCGCGCAGGTGATCGGCCCGCAGATGGCCGCCGACAAGCTGGACGTGCTGTTCGTGGTCGACAATTCGTTGTCCATGGGCGGCAAGCAACAGTTGTTGGCAAATTCGCTGCCTCGCTTCCTCGCTCGTCTGACCAACCCGCTGTGCGTCGACGACCAAGGCGTGGTCACCGAGCAGCCTGCGGGACCGACGGCCGCGTGCAGCAGCGGGAGTCGTGAATTCAAGCCGATTACGGACATTCACTTGGGCGCGATCACGACCAGCCTCGGCGGTCACGGCGGCGACGTTTGCGGTGAGCAGCAGACGGGGGGGCACTATGACGACCAGGCCCAGCTCCTGCCTACCAAGCGTACGGGTGTCGCCACCTATCAGAGCAGCGGCTTTTTGGCCTTCGACGCCACGGGCAATGCGGGCGTCAGCGATCCCGCGGCGCTCGCCACGGACTTGAGTGCGATGATCACGGCGGCAGGCGAAGACGGCTGCGGCTACGAAGCCCCGCTCGAGGCCATGTATCGCTTCCTGGTCGATCCAGAACCGCCTTTGTCGGTGCAGGTCGTCGACCAGAAGAGCACGCCAACGGGCATCAATGAAACGCTGCTGGCCCAGCGTAACGCCTTCCTTCGCCCGGACTCGTCGCTGGCCGTCGTGATTTTCAGCGACGAAAACGACTGTTCAATCAAGGATTCGGGAATCGGCTGGTTCGTTGCGTCCGCGAGGAGCTCGGGAGGCACTAGCAGCGTGCGCATGCCGCGCGCGAGCAGCGTGTGCGAAACCGACCCCAACGACCCCTGCTGTCGCTCGTGCGCGGAAAGTGAACCCACGCCGCCGTCCGGTTGCGCGCCGCTCACTCAAGATAGCGTATGCAGCGTGATCGCCAGTGGTCAGCCGTACGCTAGCTACGAGCCTGTAAACGACTCGCTCAACCTGCGTTGCTTCGAGCAGCAACGGCGTTTCGGCTTCGATCTCTTGCAGCCAATCGAGCGCTACAGCAGTGCGCTGAGCGATGCTAAAATCAAGAACCGCGCGGGCGCGCTCGTCGACAACCCGCTGTTCGCCGCGCGCGCCGGCAAGGGGCCACGTTCGGCGACGTTGGTCAGCTTGTCGGTGATCGTCGGCGTGCCGTGGCAAGATCTGGCGACTCCGGACAGCCTGACTGGTGGCGCTCGACCCGCATACTTGGACGCTGCCGGCTTGGAGAGCAACGCGCGCTGGCCGATGGTGCTGGGTGACGAAAAGAACAACGTCCCCCCCAGCGACCCGTTCATGATCGAATCGATGACACCGCGCACGGGTCAGAACCCAGTGACCCCCTTCAAGCTGTCTCCTGCCACTTCGACCAATCCGCAAGAAAACCCGATCAACGGCCACGAAAAGAACGACGTGGAGCATGCGGACCTGCAGCACGCCTGCATCTTCCATTTGCCGAAGCCGATCTTGTGCACTCCCGAGATGTACGGCTGTGACTGCGCTCCTGACCAAAGTGGCGACCCAAGCTACGTCATGGCCGAAAATAGCGCGCTCTGTCAGCCGCCCGCAGGTGGACTCCCGACGACCACGCAGTACTTCGGCAAGGCGTACCCGAGCACCCGCGAGCTGACCTTGGCGCGCCAGCTGGGCGAGCGCGCGGCCCCGGCCTCGCTGTGCGCCTGGCAGACGACCGACACGACCAGTCAGGATTACGGCTACGGTCCTGCCTTCGACAGTTTGCTGAAGCGGATCGCCAAGACGATCAAGTAGTCGGCACGAGCTCGTGGAGCGCGGCCTCGTCGCCGCGCTCCATCGCCAGCTCCGCCTCGAGGCTCGCGCGATCGCGACCGATGGTTGCGAGCGCGAGCGTACGCTCACCGCTGCGGAACGCGACGGCGCAATCGCGCGCGTTCAGATCGCCGGCGATGTCGACGCGCTCCCAGTGTTCGGCGTGCCCGAGGTAGGAGATGGTGCAGTCGTAGTGGGCGCTCCAGAAGAAGGGCACGGCATCGTACGGCTGTTTCTGCCCGAGGAGATTCAGTGCGGCCACCTCGCCTTGACGCGTGGCGACCACCCAATGTTCCACGCGGATTGGTTTGCCCGTACGAGGGTCGGGAAAGCGCGCGATGTCGCCCGCCGCATACACGTCCGGCGCGCTCGTGCGCAGGTACTTGTCGACCAAGACCCCGCGATCGACCGCCAAGCCCGCGCCTTCGGCCAGCTCGGTCGCCGGCTTTACGCCCACGCCGAAAACGACCAAATCCGCCGGCAGCTCGCTATTGTCCTCGAGCACGACGCTTTGCGCGGTGACGGCCTTCGGTCGCGCGCCCAAGCGAAACTGCACGCCGCGAGCCTCGTGCAGCTTCTGCACCGTATGCCCTAGAGCGTCGCCCAGCACGCGAGCGAGCGGTACGCTGTCAGGCGCCACCACGGTCACCTCCACGCCGCGCGCGCGCAGTGATGCGGCGACCTCGAGCCCAATGAAGCCCGCGCCGATCAACACGGCGTGCTTGGCCTTGGCGCTCGCCGCAATGATCGTGCGGCTGTCGGCCAGCGTGCGCAGGGTGTACACGTGCGGCAGACCGCCGCCCGGAATGTTCAAGCGAATGGCCGCGGCGCCGGTGGTCAAGAGCAGCGCGTCGTACTCGACTCGCGTGCCATCGCTCAGAGCGACGCTCTTCGAGCTCAGGTCGATGCTGCTGACCAAGGTCTGCACCAAGTCGATCCGGTGTTCCCGATAAAAGTCGTCCGAACGCAGAGGGATCCACTCTTCGGGCGCAGTCCCCGCCAAGTAATCCTTGGACAAGTTGGGACGATCGACGGGCAGGGAGCCTTCGGCGCCGAGCAAGCTGATCTTGCCGGTGTAGCCCTCGCGGCGCAGCTTTTCGGCGGCCGAGTTGCCCGCGGCGCCCGCACCGACGATCACGATCGCGTTCGGCTTGGAGATCGCCGAAGCAGGCGCGGGGGCTTGCTTTCCGAGCACGTACAGCTTGCCAGCGCGGTGCTCGACTCCGTAGCAGGTGAGGGGATCGCGAGCAGGCGCACGCAGGACGTCGCCGTCTGCGAGCGAGAAACAGGCGTGGTGATACGGGCAGCGCACCGTGTCGCCGACCAACAGGCCCTCGACGAGCGGCGCCCCGTAGTGCGTGCAGTGAGCACCGACGGCGAACACCTGGCTCCCTGAGCGCGCCAACAGCACGGCTTCTCCGTTGGCGTGTCCGACCAGCATTTGCCCTTCGGCCAGTGAACTTGCGTCGAGGCCCTGGCTGAGGTCTGGCCCTGTCAGTTCTTGGTTGCTAGCCATGCGCGTCTCCCTCGAGACACGGCTACTCCAAGCGCCGGCCCAGCGCTAGCCCGCACGAAAATGCGCTACTTCTTGCGCTCGGCGAGCGCTTCACGTTCTTTTGCTTCGCTCGTGTGGACGCGCACCACGCCGTGCTCCTGCAAGATGCGGAGCTTGGTGCGCGTGGCGAGCGGCAAGCGTTCGAAGTCACTCTCGGCGACCTCATTGGTGCCGCGCTGAATCGCAATCCCCGTGGAGGCTTGGAATTGCTCTGTCGATTCAATCAGCATGCGGTTACCTGGTGGCCTCTTCATACACTACGGCTCATTGTCGTCGGGCGTTGAGGGGTGCCGGCACGTGAAAGTCACATTCCGTTGCCAGCGGCGATTTGCGTTCATTCAGCCCAAGTGCGACGCACGGTTTGCAGGCGCAGTGGCGGTGGCTTCGTAAATCTGTCTGCATGAGGTGCGACGAGGTCCGTTGGCCGAAAAACGCGTTTCCAGGGCGATTTATGCCCGGGTTTTCGCGAATCCAGTCGCGTCTGAATAAGGTAATGGCGCTGTGAGCGACGCGCTCATCCGGCGGACGTGCTATTCGGCTGCCCAGCATTGGCCGCTTACTCGAACGGCAGCGGCGTTTCCCGAGCAATCACGTGGCAAGCAGTCTCGAATCTCTCCTCGCCGAAGGCGTCATCAGCGAAATCTACGGTCGTCTGAAAAGTGGCAAAGAAGCTGAAGTCTTCGCAGTGGCGTACGGCGACGACGTGGTAGCGGCAAAGGTCTACAAAGATCGCGCCCAGCGCAGTTTCAAGAGCAACGCGGCTTACAAAGAGGGCCGAGCGGTGCGCAATACGCGCTCGCAACGAGCCATGGATCGCGGCTCCAAGTTTGGCCAAGAGGCTGCCGAAGAAGCTTGGAAGGCCGAAGAGGCGAACGCGCTGTACAAGTTGCACGCTGCGGGCGTCCGGGTGCCGAAGCCCGTCATGTTTTTCGACGGCGTGCTGTTCATGGAGCTGGTGCGCGGTGCCGACGGGGAAGTTGCTTCGCGCCTGATCGATACTCCGCTCGACCCCGCGGAAGCGAACGCGGCCTACCTGGACATGCTCTCGCAGTTGGTGCGCATCCTGTCGTGCGATCTGATCCACGGCGATCTATCACCGTACAACGTGCTGTGGGCCGCAGCGGGCCCGACCATCATCGACTTCCCGCAGATTATTTCTGCCGCGCAGAATAGCCAATCGGAATCGTTCTTCATTCGCGACGCGCGCAACATTCTCGGACACTTCGCCGCTATCGACCCGGGCTTGCGCGGGCGCCTGAACAGCGATCCACGTGAGATTTGGCGCGCCTACGTGCGACGTGAGCTGTCGCCGGATTTCCTGCCCACGGGTCGTCCGTCCGCGCCCGAGCCGAGGCCGCGTTCCTTCGAGCCAGCTGCGCGCGACCGCGAGGAGCGCCGGCCACAACCATCTGCTGATGCGCAGGGCTACCGTGGCCCGCAACAGAACCGGGGTCCGCAGCAAAACCGTGGCCCACGCCCAGAATACGGCTCGCCGCAAGACCGCGGCCCACGTGCCGATCACGGCTCGCAGCAGAGCCGCGGTGCGCGTCCCGATCACGGCCCGCAGCAAAGTCGCGGCCCGCAGCCGAATCGCGGCCCGCAGCACGATCGCGGCCCGCAGCCGAATCGCGGCCCGCAGCAGAATCGCGGGCCGCAGCCGAATCGCGACCCGCAGCAGAATCGCGGTCCGCAGCAGAATCGTGGTCCACAGCCGAATCG